>Ga0209514_10001092_pt1 | contig 50321 bp, 45 predicted proteins | sample Subgrocontami58m_FD_187452 | JGI IMG/M metagenome (GOLD analysis project Ga0209514, IMG submission 187452) | Subsurface groundwater microbial communities from S. Glens Falls, New York, USA - GMW37 contaminated, 5.8 m (SPAdes) (version 3) | ecosystem: Environmental > Aquatic > Deep subsurface >... | reverse complement strand
ACCGAGGCGATGGGGGAGACTCATGTTCGCGGGATTCTTGCGAACGTGATGTCGACACCAATCGCCACAGTGCGCTTTTGGATCATAACGATGATGTTGGTGTTATTTGGACTATCGACGCTAAAGCCCAGATGAATCTCGCTGGCAAGAACGCATTGGTTCTGGGGCTGGGCGAAACGGGCCTGTCCTTGGCGCGCTTTTTGGATCGCGGCGGCGCCCGTGTGCGCGTGGCCGACACGCGCGAGGACCCGCCCAACCGGGGGGCGCTAGCCGAGACGGTGCCGCAGGCGGAGCTAGCGCTCGGCCCCTTCCGGGATGCCTCATTTGCCGACATCGATCTTCTCGCCATCAGCCCCGGGGTAGCGCTCGCCACGCCGCAGGTCAAGGCCGCGGCGGCGCGTGGCGTGCCGGTGGTGGGCGATATCGAACTCTTCGCGCAGTCGCTGCGCGAACGCAGCGTCCCCACGCATAGACCGCGGCCGCAGGTGCTCGCGATCACCGGCACCAACGGCAAGACCACGGTGACTGCGCTCGTCGGTGCCATGTGCCGGCGTGCTGGTCTCGCGACCGAAGTGGCGGGCAATATCGGTCCGCCGGCGCTCGAGGCAATGATGCAGTGCGAAGATGTCCGACATGATCCCGAAGTGTGGGTACTCGAACTCTCCAGCTTCCAACTCGAGACCACGGCGACGCTCGACGCGGACGCCGCTGCAATGCTGAATCTCAGCGAAGACCATCTGGACCGCTACCCTGACATGGGCGCGTACGCCGAGGCCAAGGCGTGCATCTTCCGAGGCAAGGGCATCCAGGTGCTCAACCGCGACGATGCCTGGAGCATGAAGATGGCGCTGGCCGGGCGCAAGCAGGTGAGTTTCGGCCTGGATGCGCCGCGCGCGGCCGGGGATTTCGGACTGCAACGCGCCAACGGCGAATTGTGGCTGGCCCAGGACGCGACGCCGCTGCTCGCGCTAAATGAACTGCAAATCGCCGGCCTGCATAACGCGGCCAACGCGCTCGCCGCGCTGGCGCTGACGCGTGCACTTGATCTGTCTTATGCGCCGCTACTCGCCGCACTTTGCGATTTCAAGGGCCTGCCGCACCGGGTAGAAAAAGTGGCCGAATTCGAAGGCGTCGCCTATTACAACGACTCCAAGGCAACCAACGTCGGAGCCACTGTCGCCGCGCTCGACGGTTTTTCCGAACTCGCCGCCCGAGGCGCGCGCGTGGTTTTGATCGCCGGCGGCGAGGGCAAGGGGCAGAATTTCGCGCCGCTTGCGGCGACTGTCGCACGCTGCGCGCGTTGCGTGGTGCTGATCGGACGCGATGCGGAACTCATCGCACGCGCGATCGGCGGCGCCGCTGCGCTCGCGCGCGCGAGCAGCATGGAAGAAGCGGTGGAACAGGCACATGCCCAGGCGCAGCCCGGGGACGTGGTCTTGCTGTCGCCGGCCTGCGCCAGCTTCGACATGTTCCGCAACTATCCGCACCGCGGCGAGGTATTCGCGGCGTGCGTGAGGAAGATGGCTCATGCTGAACTACGTTAAAGCCGAGCGCGGGTCGCTCGCGGAGTTCGACCAGGCTCTCGTATGGACCGCGCTGATCCTGCTGGTCCTTGGTGCGGTGATGGTGTATTCGGCCTCGATCGCCACCGCCGAAGCGAGCCGCTTCGCCGGCAATCATCCGGCGTATTACCTGCTGCGGCACGCGCTGTTTCTCGGGGTGAGCCTGATCGGGGCGCTGCTGGTGTTCCAGGTGCCGGTGCGCGTCTGGCAGAGCTCGGCACCATGGCTTTTCATGTTCTGCATTCTGTTGCTGGTGCTGGTGCTGATTCCGGGATTGGGCCGTGAGGTGAACGGGGCGAAGCGCTGGCTGTCCCTTGGCATCGCGAACCTGCAGCCCTCGGAGTTCATGAAGCTCGCCGCGCTGCTCTACGCCGCGGACTACACCGTGCGCAAATCGGCGCTGATGCACAGCTTCAAGAAGGGGCTGCTGCCGATGCTTGCGGTGATGCTGGTGGTCGGGTGGCTGCTGCTGCGCGAGCCCGATTTCGGCGCCTTTGTGGTGATCGCGTCGGTCGCCATGGCGATCCTGTTCCTCGGTGGCATGAACGGCAAATGGTTCGCCGGCCTGTTCGTGATGGCGCTGGCAGGATTCCTGGTACTCATACTCAGCTCGCCCTATCGCATGCAGCGCATCTTCGGCTTCATGGATCCCTGGGCCGACCCCTTCGGCAGAGGCTACCAGCTGTCGCATGCTCTGATCGCGTTCGGCCGCGGCCAATGGCTGGGCGTGGGCCTCGGGGCAAGCGTGGAAAAGCTGTTCTACCTGCCGGAGGCGCATACCGATTTTCTGCTCGCGGTGATCGCCGAGGAACTGGGACTGGCCGGCGTCGTAGTGGTGCTTGCGCTGTTCGCCTGGATTGTGCTGCGCGCGTTTGCCATCGGGCGCCAAGCGGCGGCGGCGGAGCGCTACTTTGCGGCGCTGGTGGCGCAGGGCATCGCCGTTTGGCTCGGCGTGCAGACGCTGATCAACATGGGCGTGAATATGGGCGTGCTGCCGACCAAGGGGCTTACGCTGCCGCTCATGAGTTTTGGCGGCAGCGGAATATTGTCGAATTGCCTCGCGCTCGCAATCCTGTTGCGCATCGATTACGAAAATCGCGCGCTCATGCGGGGGCAACCCGCATGCGCGCGGCGATTTCAGTGAAGGCTAATGCGGGCGAAGCCCGCGTTATGCCGAAACTAGAATTGCGTTGCGAAGCGGGGGCAGCCTGTATGAGCAAGCGCGCTGCGGCCGCGGTGTTGGAAGTGAAACCGTGCAGCGCACGATCATGATCATGGCGGGCGGCACGGGGGGGCACGTGTTTCCCGCGTTGGCGGTTGCCGAACGGTTAAAACAAGAGGACTGGCGCGTAGTGTGGCTGGGAGCGAAAACCGGAATGGAAGCGACATTGGTGCCCAAACACGGATACGAAGTGGCCTGGGTGCGCTTTTCCGGGTTGCGCGGCAAGGGCTTGCTGCGCGCGTTGGCACTGCCGTTCAATCTGCTCATCGCGTTCTGGCAAAGCGCCCGCGCAATACTCGCGCAGCGTCCCGACGTGGTGCTCGGCATGGGCGGCTACATCAGTTTCCCTGGAGGCATGATGGCGGCGTTCCTCGGTCGTCCGCTCTTGATTCACGAACAGAATTCGGTTGCGGGTCTCGCCAACAAGATTCTGTCGCGCTTGGCCGACGGCGTGCTGCAGGCCTTCCCGGGGGCATTGCCGAGGGCGCGGGTCAGCGGCAATCCGGTGCGCAGGGAAATCGCCGCATTGTCGGCGCCGCGTTCGCGCTACAGCGCTCGCGCCGGACGCTTGCGTTTGCTCGTGCTCGGCGGCAGCCTCGGCGCGCGCATGCTGAACGAGACCGTGCCGCGCTCGCTTGCGCTATTGCCCGCTGCAGCGCGGCCCGAGGTCACGCATCAGGCCGGGGAAACACATATCGCGGCACTGCGCGCCGGCTACGCAGCGGCCGGTGTCGAGGCCGAGGCGATTGCATTCATCGACGACATGGCCAGTCGCTACGCGGAGGCCGACCTGGTCATCTGCCGCGCCGGTGCGCTCACCATAGCCGAACTCGCCTGTGCCGGTGTGGCCAGCATCCTCGTGCCGTTCCCGTATGCCGTGGACGACCATCAGACCAGCAATGCCAATTTCCTTGCGGCGCAAGGCGCCGCAATCCTGCTGCCGCAGGCGGAGCTGACGCCGACGCATCTCGCCGAACTGCTGCGGGCTATGTCGCGCGAGCGCCTGCTCGCAATGGCCGAAAAAGCGCGCGCACTGGGCCAGCCGAATGCCACCGAAATAGTCGCCGCGGCGTGCGCGGAGTTGGCGCGATGAAGCACAAGGTCAATCGCATTCATTTCGTCGGGATCGGCGACGCGGTTTTCTCGAACCGCCGCTCCCGACTGGATTGGACATGAAGCACAAGGTCAATCGCATTCATTTCGTCGGGATCGGCGACGCGGTTTTTTCGAACCGCCGCTCCCGACTGGATTGGACATGAAGCACAAGGTTAAGCGCATTCATTTCGTCGGGATCGGCGGTAGTGGCATGAGCGGCATCGCCGAAGTGCTGCTCAACCAGGGCTATCAGATCACCGGTTCTGATCTGGGCGTCAATGCCGCGACGCAGCGCCTTGCCGCGCTCGGCGCTGCGGTGCATACCGGGCACGCGCCCGAGCACGTGGCCGGCGCCGATGTCGTGGTCGTCTCCACTGCGGTCGGCAACAACAACCCGGAGGTGATGGCAGCGCGCGCCAGACGCATACCCGTGGTGCCGCGCGCGTTGATGCTGGCAGAACTGATGCGCCTGAAGCAGGGTGTCGCCATTGCGGGCACGCACGGCAAGACCACCACCACCAGCCTGGTGGCGAGCGTGCTGGCGGAGGCAGGTCTGGATCCGACCTTCGTCATCGGTGGCAGGCTCATCAGCGCGGCTTCCAATGCACGCCTGGGTGCAGGCGAGTTCATCGTGGTCGAAGCAGACGAGTCGGATGCTTCATTCCTGCACCTGCAGCCGGTGATCGCCGTGGTCACCAATATCGACGCCGACCACATGGAGACTTACCAGCACGATTTCGCGCGGCTGAAACAGGCGTTTGTCGCGTTCCTGCAGAACCTGCCTTTCTATGGCGCGGCGGTGCTATGCACGGACGACAAACACGTGCGCGAGATCCAGCCCTTCGTTTCGAAACCCATTTTGAGCTACGGTTTCGGCGCCGAAGCGATGGTGCGCGCGGAAAATGTCAGCCACGACGGCGGCAAAATGCGCTTTACGGCAGTGCGCGAAGGCCGGACCGGGGCGCTCGACGTGACGCTCAACCTGCCGGGCAGGCACAACGTGCTGAATGCGCTCGCCGCGATCGCGGTCGCCGCCGAACTGGGTCTGGCGGACCAGGCCATCGTCAAGGCGCTGGCCGAATTTCGCGGCGTCGGCCGGCGCTTTCAGCGCTATGACGCGATTGCAGCCAGAGATGGCGGCAGCTTCACCCTGATCGACGATTACGGTCACCATCCGGCCGAGATGCAGGCGACGCTCGATGCGGCGCGCGGCGCGTTCCCGGGGCGGCGCATCGTGCTCGCGTTCCAGCCGCACCGATACACGCGCACGCGCGACCTGTTCGAAGATTTCGTCAAGGTACTCTCGGGCGTGGATGCATTGCTCCTAGCGGAGGTCTATGCCGCAGGCGAGGCGCCCATCGTTGCGGCGGACGGCAGGACGCTCGCGCGCGCCGTGCGCGTAGCCGGCAAGGTCGAACCGATATTCGTCGAGGACATCGCCGACATGCCTGCAGCTATCCGCACCGTGGCGAACGATGGCGACGTGGTCGTCACCATGGGCGCGGGTTCCATCGGCGGCGTGCCGGCTGCGCTCGCCAAGGGCACGGAGTGAGAGATGCACATGGCTGAAGCGAAACATCTCTCCACCGCGGCGCTGCGCGGCAGGCTCACGACGAACGAGCCGATGCGCAAGCATGTCACGTGGCGTACGGGCGGCGCCGCGGATCGCGCCTATACTCCCGCGGACCTGGATGACACAGCGCTTTTTCTACGCAGCCTGCCGGCGAGCGAACCGGTCTATTTCGTCGGCTTGGGCAGCAACCTCTTGGTGCGCGACGGCGGTATCCGTGGCACGGTGATCCTGACTCACGCGAGCCACGCCAGCATGCGCTTGGATGGCGCGCTCGTCTATACCGAGGCGGGCACGGCCAGTCCCAAGCTCGCGCGCTATGCCGCCACGCACGGCTACGCCGGCGCGGAATTCCTTGCCGGGATCCCCGGCACCGTCGGCGGCGCGCTAGCCATGAACGCTGGCTGTTATGGCAGCGAGACCTGGGACGCGGTGGCACGCGTGCTCATGCTCCGGCGCAGCGGCGAGTTCATCGGCCGCACTCCGGCGGATTTCGACATCGGCTACCGTCATGTGGCGCTGCGCAACGGTGAAATCGGCAGGGACGAATGGTTCGCCGGCGCATGGTTCGGTTTTGCACGCGGCGAAGCCGAGGCCGCGCGCCGCCGCATCACGGAGCTGCTGCAGCAGCGCATTCGCGCGCAACCTCTTGCTCTGCCCAACGCAGGCTCTGTGTTCCGCAATCCGCCGGGGGCGTATGCCGCACAGCTGATCGAGGCTTGCGGGCTGAAGGGTTATGCCATCGGTGGCGCGCGCGTGTCGGAGAAGCATGCGAATTTCATCGTCAATCCGGGTGGGCGCGCGAGCGCCGCCGACATCGAACGGCTGATCGAATACATGAAGATGACCGTGCTCGATAAGTACGGTGTGGAGTTGCTGGCTGAAGTGCGCATTGTCGGGGAGGCGGCAAGATGAACGCGATGCAATTCGGCAAAGTCGCGGTGCTTCTCGGCGGCCGCTCGGCCGAACGCGAAGTGTCGCTAAAAAGCGGAGGCATGGTGCTGCAGGCATTGCGCGCGAAGGGCATCGACGCCCATGCCTTCGATCCGCAGCAGCGTGACCTCGCGGCCCTGATCGCGCAGAAATTCGACCGCGCGTTCGTCGCGCTGCACGGCCGCTACGGCGAAGACGGCACGCTTCAAGGCGCGCTGGAATTGCTCGGTATCCCCTACACCGGATCGGGTGTGCTCTCGAGCGCGCTCGCCATGGACAAATGGCGCACCAAGCTCGTGTGGCAGGCGCTGGGAATTTCCACGCCGCGCTATGAGCTGCTCAGCGCGTCGAGCGATTTCAAGGCGGTGGCAGCGCGTCTGGGGCTTCCGCTCATGGTCAAGCCGGCGAACGAGGGATCCAGCATAGGCATGAGCAAGGTGGGCGCGGCGTCCGGCTTGGAGGAAGCTTACGCGCTCGCGGCCAACTACGACAGCGTGGTAATCGCGGAGCAATTCATCGAGGGCGTCGAACTTACCGCCGCAGTGCTCGGCGGCAAGGCGCTGCCGCTGATCAAACTGGAGACACCGCGCGAGTTTTACGATTACGAGGCCAAGTACGTGACCAACGATACGCGCTACATCATCCCGTGCGGCCTTGCGGCCGGCGCTGAAAGCGCGGTGCAGCAGCAAGCGCTCGCGGCATTCGCCGCGCTTGGCTGCCGCGGCTGGGGACGCGTCGATCTGATGCTGGACGCCGCGGGCGCGCCCTACTTTATCGAAGTGAATACCTCGCCCGGCATGACCGATCACTCGCTGGTACCGATGGCAGCGCGCCACGCCGGCCTGTCGTTCGAAGACCTGGTCGTGCGCATACTGGAACTCGCGCATGTGGGATAACCCCGATCTGCTGAACAGCTGCGCCAACGTGCTTTACGCGCTCGCGGCCACCGCCCTGGTCTACGCCGGCGTGCACGCGTTCGTCCACTCGGCGCGGTTTCCGCTGCGCGAGCTCGCGGTGCGAGGGGAGTTGCAGCATTTGACACGCGAGCAGATCGAGCACGCCGGGCGCGTGAGCAGCGGTGGCACGTTTTTCAGCGTCGACCTCGACGCGGTACGCAGCGCTTTCGAGGCCCTGCCCTGGGTGCGCAAGGCCGAAGTGCGGCGCCTGTGGCCCGATCGCCTGCAGGTCGCGTTGGAGGAACACGTGGCGCTGGCGCGCTGGGGCGCCGATGCGCAAGCGAATCGACTGGTCAATGTCCAGGGCGAAGTATTCGTGGGCGAGTTGCCCGATGCCGTGCAGCTGCCGCTATTCTCCGGTCCAGCGCGCAGCGCGCAGGAGGTGACGCGCCGCTACAGCGCTTTTCGCCAGGCTCTCGCGCCGCTCGCGCTCGAACCGCGCCAAGTGCTGCTCTCGCCGCGCTACGCCTGGCAGCTGCGCCTGTCGAACGGTCTCACCCTGGAACTCGGGCGCGATCAGCTGAAAGAACCGGTGCTCGAGCGCCTTTCGCGTTTCGTCGCTTTCTATCCGCAGACATTGGGTGGCCTCAAGCGCCGGCTCGATTACGTCGACTTGCGTTATCCCAACGGATTTGCGCTGCGCGTTCCTGAAATCCTGCAATCGGGCGCCGCGCCAAAACGCAGCGCACCGGTGCGCGGCAGCGGGGGGGCGGCATGAGACAGGGAGCAGAGGCCCCAAATGGGGATGCGACCTTCCGCGATTGCCGCCGGACGCCGACAGCCCAGTCCCATAGTCACGGAATGCAGTAAGGAGGCGGCGGCATGAGCAAAGAAACCAAGAACATCGTCGTCGGCCTCGATATCGGCACTTCGAAGGTGGTCGCGGTCGTGGCGGAACTGCTGCCCGATGACCGGCTCAATATTATCGGCATGGGCGGGCACGAATCCAAGGGGCTGAAAAAAGGCGTGGTGGTCAACATCGAAGCCACTGTCACTGCGATCCAGCGCGCGCTGGAAGAGGCCGAATTGATGGCCGATTGCAAGATCACGCGCGTCTACACCGGTATTGCCGGCAGTCACATCAAGAGCTTCAATTCCCGCGGCATGGTGGCGATCAAGGACAAGGAGGTGTCGGCGCTCGACGTCGAACGCGTCATTGAAACTGCGCGCGCCCTGCCGATTCCCACCGACCAGCAAATCCTGCACATTCTCACGCAGCAGTTTGTCGTCGACGGCCAGGACGGCGTGCGCGAGCCCTTGGGAATGAGCGGTGTGCGCCTGGAGGTGGAGGTGCACATCGTCACCGGCGCGGTGTCGGCGGCGCAGAACATCGTCAAGTGCGTGCGCCGTTGCGGCCTGGAAGTCAACGACCTGATTCTGCAGCCGCTTGCATCGTCGATCGCCGTGCTCACCGATGACGAAAAAGAGCTGGGCGTGTGCCTAGTCGATATCGGCGGCGGCACCACAGATATCGCCATCTTCCGCGAGGGCGCGATCCGGCACACCGCGGTGATCCCCATCGCCGGCGACCAGATTACGAACGACATCGCCATGGCGCTCCGGACGCCCACAGCCGAGGCCGAGGACATCAAGGTCCGCAGCGGTTGCGCGCTGCGCCAGCTTGCCGACCCGGAGGAGCTGGTGGAGGTGCCAGGCATCGGCGACCGCGGTTCGCGTCAGCTTTCGCGCCAGACCCTGGCCGAGGTGATCGAGCCGCGCGTGGAAGAGTTGTATTCCCTGATTCAAAGGGTGCTGCGCGAGTCTGGCTACGAAGAGCTGCTGTCTTCGGGCCTGGTGCTGACAGGCGGCTCGAGCGTGATGCGCGGCATGATCGAACTGGGCGAGGAGATTTTTCACATGCCGGTGCGCTTGGGCACGCCGCGCTACTCAGGCGGGTTGGCCGACGTCGTGAGGCATCCGCGCTACGCCACCGCGATCGGACTCTTGCTCGAAGGCAAAACGCAGACTCGGCGCGGGATCCAGGCGCTGCAGGGAGCATCGATACGGCAGGTGATGTCGAGGATGAAGGAATGGTTCCAACGAAATTTTTGACGATTGAAGATCGGTGTCTGAAGACGGGAAGCTATTCGGGCGGGAAGCGTTTCCGCGCCTCGAGCATCCAATCCCCAGTCCCGTGGCTGGCAGTGAGCGCGTAGTTCGTTTTATTAACCAAGACTCGGAGGGAAGCACTATGTTTGAAATCGTGGAAGCACAGAACAACGGTACCGTGATCAAAGTGGTCGGCGTAGGCGGCGCCGGCGGCAACGCCGTCGACCATATGATCCGGAACACCGTGCAGGGCGTGGAGTTCATTGCCATGAACACCGACAGTCAAGCGCTCGCGCATGGGCAGGCCAAGAACCAGATCCAGCTCGGCGTCTCCGGGCTGGGCGCGGGGGCCAAGCCCGAGGCGGGGCGCGCGGCTGCAATGGAAGCGCGCGATCAAATCGAGGAAGCGCTGCAGGGCGCGCACATGGTGTTCATCACCGCGGGCATGGGTGGCGGCACCGGCACCGGCGCTGCGCCGCTCGTGGCCGAGGTGGCGAAACAGCTGGGCATCCTGACCGTGGCGGTGGTAACCAAACCGTTTTCCTTCGAAGGCATCAAGCGCATGCAGGCGGCCGAGGGCGGCATCGACGAACTGGCACAAAATGTCGATTCGGTTATCGTGATCCTGAACGAGAAACTGGAAGAGGTTCTGGGCGGTGACGTGTCGATGGAAGAGGCATTCAGCGCGGCGGACGACGTGCTGAAGAACGCAGTCGCAGGCATTTCCGAGATCATCAACATCCGCGGCCTGATCAACGTGGATTTCCAGGACGTCAAAACGGTGATGCACGAGCAGGGCATGGCCATGATGGGGTCGGCATCGTCTTCGGGCATGGACCGGGCGCGTATCGCCGCTGAACAGGCTGTGGCTTGCCCGCTCTTGGAGGGGGTCAACCTGTCAGGTGCGCGCGGCGTGCTCGTCAACATCACCGCTGCCAAGTCCGGGCTCAAGCTGCGCGAGACCAAGGAGGTGATGGAAACCATACGCAGCTTCGCCGCCGAAGACGCGACCGTGATTCTCGGCGCGGTCTACGACGATGAAATGGGCGACGAATTGCGGGTGACGGTGGTCGCGACCGGCTTGGGCCAGCCGGCTTCGATTCGCCAGACCAAGCCGCAACTGGTGGTGAGAAACGGCACCGACAACGCGCCGGTGGTGGGCGTTGACTACAATACACTGGAGTCGATGCCGGCGGTGATTCGAAAGAACCGGGCCTCGACCATAGAGGCGCTGAAGCAGAACGGGGTGGACAATTACGACATTCCCGCGTTCTTGCGCAAGCAGGCGGATTAGTAGCCGCTGCCAATAGCGGTTCTTGCGCGGACCGATTCTGGGGGGAATAGGGGATGATTCTCCGCGTTTTGATGGATATTCGAAGTGCACATAGGCGCGCTGGCTGCGTCCTGGTCGGCGTAGCCAGGCCCTCGCCTATGCTAGAATTGCTCTATTACAATCAAGCGAGAAAAGCAAGGCGTTCATGTTGAAACAACGCACCCTCAAATCCGTCATTCGCGCAACCGGCGTCGGGTTGCACTCGGGTGAGAAGGTGGAACTTACGCTGCGCCCCGCCCAGCCGAACACGGGCATTGTGTTCCGGCGCCTCGACTTGCCCCAGCCGGCGGATGTGCGCGCCGACGCGTACAAGGTCGGCGACACGCGCCTGTGCAGCACGCTGGAAGACGGCGTCGTCAAGGTGACGACGGTTGAGCATCTGATGTCCGCGTTTGCCGGCCTTGGCGTGGACAATGCCTATGTCGACCTCACCGGGTCGGAAGTGCCCATTTTGGACGGCAGCGCCTCGCCTTTCGTGTTTCTGCTGCAGTCGGCGGGCATCGTCGAGCAATCGGCCGCGAAGCGTTTCATCCGCATCAAGAAGACGGTGGAAGTCAGGGATGGGGACAAATGGGCCCGGTTCGAACCTTACGCCGGCTTCAAGCTGTCTTTTTCCATCGTGTTCGATCATCCGGCGTTTGAGAAGACCGGTCAGCAGGTAGTGATCGATTTCGCCGAAACCTCGTACGTGAAAGAGGTGGCGCGAGCGCGCACCTTCGGCTTCATGCAGGATGTGGAAAGCCTGCGCGCAAGCGGCCTAGCCATGGGCGGCAGTCTGGACAACGCAGTTGTGATGGATGAATACCGGGTGCTAAACACAGACGGCCTGCGCTATACCGATGAATTCGTGAAGCACAAAATACTGGATGCGATAGGCGACCTCTATCTTCTTGGCCACCCCGTGATCGGGGCGTTTTTGGCTCATAAATCGGGCCACGCGCTGAATAACGCACTGCTACGCGCCATGCTGGCAGACGCAGATAGTTGGGAATATGTGAGTTTCGATCGCACCGAGGATGCGCCGGCAGGTCTGACGCGCCTCCTTGCCCAAGCCGCGTAATTTCGCACCAATATACGATTGCGATCTTCCTGCGCGCCCGGGCGGGTTCGCTGGAACTGGACCGCCGCCCTGCCTCTTGCGGGGCTGAGTACTCACTTACATTATTTCTGGTCATCCCGATGCTGACGGCGTTGGGGACGTCGATCTTGACTGTTATCCGAGGCTTGCCGCGTGGCCATGTCGGAAACTGCCCGTTTGAGCGCTGAATCCGGCAGCCGCTCAGCCAAGGTTCTCAGGTGGCCGACGGCACTGGCGCCGAGTTTCGCCTGTTTTGACATAGGTGGCTTGCGCAGATTCTCCCGGGGTTGCACTTCCAATCGAATTCCGGTAGCCTCTATTCCGCACCTCGAAAAACCATCTAGCAATTGAGGGCTAAGAAGCTTCAATTTTGCTGCCACGGCGTTGTTTTCGGCGAAAATGACGACAGTTCCACATTTATAGTTCACTATCGACGAAGATCGCAACAACTGGTGCGGCACCAGTTCTAAATAGATTCGCCGCAGCTCGATGAGCCGTTCTGCCTGAGGCAATAGCGCGGCGATGCCGGCAACCGACTCCAGGTAGGCGCGGATATTCTTGGAATGCATGTCGAGATGTCTAGGAGGGACCATGCATATTATTCTCGTATCCAACCGGCTGGCAACGGCCAAGTCGATTTCGCTCGGTGCGCGACATATACTGCTCGCGGCAGTTCTGGTTACCGTTGCGATTCTCGGGTTGTCCGGTTCGCTTTCCTATCTGGTGTTCCGTCATGCGGCGGAAATCAAACTGCCGGTGGTACAGAGCTTGCTGCTGTCGGCGCAGGAGCAGCAAACTCAGCATACCAAGGACTACATGCGCGAGAACCTGAACGCCATGGCCGTCAAGCTCGGCCAGATGCAGGCGCAGCTGCTGCGCCTGGACGCGCTAGGTGAACGCCTTTCCGCACTTTCTGGCATCAAGCCGCAGGAATTCCGGATGAGCGAGCCGCCGGGCCGTGGCGGCGCTTTGTCGTCCAGCGCCCCGGTGCGTGACATGTCGATGAGCGAGTTCGTCTGGCAACTCGATGCCCTCTCCAAGCATATGGAGAATCGCTATGACTACATGGGTATCCTTGAAAACAGGCTGTTCGATGCCAAAGTGAAACGGCGGCTCATGCCTACGGTCAAGCCGGTGGATGTGCAATGGAACGCCTCGAGCTTCGGCTGGCGCATCGATCCAATCACCGGGCAGAGTGCCTTGCACGAGGGCGTGGACTTCCTGGTCGATACGGGGACAGCGGTGCACGCGGCGGCTGGCGGCTTGGTAACGGTTGCCGAATTCCATCCCCAATACGGCAATGTGATCGACATCGACCACGGCAACGACTTTACTACCCGCTACGCTCACGCTTCCAAATTGCTGGCCAAGGCCGGCGATCTGGTTCGGCGCGGCCAAGTGATAGCGGAGTCTGGTTCCACCGGACGCTCCACCGGGCCGCATGTCCATTTCGAGGTGCGCTACAAGGGCGTCGCGCAGAATCCCAACCGCTTCCTGCAAGCGTCTGCATCTGCCGCCAAGCAGAAATGAACGCCGTGCCAAGGCTGGGGGCGAGGTCTGGAGGCTCGCGCCCGCGGCAGTCCGGAAGCGATCACCCAAGCGGCGGTTTTCAGTAACCTTTAACGCGCCACCTGATTGGGCACGCGAGGCTGCCTCTCCGGTCGGGATGGTTGGCTGCTGCCGCTTCCGCCGTTTTGGGCAAGGCAGGCATGCTAAAATCCGCATCCTGCCTTTGACGCACTTCCACCTTTTGCATGGTCACCCGCATTCTCACTCGCATTTTCGGCAGCCGTAACGACCGCCTCATAAAGGGATACAACAAGTCGGTGCAGCGCATCAACGCGCTGGAACCGGGCATCGCCGCACTCTCGGACGAGGCGCTGCGCGCCAAGACCACCGAGTTCAAGGAACGGCTGGCCAAGGGGGAGGGACTCGAGGACGTGCTGCCCGAAGCCTTTGCGGTGGTACGCGAAGCGGCCAAGCGCGTGCTCAACATGCGCCATTTCGACGTGCAGCTGATTGGCGGCATGATTCTACATGCCGGCAAGATCTCAGAGATGCGTACCGGCGAAGGCAAGACCTTGGTGGCGACGTTGCCCGCCTATTTGAACGCGCTGTCGGGGCGCGGCGTGCATATCGTCACGGTAAATGACTACCTCGCCAGCCGTGACGCCGAATGGATGGGCCGGATCTACCGCTTCCTCGGCCTCACGGTCGGTGTCAACCTGTCGCAAAGCGAGCCGGAAACGAAGCGCCAGGCGTATGCCGCCGATATCACCTACGGCACCAACAACGAATTCGGCTTCGATTATTTGCGCGACAACATGGCGATGCAGGCGGCGGACCGTTACCAGCGCGGCCTCAATTACGCCATCGTCGATGAGGTCGACTCGATCCTGATCGACGAGGCGCGCACCCCGCTCATCATCTCCGGCCAGGCGGAAGACCATACCGATTTGTACTACCGCATGAACGAAGTGGCGCCGCTGTTGGTACGCCAGGCCGAGGAGGACGGACCGGGCGATTTCTCGATGGACGAAAAGTCGCGCCAGGTGCTGCTCACCGAAGCCGGCCACGAGCATGCCGAGCAGCTGCTCGCGCGTGTCGGCCTGCTGCCGGCGGGACGCAGCCTGTACGAGCCCGCCTTCATCAATCTGATGCACCACCTGTACGCGGCGTTGCGCGCGCATCACCTGTTCTTGCGCGATACGCACTATGTGGTGCAGGAGGGTGAGGTGATCATCGTCGATGAATTCACCGGTCGCCTCATGTCGGGGCGGCGTTGGTCCGACGGTCTGCACCAAGCGGTCGAAGCGAAGGAAAACGTCTCGATTCAGAACGAGAATCAGACGCTTGCCACCATCACCTTCCAGAACTATTTCCGCATGTACGGCAAGCTTGCCGGCATGACCGGCACGGCCGACACCGAAGCCTACGAGTTCCAGGAGATCTACGGCCTGGAAACGCTGGTGGTGCCGACACACAAGCCGATGATCCGCGAGGACCGCGAGGATCTGGTCTATCAGACGACCAAAGAAAAGAACGACGCCATCATCGCTGCGATCAAGGAATGCTACGTGCATGACCAGCCAGTCCTCGTAGGCACCACCTCGATCGAGAATTCAGAGCTGCTCGCGGCGATGCTGGAGAAGCAGAAGCTGCCACACCAAGTGCTCAACGCCAAGCAGCATGCGCGCGAAGCCGAAATCGTGGTGCAGGCGGGCAAGCCCAAGATGGTTACCATCGCCACCAACATGGCCGGTCGCGGCACCGACATCGTGCTCGGCGGCAACGTCGAGAAAGGGGTCGACGCGATACGCGCCAGCGAAGGCGTGGACGCGGCCGAGAAGGAGCGCCGCATCGCGGCGCTGCGCGAGGAATGGGAACTGCTGCACGCCAAGGTCATCGCTGCCGGCGGGCTGCATATCATCGGCACCGAGCGCCACGAGGCGCGCCGCATCGACAACCAGCTGCGCGGCCGCTCGGGCCGCCAGGGCGACCCCGGTTCCTCCCGCTTCTATCTGTCGCTCGAGGATCCGTTGCTGCGCATTTTCGCCGGCGACCGCGTCAAAGCCATCATGCAGCGGCTGAAGATGCCGGAAGGCGAGGCGATCGAGAGCTCCTGGGTGTCGCGCTCGATCGAGTCGGCGCAGCGCAAGGTCGAGGCGCACAACTTCGATATCAGGAAGCAGTTGCTCGAATACGACGACGTCGCTAACGACCAGCGCAAAGTCATCTACCAGCAGAGAAACGAATTGCTCGAGAGCGCCGACGTCAGCGAGACCATTACGTCGTTGCGCCAAGGCGTCGTGTGCGACATATTCCGAGCCTTTATTCCGCCGGACAGCGTGGAGGAACAATGGGACGTCCCCGGCCTGGAAAAAGCGCTTGCCGCAGAACTGCAGGTCACGATTCCGCTCAAATCCTGGCTCGACATCGACCCGAATCTCGATGATCAGGCGCTGCTCGCGAAGACAGTCGCGGAGGCCGACCGCCAGTACCAGGAGAAATTTGCCCTCGCTCCGGCCGATGCACTGCGCCAATACGAACGCTGGGTCATGCTGAACAGCGTGGATCAGCACTGGCGCGAGCACCTGGCGGCACTCGATCATCTGCGCCAGGGCATACATTTGCGCGGTTACGCGCAGAAGAACCCGAAGCAGGAATACAAGCGCGAGGCGTTCGAACTGTTTGCGGGCATGCTGGAAAGCGTCAAACTCGAAGTGACCAAGACCCTGACCGCGGTGCAGGTGAAATCGGAGTCGGAACTGGCTGAAGCGGCGGTCGAAGCCGCGCCGGCAGTTGAAAACGTCAAGTACCAGCACGCAGGCTATGACGAGGCGCTCGCGACCGAGGCAGCCGATGCCCCGGTGAAAACAAAGGAACGGCCGTTCGTGCGCGAGATGGGCAAGATCGGGCGCAATGACCCGTGCCCTTGCGGCTCGGGCAAGAAGTATAAGCAGTGCCACGGGAAATTGACTTAGAATCCATAACGATAGTCAGTGTGATATAGCCCAATCTAAGAGTGCAAGAGGGGAGCCGGTTGGGAAAGGAAGGGTCCCACTCCTTCCTCGGCCCCTCGTTTTGTTTCGGACACTTAAGAGCGGGCCACTTCAGAATTACCGGATGTGGGGGCCTGATTCGGAGGGGCATAAGACGATGTATTCACTCATTTTGCATTGCACGCCAAGCCGAATGCCGACCGGCGATCGGGAATCGCAAGCATGGCTGTGAATTTGGCGCCGCCGAGACCCGAAGACCTGCTGCCGGTGAAAGGTGTGACCTTGGGGGTCGCTGAAGCCGGCGTGCGCGTCGCGAAGCGCAAGGATCTGCTGGTAATGCAGCTCACCGAGGGTGCAGCGGTCGCCGGCGTGTTCACGCAGAACCGGTTCTGCGCGGCGCCCGTGATTGTATGCAAAGAACATCTGACCGGTGGCCGGTCGGTGCGTGCGCTGGTGGTAAACACCGGCAACGCCAACGCCGGCACTGGCGAGGACGGTTTGGCGCGCGCGCGCCAGACCTGCGTGGAGTTGGCGGCACTGCTCAGGTGCGACAGCACGCAGATCCTGCCGTTTTCCACTGGCGTGATCATGGAGACATTGCCGGTGGAACGCATCGTCGCGGCGCTGCCGCGCGCGCTCGCCGGCTGCGGCGAAGATAACTGGCTCGCCGCGGCAGAGGCGATCATGACCACCGACACCGTGCCCAAGGCCTGCTCGCGGCGTTTGAACCTGGGCGGAAAATCGGTAACCGTCACCGGCATGGCCAAGGGCGCCGGCATGATCCACCCCGGCATGGCGACCATGCTCGGCTATGTGGCGACCGATGCGGCCGTAAGCCAGGCGGCGCTGCAAACGATGCTGGCCGATGCGGCCGCGCGCTCGTTCAACCGCATCACCGTCGATGGCGACACGTCGACTAATGACTCTTTCATGTTGGTCGCGACCGGCGCCGCGGGCAACCAGACCATCACCGACGCGCGCCATCCGTATTACGCGGCGCTGGCCGAGGCCGTCTGCGCAGTCGCGCTGCAACTCGCGCAAGCTATCATCCGCGACGGCGAAGGCGCAACCAAGTTCATCACCGTGCAGGTGGAAGGTGGAAAAGACGCGGAGGAGTGCAGCAAGGTGGCCTTTGCCATCGCGCATTCGCCGCTGGTGAAGACGGCGTTCTTCGCGTCCGACCCCAACTTGGGGCGCCTGCTATGCGCGATCGGTTACGCCGGCATTCCCGATCTGGACGTGGCGCGGGTGCGCTTGCATCTTGGGGACGTGCTGGTGGCCAAAGACGGCGGCCGCAATCCGTCGTATCGCGAAGAGGACGGGCAGCGCGTGATGCAACAAAGCGAAATCACGGTGCGCGTGGAGCTTGCCCGCGGCGCGGCACAGACCACCGTATGGACCTGCGACTTGTCGCACGATTACGTGTCTATCAATGCGGATTACCGCAGCTAGCTTGGTTGGGCGCAGCTGATCGCATGAGTGAACTGTCGAGATTTCTGGAACGCGCCGAAGCATTGGTCGCGCGCCTCGAGGTGCTGCTGCCGGCGGTGCAGCCACCGGTGGACTGGAGCGCAAGCGTGGCGTTCCGCTGGCGCAAGGCGGGCGGCTTGGGCCATCTTCGGCCAGTAGCCCATCCGCACAAGATTCGACTCTCCGATCTGCACGGCGTCGATCGGCAGAAGCAACTGATCGAGCAGAACACGCGCCAGTTCGTGTCCGGACTTCCGGCCAACAATGTGCTGCTGACCGGCGCACGCGGGACCGGCAAGTCCTCGCTTATCAAGGCCTTGCTCAACAAGTACTGCCGCCGCGGACTGCGCCTGATCGAAGTGGACAAGCACGAGCTGATCGACCTGCCCGACATCGTCGATCAGATTTCGGCGCGCACCGAGCGCTTTATCATCTTTTGCGACGATCTGTCATTCGAGGCGGCGGAGGCGGGCTACAAGGCGCTCAAGGTGGTGCTGGACGGCTCAATCGCCGCGACTTCGGAAAACGTATTGATCTATGCCACTTCGAACCGGCGCCACCTGATGCCCGAATACATGCAGGAAAACCGCGAGTACAAGCATGTGGGCGAAGAGATCCATCCAGGCGAGACCTCGGAGGAGAAAATCTCGCTGTCGGAGCGCTTTGGCCTGTGGGTGTCATTCTATCCATTCGATCAGGACGACTATCTGGGCATTGTTGAGCACTGGCTGGCCGAGCTCGGATGCTCGCCGCTGGAAATCGCGGCCACGCACGAGGAAGCCCTGCAATGGGCGCTCGCGCGCGGCTCGCGTTCCGGTCGCGTCGCCTGGCAGTTCGCGCGCGATGTTTCGGGGCGGCTACGCGCCGGTTCCGCACGCGCCAAGCGCAGTTGAGATCCGCGCCAGTCGAAGTCGTGGCCGCAGTGATCGAGCGGCCGGACGGCAGTTTCCTGCTGGCGCAACGCCCGGCGGGCAAGGTGTACGCCGGCTACTGGGAATTTCCCGGCGGCAAAGTCGAGCCCGATGAGTCGCTTGCAGCGGCGCTCGAGCGCGAGTTGCACGAAGAACTCGGCATCAATGTCGAAATTGCGCATCCCTGGCTGGTGCAGACTTATACCTATTCGCACGCGAAGGTACGGCTGAATTTTTTTCGCGTGCGCGCCTGGCAGGGCGAACCTCATGGCAAAGAGCAACAGCAACTCGCATGGCAGCACCTCCCTACCCTGGGCGTGGCGCCGCTGCTGCCGGCCAACGCACCAGTGTTGCGTGCTTTGCGGCTGCCGTTCGAATACGCGATCACCCATGCAGGCGAAATCGGCGCGGACGAGCAGCTGACCCGCCTTGACCGGCGGCTGGCGCAAGGCCTGAGACTGATCCAGGTGCGCGAGAGGGCGATGCAGGCCTGCGCGCGCGAACGCTTTGCCCAAGCGGTAATCCGGGCGGCGCGGCTGCACGGCGCCAAAGTGCTGATCAACTCCGATATCGATCTTGCCATTCGCCTGGGTGCGGATGGCGTGCATCTCACGGCGATGCAACTGGCGCTGTTGGATTTCAGGCCTGCGCTCGAATATTGCGCCGCGTCGTGCCACAGCGCGGCAGAACTTGCCCGCGCGGCGCAACTCGGCGTCGATTTCGCGGTCCTCGGCCCGGTGCAGGCGACACTTTCGCACCCCGACGCGAAACCGCTCGGCTGGGAGCGTTTCAGCGCCTTGGTGCGCGAAGCGACATTGCCGGTGTTCGCGCTGGGCGGGCTTTCGCGAAGCGACCTGGAATCGGCCTGGGGCTGTGGCGCGCATGGGATCGCCATGCTGCGCGGGAGTTGGTAAAGCGCTTGATGACGGCGGCCGTGAGCCGGCATTAACCGCGTCTTGAGCGCTAGCGAGCTTGCTCGCTAGGGTGCGCCTTGTGCAGTGTCGTCCGGATCCTGGTCCGATTCCTTTGCCGCTACGCGATATCTTTCGTCGGCCCATGCGCCCAGGTCGATCATCTTGCAGCGCTCGGAGCAGAACGGGCGAAACGGCGACTCCGCACCCCAGCGCACCGGCTTGCCGCAGCGGGGACATCTGACAGTAGGGCTGGCCTGGGTCACAGGTTGCACAGGGTGAGTTCGAAATTCACGTCCGCGCTGCTGGTATGCGGGCGCGCATCGTCGCCGAAGACAGAAAAGCGAATATTGAGCGCGTACTTGTTGGCGCTGATCTCCGGGATGAATTGCGAGTTCTGCGGCAGGCGGATGCCCACCATTTGTACTACTCTGCCGCCCAGCATCTGCTGAAACAGCCCTTGCTGGGCCACGATCTTGGACGGCTTGCCGCTGTCGCGCAGCAGCCGCAGCACGATAGCAGACGCGTCGCGGACCGGGTAAAGCGGTTTGATCCAGCCTTGCAGGTCAAGCGCGCGCGATGCGCAATCTCGATGCAGCCAGTAGTGGTACGACGGCAGGTCGAACTCGCACGCGCCGCCGGGAATGCCGGTGCGCTGCTTGATGGACATCAGCCACTCGTTCTCGCGCAAATACTGGCCGATCTTTCCGGACATTTTGAACAGTGAGGAACTCGCCCGCTCGATTTCCGCAATGACCTCACTTAGCACTTCTTCGGAAATCTCCGGGTTGTTGCGGAACGACAGCAGCACGTGCTTTTGCCGTTCCAGTTCCTGCAGCAAATCGGATTTGAGGTCGGCGCGACTTGCAACTTCGAGTATCTCGAACAGGGTGAGCAAGGCGACGTGGTGATCGAGCGCCTCCTCGCGCGCGAGAAAGCAACGCGCACGGTCGAACAGATCCTCCAGGCGCAACAGCGTGCGGATACGCTCGTTAAAGGGATACTCGTAAGTAATCACTATTGCGGCGGCAGGCCTGGGTGAAGGAAAATTTTATCGATTTTGACCGATTCGTCAGTAATTTACAACTTCATCCAGCGGCGGCCGCAAGTTGCAGCTAACGCGCATGCAGCGCCTCGGCTAGGCGGCGCCGGTGCGTCATATCCTGGCTGTTGTCGATCACGTCGTCGGCTGCTATCAGTGAGTCCGACGATGAATGCCACTAGAAGAACAGTCCCAAATATTGTCGATTCAGTTGTTGCCCCCAGAACAGCGCGGCGATCCCGGCACCGGCAAGGTAGGGCCCAAACGGTATGGGCACGTCTTTTCCGCGCCCGGCGAAGATGATCAAGCTTACGCCAACGACCGCGCCGATCATCGACGAGAGCAGGATCACAAGCAACAGTACTTTCCAGCCGAGCCAAGCGCCGATGGCGGCGAGCAATTTGAAATCGCCGTAACCCATGCCGATTTCTGGATCGTTTCGGCCAAACAGCCGGTTGCTCATGCGCTTGAAAAGTCTATAGCCCCAATAGACCGACCATAAAGACAGATAGCCGGCAGCAGCTCCGATTACCGCCGATCTCAAATCGACGAAGGTGCCGCCGAGGTTGAGCAGCAGGCCCGCCCATAGCAGCGGCAGGACGATGTCATCGGGCAGATACTGCGTGTCGAAATCGATGAAGGTCAGTGCGATCATGCTCCATACGAACAGCATCGCCGCGAACGCTGCAAGGCCGAAGCCGAAGTGCCATGCAGCGTAGGCACCGGCCAGCCCGCCCAGTGCTTCGACCAGAGGATAACGAGGGCTGATGCGCGCGCCGCAGGCCGAACACTTGCCGCGCAGCGCGAGATAGCTCGCCACTGGAATGTTCTCCAGCGCTGTTATCGGGTGCGCGCAGACGGGACAGCGTGAGCCTGGCAGCGCGAGGTTGAATGGTTCGACCTGCGGTGGTTCTTCGCCGCGCAGTTCGGCGCACTGGAGTTGCCAGTCGCGTTCCATGATCTTGGGCAGGCGATAGATGACTACATTCAGGAATGATCCGACAGCGAGGCCGACGGCGAGACATAACCAGACGAACACCGACGGATGCGCGAGGACCTGCAGAAATGTCATCGAGGGTAGGGGGCCGTGGCGCGTATGCGGCACAGAACTCGGCGCGCGCGTCGCCCGTCATGCGCCGTGCGCCTGCACTTTCTTGGCTCGCTCAATTGCTGTCGTTAAACGGCTTGACCGAGTTTGAAGATCGGCAAATACATGGCCACCACCATGCCGCCGATGAGGGAGCCGAGCACCACCATGATTATCGGCTCCATCAGGCTGGAGAGCGCCTCTACGGCGTCGTCCACCTCCGCCTCGAAAAAGTCGGCGACCTTGGACAGCATGCCATCGAGCGCGCCGGATTCCTCACCGATCTGCACCATCTGCAGCACCATGCTGGGGAACACTTTTGCGTCAGTCATCGCCACCGTCAGGCTGGAGCCGGTACTGACCGCTTTCTGGATTTCTTTGGTCGCCACGAGGTAGACGTAGTTGCCCGCCGCGCCGCCCACCGAATCGAGCGCTTCCACCAAAGGCACGCCAGCGGCAAACATGGTCGAGAGCGTGCGCGTCCAGCGCGCGATTGTCGATATGCGTATCAGATGGCCGAACACCGGTGCCTTGAGCAGCGCTTTGTCCATGAAGATTTGCACCGCGAGCGAGCGCTTCCATGCGTACATGAAGCCGTAGATGCCGCCGAAGATCAGCGGAAAAATGATGTACCAGTATTTGACGAAAGCGTCCGATATCGCCATTACGAATAGCGTCGGCGCGGGCAGGTCTGCGCCGAAACTGGTGAACACCTGCTTGAACGCCGGAATCACGAAAATCATGATCACAGCGGTAATAATGAAGGCCACGGCGATAATGGCGACCGGATAGAACAGCGCCGATTTTATTTTCGACTTGATCGCCTGGGTCTTCTCCTTGTACGTCGCGAGGCGGTCGAGCAGCGATTCCAGAATGCCGGCCTGTTCACCCGCGCCCACCAGGTTGCAGAACAAGGCATCGAAATAAAGCGGGTACTTGCGGAACGCCTGAGTCAGGCTGGAACCGGTCTCGACGTCGGTCTTGATCGACAGCAGCAAGCGTGCGACCGCCGGATTGCTGTGGCCCTTGCCGACGATGTCGAAGGACTGCAGCAGCGGCACACCCGATTTCATCATGGTCGCGAGCTGGCGCGTGAACAGGGTGATGTCCTTTTCGGTAACCGAGCCGCCGCCGCCAGATTTCTGCTTGCTGAGCTTGCTGACCAGGATGCCCTGTCGCCGCAGCTGGACGTTGGCCATGGCTTGGCCTTGGGCGCGCACTTCGCCCTTGACCACCTTGCCCTGCTTGTCCTTGCCTTCATAGGAAAAGGTGATTTCCTTGGTCCTGCCTCTTTCCGCTGCGGCTGCTGCTGTAGCCATGTAATCCTCCGACACTTCCCGCTTGCGCTCTTTGCGATGCGCTTACGATGATGCACTGGCCAAGGCGCTTTGTAAAGGCTGAGGTTGTTCGCCTAATCGTTTGAAGATAAAAAGTTTTGACAAACTGGCTGACCGCGGCAAGGAACTAATGCACGATCCAGTCACGATCGTGTATCGCCATGCGCCGTGTTTGCAGGCGTCGTCGGCTTGAACAGGCGTATGGTCTTGATCACGCGGTCCTGGGTTTGCACGATTTCGATCGGTACTCCGGTGATCTTGAGACTGACGCCGGCTTCCGGAATGTCCTGAAGATGCTCGAGGATCAGGCCGTTCAAGGTCTTGGGGCCGTCCAGCGGCAGCGCCAGGCCCAGCTTGCGATTGATCTCGCGCAAGGGGCTCGCACCTTCCACTAGCGCGCTGCCGTTCTCGTCCCAGGTGTGAATCGTGGCGACCGAAGGCGCGGTAGTGGTGAACTCGCCGATAATCTCTTCTATAACGTCCTCTACCGTGAGCAGGCCCTGCAGTTCGCCATATTCATCCACCACCAGGGCCAAGTGCTGGCGGTTTTCCTGGAAGTATTGCAGCTGCGCAAACAACGGCGTACTGGCGGGGATGAAGTAAGGCTCGGTGAGCAGTTCTATCAACTTGTCGCGATCGATCTCGCCCTCGCGCATCAGCGAGAGCACCCGGCGCAGGTGCAGGATGCCCGCGATGTTGCCAAGCTGGCTGCGGTAGACCACCAGTCGCGTGTGATAGCTGGTGGCGAGCTGCTCGGAAAGCAGCTCGAGCGACGCTTCCAGGTCGACGGCTTCGATGCGCGCGCGCGGCGTCATCACGTCTTCCACCGTTATGCGCTCAAGATCGAACAGGTTGACCAGGATGCTGCGATGCTTCTTCGGAATGTAGTGCCCTGCTTCCAGTACGAGCGAGCGCAGCTCCTCGGCGGACAGCCGCTGCGGCTCGCTGCCCGCCGGCGGCTTGATGCGCATAAGCGCGAGCAGTGCCGAGACGAACAGGTTGACGAACCAGACCACGGGGGTCAGCAATTTCAGCAGCGGCATCAGCACGTAGGCCGCTGACAGCGCAATGCGCTCTGCGTAGGCAGCGCCGATCACCTTGGGGGTGATCTCGGCGAAGACGAGGATGAGGAATGTGACGGCCAGCGTGCCCAGACCCAGCGCCACTTTGTCCTGGCCGAAGAACTCGATGGTGATGACGCCAACCAGAGTGGCAGCCGCCGCGTTGACCAGGTTGTTGCCGAGCAGTATCACTCCCAGCAAACGGTCGGTGCGCTCGAGCAGTCGGCTTGTGAGCAGCGCGCCGCGGTGGCCAAGCTTGGCCATATGCTTCAACCGATAGCGGTTAAGCGCCATCATGCTGGTTTCGGCGATGGAAAAGAACGCGGAGAAGATCAGCAGGACTACCAGCGCCACAAGCTTCGCCGATAAGGAAATGTCGTCCATAGGTAGTGGAACCGGTCAGCTAGGAGCGAAATGCGAACTGCGAGGCGCGACGTTGGTCCATGTTTGGCATGCGTTCCTCAGCACTCGGTCGCGCCTTGCAATTCGCCCTCTGCCCCTGCGAGCTACACCCTTCCAAGTACAACTTCGAGTACGAACATGCTGCCGACATAGGCAAGCAGCAGCGCAGCGAAACCGGCGAGCGTCCAGCGCAAGGCCTTGCGTCCGCGCCAGCCCCAGGCGTAGCGGCCGACCAGCAATGCGGCAAAAATGATCCAGGAAACGACGCCGAACACCGTCTTGTGGTTGAACCGCACCGCTTTGCCGAACAACTCCTCCGAAAACACGAAACCGGAGGCAAGGGTGAGGGTCAGAAGCACGAAACCCAATATGAGGATGCGAAACAGCAATGCTTCCAGCGTCATCAACGGGGGCAAGGTGGCCAAAGGTCCGGCGAACTGTCCGTCGGAGGGCCCGGCAAGAGCGCCGCCATGCAGGCGTCGCTCGAGTACGATCATCAGCGTCGCGTGGAGCGCGGCGATAGTGAACAGGCTGTAGGCGAGCATTGCGACGAACAGATGGACTCTGAATTCGAGAGATTGCGTATAGGCGGGCGTTTCCGGGCCCGGATAGAGCGCCGGTAGCAGTGAGCACACGGCGGCGAGCGGCAGCACCAGAGCCTGCATGCTGTCGAGCGCGTAGATCAGGCTCTCGACCCAGTAGATCAGTACCGTCAGCCACAGCATTACCGACAGCGCCTGCGAAAACCCGAAGTGCAGTTCGGCGGCGGTGAACAGACCCGTGTACAGCAGCCACGAATGCAGCGCGAACGGGGCCAGTATCGCCACGCGCTCCCACGCAGAAATGCCGCGGCCGACGCCTTCGCCGGCTGTATCGCCATGGGCTCGCCAGCGCGTACGCCAGAAATGCAGTCCCAGCGCGACATATAAAAGCGACGTGGCGGCATAGAGTAAAATGTCGGACATCATCAAATTTTACACCAGACCATGCTCGATAGCCTGACCAACCGCCTGTCCAAGGTCATCAAGACGCTGCGCGGCGAGGCGCGCCTGACCGAAGCCAATGTCGCCGACGCGCTGCGCGAAGTGCGGATGGCCTTGCTCGAAGCCGACGTCGCATTGCCGGTGGTCAAGGATTTCGTCGCCGCCATCAAGCAAAAATCCCTGGGCGAGGAAGTAATCGGCAGTCTCACGCCGGGCCAGGCGCTGGTCGGCGTGGTGCAGCGCGAACTCACGGCCCTGATGGGCGGGGAGAATGCTGCGCTCAACCTCGCAGTGGTTCCGCCGGCGGTCATCCTGATGGCTGGCCTGCAGGGCTCGGGCAAAACCACCACCAGCGGCAAGCTCGCGAAATATCTTGCCGAGCAGAAGAAGAAGCCGCTGCTCGCGAGCTGCGACGTTTATCGTCCGGCTGCAATCGAGCAACTGCGCACCATCGCCAAGCAGCTGGAAATGGATTTCTTCGAGCCGACGCCCGGACAAAAGCCGCTCGACATCGCTTTGGCCGCACGCGATCACGCGCGCAAACACTACAACGACGTGCTCATCGTCGATACCGCCGGCCGCTTGGCGATCGATGAGGCGATGATGCGGGAAATATCCGAGTTGCACCGCGCCCTCGATCCAGCCGAAACTCTGTTCATAGTCGACTCGATGCAAGGTCAGGACGCGGTCAATGTGGCGCGGGCGTTCAGCGATGCGCTGCCGCTCACGGGCGTGGTGCTGACGAAGCTCGATGGCGATGCGCGCGGCGGCGCTGCACTGTCGGTACGACAAATCACCGGCAAGCCGATAAAGTTCGTCGGCGTGGGGGAAAAGCTCGCCGCACTGGAAGCATTCCATCCGGAGCGCATGGCGGCGCGCATCCTCGGCATGGGCGACGTGCTATCGCTCGTGGAAGAGGCGCGCAAAAGCGTCGATGTAGAGGAAGCGCAAAAGCTCGCCGACAAGATAAAGAAGGGCAAGGGTTTCGATCTGGAGGACTTCAAGCAGCAGATTGCGCAGATGCGCAAGATGGGGGGGCTCTCCTCCATGATCGACAAGTTGCCGGCGCAACTTGCGCAGGCGGCGCAGGCGCAATCGGCCGACATGGGCGAGAAGCAGATGCGCCGCATCGAGGGCATCATCAATTCCATGACGCGGCGGGAGCGCGCGCACCCGGAGTTGATGAAAGCCTCGCGCAAGCGTCGCGTCGCCGCCGGCGCCGGGGTGCAGGTGCAGGAGGTCAACCGCCTGCTCAATCAATTCGAGCAGATGCAGAAGATGATGAAGCAGATGCAAAAGGGCGGGCTGGCGAAACTGATGCGCGGGATGAAGGGAATGATGCCCGGCATGCGCTAGCGCAACCATGCGGGCGCTTTTGCACGCGTAATGGTGCGCGACTTGCGCTTGTGGCCGGCTCGCCCGGCCTGGGGAAGGCTACAAATTCGGCTCGGCCGCCGGATGTAATGCGTTGAAAGAGCATAAAATTTGACGCTCGCGCGCGGGTGTGCGCAGCCAGAAATCCCTTGCCAACTGGCCACATATCGTCGTAGAATCGCGCTCTTTTTTGAGTTTCGGGACAAGAACATGGTTGTAATTCGCCTAGCCCGCGGTGGTGCACACAAACGCCCTTTTTACAACATCGTGGTGGCGGATTCGCGCCGGGCCGCTGGCGGCAAGTTTATCGAGCGCGTCGGTTTCTACGATCCCAAGGCGCCTGAAGGCCGCGAGAATCTTCGCGTCGCCGTGGATCGCCTGAACTTCTGGCAGGGCAAGGGTGCCAAGCCCTCGCCGACGGTAGCAAGGCTGGTCAAGCAGTTTGGCAAGAAAGTCGCCGGTACTGCCGCAGCCGCCTGAGCGGTTGATCGTGATGGGGCGGATCGCCGCCCCGTACGGGCTCAAGGGCTGGGTGCGGATCGAGTCCTACAGTGCTGCTCCGCATGGTCTGATCGGCAGTCCGGTGTGGTGGGTGGGCGTGAACGGCGACTGGCGCGAGATGAAAATCGCCGAGAGTGCGCGCCAGCATGGAACCGGCTTGGTGGTGCGCTTCGAGGGTTGCGTGGAGCGCGACGCGGCGCTGGCCCTGAAGGGCAGCGAGATCGCGTTGCGGCGCGAGGCGCTGCCGCAGGGCGCGGATAACGAGTTTTACTGGGTCGACCTGGTCGGCCTGACGGTCGTGAATGTGCAAGGCGAAGAGCTCGGACTGGTTGCCGAACTCTTCGAAAACGGCGCGCATCCGGTGATGCGCGTCGTAGCTGGCGAAACCGAGCGCCTGCTGCCTTTTGTCGAGCAGGTGGTACGTCAAGTGGATACGGCCCAGGGCCGCATCCGTGTGGAGTGGGAGCTGGACTGGTGATCCACTTCGATTGTGTGACGCTGTTTCCGCAGATGTTTGCGGCGCTCACTGAATCGGGTATCACCGCGCGCGCGCTGAAAGCGGCGCGCTATAGCCTGGAGTTGTGGAATCCGCGCGACTTCACCAGCGACAACTACCGCACGGTGGACGACCGGCCGTATGGCGGCGGCCCGGGCATGGTGATGCTGGCCGAACCGCTGGAGCAGGCGATAGTCGCGGCCAAGAGCCGTGTGGCGGGGATTGAGCGCAAGGTCATGTACCTTACGCCGCAGGGCAAGATGCTCGATCACGCTAAGGTGATGGAGTTGGCAAAGGGGCCGGGCGCAGTGTTGTTGTGCGGGCGTTACGAGAGCGTGGACGAGAGGCTGATACGCCGCGCGGTCGACGAGGAAGTATCCATCGGCGACTACGTGCTCTCGGGCGGCGAACTGGCGGCCATGGTGTTGATCGACGCGGTGGTGCGGCAATTGCCCGGCGTGCTGGGGGACGAAGATTCGGCGACACAGGATTCGTTCGTAAGCGGGTTGCTGGATTGTCCGCATTACACCCGGCCAGAGGAATACGCGGGCGAGCGTGTGCCGCCGGTGCTGTTGTCTGGCAACCACGCCGCGATCGAACGCTGGCGCCTGAAGCAGGCGCTGGGCAGGACCTGGCTGAGACGGCCGGATCTGCTGGTGAAGCGCAGCTTGAGTACGGATGAATTGAACCTGCTTGAGGAATTCAAGCGGGAACAGAACGTAGAGGGACTGCCACAGCGGCGGCCCTTGATTTAGGGGAGCGCGCGGGGCGACGGAAGGGCGGGGCCTTTTCCGTTCCCCGGGGATCTCCTCGCAGCCCGAGAGCCTTCAAGGAGCAGTATCATGAATTTGATAGAGAAACTTGAAAACGAAGAAATCACGCGCCTTGGCAAGACCGTGCCCGTGTTCGCTCCCGGCGACACCGTGATCGTCAACGTTAACGTAGTCGAGGGCGAGCGTAAGCGCGTGCAGGCTTACGAAGGCGTGGTCATCGCCAAACGCAACCGCGGTCTTAATTCTTCCTTCATCGTGCGCAAGATTTCCGCGGGCGAAGGCGTGGAGCGGACCTTCCAGACCTATTCGCCGCTGATTGCGTCGGTCGAAGTGAAGAGAAAAGGCGACGTGCGCCGCGCCAAACTCTATTATCTGCGCGACCGCTCGGGCAAGTCGGCGCGCATTCGCGAAAAGCTCACCAAGCGCGTCGCCGAAGACACGGCGGTTGCGACAGAAGAATAGCGCTGGCCTCTCCGTTCCAGACAAACGGGACGCCATGGCGTCCCGTTTGTCATTGTGGAACTGCGTGTAGCGCGCGCGGCGTCCGGCGCTACGGCGCCGTCATCTGCTCGAGCAGATGCTCCATGAACGATTCACACAGCGCTACCTGATCCAGCGTCACGTACTCGTCGGGCTTGTGCGCTTGTTCGATCGAGCCCGGACCGCAGATGATGGCCGGAATGCCCGCCTGCTGGAACAAGCCGCCTTCCGTGGCATAGGCCACCTTGGCTGTCGACTTATTGCGCGACAGCGCCTGCGCGAGATAGGTGACCTCGTCCTCTTTGTTCGTGTCGAGTCCGGGGATGTTGGCCTTGGATTCGATGCTGATGCCGGTACCGGGATCGGTCCTTTGCATCTCCGGCAGGATCACGTGTTCGGCGTAGTCCTTGATTTCGCGCTCGAGCGCATCCGGGTCCGCTCCCGGCAGGTAGCGGAATTCGAATAGAAAAGCGCACTCGCGCGGCACGATGTTGCTGGCGGTGCCGCCTGAGATCACGCCGGTCTGCAAGGTCGTGAAGGGTACGTCGAAACCGTAATCGCGCGATTCGCATGCCTGCAGGCGCTCGGCCATGTGACGGATGTAGGTAATGATCCTCGCCGCGTATTCGATCGCATTCACACCTTGGGGCGTGAGCGCCGAGTGCGCCTCCTTGCCGCGCACGCAGCATCTGTAGGTGCGCTTGCCCTTGTGCGCGATCACTGGCTGCATGCCGGTCGGCTCGCCGATGATGGCGGCTGCGGGACGAATGTTGTTGCGTGCCAGGTCCGCGAGCAGTCCGCGCACGCCGATACAGCCCACTTCCTCGTCGTAGGAAAGAGCAAGATGAATCGGCGCCTTGAGATCCGCCGCGGCGAAGCGCGGCACCATGGCCAGGACGACGGCCAAATAACTCTTCATGTCACAGGCGCCGCGGCCGTAGAGTTTGTCGCCTTTTGTCGTAGCCTTGAACGGATCGCTCGCCCAGTTCTGGCCGTCCACCGGCACCACGTCGGTGTGGCCGGAGAGCACAATGCCGGGTTTCGTGCCCTTCTGCACGGTGGCAAATAAATTCGCCTTGGCGCCGCTCGCGTCATAGGTAAGGCGCGATGCGATGCCGTAGCCGTTGAGGTAATCGCGCGCCCATTCGATCAGTCCGAGATTGGAATCGCGGCTGGTGGTGTCAAAGCCGATCAGGCGCTCGATCAGGGCAAGCGTCTCGGGTTTAACGCTCGACATACGTTCGTGGTTCATGCAGACAGGCACCTCGATAAAAGAAGGGACCAAACGCAGAAAGGAAGGTTCCTGCTTCCTCCTTCGCTCCTGAAACGCACCTAAGTCAGATGCCGTCGCCAAATAAGGAAACGGACCTAAGGTACATCGTTCAGATGGCAGGCGGAGAAATGCAGCGGCGCAATTTCGCGCAATTCGGGTCGGTCAATCTTACACCGCGGCAGGGCGTGCGGGCAGCGCGGGTGGAAATGGCAGCCAGGTGGCGGGTCGAGCGGCGATGGAATTTCACCCTTGATCGAGATAAAGCGCTTCCGGCGCAGGTCCAGGCGCGGGACTTCGCTCAGCAGCGCCTGCGTGTAGGGATGGTTGGCCCGCGCGTAGATTTCGTCGGTCGGCGCAATTTCGATCACGCGTCCGAGATACATGATCACCACGCGGTCGGCGAGGTGCCGCACCACGCCGAGATCGTGGCTGATGAAGAGATAGGTGAGTTGCAGTTCCTCGCGCAGTCTGATGAACAGGTTCAACACCTGCGCTTGGATCGAAACGTCGAGCGCTGCCACCGCTTCGTCGCATACCAGGAATTCGGGCTTCACCGCGAGTGCGCGGGCGATGCCGATGCGCGCGCGCTGGCCGCCGGAAAATTGGTGCGGAAAGCCGCGCGCGAGCGAGGCATCGAGGCCGACGCGCGGCAGCAGTTGGGCCACGTAGTCGCTTTGTTCGCGCCGACCGATCAGGCCATGCACCACCGGCGCCTCGCCGACGATGTCGATTACGCGCAGGCGTGGATTGAGTGAAGCATAGGGGTCCTGGAAGATCATCTGCGTCTTGAGTTGGATTTTGCGCCGCTGCTCGGCCGTGAGCTGTGCGATCTCCTCGCCCCGCCACAGGCGCGTGCCGGTGGAGGGCTCGAGCAGGCCGACGGCGAGGCGCCCGAGCGTGGACTTGCCGCAGCCTGATTCGCCCGCCAGACCCACCACTTCGCCCGGGCGCAGCGCAAGATCGACCCTGTCCACGGCGTGCACGATTGCTTCCCTCGCATTGGCGCCGAGCAGATTGGCCACGCGCGCGGCCATATCGAGCGTCTTGACGAAGCGCCTGGAGACTGCGCGCAGCTCGAGCAGGGGCGCTGGCCGCGCGCTCATGCGTTCGCCTTCTGCACCAGTGGATGGAAGCAGCGCACCTGCCTGCCGGGAACGGGCACGGACAGCGCGGGGTCGCGTTGACAGGCCGCGTCGGCGTAAGCGCAGCGCTCGCGGAAGGCGCAGCCCGGGCCGAGTTCCAAGAGCGAGGGCGTCATGCCCGGGATCTGCCTGAGCGGCGCGCCCTTGCGACTTTGGCCGGGCACCGAGTCGATGAGGCCGCGGGTGTAGGGGTGCAGCGGCGCATCGAGCACTTGATCGACGCTGCCGTGCTCGACGATGCGCCCCGCGTACATGACGCAGATCTCATCGGCCAGGCCGGCGATCACCGACAGGTCGTGCGTGATCCAGATCAAGGCGGTGCCCGACTCGCGCGTGAGCTTTTGCATCTCGAACAGGATCTGGCCCTGGATGGTGACGTCGAGCGCCGTGGTCGGCTCGTCGGCGATGATCAGATCGGGCTGGTTCAGCAAAGCGATGGCGATGCCCACGCGCTGGCGCATGCCGCCTGATAACTGGTGCGGGTAGGCGGATAAGCGCTCTTGCGGCGCGGGAATACCGACGCGCGCGAGCGCTTCGCGCGCACGCGCAAGTGCCGCTTGCCGGCTCGTGTCCGCATGCGCGCGGATCGCTTCCACCATCTGCGTGTCCACACGCAGTACCGGGTTGAGTGTCATCATCGGATCCTGGAAGATCATGGCGATGCGGTTTCCCCGGATGTCGCGCATCTCCCGCGGCGCAAGGGCGCGCAAATCCCGCCCGTGCAACAGAATACGGCCCGCAACAACGCGCCCGGGGGGATCGACCAGGTCCATGATGGAATAGCCGGTCATCGACTTGCCCGAACCGGATTCGCCCACCAGGCCGAGAATTTTCCCCGGCCCGATCGAGAAGCTTACGTCCTCTACCGCCTTCACCACGCCCTGCCGGGTGAAGAAATGCGTGCGCAGGTTCTCTACGCGCAGCGTGGGTTCGCTCATCTTTGCAGCCGCGGATTGAGCACGTCGCGCAGCTGGTCGGCGACGAGGTTGATGCTGACGATGGTCAGCACGAGAGCGATGCCGGGGAAGACGCTGATCCAATACTCACCCGAGAGCATGTAATCGAAGCCGTTCTTGATCAACAGGCCAAGCGAGGGTTCCGTGATCGGCACGCCGATGCCGAGAAAAGAGAGCGTGGCCTCCAGCGCGATAGCCGCTGCCACCTGCACTGTTGCAATGACGAAGAGCGGCGGCAGGCAATTGGGCAGAAGGTGGCGCAAGACGATGCGCGAGGGCGGCAACGCCAGGCACAGGGCGGCTTCGATGTATTCCTTCTTGCGCTCGATGAGCGCTGCGCTGCGAGCGGTGCGCGCATAGTAGGCCCATTGCGCGAGGATCAGCGCGAGGATGGTCTTGCCGATGCCCTGTCCCAGCAGGGCGAGCAGGATAAGAGCGATAAGTATCGACGGAAAGGACAGTTGGATGTCGACCACGCGCATGATGACACTATCGGTGCGCCTGCCGAAATGGGCTGCGCAAAGACCCAGCGCAAGCCCGATGATCGCTGCGCACAGCGTGCTCGCCGCACCGACGCCGAGGCTGATACGCAGGCCGTAGAAAATGCCTGACAGCATGTCGCGTCCCTGGCCGTCGCTGCCTAGCCAGAACATCAAGCCGTTGCCCGATTTGGAACCGGGCGGCAGGCGGCTGTCGAGCACATCGAGCTGCGCCAGGTCGTACGGGTTTTGCGGCGAAATCAGCGGAGCGAACAGCGCAACCAGCAGGATCACAAACAGCATGGCCAGACCGACGAGCGCCAATTTGCTTTGGGCGAAGTCCGCGGCGACGCGTTGGAACGGAGTCTGAGCGCTTGCCATCGTCTATCCTTTCGTCTCGTCGATGCGCACGCGCGGATCGAGCAGCGAGTAGGTGATGTCCACGGCCAGGTTGATGAGGATAAACAGGGCCACAATGATCAAGAGGTAGGCAACGATCACCGGCCGATCGAGCACGTTGATCGAGTCGATGATGAGCTTGCCCATGCCGGGCCAAGCGAATATCGACTCGGTAACGATCGCAAACGCGATCACCGAGCCGAATTCCAGCCCGATCACCGTGACGATCGGGACCATGATGTTCTTGAGCACGTGCACGAGCACGACGCGCGCGTCCGAAAGGCCCTTGGCGCGGGCGAACTTGACGTAATCCTGCAGCAACGCTTCGCGCGTACCGGCGCGCGTCAGGCGGATGAGCAGCGCGAGCTTGAATAGCGCGAGGTTGATCGCCGGCAGGATGAGATGCCTGATCCCCTCCCAAGACAGAAAACTCACCGGAATTCCCAACAGATCGGTGGTGGGGCCGCGGCCGCTCGCGGGCAGCCAGCCGAGTTCCACGGCGAATACCATGATCAGCATCAGGCCCACCCAGAACGTGGGCAGGGAAAATCCGAGGATGGAGCCGGTCAAGATCAGCTTGGCCTGCCAGGACTCGGGCTTCAATCCCGCCCAAAGCCCGAGCGGGATGCCGAGCAAGACCGCCATGGCGGTGGCGGCGAGCGCCAGTTCCAGAGTGGCCGGCATGCGTTCGAGGATCAGCTGGATCGCCGGGATGTTGTAGGCGAAGGACTTGCCGAGGTCGCCCGATAGCGCTTGCCTCAGGAAAACCAGGTACTGCTGCCACAGGGGTTTGTCCAGCCCGAGTGCGGCGACGGCGCGCGCGATATCAGCCTGGTCGGCCTGCGGGTTGATGAGTATGTCGACCGGATTGCCGATGGCGTACACGCCGACGAACACGAGCAGCGACATGAAGTACAGCACCAGCACGCTCTGCATCAGGCGGCGGACGATGATTGCCAGCATGGCTATTGCGGCCGGAACTGGTGCGCGAAAGTGTATTCGTCGGTGCGGGCCTCGTAGCGCAGGCCCTTCTTCATGGCCCACGACGCGATTTGGTGGTGCAGCGGGATTACGGCATAGTCCTGCATCGTGCGCGCCATCGCCTGCTCGGCCAGGCGCGCGCGCTGCTTCTCCTGCACCGTCGCCAATCCCTGTTCGACCAGCTTGTCGACCAGGGGATTCGAGTAATGCCCCCAATTCCACGTGCCGTAGCCTTTTTCCGGATTCGGCGTCGCCACCAGCGCACGCAGTGCGAGATCGGCGTCGAAGGAGCCCCAGCCGAGCAACGCAAAGCCGAACTCGCCGTTGCGTGCCTTGGTGAAATAGGCGGCAGCCGGCAATGTCACGACCTGCGCCCGAATGCCGACGCGCGCGAGCATCTGTGCCGCAGCCTGCGCGATCTGGTCGTCGTTGACATAGCGATTGTTGGGCGCCGCCAGCGTGAGGGCGAAGCCCTCGGGGTAGCCCGCCGCGGCAAGCAGCCGCTTCGCACCGTCGATGTCGTAGGGGACCGGCTTGATCGCCGCGTTATGGCCGAATACCGGCGGCGCGACCAGGTTGCTTGCCGGCAGCGCGAGGCCCTCCATTACGCGCTCGACGATCGCTTGCCGGTTGATGGCCTTGGCTATCGCTTCGCGCACGCGGATGTCCTTGAACGGGTTCTTGCCCAGAGCGTGGCCCGCTTTGTCGCTTACGCCGGGCACATTGTCGCGGTACTGGTCGAGGTGAAAGAACAGCGTGCGCCAGGATACTTTTTGCTCGAGGCGCAGCATGGGATTCGCCTTGAGTCGGACGGCATCGGCAGTGGGAATATTTTCTATCGCGTCGACGTCGCCCGCGAGCAATGCCGCGATGCGGCTCTTGTCGTCTGCGAGGATGCGCAGCGTCACCCGCTCCCACGGCGCTCTACCTCCCCAATAGCCGTTGTTCGCTGTCAATTCCACGCGGTCACCGCGCGCGAAGCGCGCCAGCTTGAACGGGCCCGTGCCGATCGCGGCCTTGCCGGCGTTGAAGTCCTCGCTGCGCGCGCCCGCGGCCTTTCTCGATACGATGAAGATCGAGTTCAGATCATAGGGCAGCATCGCATACGCCGACGCGGTCTTGAAGCGGATGGTGTGCGCATCGACGATGCGCGTGGACACGATGGGTTTCACGAAACTCGCATACTGGCCGCCGCTCTTGCCGAGTTCATTGGCGCGCTCGATGGAGAAGGCGACATCCGCAGCGCTGAAATCCGAGCCGTCGTGGAACCTGACGCCTTTGCGCAGTGTGAATTCCCAGGTGGTCTCATCCAGCGCGCGCCAGGCGAGCGCGAGGCCGGGCGCGAGCCTGGTATCCGCATCGACGTGCGTGAGCGCATCGTAGATATGCCATCCGACCGCATTGTTGGGCGCCACGTTGACCTGATGTGGGTCGATCGATGTCACGTCCGCCGACATGCCTATGCGCAACTCGGCGGCGTGGGCGCCGAGCGCCAACATAGCGATGACCGCAACCAGAGTCCGTAGCAAAACGAGGGGATACATCCCCTCGTGCTCCCCTAACTTGGCCATAACAAAATGACTTTTGTTATGGCCACGGAGTAAGCGTCTGAGCGGCATGTCTTGGATCCTTTCGCGTCATGCCTGGGAGGAATGTCGGCCCAGCCGGCAGAGTGGCTGATCGGGCGTGCATCCTGTTTCCGCGCCTGCTTGACCCGCGCGGTGCTTTGCTTGTGGCGATTATAGCCGACACAACCGGTGCGCGTGGCATGCGCCCAGGCGCCGGCTCGTGCGGCGCGCGAAATCGCCGCGCCCTGCATGCGTCGGCCGTAACGACTACAATTCGACCATGAAGAGCGCAAGAGCCTAGTGGGAAAGGTCGTTGCCCTGGCGGGGCAGGTCGGCGGCGCCAAGCTTGCCGACGGCTTGCGTCGCCTGCGCGGCAAGGACTTGACCGTCATCGTCAATACCGGCGACGACCATGAGGTTTTCGGCCTCGCTTTCTCCCCCGACATCGACACCATGCTGTACACGCTCGCCGGTATTGCAAGTCCGGCGGCGCCTTGGGAACCGGCCGGCGAGACCTATGCATTGCACGACATGCTGCACCGCCTTGGCTCGCAGCATCGGGTCCGCGTCGGCGATCGCTCGCTCGCGCTGCCGTTGTTGCGCAGCGAGTCGCTGCGCGCCGAGCACACGTTCAGCGAAACTACGCTCAGCTTCTGTAATTTGCTCGGCATCGATGCGCGCGTCCTGCCGATGAGCAACGATCCGGTGCGCACGGTAGTGGTCACCGCGGACGGGCACGTCAGTTACCATGAGTACCTGACCGAGTTGGAGTGCGAGCCCGTGGTCAAAGGTTTTCTCTACGCCGGTGCGGACGTCGCGCGCATTCCGGACGAGGTCCTGGAAGCGCTGTACGCGCCGGACCTCGAAGCGATCGTGTTGTGCCCGGCAAACCCTTATCACACGATACAACCGATCCTCGCGGTGCAGGGTATGCGCGAGTTATTGCGTGAACGCGGTGCGCCGGTGATTGCGGTGAGCCCGATCGTCGGCGACAAGGCCTTGAAAGGGGCGGCGGCCAAGATGATGCAGGAGTTAGGGCATGAGCCCTCCGCACGCAGGGCGGCGCTCGAGTATTACCGGCTGATCAATGGGTTCGTGATCGACCGCGTGGACGAGGCCGCTGCCCCTGACATCCGTGCCTGCGGTATCGAGGTCGCGGTCGCGCCGACGGTCATGCGCTCCGACGAGGATCGCGTCGCGCTGGCGCAGGTGGTGCTCGATCTCGCCCACACGCTGCGCGCGCGCATCGAAGCAGAGCGCAGCGGCTGACGGGGGCCGCACCCGCGACGCGCCCGCAGTGGCGGCCAGCGTTTTGATAGTAGCAGAGCCAAGCAGGTTGTTGCGGACCGCATCGCGGGCATCGACAAGAGATCCGTCTTCATGCGCTCTCAAGCGGAAGTTGTTTCGATGCTCCATATGACCGGAATCCGCCGCACGCCGGTTGCGCGCCCGGTGCTTTCTGGCTAATCTTGACTTGAAAAGAGTAGAGGACGGTCATGCAAAATCGAGGACGGAGAACACCATGAGCGAGAAAATGTGGCTGCACGCGTACCCCGCTGGCGTACCGGCCGAAATCAACGCGGACCTATACGCCTCTATTCCCGACCTGCTCGGCCAAACCTGCAAGAAGTTCAGCGACAAAGCGGCTTATCACAACTTCGGCTACAACATGAGCTATGCCGAGGTGGATCGGCAGAGCCGCAATTTTGCCGCCTTTTTGCAAAGCTTGCCGGGGATGGCACAGGGCGAACGCGTCGCCATCATGAGCCCGAACCTGCTGCAGTATCCGGTGGCACTGTTTGGGGTCCTGCGCGCCGGCATGACGGTGGTCAACGTGAATCCCCTGTACACGCCGCGCGAACTCGAACACCAGTTGCGCGACTCTGGCGCCAAAGCCATCGTCATCGTGGAGAACTTCGCCAGCACGTTGCAGCAGGTGATGCAGAACACCGCGGTGAAGCACGTCATCACGACCGAGCTCGGCGATCTGCTGCCGGCGCCCAAGCGCTGGATCGTGAACTTCGTCGTGAAAAAACTGAAACACATGGTCCCGCCCTGGCACATCGGCGGCGCGCTGAGCCTGCGCGCGGCGCTCGCGCGCGGCGCCGGTGCTGCGCTCAAGCCGGTGAGCATCGCGCCCGAGGACCTCGCCTTTCTGCAGTACACCGGCGGTACCACCGGCCTGTCAAAGGGCGCGATGCTCACGCATCGGAACGTCCTTGCCAATATCGAGCAGGCGGGCGCCTGGATCGGCAGCAATCTCGAGGCCGGCGCAGAGATCGTGATCTCGCCGCTGCCCATGTACCACATTTTCTGCCTGACGACGACGCTTTACTTCATGAAACTCGGGGTGGTCAACGTCCTGATTACCAATCCGCGCGACCTGCCTGCATTCGTGAAGGAGCTGAAGAATTGGAGATGGTCGGTGCTGACCGGGGTGAACACCCTGTTCAACGGACTGCTCAACACGCCCGGCTTCGATCGGCTCGATTTTTCTGGGGTCAAGGTCGTGGTCGGAGGGGGCGCCGCGGTGCTGAAGCCGGTCGCGGAAAGGTGGCAGCAGGTCACCGGGTGTTATCTGACCGAGGCCTATGGCCTCACCGAGACCTCACCCGCCGCCAGCATCAATCCGCTGAACACGCCCTGGAACGGCACCATCGGACTGCCGATTTCTTCGACCGAGTTTTCGATACGCGACGACGACTTCAATGAACTGCCCGTCTGGACCGGCACGGGCGAAGTCGAAAAATCCACCGGCGAGATCTGCATTCGCGGGCCGCAGGTGATGAAAGGCTATTGGCAACTGCCCGCGGAGACCGCCAAGGTGATGCAAGACGGCTGGCTCAAGACCGGCGATGTAGGCTATATCGACGCCAAGGGATTTGTTACGATCACCGACCGCAAAAAGGACATGATCCTGGTTTCTGGATTCAACGTCTATCCGAACGAGATCGAGAGCGTGGTAGCCATGCACCCCGGCGTACTCGAATGCGCGGTGGTGGGCGTGCCCGACGACAAGACGGGTGAGGCGGTGAAGGCGGTGATAGTCAAGAAGGATCCGACGCTGACCAAGGAGTCCGTGATCGAGCACTGCAAGCGCGAGCTCACCGGCTACAAGATCCCGAGGTATGTCGAGTTCCAGGCGAGTCTGCCCAAGACGCCCATAGGCAAGATCCTGCGGCGGGAACTCCGCGGAAAGTAAGACCGGTTCACTGGCGACGGCGCGATGCCCGCATGTAACGACGTTCTCGTTCGACGCGGCCGGCGTTGACGATTGCAGCGTGTTCTTAGCGACTCGCTTTCTCTCGCGCGATGAGCTTGCGGAACTCCGCGAGCTTCGCCTTCAGCCGCTTTTCGTTCTCCCGCCCCACGCGCAGCAGAATCTTCTGCCCGCTCGACAGGCGCTCGAGCGCGGGATCGGAGTAGCGATAGAGTATCCAGGGACGCGCCGGTTTGTTCGGGCCCCGGATTTCGGGCAATTCGACTCCTGGCGCGTCGGCTGGCTCGGGCGCAGCGAGCAGCAGGTCGATCACCGCCACCAGGCGATCGTTGAAGTACTTTCCGGGATAGCCGAGGCCTTCGTAGACCTGCTGCAACAGAGGATACAGCTCTTGGTACAGCGCAACTGCGCGCTTGGTGTCAATCGATTCGACTAGGGCGACGAACGGGGCGTAGCGGGCGGCGTTCTTCGCGCCGATGACGCTCCCGTCACTGCCGGTTTCGACGGTGAAACGCCCGGGCGTCGCGTGAATCGGCCAGGTGCTTGGCGGCGCGAGCGGGCGCGCAAGATTGTCCACCGTAGCCACCACGCGACGCACGAAGTTTTCCATCTGCAGAAACGTCCTGACGGCCTTGGCGCCCAGCAGTTCAGTGATCCGTCGCTTGACGAATTCGTCGGCCTGATCGAGCGGTGGCAACTTCGTCACGCCGGTTGGCGCCTCGAGCGGATGCTTGATCGCGGGCTCTGCCGGTGCGACCGCGGGGGGCTGTGCCACCGGAGCCGGAGCGGGCAGTTGCGGCGGCGCCTGCCGCAACCAGAAATAGGCACCGATCGCTGCGAGCGCCAAGATCGACCCGATCCCAAGCCACAGTCTATTCATGGCCACCTCCTCTTGGTGTAAGGCAATGTGAAGCGCGTTGCATTCATCTTACCCCTGATGGAAAACAGCAGAACTCGAAATGCGGCATTCTGCGCGCCCGCGGCGGGCGCGCGCGCTCATGACGAGCATCGGCAGCATTGGGAATGCGCGGAACCGGTGCATGGGCCGGATCCTGAGCCAAGCGCAGCTACGCTCTTGCGCGGTGCGTGCCTGGCATGGCTGAGGCCGCTAAATCAACGCTCCAGTACATAGGTGCCGGGCGCCGGGCACAGCGCCGGATATCGTTCCGTTTGCATTGGCGGCGGCGCCTCGAGCGGTCCGCAATGCTGCGCCAGCCAGCGCGTCCAATCCTGCCACCAGGTTCCCGCAGCTTGCTGATGCCGGCCGCGCCATTCCTTGCCGTCGGTTTCGCCCTTGCAGTCGCCTGCCCAGTAGGCGCGCTTCGGCGGGTCGACCGGCGGGTTGATGATGCCGAGGATATGCCCGGAGGTCGATAGCGCATAGCGTGACGGCCCGCCAACCAAGGTGCAGGTCTTGAAGGTTCCGCGCCACGGCGTGATGTGGTCTTCATTCGAGCCGACCGCATATAGCGGTTGCGTAATGCGCCGCAGATCGATCGGATGGCCGCCGATGCTGATGCCGTTCCTCTGCGCCAAGGCGTTCTTGACGTAGCAATTGCGCAGATGAAAACTGTGCATGGCGCGCGGCAGTCGAGTGGTGTCGGTGTTCCAGTAGAGCACATCCATCGCCGGAGGCGTCTCGCCGTACAGGTAGTTGTGGACGAAATAGTGCCAGATCAGGCTGTTCGGGCGCAGCAGGCGGAAGGTAATGCTCATCTCGCGGCCATCGAGGTAGCCTTTGCGCTCGAGCAACTCTTCCACCTTCCGAATGCCCTCTTCGTTGAGAAAAGTTTCGATCTCGCCCGCCCTGGAAAAGTCCACCAGCGACGCGAGCAGCGTCCAGCTTGCGATCGGCATTCCCGGTTTACCTGCATATTCTTGGCTGAGCCAACCCATCAGCGTGGCGAGCGCCGTGCCGCCCAGGCAGTAGCCGACTGCATGCACCTCGGGCACCGCGCACATTGCGCGCACGGTCTCGACCGCGGCGAGCGCGCCTTTCAGGACATAGTCCTCAAAGGTGGTATTGGCCATGCTCGCGTCGGGGTTGCGCCAACTGATCACGAACACTGAAAAGCCCTGTTTGACCAGGTAGCGCACCATGCTCTTCTTCTCGTTCAGGTCGAGAATGTAGAACTTGTTGATCCAGGGCGGCACGAACAGCAACGGCACAGCGTGCACGCGCTCGGTCATCGGCGCGTAACGAATCAACTCGATCAGTTCGTTGCGGAAAACTACCGTTCCCGGAGTGGTGGCAAGGTTGTGGCCGACGGAAAAGCTGGTCTTGTCGACCATTTGCACATCGCCCACGCGCACATCCTCGGCCAGGTTCTTCAGGCCGGCCAGGATGCTCTCGCCGTTGGTCTCATAGAACTTGCGGATCGCCACGGGATTGGTAAGGAAAAAATTGCTCGGCGCGAGCGCGTTGAACCACTGACGCACCCAAAACGCTGCGCGGCGGCGATTGTGCTTGGTCATCGCGGGCGTGTCGTACACGGCCACCCCGATCCAGCGCGTATAGAGCAGGTACCATTGCTTGAGCAAGTCGAAGCAGAGATTGTCGCGCCACGCGGGGTCCTCGAAGCGCGTGTCGCCTGCGACCGGCTTGACGTAGTCTTCCGGCTCCAGCCCGAGCACCCGGCGCAGACCATGAACCTCCAAGGCGCCCATGTCGCGCGCCAGCCGGTCGACCGCGTGCAGCCATTCCTGCGGATGTTGTGCCCAGGATTGTTGCGATTGGATGAGCGCGGCGAACGCGCCGAAGGGATCGAACATCGATTGCAGGGTGCGCGCGAGGTCGGGACTTGCGCGCTCGTCGGATTGAAGTCCTGCCGGGTGACTCCCATTCATGACCGGGGTGCTGCACATGTCGATGCTCGCTTCAATATTTGTCGATTCAAATGTAAACTCCGCCGTCCTGATTTCGAGCGTCGGCAACGCGGAAATGAGCGGATTGTTTGACCTTGCTCAACTTCAGGCGGGGCGCCGCGACCGATTGGGGAAACGCTTATAATCGACAACTTGCAATTGGAGCGCCATCACATGAACAAAGTCCATCGACTATTCGAGCAGCATACGAACTCCAGCCTCAGCCGCACCGAGGAACTCATCGCCGATATCAAAGCCGGCAAGATGGTGATCCTGGTGGACGAGGAAGACCGCGAAAACGAGGGTGATCTCGTCTTCGCCGCCGATTTCGTCACGCCTGAGAAAATCAACTTCATGGCGAGGTACGCGCGCGGCCTGATCTGTCTCACCCTGACCGAGGAACACTGCCGCCAGCTGCAGCTCCCGCCGATGGCGCAGGACAACCGTTCCTCGCATGGAACCGCGTTTACCGTCTCGATCGAGGCCGCAACGGGAGTCACCACAGGAATATCGGCGCACGATCGCGCGCGTACAGTGCAAGTGGCGGTGGCGCGCGGTGCGAAGCCTGGGGACATCGTCCAGCCCGGGCATATCTTCCCGATCGCGGCGCAACCCGGCGGCGTGCTGGTGCGCGCCGGGCACACCGAAGCCGGGTGCGATCTTACGGAGCTGGCCGGTCTCGCGCCTGCCGCGGTGATCTGCGAGATCATGAAGGATGACGGCACCATGGCGCGTTTGCCCGACCTGATCGAGTTCGCGAAGGCGCACGGTCTGAAGATCGGCACTATCGCCGATCTGATTCATTTTCGCAGCCAGACGGAGTCGCTGGTCGAGCGCGTGGCCGAGCGCGACATCAGCACCGAGTACGGGGGCTTTCGCCTCATCGCCTATCGCGAGAAGATCTCGGGTGCGACCCACGTGGCGCTCGCGCGCGGGGAGATCGATCCAGAGACGCCTGCGTTGGTGCGCGTGCACGAGCCGCTATCGCTGCTCGACTTGCTCGATACCGCGCCGGGCGCGCATTCGTGGGGCGTGCATGAGGCACTGGCGGCAATCGGCACGGCCGGCAGCGGCGTCATGGTGCTGCTCAATTGCGCCGAGAGCGCGGCGCAGCTCGCCGAGCGCGTCGCAAGCAGCGTCAAGCCGTGGCCGGCGGCAAGAATGGAGCTGTTGACCTACGGCATAGGGGCGCAGATCCTGCGCGATCTCAATGTCGGCAAGATGCGTCTGATGGCCACGCCGCGCAAAATGCCCAGCATGGCCGGTTGGGACTTGGAGGTGTCCGAATATGTACAGCCGCAGCGCGGCACGAAGGCCGGGCAGTGAGGCAGATCAACGCCAGCTCGAACGGCACGGGACTGCGCATCGCCATTGTGCGCGCCCGCTTCAATGAAGCCATCGGCGCTGCTTTGCTCGCCGCCTGTCTGGATCGCCTGGCTGCGCTTGGCGTCGCCTCAGGCGACATCACGCTAGCCGCCGTTCCAGGCGCGCTCGAAATCCCGCTCGCGCTGCAGCAGCTTGCCGCAACCGGACATTACGATGCGCTGATTGCGCTGGGTGCGGTGGTGCGCGGCGATACCTATCACTTCGAGGTGGTATCCAATGAGTCCGCCGCTGGGATCACCCAGGTGCAGCTTGATGCGGGCATACCGATCGCCAATGGCGTACTCACCACCGATACCGAGGAGCAGGCCATGGCGCGGGTAATGCAGAAAGGCGGCGATTGTGCCGCGGTCGCGGTCGAGATGGCGCATCTCATCAGGGACATCCGGAATGAAAAGCGCTCGGCATAAGGCGCGCGAACTGGTGTTGCAGGGCCTGTATCAGTGGCTGCTCGCCGCGGAGCACGCCGACGAAATCCACGCGCAGCTGGCTGAATTCAAGGACTACGACAAGGCTGACCCGAAGTATCTGCAGCGACTGCTCGGCGGTGTCATCGCCGACGCCGCCAACCTCAAAGCCGCGCTCATTCCATTGCTCGACCGTCCCATCGACCAGCTCTCGCCGGTGGAGTGCGGCGTACTGTTGATCGGCGCCTACGAGCTGGAGCATGTGGCCGACGTGCCCTACAAGGTGGTGATCAATGAGGCCGTCGAATTGGCGAAATCCTACGGTGGCACCGACGGACACAAGTACGTCAACGGTGTGCTCGACAAGCTGGCCGCCAAGCTGCGACCGGCTGAAATCAAGGTGCGCGGGGCCGGCGGGGGCAATGCGGCGGCCTAGAAGCCGCTGCTAACGCAAGGCTCGCCTCTTGCCTTCCGAATTCGACATCATTCGCCGCCATTTCACCCGACCCGCGAGGCGTGCGCTGCTGGGGGTGGGCGATGATTGCGCCTTGATCGCGGCCGAGCGCGGCATGGCTTTTGCCGTGTCCACCGACATGCTGGTCGAAGGCCGACATTTTCTCGCAGGCGCCGATGCCGCCAGACTCGGCCATAAGGCTTTGGCGGTGAATCTCTCCGATCTCGCCGCGATGGGGGCCGCGCCGCGCTACGCAACGCTCGCGTTGGCGTTGCCCGAGGCCGACGAGAGGTGGCTCGCACAGTTCACGCAGGGTTTCTTCGCGTTGGCCGATGCGTTCGAGGTGGAACTGATCGGCGGCGACACAACGCGTGGACCGCGCAACATCTCGATCACCGTGATGGGCGTGGTGCCGCCTGAGCTGGCGTTGCGCCGCGACGGCGCCAAAGTCGGCGACGAGCTCTGGCTGTCGGGCTCTACCGGCGATGCGGCGCTGGCTCTGGCGCATTTGGACGGTCGCGCGCGTCTTGGCGATGCCGCGCTGGCGCGCTGCCTTGCGCGTTTGGAAATGCCGGCGCCGCGCGTGGCGCTGGGACTGGCGCTGTGCGGCCTTGCGCGAAGCTGCATCGACGTATCGGATGGTCTGGTGGCTGATCTCGCGCATATCGGTGAGCGCTCGGGCGTCGCGATGGAGCTTAGCTATGCGAATCTGCCGCGCTCACCCGACATCGAGGCCTGCGCAGACGCGCGGCTCGCGCAGGAATGCCTGCTTGCCGGCGGCGACGATTACGAACTCGCTTTCAGCGCTGCGCCGACGGTGCGCGAGAAGGTATTGGCGCTCGCGCGCGAGACGGACCTCTGTCTGACACGCATCGGCGTCGTCGTTGCGGGCGAACCGGGACGCGTATCGGTGCGCGATGCCGCCGGAAAGATCATGCAGCTCGAACGCAAGGGGTTTGACCATTTTGGCGCCTAACGCAACCTTGCATCCCAACGCAGCCTTCATGCTCGCGCACCCGGCGCGCTTCATCGCGTTCGGTTTCGGCACGGGGCTCTCGCCGATTGCGCCGGGCACGGCGGGCACGCTCTTTGGCTTTCCCATCTATTGGTTTATCAGCGGCCTCGTCGCCGGTGACGGGCCGCTCGCCATGCTGGCGGTTATTGCGCTGATGTTCGTGTTGGGCATCTGGGCCTGTGCGCGAACCGGGCACGATCTGGGCGTCGCCGATCATAGCGGCATGAACTGGGACGAAATCGTCGCTTTTCAACTGGTGCTGCTGTTGACACCTGCGGCCTGGCAGTGGCAGGCGTTCGCGTTCTTCGGTTTTCGTTTTTTCGACGTGGTCAAGCCGCCGCCGATTCGCCAGGTCGATGCGCGCGTGAAGGGCGGCTTCGGCGTGATGGCCGACGACATGCTCGCCGCGTGCTATACGCTCTTGGCGATGGCCGTGTGCAAAGCAGTGTTCGATTGATTATCTTTTATGTCCTCTGACACCCTGACGACACTCGCGATTCTGGTCGGTGCCAAGCTCAAGGCCAAAGGATTGATGCTGGCGACCGCGGAATCCTGTACCGGCGGCTGGGTAGCGCAGGCGATCACCGCCATTTCCGGAAGTTCCGCATGGTTCGAGCGCGGCTTCGTGACTTATTCGAACGCGGCCAAAGAAGAAATGCTCGGCGTTGCCGCTGCGACGCTTCAGGCGCACGGCGCGGTGAGCGAAGAAACCGCGCGCGAGATGGCTGTGGGGGCGATAGCGTGCAGCCATGCGCAAGTTTCAGTCGCAATCACGGGCGTCGCAGGGCCTACCGGGGGGACGACGGACAAGCCCGTCGGCATGGTCTGCTTCGCCTGGGCGCAGAAAGACAGTGCGCCCGTCGCGGAGACGCGCCACTTCGAAGGCGATCGCGAAAGCGTGCGCCGGCAATCGGTGATCCATGCGCTGCAGGGAGTGTTGCGGTTGCTCGACGGCTAGGCCGAACGGCTGCCGCTACGCTCGCCCTAACTGCGCTTGTTCTTCAACCAATCGTCGGCGTTGATCCATTCAGCCTGCCGCGTGCAGGCGCTTGAGCCGAGCTCGACAAAGAGCGGCGCGATGGCCTCGGGTGGCTTGAGGGTCATCGGGTCTTCAGCCGGGGCGACGCTCGCGCGCATCTGGGTGCGTGTCGGCCCGGGATTGACCATGTTCACGCGTATCGGCGTGCCGGCCACTTCCTGCGCGTAGACCATGGCCATCATTTCGAGCGCGGCTTTGCTGATGGCGTAGGAGCCTGAGCCGGCCTTCGCCGTGCGCGCGACGCCAGTCGAAACGACGATGATGCGCCCCGCGTCGGATTTCTTGAGCAGCGCATCGAGCCCCTGCAAGAGCAGCAGGTTGGCGTGCACGTTGCATTGGAAAGTCTGCACCCAGACGTCGAACGGGTATTCGATGAGGGGTTTTCGCGCGCCGAGCACGGCCCCGTTCGCAACGAGGATGTCGAGTTTCGCGTGCGCGGCGGCAAACGAACGCGTGGCGGCGCGGATCGACTCGGGTTGCGCGAGGTCGAGCGCGAGCACGCTCGCACCGCCGATCTCGGCGGCTACCTGCGCGAGGGCGGCGCTATTTCGCCCCGCGAGCACGCAGCGCGCGCCTTCGCGCGCGTAGGCCCGCGCGACTGCGAGGCCGATGCCGCGATTGGCGCCCGTGACGAGCGCGGTTCGTCCTTCCAGCAACTTGCTCATTTGGTCTCCTCGTTCTGCGTGAAGACGCGATCAGGCTCGGTGGCGACCGGCCGCGTCTAATCGCGGCGTCATTTGCCGGCGGCGATCTCAAACTCCGTGACGCCGGCTGCCTCGGCGATCTTCCACGCATTGCCCTCGCGCACGAAGCGTTTCCTCACCAGCAGCAAGCGGAACGGCCCCGGAATGGTGACGGGGGGCTTATGCTGCGTGCCGTCGTCGAAGCGGTAGGCTGTAAGGTAGGCGCGCAGCGTCGCGCTCGTTTCGTCCGCCTCCTCGAGAAACGCGTTGGTGATGACGTGGCGGATGATCTGGGTGCGCGGCCGCTCCTTAAGCGCGGCGAGCACCTGCGCATGGCCCTTGAGTATCTTCCCCTGCCGGTGCCAGACGCCATCTTCGCGCATCAGCGCGACGAGGTCCGTGTAGCGCCATTCGTCCAGGTAGTAGTAGAAACGGTGCGTGATCTGCACGAGCTCTGTGTAGGGTGCGCTCGTCATGTCGGGCTCCAAAGTGAGGCGAAGGATCGATTACTGCAGCTTGATGTTGCGGCTGCGCACGATTGCCGTATACAGCGCAATCTCGTGCTTTACGGTCGCCGCGAGCTCTGCGGGCGTACTCGCGATGATGTCCATGGTCAGCTCCTCGGTGCGGCTACGCACGCGCGGCGTCGCCGCGACCTGCATGAGGCCGGCATGAACCTTGGCGATGATGTCCTGCGGCGTGCCGGCCGGCGCCCACATCGCGAGCCAGCCGCAGTTCACGGCGCCTCGCACCACTTCGGCAGCAGCGGGCACGTTAGGCAGCGGGGAAAGGCGCTGCGGGCTTGAAACGGCAAGCGCCTTGATGCGTCCCGCCTTGATCATCGGCACGGCCGCCCCCATGCCGTCCACTGCGAAGGGAATCTGTGCGCCCACCACGTCGTTCATGGGCGAGCTCTTGTACGGCACGTGGGTGAAGCGCGTCCCGGTTTCGCCCGCGAGCATCTCGAGAAACAGGTGGCCGCCCGAGCCGTTGCCGGTGCTCGCGATCGCTGTCTTTCCGCCCTCGCGCTTGAGCAGTTCGATGAGCTGCGGCAGGGTATCGACGGGATTGTCCTTCTGCGTGACGAGCGCGTAGCAGCTGCGCGCGAGCAGGCTGATCGGCGCCATGTCGGTTTCGGGCTTGTACGGCAGGTCCGGGTAGAGCGCCGGCGTCACGGTTACCGCGGCCTGATAGCCAAATAGCAGCGTGTAGCCGTCGGCAGGCGACTTCATCGCCTGGTTGGTTCCGAGCGTGCCGCCCGCGCCGGGCTTGTTGTCGATGAGGAAAGTGGCGTTCATCACTTCGGCCAAGCGCTGCGTCCACAGGCGCGCGAGGACGTCGGGCGTGCTGCCAGGCGCGCCCGGAACCACCACGCGCACCGGTTTGCGCGGGTAGTCTTGCGCGGCAGCGGAACCCGCGGCGGCACTCAGCGCGAAGCACAGTATCAGGGTCAGTGTCTTGCGCATGGCCGATGTCCTTGAAATGTCAGAGTTTCCGCTTGATCACCCGCCCTTGACGCCCGCGGCTTTGATGAGTTTCGTCCAGCGCTCGAAGTCCTGCTCGAGCCAGCGCGCGAATTCGGCAGGCGAGGAGCCTACGCTATTTGCGCCCAGGGCGCGCAGCCGCTCGCGCGTCTCAGGTCTTTTGAGCGAAGCGCGCATCGCATCTGCCAGCTTGTTGACGATCGCAGGCGGGGTTCCGGCCGGCGCGAGATAGCCGACGCCGGGCGTATATTCCTCGAATCCGGGGTAGCCCGACTCGGCCATCGTCGGCACATCCGGGAAATCGGGGTGGCGCCTCGGTGTGGTGATGGCAATCGCCTTGAGCCGCTTTTGCGCTACGAGCTCGGCGACGCCGACCATCGTGTAGAACATGAAGGTTACGCGCCCGGCAATGACTTCAGGCAGCGCCGCCGAATTGCCCTTGAACGGGACATGCGTCATCTGCACGCCGCTACGCGTCTCGAGCAGCGCTGCCGCGAGATGCGCCGAACCGCCTTGCCCGGCCGAACCGTAGCTGATGGCACCCGGTGACGCCTTCGCTTGGCCAACCAGGTCTTGTAAAGACTTGATCGGCGCGCCATAGGCGGTAACCACGATCATCGGCAGCACGGCTGCGAGGCTGATCGGCACGAAGTCTTTGATCGGGTGGTACTTGACTCTATCGGGCATCAGGATCGCGTTGACGTTGTAGGCGAGCGTGAAGACGAGGAGCGTATAGCCGTCGGGTGCCGCGCGTGCCACGGCTTCCGTGGCGATCAGGGAATTCGCGCCGGTGCGGTTCTCGACGATGACGGGCTGCCCGAGCGTCGTGCGCATGTCCTCGGCGATGATGCGCGTGATCACGTCGGTCGGTCCGCCGGGTGTGAATCCGATCATCATCCGGATCGGCCGCTCGGGCCAGACGGCCTGCGCGTCTGCGGGGGGCGCAAGGCTTGCCGCGCAGGCAGCGAGCAAGAGGATTACTGCAGCGTGGAGCCGGTTCATTTGCATGCCCTCCTTCTGGGGACACGACGCGCTATTCGCTGCGGATTCGTCGTGCGATGGCGAAGCCTAAACCTATTCAGCGCAATTCGGCAAGCGCGGGGAGGCAGGCGCACTCTGGGAAACTTCTTGGCTCGTAGACGTAGGCGAGCTGGCGCGTGAGTTTCAGCGGACCATGCGCGCTTGCTCCGGCACTTATGCGGTGTATCAACCGGTGGCAAGTCTGAAACCGCTGGGCCTTGAGTTCAGCTCCGCGGATCGCCAACCAACGACGCGCTGAAAACGCCTGGGTTACCAAACCGAGAGCGATCACAATTGCTTTAAGGACATTGGATTGGCCCTCATTATTCGGCCCCACCAATACTGCAAAATCTCGTAGCGGAAGCCCATAAGCATCCGTAACGGATCAAAAGGTTTTTGCAGTGAAAGAGGCAAGCCTCATCGGACTCCCTTAAGGTCTAATAGTAGAAATCAGCGGCGCGGTTTAGCGCGTCCGCTGGTTTGTCGAGTTGGGCTCTTGCTCTGGCTACAAGTAAGGCCACGCGAAAGGCGCCACTGGTAGAACTCCTCGGCGCTTCGCGCACCTTTTGCCCGATTGCACGCAAGACACGCTAAGGTCAGGTTGGCGATGTCATTGCTCCCACCTCTTTCCAATGAGTCCTTGTGATCGACTTCGCTGAGTGTGGTCAGCTGATTTGATGTTCCGATGTTCACGTACGGTGATGGTTAGCGGTGATGGGTGTGGTAAGTAAAGACGCCGTCGGGGTTGAATGCCGACGGCGTAGTTTTGTGTTGAGCGCCTGCGAATCAGAAAGGCGGATCGTCGTCCGGAGGGCGAGTGCGCGG
>Ga0209514_10001090_pt1 | contig 50400 bp, 38 predicted proteins | sample Subgrocontami58m_FD_187452 | JGI IMG/M metagenome (GOLD analysis project Ga0209514, IMG submission 187452) | Subsurface groundwater microbial communities from S. Glens Falls, New York, USA - GMW37 contaminated, 5.8 m (SPAdes) (version 3) | ecosystem: Environmental > Aquatic > Deep subsurface >... | reverse complement strand
TAGGTACCGCCGGTTCCGGACCGCCGAGCTGACTCAGCAGCGTGGTCAGCGCGCCGCCCCGTCCGACCGCTGCGGTGACGGGACCCAGGACCGCCTTCAGCGTCGCGGTCTGCTGCTTCTCCTTCTTCTGGAGCACCGCCTGCAGCTGCTGCTCGATGACGGCCTTGGGTGGTATGGCCGGCTGCTTTGCCTGGGGCACAGGTTTCGGCGTGCGGCGCTGGAGTTCGACCTCCGCCAGCCGGCGGCGAAAGTGGTCATCGTTGGCCGCCACGTCGGCAGCGGCCTGCTGCAGCACGTCACCGTGCTCGGGCCACAGGCTGCGCAGGCCACGTTCTGCCCAACGCATCAGCCGCTCCGGGTCATGCCGCCGCACGTACGCCAGCGCTGCCAGCAGCACCTGCTCCAGCACCCGGTACCGGAACGCCTCCACCGCGGTCATGGGGGTGACCGCACTTGGGAGCGGGAAGCTTGCTCCGGCCGCGCTACCCGAGACGGCGGCAGTGCGACCGTGGCGTGGGCGCAGGGAGCGCTGCTGCCCCCGACCGCCCAATTCCTCAGTGAGGCTGCCGGCGGGGTCACCCTCCAGCCGCAGCCGCGCCACCGTCCGCCGGTTCAGCCCGGTGCGGCGGCTGATGGCGCTGTCTGAGCGGCCCTCCCGGAAACCCTGAGTCACCGCCTCGACCTCCCAGCGTGCCAGCGTCCTGCGGCCGTGACCGAAGCGCTGTGCTCCCCGGTGCCGCCGCCACCAGAGCCGTAACCGTGTCAACATCCTGATTTTCCTCCTCGCACGGCTTCCGCGGTGCATAAGCTGGTATGACCTGCGCATACGCGGCGCATGAGCTGCACGCGTCTGCGCATGATGCGTGTCCTTCAAGCACCTTCGCCACCGGTAGCAGCGCAGCCGCCGGCGATTGCGCTGCTCACCTTCACCGAGATCGGTGCTCCCACCGGCGGAGCGCACCCGAGGCGAGGGCACCGTCGGTGGACGCCAGCCCGTCATCGTGTGCGCTGCTGGACCTCCCACTGAACGCAGCAACTTTGAGGGATTTTTACTTACGGTTACTCATATGTGGCATTGATACAGAAAATGTAGTAAATTCAGTCATATCAGCTAGTAGATCATCAAGACCAGCAAGGAGACATCATGCCGCGTGGCCCCAAGGTACCGGTCAGCGAGGCGAGAGCATGGTTGGAACAGTTCGAGCACGGTGCCCGCATCGATACCCTGGCCCGCACTGCCGGCCGCACGGAACGCACCGTCAAGGCGCACATCGACCGAGCTCGCTCTGACCGCGATCAGCACGCGGTGCACCTCACGCTGTTAGCAGAAGCGGGACGCAGCCACGCGGCAGACCTGCGATGGGCGCTGCAGTACCTGCGGACTCAGGTGGGCGGCGATCTTCCAAGGAGCGACCATGAAGCCGAACAGCGCTTCGCTGCCCTGCTGAAGGGTGCGAAGCAGCACCTCATCCGCCACCCGTTGTGGAAGCAGTACGCTGAGTGGGCGCAACTGGCGGGGCAACTGGCCCTGGGTAAACAGGCGGCGCAAGATGCGATTGCGAACGTCGTCAAGGGCGGCGTTGCCGAACTACCTCCGACGCTGGATCTGGTCGGTTGGCGTGAGAGCTTCTGGCAGGCCGCCTCCACGATCCTGCTCGCCGCGCAACCGCGCCTCTCCTCCTCAAACCTGCTCCTCGGGAAGCCCTACCAGCGCAAACGGATGGCGGATGGTTGGACGGTGAACTGGGAAGGCCGGCGGTTGGCGCAGGGCGTGGCGGAAGAATCCAGCCTCGCGTGCATCGAGCAGGCGCATCAGAAGCTAGCCGGGAAAGTCCTCGACCTTGCGGGGGTGAAAGCGTATGCCAGCGTCTACCGCCGGATGGAGGCGGTGCGTGCTGAGGTCGATGCCAGCGTGCAGGGACTCATGCTCCGCCACCTGCTGCCGGGTCACTGTACGCTCTGTCCGGGATAATGCTGGCGGGGCCGATAAACTTGGGGAGTGCTCCGAAGGAGACCACGATGGAACGTGCGGCGTTGTACACGCGGGTCAGCACCGACAAGCAGGTGGAGAAGTACGGTCTGGGCGCGCAAGCGACTGCGTTGCGGCAACGTGTCGCCGAACGGGGCTATCTGATGCTGTCCGATGGTGCGCATGACCTCTTCAGTGACGATGGCTACTCCGGTGCCACCCTGGACCGCCCCGCGCTGAACCGGTTGCGACAGGTGGTTCGCAGCGGTCAGGTCCAGGTGCTCCTGAGCTATGCTCCTGACCGGGTGTCACGCGAGTTGCTCGACCTGCTGACGCTGGCCGCGGAGTGCGAGCAGCACGATGTGCGGTTGGAGTTCATCACCCAGGAGACCGATCGCTCGGAAGCGGGACACCTCTTCTTCGCCATCAGAGGTGCCATAGGCCAGTTTGACCGTGCAACGCCCGCGGGAGTTTCCGGAGGAAGAGCAGCCGCTCATCGAGGGCTTTCATAAGGGGTACTACCGGGAGGAGCAACTACAGCGGGAGTCAGCGAAGATCGGGAAGGAACCGGCCTCGGCCGAACAGCGCTTGCCGGCGGTGCAGCGGCACCAGGTGTTGCAGCTACGCGCTGCGGAACTGAGAAGACCGGCGCCACCGCCTTTGCTGCACGGGTGACCGAAGGGTTGGACCGGTCGTACTTCCCCCACCGTCAGGAGCTGCTACCGTTACTGGTGGACGCCATGGTCTACTTCGACGACGTACCGTCACCATCAAGACGGTCGTGCGGGTGATCCATTGCCTCCTGCTCCCCAGCAGATGGAGGGTCCAGCGCTATTGGCCCTTCGGCGCCGGGCCACAGGAGACCGCTACCAAGTGCGCCTCTCCATCGCCGTCGAGCTTCCGTCGGTAGACGCGGCAAGTTGAACGCTGGCTGAGGGCGCCCCTCAGGCCCAGTTGGACGTACCGCTAGCGCGCTCGGACGTCCTCGAAACGACCAAGAACACCCTCGCTCATGGCGGGGTCCGTCAATGCCGGGCCCTCCGGGCCACGGTCGGCCTTGAGCAAGATGCGGAGACAGCAGTTTACGGGCGGCAGCGGTCCCCGTGGTGCTGAGCTTGAGCAGCGTGGTGCGCTCGTCGGCGGGCAGGCGTACGGTGAGGTCGTGTATACCGAAGACCACGCGCCGCCCGGCCTACTGTCACATCACAGTGCCTGCATCACACCCCAGTACCTTCAAGGGGAATGGCCTATCCTGCGCCGCGTTGGCATATCCTTCGTGAGCGTTACCCGAAACGCGATTGCGTGCACGTCGTCACCACGAACGGGCGTTAGGGCGCGGGCCTACCAAGCGCGGAAAAGGCCCGCCTCATTCAGGCGGGCCTTTGGTAGTCCATGGTGGGCGCTAGAGCGCGTCGACGACGGCCTTGCCGGCTTCGCTGGTGGAGGCCGTGCCGCCCAGGTCGCGGGTGACGGCTTTGCCCTCGGCGATCACCTTCTCGATGGCGACCATGATGGCGTCGGCGGCGTCTTGGTGACCCAGGTGCTCCAGCATCATCGCCGCCGTCCAGATCTGGGCGATGGGGTTGGCGATGCCCTTGCCCGCAATGTCGGGGGCCGATCCGTGCACTGGCTCGAACATCGAGGGGTACTCGCGCTCGGGGTTGATGTTGGCGGCGGGCGCCAGGCCGATGGACCCGGCCACCGCAGCGCTGAGGTCCGACAGGATGTCGGCGAACAGGTTGCTGCCCACTACCACGTCGAACCAGTCGGGGTGCTGCACGAAGTGGGCGGTCAGAATGTCGATGTGGTACTGGTCGGTCTTGATCTGCGGGTACGCTTTGCTCATCTCGGCGAAGCGCTCGTCCCAGAACGGCAGCGAGTACACGATGCCGTTGGACTTGGTGGCCGAAGTCAGGTGGTGCTTCGGCCGCTTCATGGCCAGCTCGAAGGCGTACTTCATCACCCGGTCGACGCCGTGCCGGGTGAACATGGCCACCTGCACCGCCGTCTCGTGCGGGTCGTCCTCGTACAGCCGTCCGCCGATGGTGGAGTACTCGCCCTCGTTGTTCTCGCGCACCACCACCATGTCGATGTCGGCAGGGCCGCGGCCGGCCAGCGGGGTGCGGACGCCGGGCAGCAGCCGGATGGGACGCAGGTTCACGTACTGGTGGAACTGCCTACGGATGGGGATGAGCAGGCCCCACAGCGAGATGTGGTCGGGCACGCTGGGCCAGCCCACCGCACCCAGGAAGATGCCCTCGAAGGGGCGGAGCTGCGCCATGCCGTCGTCGGGCATCATCTTGCCGGTCTTGGCGTAGCGCTCGCAGTTCCAGTCGAAGTCGGTCCACTCGAACTCGAAGCCGAACTTGTGGCCCGCCGCCTCCAGGATGCGTACCCCCTCGGGCACCACCTCTTTGCCGATGCCGTCGCCAGGTATCAGTGCGATCTTGTGCTTCACGTCGCGCTCGCTTTCGTGGTCAGTCCCGGCCCGCTCGGCGGGTGGGCCCCACTAGAGTAGCGCGTTGGTGGATGGATGGCATCTGGGGGACCAAGGGCTTATGAGTCCTCTGTTTTTCGGGCTCCGATAGAGGAGCGCGTTTGTGGGAGCCTGGCATAGGGAAGGTAGGCAGGGAGTGAGGTGGTGAGGAATAAATATAGGACCGAGATGTTGCCTGAGCTTGTCGAAGGCGTCATCGCTGCCAAGTGGCGCGAGCGCATCCCTGGCGGTCAGTGATTCCAACTGGGGGGTCGACCATACCCGTCTGGCCTGAGTAGGTCGAAGGGCTTCCGAAGTGGTTCGACCTGCTCACCACGAGCGGTAACCACACCACATCACCTGTCTTGCACGACCAGTGGCCGGTTGTAGCCCGCTCGCCCGCCGTCTAGACTACGGCCGTGCCTACCACGTGCCCGAGAGAGGCGACCGATGGCTGACCGCGCCGCATTCATGCAGATGCTCCGCACCGACCCGTTCGGCTTCTTCGCCATGGCCCGCCGTGCCGGACCGGTGGTGTACGCCGACGCCATCGACGCCTGGAACATCTTCGGGTATGCCGAGGCGTCCGATGTGCTACGCAACCCAGCGTTGTACTCGTCGGACGTGAGCCGCTGGGTGGGCGGCAGCAGCGAGGTGCCGCCGCAGAGCCTGCTGGGGCTGGACCCGCCGCGTCACACCCAGCTACGCGCCCTCGTGAACGCCGCCTTCACGCCACGCCGGGTGGCCGCGCTGGAGCCGCAGATCCGCCAACTGACCGATGACCTGCTGGACGCGGCGATGGCCGGCGGCAGCTTCGACCTGATGGAGTCGCTGGCCGGCCCGCTCCCGGTGATCATGATCGCCTCGCTGCTGGGCATTCCGGCCGAGGACCAGGCCAGGTTCAAGGCGTGGTCCGATACGATTGCCGTGCTGCTGGGCCAGGGGGCGGGCGGCGGTGGCATTGCGCCCGGCATCGCCCAGGCCCGCACCGAACTCAACGCCTACTTCGAGGCGCAGATCGAGGAGCACCGCCGTTCGCCGCTGGACGACCTGATCGGGGCGCTGCTGCAGGCCGAGATCGAGGGCGAACGGCTGACGGCCGACGAGGTGCTAGCCTTCCTGCGGCTGCTGCTAGTGGCGGGCAACGAGACCACCACCAACCTCATCGGCAACAGCGTCCGCTGCCTGGTAGAGGCGCCGGGGTGCTGGGAGTGGCTGCAGATCGGCGACCGCGGCGACAGCACGGCCGGCTGCATCGAAGAGGGCCTGCGCTACCGGCCGCCGGTGCAGTTGCTGCGGCGCTGGGCCACCCAGTCGGTCGACCTGGGCGGCAAGCACATCGAGCCGGGGCAGGCGCTGCTGGTTTGGCTGGGCGCCATCCACCGCGACCCGGCGGCGTTCCCCGATCCGGATCGCTTCAACCCGGAGCGCGACCCCAACCCGCACCTGGCGTTCGGCTTCGGCCCGCACTTCTGCCTGGGCGCCCCGCTCGCCCGCCTGGAAGGCCGCATCGCCCTGGAGGCCCTGCTCGCCCGCCTCCCCACCCTCCGCCGTGCCGACGCCGGCCCGCTGGAACCCACCGAGGGCATTCTGATGCACGGGGTGAAGCATTTGCGGTTGGCGGTGGGGTGAGGTAGGGAGGTTAGAGGTGGGTTCATTGGTGGCGTAGCGCCGGTTTGGCGGCGCGGCGGCGGCCCCCTCTCTCTAGCTCTCCCCCACCGAGGGGGGAGAGGATAGCTGCCTAGCGGGTATTACGGGCGATGCTGAGCGACTGACCCTGAATGTGAAGGTCAGGTTCCCTCGCCCCTCGTGGGAGAGAGGGTTAGGGAGAGGGGGTCTCCGGCTCCACCGCTCGCTGCAACACTTCCAGCACGCCCTCTAGGTTGGTAAGCACCTCGTTGTTCCAGAACCGCAGCACCCTGAACCCCTGCGACTCGAGCCATGCCGTCCGCTCGGCGTCATGTGCTGCTTGCTCAGGTTGACCATGGTGTCCGCCGTCGAGTTCTATGATGAGTTTGGCCGAGAAGCTGACGAAGTCAGCCACGAACTGGCCGATGGGCGCCTGGCGTCGGAACTTGAAGGCGGCGAAGCGGTGGGCGCGAAGTTCGCGCCAGAGCGCTCGTTCCGCATCGGTGGAGTTGGTGCGCAGCACGCGTGCGGCTTCGACCAGACGCTTGTTCGGCATCGGGGCAGGACCCCTCTCTCTAACTCTCCCCCACGGAGGGGGGAGAGGATGGCTGCTAGCGGATATCACGAGTGATGACGACACAACAGTGATGACGACACAACGGCCCAAAGTTGGAAGTCCGGTTCCCTCGCCCCTCGTGGGAGAGGGTTAGGGAGAGGGGGCCTCCGCTGCCTCCGCCCGCAAGTACTAAAACTGACGCAGGAACCTGAGGTCGTTGCTGTAGAAGAGGCGGATGTCGTCGATGCCGTAGCGGAGCATGGCGACCCGCTCGGGACCCATGCCGAAGGCGAAGCCGGTGTACCGCTCGGGGTCGTAGCCGGCGCGGCGCAGCACGTCGGGGTGCACCATGCCGGCGCCCAGAATCTCGATCCAGCCGCTGTTCTTGCAGGTGCGGCAGCCCTTGCCGTTGCAGTTGAAGCAGTCGATGGACATATCGACGCCCGGTTCCACGAAGGGGAAGTAGTCGCAGCGAAAGCGGACCTTGCGCTCCTCGCCGAACATCTGGCGGGCGAACTCGTAGAGGGTGCCCTTCAGGTCGGCCAGGCCGATGCCTTCGTCCACGGCCAGGCCTTCGATCTGGTAGAAGCTGCTCTCGTGGGTGGCGTCGGTGGCTTCGTAGCGGTAGACGCGGCCGGGCACGATGACGCGGATCGGCGGCTCGGCGCCCTCCATGATCCGGACCTGCATGGGGCTGGTGTGGGTGCGCATCAGCATCGGCTTTTCGGCGCGGGGGCCCTCCGGGCTGACCCAGATGGTGTCCCACATGTCACGGGCCGGGTGGTCCTTGGGGATGTTGAGCGCCTCGAAGTTGTAGTAGTCCCACTCCACCTCGGGGCCTTCCACCACGCTGAAACCCATGCGCTCGAAGATGCCACAGATCTCCCGCACGATCTGGGTGGTGGGATGGTAGCGGCCCAGGGCCAGCGGCCGGCCCGGCAGCGTCACGTCGATGGCCACGCCCGACAGCTTGGCCAGCGCCGCCTCGCGCACCGTCTGGGAGCGGGCGGCGAACGCCTCCTCCAGCCGGCCCTTGGTCTCGTTGGCGGCGGCGCCCGCTGCCTTGCGCTCCTCGGCGGGCAGGGCGCCCAGGCCGCGCAACAGGGCAGTCAGCCGGCCGCTGCGGCCCAGGTAGGCGACGCGCCACGCTTCGAGCGCAGTCTCGTCGGCGGTCGCCTCCAGGTCGTGGAGAGCTTCAGTCAGCAGGGTGGTGGCGGTATCGGCCATGGTCCTCACCTACGGGTAGACGTGTGTGCGTGTGTAGTGTCTGGTTCCCATCCCTGCCTAGGGAGGGGGTAGGGGAGGGTAAGCCCGATGGGTCGTAACCGGCCTTGTCAGCATAAGCCTTCCACCAGAAGCCCAGAACAAGGCGATCGTACCAGCAAGCGGGCAGGTGGAACAGTGGTGGAGGTGGTGCTGTGAGCCATGTGTCTGTGCCCGCTTCCCTCAGCATCCCTGCGTTCGAGGCGGTTCACCGCGGTGCTACCTTTCGTTCGGTGCGCATGGGCCTGAAGCAGTTGTACTACGATACCGTCCTGCTCAACCAGGAGTCGCTGGAGTTGTTGTTCAAGATCGTGGGCGCCGACCGCTGTTTGTTCGGCACCGACCGGCCCTCCGGGAGTTCAGCGTGGACCCGAAGACGGGCAAATCGTTGGACGACATCAAGCCCTACATCGAGGGCATTCCCTGGCTGACTGACGCCGACCGGCGGGGTATCTTGCGAAGGCAACGCGCGGAAGGTGTACACGCGGTTGGGTGCTTAGCGTTGCGCCGCGATTGCTCACATGTTCCTCTGGGAGCACCCTGGCGCGGTCCCATTGCCGTGGAGGCGCAGGCGAATTCCGGCGCCAGTTCGGGTTCGGAGCAGGCGTAGGGGTTCCCAGTGTGGCCGCGCCCGTGTATTCTCACTTCAACCGTAGCGACGACCGGCGGTCATGTGAGCCTGGGTAACCAGCGCCGCCATGGTCATGCCGTGGCGCCGCCAGCTCATTTGCCGCTGCTGGGGTAGGGTGCCGGACCGTGCTGAGTGTGCAGCCGAGGTAGGGTGGTTTTTGCTGCTGCATAAGCTGCCTACGCATTGAAAGGGCCGGGTGTGGCTAACCCTCAACGGGAGTCAGGAGAGAGGTACGATGCAAGTGAACAAGCGTTTGGATGCGGCCTCCGTGGCGGAGAAGCCCCAGTTCCCTTACCCTGGCATACCCGCTACGGAGGACGGGACCAACATGGTGGTCTGGGTGGAGGCGGCCATCACCCAGGCGGCCTGCGCCTTCCCCATTACGTCCTCCACCAACATGGGGGTGGAGTACCAGCGGCTGGTGGCCAACGGGAAACTGAACCTGTGGGACGAGCCCGTCGCCTTCATGGAAGCGGAGTCGGAGCACAGTTCGGCCTCGGCCTGCGAAGGGTTCGCCCTCGCCGGGGGGCGCGTCGCCAACTTCACCTCCGGCCAGGGCCTGATCCTGATGAAAGAGGTGCTGTACACCATCTCCGGCAAACGGTTGGGGATAGTGTTCGACATCGGCGCCCGGGCCCTCACCTCGCAGAGCTTGAATGTGCACGCGGGCCACGATGACGTGATGGGCTGCACCGATGTGGGTTGGGGGATGCTGTTTGCCAAGAACGCCCAGGAGGCGGCGGACCTGAGTCTCATCGCCAGGCGTGCGGCGGAAGACTCGGAGACCCCCTTCATGAGCATCCAGGATGGGTTCCTTACCACCCACACCGTGGAGCGCGTGCTCATGCCGGAAGAAGAGCTGATGCGGGAGTTCATCCGGCATCCCAGCGAGAAGCTCTACAACCTCATGGACGTCTACAACCCCATCATGAGCGGCCCGGTGCAGAACCAGGACAGCTACATGAAGGGCAAGGTTGCCCAGCGCTTCTTCTACGACCGGGTTCCGGAGTTGCTACAGGCGGCTATGGACGAGTACTACCGGCTCTCTGGGCGGCGCTACAACTTCGTGGAGCGGTACCGGCTGGAAGATGCCGACTACGCCATTGTGGGCATGGGCTCGCTGGTGGAGACGGCGATGGCCACCGCCGACTGGATCCGCGCCAACATGGGTGTGCGAGTCGGGGTGTTGAACATCACCAGCTTCCGCCCTTTCCCGGGGGCGCAGATCGTCGAGGCGTTGCGCCATGTCAAGGCGTTCTCGGTGCTGGAGCGGCTGGACATCCCGCTGGGGCAGTCCAACCCGCTGACGGCCGAGATTAAGGCGGCCTTTGCCGACGCCATGATCGGGGCAGCGGGGTACCCGCAGATCGACCGCATCCCGAGGGTCTTCTCCGGCGTCGGGGGCCTGGGTAGCCGGGACATTCGTGCCGGGGACTTTGTGGCCGTGACCGAGAACATGACGCGGACCGACGGCGCGGCCAAGCCCTTCTTCGTGCTGGGCGTGGAGCACCCGCACACCATCAAGTCATCGGTGGACCCGGATATCAATCCGCCCAACGCCTTCGCAATGCGCGGCCACTCCGTGGGTGGCTATGGGTCGGTGACCACCTTGAAGGTCATTGCCTCCATCGTGGGTGATGTCTACGGCTTCCACGTGCAGGCGTCGCCTAAGTACGGCTCGGAGAAGAAGGGGCTCCCCACCAACACCTACCTCACCATCGGCAGTGAGAAAGTCCGGGGGCACCAGGAGTTGCGGGACGTAGACTTTGTCACCCTGGCTAACGCCAACGCCTTCAACCTGGGCAACCCACTGGTGGGGCTGAAGGCGGGTGGGGCGCTGTTTGTGCAGACCGAGCAGACATCGCCAGAGGGCTTGTGGGCGGAGCTGCCCGCGTATGCCAAGAAGATCATCAAGCGCAAGGCCATCCGGGTGCTGGGGCTGGACAACGTGCGGATCGCACGCGAGGAGGCGACGTCGGCAGACCTGGTGCAGCGCATGCAGGGCATTGTGCTGCTTGGGGTGTTTCTGCGCAGCACGCCCTACCAGCAGGACTTGGGCGTGACCGAGGAGCGGCTTTGGGAGGGCGTCACCGAGTCGCTGCGGCATTACTTTGGCCGCCGGCGCGGCGAGAAAATCGTGCAGGACAACCTACGCATCGTCAAACGCGGTTACGGCGAAGTGCTGGAGGTCCCCAGGGCGCTCATTGACGCTGACACCTCCGCGGACACCGCGGAAGATGACAGCCGCGCCGACGTGGAGACGGCCAACCTGTTCTTCGTGTAATCCCAGACGAACGAGCGGTCTTCTAAGGGGGGTGTTATGGACCAGAGCAGCATGAGCCAGTCGAGCGTGGAACGGCCCCCGGTGTTGGATGCCGAGGAGTTTCTGAGAAACGTGGTGGGCGCCTACAACAGCGGCACCGCAGAGTTACACTTGCCGGCGGATAGGAACGTGGCCCGGAGCCTGATCCCTGCGGGAACTGGGGCCTTTCGGGACTTCAGTTACCTGTCCCAGGAGATACCCGGCTTCATCGCTGAGAAGTGCGTGGGCTGCATGGATTGCGTTACCCAGTGCCCGGACACAGCCATCCTGGCCAAGGTGGTGAGCGAGCCGGTGCTGGAGGAGCGGCTGGCGCTCGAAGAGGACGCCGAGCAGCGGGAACGCCTGCGGGGACACTTCGTCAAGACTTCCAAGTATTATGAGGTGCCCAAGCGACGTGGCGGCACCGGCGGCCTGTTCAGCATCTTCATTGACCCCACCAAGTGCAAGGGCTGCGCCGAGTGTGTGGCGGCATGCGGCACCCACGACGCCCTGGGCATGCTGCAGAAGGACCGCGAGATGGTGCCGAGCTATCAGCGGGACTTCACCTTCTTCAAAGACCTGCCCGAAACCCCCAAGGAGTTCATCAACGAGAAGTCGCTGGTGGACATGATGCTGGCGTCCGAGGCGCTGCTCTACACCGGCGGCGCGGGCTCCTGCATGGGCTGCGGCGAGGCGACGGTCCTGCGGATGCTCATGGCGGCCACCGGCTTCGTGTACGGGCCGCAGAGCTTCGGCTTTGTGGCCGCCACTGGATGCAACACCGTCTACGGCTCCACCTATCCCTACAACCCGTTCACCGTGCCTTGGACTAACTCCCTGTTCGAGAACGCCCCCGCCGATGCGATGGGCGTGCGGCTCCGCTGGGACCAGCAGGGCCGGGAGGACAAGAAGCTGTGGGTGATTGGCGGCGATGGGGCCATGTACGACATCGGCTTCCAGTCCCTCTCGCGCATGCTGGTCTCCGGTATGAACATCAAGGTCATCGTCCTGGACACCCAGGTGTACTCCAACACCGGCGGCCAGACCTCCATGGCGTCCTTTATTGGGCAGGACGCCAAGATGTCGGTGTTCGGGGGGGCCATCAAGGGCAAGGTGGAGCGGCGGAAGGAACTGGGGCTGCTCGCGCTCATGCACCCGGAGGTCTTCGTGGCCCAGGTCATCGCCTCGAACCCCAACCATTTCTATAAGGCCGTGATGGCGGCCAACGAGTTCCCCGGCCCCGCCGTGGTGATCGCTTACACCACCTGCCAGCCGGAGCACGGCGTGGGCGATGATATGGCCGCCCAGCAGGCAAAGCTGGCCTGCGACACCCGCGCCTTCCCGCTGTTCATCTACGACCCTCGGAAGGGGGCGACCATTGAGGAACGGCTGGACCTGGGCGGGAACCCGGTGCGCGACCAGGACTGGTTCACCAACCCCAAGACGGGAGAGCCGCTGACGTTCATCGACTTCGCCCGGAGCGAGGGCCGGTTCGCCAAGCAGTTCGACCAGGATGGGAACCCATCGCCAGCGCTGCTCACGGCCCGCCAGGAACGCCTGGACAACTGGCATGTACTCCAGGAGCTTGCGGGAATCCGCAAGCCGGTAGCGAAAGAGCGTCCTCGCTAGAGGGACTATCGCCGCACCTGTCCTGCGGCCTAGCCGCTCACCGCCGTTCTGGACCTGCACAGAACGGCGGGCACGCGTACGGCGCCGCCCGACCGTTCTGTGGCGATACACAGAGTTGGGGATGAACGCGGTTGCGATCTCGAAGTCATCCGGCATCGCGGAATGCGGGTGGACTCTGGCTACGGTCCCTGCGCTTACGCGCGAACCCCGCGCCAGAGGTTGCCCCAGATGGGCTCTACAGCTTCGGGTCTGGCCAAGGTGTTGGCGTCGCCCGCCCTAATCCCCCTGGGGTCGTGGCCCAGGGGGTCGTGTGCTGTCTGAGGGCTACCGGGCTACCGTAATGTACTCCACATGGGTGTAGGTGCTGCTGATGGAACCGGGGAACTGGTAGTCGGCAATCAGCGTTGGGTCCACCGCCACCTCGGACGGCACATAGAACAGCGGCGCCGACATGTATTGGTCGTAGGTGTAATCGCCCAGCTTGCGCCACAGCTCATCGTACTTCTTGGGGTCCAGCGTGGCCTTGATGTCGGCGTAGATCGCCTCGGCGTCGGGAAGTTGCACACCCCCGCGGTTGCCCGCCAGTTGCGAGTTGTAGATACCAAAGCCCAACCACTGTCGTACGGAGGTGGGCACCACGTACGCATGGGAATCGTATGCCAAAGCCCTGCTCTTTGCCGTGAACGTGGCCGTGTCGGACTGTTCGATCTTGACATCCACGCCGGCAGCCCGCCAATAGCTGGCGATCGCCTCATTCATGTCACTCACCGCAGGGAAATAGCCATACGGCCGTAACTGCACCGTGATGGTGGCAGGGCTCGATGGCCCATAGCCGGCGTCCGACAGCAACTTCTTGGCCGCTTCCACATCATAGCCGTAGGCATCTTTGAACTTGGTCTCCCAGTCGCGGTTCCACCCCGGCCGGGTTGAGTGGAAGTACTCGTTGTACATGGGCTCGCCCTTGCTGGCGAGAAACGCTTTGTTGAGCGCCGGCCGGTCGATTGCCTTGTTCAACGCTTTCCGCACGCGCACGTCCATGAGCGGGCTCTTGGGGTACACGAACTGGGCATTGGTGTCAGGGTTCAACTGCTCTTGCGGCAACTGGCGCTTATTGATCCAAACGCCGTAGAACGTGACGAATGTGTGCAGGCCCTGAGCCTTGCCGGCGATCAACCGAGCCCCACTCTTTTCCGCCTGACCCACCAGATCGGGCGGTAGTCCGGCGATCTGGATCTCCTTGGCTAGGAGCGCCGCCATCATGGTCGATGCTTCCTTGAATTCTCGGAACTCGAATTCCTTAGCGTCCGCCGTCTTCCGCCAGTGCGTCCCCGGCATGCGCTCGAACTTGATGTTCTGGGCCTGCGCCCGAGACACGAACTGGTACGGGCCGGTGCCGGCCAGGGGCTTGTCGGCCAAGCTGGGGGCTGGGCGCGTCATGCCGTCGGCCCGGCTTCGGATGGGCAGTGCCCCCTCCGCCTCGCTGATGGCTGCGAGCAGGCCGGAGTTGGGCGCCGAGGCGCGCAGCACGAACTCGCTGTCGTTCACCACCTCGATGTCCTTGATGTCGACGCGGCTGACGCCGGCCGGTTGGGGCGACATGGTTGGATCGGGCTCGTCACGGGTGACTTCCCAACTGTAGCGGACGTCGGCAGCAGTCACGTTGCCGAAACCGTTATGGAATGGAATGCCCGGCCGCAGCTTAAACCGGAACGACTTTCCGTCGCTATCCACCGCCCATTCAGTCCCGAGCTGGGGTTCCAGTTCCTTACCCTGTGCGCTCACGCCAATCAGCGAGTCGTACATCGGGTGCCACTGGAGTTGGTTGGTGCAGCAGGCGATGTGGGGTTTGTTGCTCTCCACCTGCAGGTTGGTGATGCCGAACACCACCTTGTCGATCTTCGGGGGCTTGGAGAGATCGGTGGCTGGGGCGCCGCCACCTGCCGGCGCGGCGGGCTGAGGAGTGCTGCACGCCACGAGCGCGGCGCTGGCGAGCAGCGTCGCCAGCAGACCGGCGTGGCGCAGACGGTTGAACGGTAGCAATGGCATCTCTTTCTGCGCGCCACGCGCGCTCGGCCCGGTGGCGCGGCTTAGGCCATCGGGGTCATCAGTTCCTTGACGCGTGGGTTGTCCAAGAAGTCGTCGGCCGAGGAACGCGGCAACACCTCTGACCACGAGCGTGCGTGGTACAGCGATGGATCGAAGGCTGCCTTCGGCTCTTCGCCGCGCAGCAGCGCCTTGGCGCCATTCAGGAGCTGGCGCCGCATGCCGATGATGGCCATGTCGCTGGTGCCCAAGTGCTCCTTGGTGCGGTCGACGACGGCCCCCATACCCTCGACCACCGCCGTATCCTGCTCGCGTATGCCAAGGATACCCGTGAACGAGTAGTGGCGCTGCCGGTCCCGGTCCTGCAGGAAGTGGTTGGCCTTGGTTGCGAGCAACTTCCCAGTGGCCGGGTCTAGGCTGGCAATGTGCGGCGCTGGGCCGGAGAGCACATGGTAGCGCTCATCGGCCGACAACACCGCGTTTGGCGACCAGATGACGCACCACACCTGGGTGTGCTCATCGTCCACCGGTACCCAGATATGGCCGTGGCCCCGGCTCTGGTCCAGGGGCCCGGCGATGGTGGTGTACCAGGGGAAGTAGAAGTGGTTGATGCGCCAATAGTAGCTGTCGGAGTCTGCGGCTCGGCGTGCGGCCAACATCAGGCCGTAGTCGGTGGGCTCCACCACCCAACGGGGGTGCAGGTCGTTGGCCCGGTAACGGGCCTCAGGGGTGCGGGGGTTACGGAGCGCGTCCAAGTCCATGTGCAGGAAGCCGATGTGGCTGGAGTCGATGTCGCCTTCGATGGCCTGCACGAAGTTGCACTCTTGGTTGTACTGCACCAGGTTGCGGTTCGCAGCGGGCACGTTGGCCCACTCGATGTCGGGCAGCGCAGGCGTGAGGTGCGACGGGCCCAAGTACACCCACACGATCTCTGACCGCTCCTGCACGGGGTAGCCTATGGAACGCACCTTGTGCTTAAAGTCAGACTCAGCCGGCTCGGACGGCATATCGACGCACTCGCCGGTCACGTCGAACTTCCAGCCATGGTAGATGCAGCGCAGCCCGTGCACCTCGTTGCGGCCGAAGTACATTGGCGCCTGGCGGTGTGGACATAGCGCGTCCAGTACGCCAACGTTCCCATCGGTGTCGCGGAACGCCACCAGGTCCTGGCCCAGCAGGCGCAACTCGATGGGGTCGCAATCGGGCCCCGGCAACTGTGATGACAGGAACGCGGGCACCCAGAAGCGCCGCAGATAGGCGCCCATGGGCGTACCCGGCCCAACCCGGCACAGCAACTCGTTGTCAGCGGTACTCAGCATGCGAACCTCCTCAGTCTCGACCAGCTTGGCACGACTATTCTACTCCCATGTCAAGGGATGTCACTCAGCGGAGAGGAGCAGCACCGGGGTGGTGCTGCCTGGGTAGCCTACGCCCACCGCGACCAGGCAGTTGCGCACGCCGCCGGCCTGACGTTGCCCCGCGCGTCCCATCACCTGCAGTGCGCCCTCACGCACGTGGCCGAAGCCGTGCAGGCGGCCCTCGCCGAGGTTGCCGCCGAAGGTGTTGAGGGGGAACGCCCCGCCGAGGTTGATGCGGCCATCGCGGGTGAACTCGTGCGCTTCGCCGGGCCCGCAGATGCCTAACGCTTCGAGCCAGAACCAAACGAAGTGGGAGTAGCCGTCGTAGATTTGGGCCACCTGCACCTCGGTGCGTTCCACGCCCAGGGCCTGGAAGATGTCGCTGCCCGCCGCCTGCTGCGAGTTGACGATGGCGCTGACGAACGCCGGCGGCTGCTGCAGATCACGGGCCCGGTCGGCGGTGGTGAGCACCAGGGCGCCAGCAGCGGTCACGGGGATGTCGCAGTCGAACAGGCACATCGGCTTGTAGATCCACCGCGCTTGAAGGTAGTCGTCCAGCGTCAAGGGCCGCCCGCGCCAGTGGGCGATCGGGTTGAGTTGGGCGTTTTGGCGGGCGTTCTGCACCACCTGGAACAGGTCTTCGCGGGTGGCGCCGTGGTCGTACATGTAGCGTTGCAGCCACAGCGAGTGGCGGCCGCCGGCCCCGCCGAGGCCGTAGGGCAGCGTGAACTGGTCGGGGCCGCTTATGAGCGGGCGGCTCATCTGGGCGTAGCGGACGCCGGTGGGGTTGTACATGGCCCGCACGAACAGCAGGGTGGTGCACTCGCCCGCAAGCAGCGCCTGCACGCCCCGCTCGACGGCGGTAGGCGGCAGACCGCGCACGTCCTGCGCCCAACGCGGCCGCAGCCCGAGCTTCTGCACCATGAAGCCTGCCGACACCTCGTCGACGCCGTCCTCGTGCCGGGCGGAGGCGTTGGGGGCGGTGGGGCAGCCGATGTACCCGTCGATATCATCAACCGTGAGGCCCGCATCCTCGATGGCGGCGAGCGCCGCCGTGGCGGCCACCGTGCCCAGGTCATCGTCGGCCTTGCGGAGCATGGGCGTGGAACCGATGCCGGCGATGGCCGCCCGTCGGTTGCGCACCGTTTGCGTGCTCATATCGCCGCTACCGGCCGGAACTGCGGCAGGCGGATGTCATTGCTCACCAGTTCAAACACGACTTCCACCGGCATGCCGGTGTGGACGGTCTCGGGGTCGCACTCCACGATATTGGTGACGATGCGGAGCCCGGCCTGTTCGGGCAACTCGACCTGTGCCACCACGTAGGGCGGGCTGAAGCCGCGCACCAGGGTGTCGTAGGCGACGCAGAATGCGTAGACAATGCCGCTGCCGCTCACAGGTATCCAGTGGAAGGCGTCGCTGCCACAGTCCGGGCAGTGTCCGGCCGGCGGGCAGCGCAGACGGCCGCAGGCGTCGCAGCGCTGGAGTTCCAGCCGTTCGGCGAAGGCGGCGTCCCAGTAGGGGCGGGTCAGGGTGTCCGGCGCTGGCAGCGGCCGGCTTTGCGCATCACTCACAGCGTGATGGCTCCGCGCTGCGCACTACATCACCGCCTGATCGAGAATGCACTGGTCCACCTCTTCCTCAGACATGCCGAGGACCGTCTGCAGCACGTAATCGTTGTGCTGGCCCAGCAGGGGCGCCGGAGTGCGGAACTCTGCCGGGGTCTTGGACAGTTGGAAGCTGGCGCCCTCGTGGACCATGCGGCCGCCCTCAGGGTGGTCGAGGGTCACATAGAAGCCACGGTGGGCGATCTGCGGGTCGTGCTCCAGCAGGTCGCCGGCGTGCTGCACCACCCCCGCCGGCACGCCATGGGCCTGCAGGTGGTCCATCACCACCTCGGCCGAGCGGTCGCCGGTCCACTCGTTGATCAGGCTGTCGAGCAGGTCCTCGTGTGCTTTGCGGGCCAGCAGGGTGCTGAACCGGGGGTCTTCGATCCAGTCGGGGTGGCCGATGGCCCCGCAGAAGCTGCGCCACTCCTGGTCGCTGAGCACGGTGATCGCGCACCAGCGGTCGTCGCCCGCACAGCGGTACACCCCGTGCGGCGCGGCGTAGCCGGCGCGGCTGCCGGTGCGCATCTGCACGTTGCGGTTCACCGAGTAGTCGAGCGGTGCAGTGCCCAGGAAGTTGATCGTGGACTCGAACTGGCGCAGTTCGATGCACTGGCCTTCGCCGGTACGGTTGCGGTGGCGCAGTGCCGCCAGGATGGCGACGGCGGCGTGAGCGGGGTTGCACGTGGCGTCGGGGAAGGCAAAGCCCATGTCGACGATCTCGCGGTGCGGGTAGCCGATCATCACGTCCAACCCGGCCATGGCCTGGAAGTAGGAGCCGAGTCCGCGGAAATGGCGGCGCGGGCCGGTGGCGCCCATGGCGGGCATGCTTACGGCGATGATGCTCGGGTTTACCGCCCGCATCTCCTCGTAGGTGAGGCCCCACTTGTCCATGACGCCGGGGGCGAAGTTGTTGAGCACCACATCGCTCACCTTGATGAGGCGGCGGACGATGTCGCGCGCCCGTTCCTGCTGCATGTTGAGCGCAAGGCTCAGCTTGTTGGGGTTCAGGTTCGAGAAGGCGCCGCCGGTGTTCGGGTTCCCCTGCTTGCCGGCCGAGGGGCCCGGGTCAGTGCGTACCACGTCGCCCCGGTCGCGCGCCGACTCGATCTTGATGACCTCGGCGCCGTGTAGCGCCAGCCACTTGCTGGTGAGCGGTCCAGCAATGACCCAACTGAAGTCGACGATGCGAATGCCCTCCAAAGGGGCCCGGCGGTTAGGCACAAATGTCCTCGCTTTGCATGGGTGAAACGCCGTTCGGCCGGACCACCGTCAAATGGCCCCCGCAGCCTTCAGCCGCGGCAGGTCGTCCGGCCGCAACCCCAGTTCGTGCACATAGACCGCTTCGTTGTACTCGCCGAGGGCGGGCGCCGGACGGCGGATGTGCCACGGCGTGGCCGAGAACCGGTAGGGGCCGCCGGGATACACCACCGTCTCGCCGAGAGCGATGTGTTCCACCGAGGTGAAGAACCCCTCGTCAGTGAGTTGCGGCTCGGTGAAGAGGTCGGCCACGGTGTTGAAAGCGGTGATCATGATGCGGCGCGCCTGTCCCTCGTCCATCAACTCGTGCGCCGTTTTGGTCATGAAGAACCGGTCGATGACCGCCTCGATGTGCGGCAACTGGGCCATACGGGTCGCCGCATCGCGCCACTTCTCGTCCGCGAGGTCCTCTTGCATGCTGTGGCCGGCCAGCCACTCGACGAGCCGCGGCCATTCCGGCACCGAGGTGCCCACCAGTTGGAAGCGCACCGTGCCCTGTTTGCAGTGCCAAAGCCGGGTGGCCACGATGCCCGAACTGCCGACGCCCGGGCCGGACCGGTGGATGACCTGGCGCCGCAGTGCGAAGCGGGACATCGCGTCGTAGTTGATGATGGCGATGGCCTCCTGCATGGAGACATCGACGAACTGACCCTCGCCGGTGGCGTCGCAATGCGTCAGCGCCAGCATCACGCCTACCGCGGCATGGCTACCCACCTGGTTCAGGCCCTGAAGCCCGCCCAGGCTATTGGGAGGGTCTTCGGGCCAGCCGATGCGGAACATCAGCCCGCCCATGGCCTGGCCGATGAGGTCGGACCCCTTGTAGCCGGCGTGCGGACCCTGCTGGCCGAAGGCCGTAACCGCGGCGTACACCAGCCGTGGGTTGGCGGCGCTCAGCGCGTCGTACCCCACGCCCAGCGCCGCCATTGTGCCCGGCGTGGCGTCCTCGATGACCACAGCGGCGGTGGCGGCCAACCGGTGGAAGAGGTCACGGCCGTCGGCAGTCTCAAGGTTGAGCGTGATGCTGCGCTTGTTGGTGTTGAAGTGGAACCAGTGCAGGCTTCGCTCGCTGCTCGCGTCGTTGTGGTAGAAGGGCGGCATGTGGCGAGCGTTCGACCCAGCGGGCGGTTCCACTTTGATGACGTCGGCGCCCAGGTCCGCCAGCAGCTTGCCGCAGTACAGGCCGTAGGATTCCGACAGGTCGAGTACCCGCAGGCCGGTCAGGGGGCCTGCGGGCATCACGGGGTCCGAGGGAGTCATGGGCTACTTCTTGATCCAGGTGGAGAGCAGGCGGAAATCGTCGGCGCCCGAAACGTAGTCTCGCACGTGGGGTTGCCAGTACGTGAAGACGGGCGGGGTGTAGAGCGCCAGTTGCCAGGCCTGGTCGGCAATCAGCCTCACCGCTTGGCGCACCAACTCTTGGCGTTTGGCGGGGGCCGGCTCCTGGCGTTGCGCGTCGATGAGCTTGTCGAGCGCCGGGTCCTTCACACCGCCGTAATTCGCGGAGGAGGTGGAGTAGAACACGGCGTACAGATAGGAGTCCACGTCGCCCTGCACCGCCTTGCCGGTGGTGTTGATGACGAACTCGCCCTTGCGGCGGCGCTCCAGGTAGGTGGGACGGTCGGTGATCTTGAAGGTGAGGTTGATGCCCACCTTCTTCATCTGCGCCTGCAGCAGTTGCGCCTCGGTGAGGTATGTGTCCGGGTTGCCGTCCTGGGCGTAGTTCAACTCGAGGTCCAGGCCGCTCGCGTAGCCGGCCTCTGCCAGCAGCTTCTTCGCCGCTTCAGGGTCGTACTTCAGTATCTGCTTGACCTCTGCCTGGGTGTAGGTGTCCTGGAAGGCGCCGGCCAGCGCCCAACCACCTTTGCCCTGGAACAGCACCTGCAAGAACTCGTCGCGGTTCAGGCCCAGCGAGATGGCGCGGCGGACGCGCACGTCGCTCAGGGGGCCGGTGCGGGTGTTCATGTACATGTGCGAGGGCGAGGGAGCAAGGTCCTCCGACGACTGCGCTTGAGGCACGCCCCGGACGATGGAGGCGGCCGACTCCGAACTGCGCGCGTCCAAGATGTCCAACTGCTTGGTCTGGAAGGCCGCGATCATCGTGGAGGGGTCGGAGATGATGAGGTACTGCAACTCGTCGAGGTAGGGCTTGCCCGGCTCGAAGTAGGTGGGGTTCTTTTTGAAGACCAGCCGGCTACCGCGCTGCCGTCCCGGCACGTCCAACTGGAACGGGCCGCTGCCCACCATCTGGTTCGAGAACGAACCATCGGCGTCGTAGATTTCGCGCGCCATAATGGCGTTGTCGGCCGAGGCGGCGTAGGACAGGAAGGGTGCGAAGGGCTTCTTGAACCGCACCGTCACCGTGGACGGATCGGAGGCAGCGACGCTGTCCATGCCCTCGAACATCCACACGTACACGTAAGCAGGCAGGTCCTTCCGTCCAGCGAACTCGCCGGTGCGCGTCAGGTACTCGTAGCTAAACTTCACGTCGGTGGCGGTGAGATCGCGCCCGTTCACCGGCGGCAGGTTGGCGAACTTGAGGCCGGACCGTAGGTGGAAGGTGAACGCCGTTGCATCGGGCGAGAGGTCCCAGCTCTGGGCCAGCTCCGGCATCAGCTTCAACTGCTCGTCCTGGCCCAGCAGGCTGCTGTAGGCCAGCGCGATGGCGGGTGTGCAGGTGTTGCAGTAACCGCCACGGGTAATGTCCCAATCGGACGGGTCGGCCGCCCAGCGCAACGAGACCCGCCCGCCCGGTTGGGGTTGGTCGCCGGCGCCCGGCGTGGATGCGCTGGGCGGCGTGGCGGAACTGCAGCCGGTCGCCGTGAGCAGCCCTGCTAGGGCGGCGGCGAAGAAGGCTAGTCGCATGTATCGGACCTTTCTAGGGTGAGCGAGGCTAGTCCTCGGGGTCGGCGCGGTTCTTGCTGGCGGGTAGGCGCCACAGTTCTTTAGGCAGAATGGTGGACTCACGGTCCCAGGCGGCCGGACGCCCGCCCTTGTAGGGGATCACCGGACTGCTGGTCGGACGGGGCAGCATGGACCCTCCCTGTTGGAGGTGCGCCTCGGTGCGGCGGTAGCTCTCTGCCACGTCCTGGAAGAACGGGCTGAAGCGCATGTGTCCCGCCCGCAGCTTGTAGCCGGGGTAGAATTTCACCTGGTCCTGCGCCTCGTTCGGCAGGTCGATACGCTCGTTCTGGGCGGGGTCGCGGTAGACCTCCATCGGCTCCTCGCCGCGCTCCACCTTCTCGATCTGTTCGCGCAGCATGTCGCGATACATGATGATGCCGATGTCCGATTCGCCCAGCTTCTCACGCTCCCGGTCGGCAACGCCGCCCTGGGTCACCCAGGCCATCATGTCCTGCCCATCCAGGTAGTTCGCGATGAGCTTGCCGTCCTCCTCGTAGAGCGGGACGTCGAAGTAGGGGACCTTCTCCTGCGGTGGCACCTCGGTGCCGGGCAGATAGGCCATGTAGAAGATGTGCCAGGTGTGGGTATCGTCGACCGGCACGCGAATCTGGAAGTTGTAGTACCCGGAGACGCCCCCGGCGCCCTGGCGCAGCATGTTTGGAAACACGATAGGATGGCCGTTCACCCAGCCGGGGCCATCCTCAGTGCCGCCCTCCCACACGCGCCGCTTGAGGATGCCGTGCTCGAAGCGGCTGAAGCCGATCTTGGCGTGGCGCGGTCGCGGTTCGGAGCGAACGGGCTTGCCCTCGTTGCGCCGGGTGTAGTCGGTGAAGTGGCCATGCAGCCACTCGACGTGCACGGGATCCAGCGAATTCTCCATGCACTGCAGCCAGTTGCAGGGGAGCATCACGGCGCCGATCTGCCGGATGGTGTTAGGGGCGACGTACACGTCGTAGCGGGGCAGCAGGGGCGTGGGCGCCGGACCCAGGTAAGCGAAGATGAGCCCCGCGAAATCCTGCACCGGGTAGGCCTTGGTGGGCGTGCGCTCCTTGTACGTGCTGTCCCACGGTTCACCGGGCTGCTCTAGGCAGGCGCCGGTGTGGTCGAACAACCAACCGTGGTACGGGCACCGGATACCCACGTCCTCCAGCATGCCGTACTCCATCGATATCCGGCGGTGCGGGCACGGTTCGTCGATGAGCCCGAGGTTGCCGCTCTCGTCGCGGTAGAGGATAAGGTCCTCCCCGAGCAGCCGCACCTTCTTGATGGGGTTCTCGTCGAGTTGCACCGTGGCGGCGACCGGGTGCCAGTAACGCCGCAGCATCTCGCCCCCGGGCGTGCCGGGACCAACGCCTGTCAGCCGTTTGTTAAGCTCCGCACTCAGCATGGGCCATCCTCCTTGAAGTGAGCACTGCCGCCGGCGGCGGCGCGTAGATAAACCGGCCGCAACGGGGCGGCGACCGACGTGCGCAGTGGGTCTCCACCAGCTCGGACCACCAGCTTCGTATGTGTCGCCGGTCTGTCGATGGGAGCCGCTCGTTGGACCTGCCTGCCAGGCCTGAATTGGTTTCCTTGGATAGTACTTGGCATGATACTCAACGTCGTAGCAGTGTCAAGTTACGGTCGCGCAACGGCCCGTCTAGAAGGGGTGAGGGTTTACTGTGAATGTCTTTGCGCCTTTCAGAGCGTCTCATTTTCTTTTCTGCTATAAGTAGTTCTGGCAAGGTGCTGTGCCTGTAGGAGCCTGTAGGGCGGCTGGTACATCTGTCGAGAAGGTTATGGTCATGGAAGAGTTTGTTGTTGGCAACGGCGGTATCCTCACCGAACAGGCTTCCCATGACCTTGCGGAGTGGCTGGTGGGCCGGGCGCCGGCGAGCGACGCCGGGGTGCAGGAGGCGCACATTGCGCTGCTGCGGGCCCATACGGCCGTCACGTCCCGGCATAAGGAGGACGGCCTGGCTCGCGGCCACTTCCGTGTGCTGCTGCAACTGAGCCGCGCGGAGGGTACCCGCCTGCCGCTCAGCCGGCTTTCGCTCGCGCTCAACATCAGCCCGGGCAACATGACCAAGCTGATCAACGCGGTCGAGGAGGAAGGCTGGGTGGAGCGGATCGCTGACCCGCACGACCGGCGCATCACCTGGGCGGCGCTGACCACCGCTGGGGCCGCCCGCTTCGGCCGGGCGTTGCCCACGGTGCTCTCGCAGATTGCGGAGGTGTGGGGAGATGTCAGCCCCGAGGAGGTGCGGCTCTTAACGCACCTGCTCAACAAGCTCTGGTTCTCGGCACTTACGCTGGAGGCGCGGAAGGCGCTCAGGCGCACGGGGGAGGGTCTGTCGGCGAAAACCGCACACAGGGTGGATGTAGGCTAACCAGCATGGCCCCCTGACATGGGGAACAAGCGGGCCTGCGCGAGCAGTCTGGTCCGGCTCAACCAGCGTTTGCTGATCCTCTAGCATCCTTCCAGCCCTCGACGCTTTGTGCGCCGAGGGCGTTTTGATTCCCACTCTACCCTGTCCATTCCGCGTTCTGCCGTTGCCGTTGCAGCGGTGTTCGTAGGCGTTCTACCGGCCGGCGATGAGGGGCCCGAGTGTACCCCGCCCACATTGCAAAATGTAATACTGCGGCTGTCCGGCGGTAGTGGAACGCCATACACTCATCGCCGGTTAGGGCCATATTGGCGCCTGCGTGCCCGGCACACGGCGCAAACTGTAATGTCTCAGACCGTCCGATCCACGCCAAATTGATATACTATTGCAATAGTTCTGATGGGATGAACGGTTGAGAAGCGAGGCACGCCACGGTGGTGATGTCTCTGTTTGGCGCCGCCACTGCAGCCAAGGATGACCCATGCAACGGCTGACCTGTGCACGCTGGTTTCTTCCCGTTTTCCTGGTGGCGGTGGCCGCAGCACTGGCCGCGCCGCTGGTGGTGCTTGCCGGCGGCGCTGTGCTGACCGGCGGGCTGCCCAAACCGGCAACGCTTGAGATCGTGCCGCCCTGGTCCGATGGCATCACCCACACGGTGACCCAGGCCTACGGCACGGGCGAGCACAAGGGCTTGGCCGACGCGTGCTGCAACAACGACTACTACGCGCTGGACTTCGACTTCGCCCTGGACGAGACCGTCCTCCCCGTAGCCCCCGGTAGGGTGGTGTATGCTGGCGCCGCTGCGGGCCCCTGGAAGACCTATGGCAACATCATTTTCCTCGCCCATGCCGACGGCTACCAATCGATCTACGCGCACCTCAACAGCGTGGCGGTCCAAACCGGCGACACGGTGACCACAAGCACGCGGCTGGGTGGCGCCGGCGGCACCGGCGGCTGGGGCGCGCACCTCCACTTCGCGCTCTACCGTGATGCGATCTTCTACAACACCCCGCTGGGCACCGGGCAATATGCAGGTCACTCGGTGCTGCCCGAGCCGTTCGCCGATTGCGCCCCGGCCGTAGGCGGTGGGTGCAAGGACCTGGCGACGGGCATGCGGCTCACGAAGGGCAGGCGGCCCCTCTCGCAGTCCGTTCCCCGGCCCGAGTTACCGGCGCTTGCCTGGGCCCCCGCGCCCACCACGCAGGCCGCGCAGGTACAGGTGGCGCCCTTGCGTAACGATGGTCCCGGCATCGACCTAGTGCTCGACTCCGACGCGGCAAGGGGCGGCCGCTACGCACTCAAGGAGCCGGTATTGGGCCAGGGGAACTACGTGCTGCTGCCCGGCGCTACGTACTTCTGGCGCGTGCGGCTGTCCTCACGCGCCAGCCCACAGGGGGCCGAGGATGCCGATTGGGGAGCGTGGTCGCCGCTGCAATGGTTCTCGCTTGCACGGCCCACCGGTAGCACCGTGCGTGTGGTGGAGCCGCCCGACGGTGCGGAGGTGGCAGAATGGACGCCGCTGGTGCGCTGGTTGGACGCCGATTCCGCCGACTTCTACTACGAGGTACAGGTGAGCGCCGACCCAACCTTTGGCGCCGATGCCGCTCGCCCGCTCGCGGTGTGGACAAACCTGGTGCATGGTGGTCTGACCGCGCCGCTGAACAGTTGGCGGGCGCCAGCCGGCCTGGCCGTACCGGGCGGCACCTACTACGTACGGGTCCGGCCACGGGTGCAGGCCACGGCCGCGGGCCCGTCGGATCCGGGCGTCGACTGGTCGCCGGTCAGCCGCTTTCGGATGCCACCTCCCGCCTGAGCGGGTGCGGGCCAACACAAGGAGAGGGCCGGCAATTGCCGGCCCTCTCAGCGAAGAGCTCGCAGCATGCTACGGGATGTAGAGCACGCCGCCGACCTGAATGGGGCCGGTGACGGCGTTGGTCTGGATGGTACCCAGGAACAGTGGCGCCACGGCGTGACCGCCGCCGGTGGCGGAGGTGGGGATGTAGAGCACGCCGCCGACCTGGATGGGGCCGGTAACAGCATTGGTCTCGATGGTGCCGAGGAACATATCGGCGGCAATCATCTCGCTCTCGGGCGGCGCCGCCAGGGCGACCCCCGGGCCGCTCAACACGCCAAGGGCCACCAACGCCCCTGCGATACTCAGTGAAGTACGAAGGTTCGTAAAACGGAACATGTGCTGATCCTCCTCATGGCAGCTGGTGAGCGCTCCCGTGCGTGGCGTCTCACCTTGGTGCCTAACACACTGATAGTAGGGCTGGGGCCGTAACAAAGGCGCGAAGGCAAGACCTAGGGGCTTGCAGCGGTGTGGCGGTCGCGGTGGGACAAGCCGGCTCCGCTGCGCTGGACTGAGAAACGCAAAGGAGGCGGGGTGAAGCCCGCCTCCTTGGTGCCGATACGACGTTGCGAGCTTAGCTGACCGCTCTCACGGCACCCTCGCCATTGGGCGCAACGAGCTGGTAGCCAATGCCGGGCACGGTCTGAATGAGCATTGGTTTACTGGAGTCGTTCTCGAGTTTGTGGCGCAGGCGCGAGATCCACACCCGCAAATACTGGACGTCGTCCCGGTACTCCGGCCCCCACACCTTGCTGAGCAACTCGCCGTTGAGGAGCACTTTGCCCGCGTGGGCCGCAAAGGTCTGCAACAGCAGCCATTCGTTCCTGGTCAGCGAGACGGGTTCGCCCGCTTTCATGACCTTGCGGCCATCCAGGTCGATGGTGACATCGCCCACCTGTACCGTGGGCGCTACCCCCGCGGGGTTCACGGCCCGGCGCAGCACCGCACGGATACGCGCTGCCAACTCATCCAGGCTGAATGGCTTGACGATGTAGTCGTCGGCGCCCAACTCCAGTCCCGTCACCCGGTCACGCTCGGTGCCGCGAGCGGTCAGCATGATAACCGGTACCGGCCAGCGCTCCCGCAGGCGGTTCAGCAATTCCAAACCACTCATCTCCGGCATCGTGACATCCAGGACCACGAGGTCGGGACGCTGCCGTTCGGCAGCCTCCAGAGCTGCCGTCGCGCTTCCGGCGGTTATCACGTGGAATCCCTGCTCAGTCAGGTCAAGCTTGATGAGCTTGAGGATGCTCACGTCGTCATCAATGGCGAGTATCAAGGGTTCACTAGTCATGTCGCTCAATCCTTTTGCTAGGTGGCTGCGGGATGCACTGCCCCTTGGCCGGGAGTCGCCCTACTCCCGATTGCTTGCTGGCCCAACTATCGAGACGCTCGGCGGCTAGCATGGCGGTGGCGCTTCGCCGCCGGCCTGCTGCGGGTGAAGCGGCAGCCGCACCACGAAGGACGCCCCTTTATCCTCGTTGTTCTGGGCGCTTATGCTGCCGCCGTGGGCCGTCACAATCGCCTTGGTGATGGAGAGTCCTAGGCCCATGCCCTTCGAGGCGCGGGCGTCGCTCAGTGGCAGACGGAACCGAGGCTCGAAGATTGTTGCCAAACGGTTTTTGGGGATGCCTGGCCCTTCATCACATACGGTGATAAGCGCGTCGTCTCCTACCACTGCCACGGTCACCCGCACCTCCCCGCCGTCGGAATACCGTACAGCGTTGCTCAAGAGGTTGGAAACCACCTGCGCCATGCGATCGGCGTCGCACTCTGCTACCAGTGGCGGCGAAAACTGCATGGCCTCCAGCAGGAATCGATGGCGCTCGGCGCTGGCTTCGGCAACAGCTACCTGCTCCTGGATGATCTGCCAGATATCGGCGGAAACCAGCCGCACGCCAAAGTGGTCTGACATCAATATCGATGTGTCGGACAGGTTATGCACCAGCCGGGTTAGCCGGCGTGTCTCATCCAACAACATGGAGCGGATTTCCACTTTGGTGGATTCAGGCATTTTGTCGCGCTGCAAGATTTGGGCGCAGGCGTTGATTGCCGTGAGCGGCTGGCCCAGTTCGTGGGCGAGCATGGATATGAAGTCGTCGCGCTGCTGCTGCGACTCCTTTAGGGTGGCATGGGTCGTCGCCAGTTCCTGCAACTTCTGGTTGAGCGTTGCGGTGGCTTGCTCCACCCGCAACTCCAAGTCGCGGGCGAATTGTTCGATGGTCTTGTTGGCCGCTTCAAGCGCCACCAGGCGCTCTTGCGATGCCCGCGCCAGGGTGGCGCGCTCAATGGCGCGGGCCACGGTGAGCTTCAACTGGTCCAGGCTGCAGGGCTTGATGAGGTAGTCGTAGGCCCCTTTGCGAATGGCGGCGATGGCCGTATCGAGCGAGGCATATCCGGTGAGGACGATCCCCTCGCAGAACGGGTGCGCAGCCCGCACCTCGTCCAACAACTCAGTGCCGTCGGCGCCTCCAAACCGCAGGTCTAGCAGCACGACTGCGAAAGAGGCTTCGGCGACCGCGCGTCGCGCCGCCTCCTCGGTCATCGCTGTCAGCACCTTGTAACCCTCACGTTCAAGCATGGCCTTGAGGGTGACGGCTACATCGGTCTCGTCGTCGACTATGAGGATCCCGGCCGGCTCACTCATCGGATCCCTCCAGCGGCAACGCCATGGTGAAGATGGGCCGTTTGCGACCACTGGTCTGCTCGCCGCGCTGTGTTGCGCTCCGCCACGCCACCAATCCCGAGCGGCCGATGGACCGTGGCATAGAAGCCTCAGTAATGGCCCACACGCACTTGCCGGCGGCGTTCCTATCGGCAGGGCAACCCAGCGGCGCGTTGGTTTGCCATCCGGTGGTGAATTGGGCCACGCATTCCCTATCTGGTCCAGCGTTGCTGCTGATCACAAGGCCGGCCGGCAGGGCAATCGCCGTGTACTGCACGTATCGATGAGCGGCGATCGCCTGACCAGCATCACTTCACCAATATAGCGCAGAGTGCTTTGCCATGCTCCCGCACGCACGTTCTAGACAATCACCTTGCGGATTGCCGCAAGCAGTTCATCAATGTCGAATGGCTTGGGGAACACGGCAGCTACACCCAGCATCTCAAGCGCGTCCGGGGTGCGCGCCTCACGGCTGGCGGAGATCACGATCACCGGAATATCCCTGATGGCGGCCCGCTGCCGGCGCTCCGCTAAGAAGGCGGGACCGTCCATTCCTGGCATCAGCAGATCCAGCACAATGACGGCGGCTGCCGGTGTGCTTTCAAGTGCTGCCAGCGCTTCCTGTCCATCCGCCGCTTGCCGGCAGGCGTACCCCTCGCTTGCGAGCACCACCGAGATGGTGCGCCGTATCGCGGGTTCGTCGTCCACAATCAAGACCCACGGTTGAGTTGTTGCCATGCCACTCACTGTGCGGAGTTTGGGCCGGCTGATGATGCCGGATACACCACTGGGGTGGGATGGCTTGCCCTGCGATAAAGCGCCAATTCTTTGCACCACTGCCTTATGATAGCCAGCCGTCCCCTGTGGCGATATGACGGTTGGAGCCCTCGGGCTTACAAATACGTAACAGTTTGCTGGCAGCACTGGCGACGGGGCCGCAGCAGTAGCGATGCGAAGCTGAGTCTTGGGCGATGTCATGAACCCTCCGGAGCGTCGAACTCTAGGATGAACTGGGAGACCCCGCCCACGAACAGGCGCGCCTGCTGGCCGGCGTAGGTGTCGGTGCCGTCCTCCCCCATGCCTATCACCTGTGGATACCAGTGGTCGCCGGCGAGCAGCTTGACCGGTGTGGACCACGCTGCGAGGTCTCGACTCATGGTCAAGTACACCCCTTCCTGAGCCCAGTCCATATCCGGCCCTACGGTGCGGTTCAGCAGCACCACATAGGCGTGCACGAACGTATTCCAATGGATGCTGGGCCCCCAGAATGCGTCGACGTAGGGGCCAGCCCAGCCGGTGGGCGTACTGAACAGCGGCGTGACCCGCCCGCCCAATCCCGGCTCGTTCCAGGCGCCTTCGTAGTATTTGACCGCTGTGCCCGGCTGGCCACGCTCTGCAAAGCTGCTGCGGGCAATGCCGATGCCCTGCTGGGCGACCGGACCGCCGTAATTCGTGAAGACGAAGTAGAAGAACCTACCGTCCGGGTCCACTATGACCGAGAAATCCCCGTTGCCACCCGAAAAGAAGCCGTTTTGGTCATCGCAGGCGTTTTCGTAGGCGTTGGTCAATACTGTGCCACGGTCTTCCCACGTCAGCCCGCCATCCAGCGAGACGGCAGCTCCGATGAGGGGCGCCGTGAGGCAGGGGATCAGCAGCGGCGCGAACAGCAGCGGCTCGAAGTGGTACCAGCCGTAGAGCACGCCCGTGGTGTCATCATGCCATATGGCCTCCAGCCAATGGCCGCCGGCATCGCTACAGGTCTCGCACGTGATGGGCTCAGCATCTGTCAGGCCGGTTACGTCCATACCCGAACTGCGCCACAGAGCCTCCTGCGAGTTGAAGACGATCAACTGGCCGTTTTCCCAGAAGGCGGGGCTGTTGGAATCGGCCGGCCCTGGGAAGCTCACCAGGGGTGCGTAGCGCAGGTTGTAGCCGACCCGCGGGCCGTTCGGAATGGTGATGACGGGATGGGGGAGCAACGCAGAGGTCCAGGGCGCCAGCGGGGCGCCCCGAGCAACCGCTACGCCGTATGAGGCGGCTGCCAGCGCACCCGCTGCTACCGCGAGCGTCCCCACCACCATCCCGAGCCCTCCATACTTTGCGCACCAGTTTGCCACCATCATTACGAGCCCCCGGCGGGCGCTGGTAGTGTGGAGACCGCCCAGATCAGCGTAAGGGCCCACTCATCGCAACCGCATACGGGCCCCGTCCGGCGGCCTTACGAAACGGTTACACCTGGGTTTGCCCATCTTGGGGTGGCGCACATGTGCCTGTGCCAGGTCCTACAGCCACCCCGCAACGCGGCAGGCGCCCCGCCCACCAGCGGCGGCCGACTGTTTGGTAAAACGGCTGTTAGGCGATTGCAACGTCTGCCCAATGCACGCAGGACAGCCTGTAAGTCCCGGCTTGATAGAGTCACGGTAACAGCCTGGAGTAAGCAATAGGCAGGAGAACCGCCATGACTACGCCAATCATCGTTGTCGACGACGAGCCGATGATACGCCACATCCTCTCGTTCGCAATGGACGGTTTAGACCACCCTGTGCTTCCCGCGAGCGATGCCGAAGAGGCGCTGGCGCTGATGAGGGCGAACTCGCCGGCACTGGTTGTGTGTGATGTGCGGCTGCCGGGGATGAACGGTGTTCAGCTTGCAGACGCCATAAAGCGGGAACGACGCTGGCACAACACCGCGATTGTCTTGATAAGTGCTTTCCGAGAACCGGCCATTCATGTGGCCGACCGCTTTGTTTCTAAGCCATTCCATGTCGACCGGATGGCGGCGGTGGCCCGGGACCTTCTGGTTCAGCGAAGCATCTCGACGCCACCATCGCCAGAAATTCTCCCATGTTAACGAGGGGGCAGCCGGTTGCCCCACCGTGCAGCGGCGGCGCTGGAGCGTGGATGGCCGGGAGATCGGCCGTCGGGTACAGCTTCGGAATGGGAGCAGTGGCGCTGCTGGCGTGCGTGTTTGTGTTGGCATGGCACCCTGCCGTGGCCTCGGGCACCGCAGCGCCAAGCACCAGCGAGGTGGTGCGTTTGGTAGCGCGCTATGCGATGGGTGACCCCCCCGCCGCTGACCCGCTGCTGATGTTGGATAACGGCGTGCAGGTGAAGCGCAGCCACTGGGAGGGAGTCATGGTTGGCGCTCAGCGCTACTACTATCGCTTGCGAGAAAGTATGAATTTCGACCCCGTGTCCCGTGGCGTGAACGAAGATCCCGAAGTTGTGGCAGTAGTGAACGCCGGCACCTATGCGGAAATGGAGATTTACTGGTTGAAGTAGGGACCAGCGGCGTTCGCACAGCCAAGTTTCCCTCACGTTGCGCAATCGTTTGCACGATGTGATGGTTCTGCAAGTAGCGCATCCCTCAAGTTTATGTGGCCGAAAGTCATCGCCTCCTACGCTGAGGAGTGTCTGCGCGGTCTGTTTCACACACGAGAGAACGAAGGGGGTCATTGCTATGAGGTCTGTGCGAACGTCAGCGTCGTTGCTGCTCCTATTGACGCCGCTCCTAATGATGGGGGCTGCGAACCAGCCGCCCCCGTCCCTCAGGGCCGTGGCCGCGGTAACCGCTGCACCCACCATCACCAGCCCGCTGGATAACGAGACGGTACCCTCGTTCGGGCCAAGCCTGCGCTGGCAGGTCGCGCCGAACGCGACGCAGATACACCTGCAGGTCATTCCGTTCAACAGCGATGGCCCCGGCATCGACCTCCATGCCGGGGCTCCCGCCACGGCGCTCGACATCCCGGCGCCGCCGGCCTGGTTTGGCCTTTTGCCAGACATGACGTACACGTGGCGGGTGCGTGCCTCCGATGCGGTCACCTTTGTTGAACTGCTCGACCCCTCCTGGGGACCGTGGGCCAGCGGCAGGTTCCGCACGCCCACGGTAACCAGTGGCAGCATGAGCGCTGCTTTGCCCACACCCTCCAGCACCGTCGACACGCTTAACCCGCTGCTGGTGTGGAACGACAGCCGCACCGACGTCTTCTACTACGAGGTGCAACTCAGCAAGGACCCGACGTTCACCACCGATCCGGCCTTGGCCACTGCGATGGTGTACTGGGAATTGCGCCACGGCGGCGCTACCACTCCGCACAACAGTTATGCGGTGCCCACCGGCTTCCCGTTGGAGGCCGCTGCCGTGTACTCCTGGCGGGTGCGGCCGCGTGTGCAAGGCGATGGCACTCCACAGGCATGGTCGAGCACGGCCACCTTCCGCACGAGCCCCACTGCGAAGCCCGGCCCGGTCGTTCTGGAGAACCCCGCGCTGTCGGGGCCGCGCATTCTCTTCGTTTCGTTTCGCGACGGCCTTTCGGACATCTATGCGGTGCGCCCCGACGGTACCGGTACGGTGAATCTGACCAACAGCTCAAGCAGCTACGAGGACGAACCGGCGTGGGTAGCCAGCACGGGTAAGGTGGCCTTCACCTCGGACCGCGATGGCAACAAAGAGATCTACACCATGAATACCGACGGAGGCACGCAGCGCCGGATCACGACCAACGCTGCGCTCGACTGCTGTGCAGCCTGGTCGGTGAATGGCTCGAAGCTCGCGTTCATCTCCAGGCGCGACGGCAGCCAGCAGATCTACGCGACGAACGCCGAGGGGACCGGCCTCACGCTTATGACCACCGGCCCTGCCGCGCATTGGTCGCCCACCTGGTCGCCCGACGGTAAAGTGCTTGCTTACGGGTCCGACCTGGGCACAAGCGCTGGCAGCCTGGAGGTCTTTACCGCCAACGCCGATGGTACCAACGAGGTGAACCTGACCAACAGCGCCGGCGCCGATTATGCGCAGGCGTGGTCGCCCGACGGCAAGAAGCTGGCCTTCGTCTCCACCCGGGACGCCAGCTTCCAGATCTACCTGATGGACGCCGATGGCCGTAACCAGAAGGCGCTCACCAAGGGGAACAACACCAACCAGTCGCCGGTGTGGTCGCCGGACGGCAAGCAGATCGCGTTCGTCTCCACCCGGGACGGCAACGACGAGGTGTACGTGATGAACGCCGACGGTTCGGGGCAGCACAACGTGAGCCAGGACCCCGCTGCAGACTCCAGCCCGGTCTGGTCGCCCGACAGCAAGAAACTCGCGTTCGTATCGGACCGCGATAAGAACAAGGAAGTGTACACAGTGGGCGCCGACAGCATCGGCCTGCAGCGCCTGACCACGAACACGGCCGAGGACCGCAGCCCGGTGTGGGTGTCGCAGTAGCCAACTTCACCGCTGCACAGGCCCCGCACTGCGCAGTTTGATCACACAGCCTACGGGCCCGCTCCTCAGAGCGGGCCCGTAGGCTGTCTTTCGCTTCCGCGGTGAAGCCCCCTGGTCGCGACCAGCACCATCGGTGATGGCTGTTTGGTAGGGATGCGGTCCCTATGAGACCTTCCCCTGGGAGACCTCTCGGCTTGCGCTGAGGAGGCCGTCGTGCAGGTCCATCGTTAGACGCTGCATCTCACGAGAGAGGGTATGAACCTGTACGGTGAGATCGGTGTTCTGCACCGATTCATCAGACCGTAGCGCAGTCACTCACCAAGCAATGCCTTGCCCGCAGATGCTTGGGCTATCGCTGCATCCGCCATCACCCGTTCTCGGCAGGGCTATAGGTGCCGCCGGTGTCGGGATGATGACCACTGGCGTCTCAACTGGTGTCTCGGGCGCCGCGGTCTCCGGGACGGTGGTCGCCGTGGGCACAACCGCCGTGGGCGTCGCAGCAATGGCGGTGGCCGTCGCAGGCGCAACTGCGGTGGGGGTCGCAGCAATGGCGGTGGCGGTCGCAGGCGCAATGGCGGTGGCGGTTGCAGCCAGTGCGGTCGCCGTAGCTGGGGCAACTGCGGTCGCGGTCGCAGCAATGGCGGTCGCGGTGGCGGCCACCGCAGTTGCGGTCACCGGGGGCAGCGTTGCGGTTGGGGTCGCGGTCGCTGCGACCGTCGTCGCCGTCGAGGTCGCGGGGGGCAGTGCACACACGGAGACGGCGATGGTGTCGTTATCCAGGGTCACGGCGCCACTACCGGCCACCGCGCCGGCCAGCAGCCTGCCCGCCACCGTGGCGCTATTCCCAACCGAGATTGTGGTATTCGCCAGGACGGTTCCTTGGAAGGTCGAACTTGCTCCGAGTGTTGCAGAGCTGCCGACCTGCCAATAGATGTTGCACGCCTGGGCGCCCCCGCTGAGGCGCACCTCGCTGCCGGCTCCCGTAATAAGCGTGGACGCGGCCTTGAAAACCCAGACGTCGCTGGCGCCGCCGGTCAGGGTGAGCGGCCCTGCCCCCGCTGTTAACCCAAACGTGCCCGACGCGTACACCCCTGGCGCCAGGTTTTTCCCGCCGAGTTCGGTGCCCACGGAAAAGTCTGTTGGTTGTGCAGCGGCGTTGTTATATGCAGTGGTCAGGGCGGTTCTGGCCGATAGTGCAGTAGCGTCGGCTTGGTGTACCTGTCCGGTCACTGTGCCTGGCCCCTCATTCGCCGTCGTCCCAAAAAAACCTGTCACCGCGGCAGTTGGATGCGTCCCAAGATCCCCGGTCACCTTGCTGGGGCCGGTATTGGTGACCCCGGCGGCTGCGAGGACGGCGAAACTCTGCGCTGCCCCTAGAGAAGGGGCGGTTGCTGCGGCCTGCAGGCGCCCGGGCGAAAAGCCGCCTATTTGACCGCCAGCAAACAGGACTGCACCTGCTCCCAGTCCCAAGAATGTAGCCCACCGGATCCGTCTCGATAACATGAGTGTGTTCCTCTCCACGAGATGCCTGAGCCAAGCCAGCCCCTGACGATTGCAATGGTACAAGGTTGCGTCTTGGATGTCCCTCATCTTCAAGCCGCTGTTCAGGCCAGTGTCTCCTGCGAGTACCCCCGCATGGATACCTACGGGCAGATCGCTCCTTGCGGGTACGTGACATCGGAGTTGGAGGTGACAATAGCCCTCCCCCTCCCCTTCACTCCGCCCGGCATCTGCTACCCTCGTTCTGACACTACGAGCGCCTCCGGAGGCGCACGCACCACCGGAGGAACCCCCATGCAGATCGGGCTGATGGTCGAAGGCCAAAACGGACTCACCTGGGAGCGCTGGAGCCACATCCTGGCGCTGGCCGAGCGCCTGCGGTTCCCGTCGGTGTTTCGGTCCGACCACTACTTCATCGGCACGCAGCAGAGTTCGATCGAAGCGTTCCTCTCGTTCGTGGTGGCTGCCAAGGAAACGCGCACCATTCGGTTCGGATCGCTGGTGGCGCCCATGACCTTCCGCTCGCCGGTGGACGTGGGACGCATGGCCGCGCAGGTGAGCCTGCTGAGTGGCGGGCGGTTCGTGCTGGGCATCGGCGCCGGGTGGAACGAGCCGGAGCACCAGGCGTACGGCATCCCGTTCCCGTCGCTGGGCGACCGCATGGCACGGCTGGAGGAGGCGGTCCACGTTATCAAGGCGCTGTGGGGGCCGGGTCCGGCCGACTATGCCGGCCGGTTCTTCCGGCTGGAGGGGGCCGACTGCCTGCCGAAGCCGGAGCGTCTGCCGCTGCTGATCGGCGGCGGCGGCGAGCGGAAGACCCTGAAGCTGGTGGCGCAGCATGCCGACGAGTGGAACTGCGTGATGCAGCCGCCTGCCGGCTATGCCCACAAGGTGGAGGTGCTGCTGCGCCATTGCGAGGCGGCCGGCCGCAACCCCGCAACCATCCGCCGGTCGATGATGACCTTCTGCTTTGCGGGCCACACCATGGCCGGCGTGGAGGCGTTGCTACGCACCTTCTTCCGCGACCAGACGTCGACCGGCGCCGAACTGGTGGAGCGCGCCCGCAACCGCCGCATGCTGCTGGGCACCACCGGCCAGATCGTCGACACGCTGAGTGAACTGGAAGCCCACGGCCTACAGGAGGTGATGCTGCAGCACCTGGACTTCGCCAGCGACGACCTGCCGGAGTACTTCGCGGCAGAGATCGCACCGCGTATGCGGTAGGGTTGCAGGTCCCCTCTCCCCCTGGGAGCGGGCTAGGGTGAGGGTGCAGCCCGGCCCCGATGCGATGATGGCCTTCGCAGCGATTGTGCCGGCGGCTAGACCTCCCCTTCAGGGGTGCTAAAATGCCGTCCATGAACATTCCACCGTTGCCCGATTACACCGCCCGCTGGCGTGCCTTGGTGGACGAGCGCGAGGCCCAGGCCGCGCGTCTGCGCGCCGCCGCCAGCATGAGCCCGCCCGCCTTCTGGGACGAACGAGCGGAGGGGTTCCGGCGGGCCGTACAGCGTCGCGCCACTCAGGCCGACCCGGTGTTCGACCTCGTGGCCTCCAACGTGGATGAGGAGATGACGGTGCTCGACGTGGGCGCCGGCGTGGGCCGGCATGCGCTGCCGCTTTCGTGGCGGGTGAAGCACGTGACGGCGGTGGAGCCTGCGCACGGTATGCGGGAGTTGCTGCTGGCCGATGCCGAGGCCCAGCACGTGGCCAACCTGACCGTGGTCGGCGCCACCTGGGAGGCGGCGGAGGCGCCGCCCGCCGACGTGGTGCTGTGTTCGCACGTGGTGTACAACGTGCCGGATATTGGGCTGTTCGTGGACAAGCTGGCCGGCCACACCGGGCGGGCCTGCTTCATCGTGATGCGTACCGGCCAGCGCGACCGGGTGCTGCGCCCGCTGTTCCAGCAGGTGCACGGCGAGGAACTGGTGCCCGAGCCGACCCTCATCGACCTCTATAACGTGGTGCACCAGCGGCTGGGGATAGCCGCTAACGTGCAGGCGGTCGCATTTCGCCGCGGCACTATGCCGTTGGGTGCCTACGAGTCGTTGGATGAGGGCGTGGCGAGCCTGCGCCAATCGTTGTACGTGGCGGAGGGCTCGGCTGGCGAGGCGCAGCTCCGAGCGTTTCTGCAGCAACACCTGATGTCGGAGGACGGCCGGCTGGTGCTGGCGTCGCCGGCCATCGGTGCGGGCATCCTGTGGTGGGACGCCACGCCGGGAAGTGATAACCGGGTGTGACGTGATGCAGCAACTCGATGTCGTCCTGTTCCAGTTGCAGCCGGGCGAGCGCGTCCTGTGGCGAGGGCGGCCACGCCAGGGGTTCCTGATCCGCGGAGGCGACTTTCTGGTGGCCCCGTTCGCGCTGGCGTGGGGCGGGTTTGCGCTGTATTGGGAAGCGGGCGTCATGTTCCAACAGCACGACCCGGTGCTGGCTGCGTTCGGCATCCCGTTCGTCGCGTTCGGCCTGTGGCTCATGGGCGGACGCTGGGCGTGGGATGCTTGGGCGCGGGCCAACACCCACTATGCGGTCACCACGCAGCGGGTCATCGGCCGGCGAACCGTGTTTCCTACCTGGTACAAGGCGGAGGATATGGCGACCCTCGACGGTGTGAACCTGGACCGCCGCATTCGCAACAACGAGGTGACACTGGCCTTCGGCCCGATGCCCAACTACTTCGGCCAACGGCGCGACTATTACGAGCGGCGCTACCGCCAACTGCGGTTCGAGCGGGTCCACGATGGCGACGCCGTGGCAGCGATTATCGAGCAGGCCCGCAAGGACGCGCGTGAGGAGAAGGCCCGGTGGGCCGGTCCCGCCGGCACACCCGCCGCCGCCCAGACCGGCAGTCTCTGACCACCCATCCCAGCCATGCCGAACCCCGACTACCGCATCCGCCTGCCTGAGGCGCTCGATCACCTGACCGACAACCACCTGTGGGAGTTGCTGGAGCCGCTGTCGCCCCGGGGAGCCATCGGCCTGCCGCAGGAGATGAGCCGCTTCCTGGATTTCACCCCCGGCCAGATGGCGGTGTTCGCGGTGATTGTGACGCAGCGCGAGGTGGATAAGGGCGGGCTGGAGGGCTATTTTCAGAGCCGGGCCGGCATGTACTGGCAGTACGCCGTGGAGGGCTACCGGCGCATCGGGTCGCTGGAGCGGGCTGAGGCGCTGAAGCAGGCGGCGGTGTTCTGCCCCGGCGAGCGGGCGCCGGCGAGCCTGGAGGGCCGCCTGAAGGTGTTGGCCGACACCCCTAAAGACCAGCGGGAGCAGGTGTGGACGCCGCTCGAAGACACCCTGTTCAGCGAGGCCGAGGTGCGCTCGCTGCTCCTCCGCTACGTGCGCGAGCACTCCGACGAGTTCTTCTTGGATTGAGGGGTGACATGCGTTGACCAACGATCGCGAGCTGTTCAGGTTGGGCCCAGATGAGCGGTTGCTTTGGACTGGTACTCCCCGGCAAGGGCTGGTCCTGCGTAGTGCTGAGTTGTTTGCGGTACCCTTCAGTCTCGCGTGGAGTTGGGTTGTCCTGCCTTTGACTGTGCGTTTGAGCTTCCCGCTGATCCCCTCTCCCCTCGCGGGAGAGGGCTAGGGTGAGGGGGCTGCCGCGATGGACAAACCCACCTCCCGTGCCCGTTCCCTGCGCTCTCACTCGACCGGCGCCGAACGCCTCCTTTGGTCCCGTCTGCGCAACCGCTGCTTGGAGGGTGCGAAGTTCCGCCGGCAGGTGCCGATCGGGCCTTATTTCGCGGATTTTGTATGCTTCGACCTACGCTTGATCATCGTGTTGGATGGCGGGCAGCATAATACTGACGAAGGGTTAGCTCACGACCGCGACCGGACCGAATGGCTGGAGGCCAACGGTTCATCGTTGTGCGCTTCTGGAACAACGAGGTTCTAGTCAACCTCGAAGGGGGTTTTGGAGCACATCGCTCAGCTTGTGCGCAGGACGTCATCCTCACCCTAGCCCTCTCTCCCGTTCAGGGAGAGGGAAACGAGTCGCTCGCCAGCCTCTGCTGGGGACGACTCTCCGAACAAACCAAAGGACAAACAAGCGATATGGGACAACCCGCGCAACTGCGCTGCCCGAAGTGTAGCGCCATCTACACGCCCGACCTGCCCCGTAATCTGTGCGACTGCGGCGCACCGCTGTTGGTGGACTACGACCTGGCGGCGTTGAAGGCCGGCGGGTTTGCGCCTGCGGCGCTGGCCGGCCGGGCACCCGACATGTGGCGCTACTGGGAGGTGCTGCCGGTGCGGGAGCGCGCCAACGTGGTCAGCCTGGGCGAGGGGTTCACGCCGATTGTGCCCCTGCCGGTGCTGGGCGCGGAGGTGGGCCTGCCCCACCTGCAGATGAAGGACGAAGGGCTGAATCCCACCGGCACCTTCAAGAGCCGCGGCGCGGCGGTCGGCGTGTCGAAGGCGAAGGAGTTGGGGCTGCGGCAGGTGGCGATGCCCACCGCGGGCAATGCCGGCGGAGCGTGGGCGGCCTACTGCGCGCGGGCGGGCATCGGCTTCACCGTGGTGATGCCGGACGACACGCCCGCCATCAACATGCTGGAGGCGCACATCACCGGCGGCAGCGTCTACCTGGTGCGGGGGCTCATCTCCGACGCCGGGCGCATCGTGGGGCGCGGCGTGGTGCGGCACGGGTGGTTCGACGCCTCGACGCTGAAGGAGCCGTACCGCATCGAGGGCAAGAAGACGATGGGCTACGAGATCGCCGAGCAGTTCGGGTGGGACGTGCCGGACGCGGTGCTGTACCCGGCGGGCGGCGGCGTCGGCCTGATTGGCATGTGGAAAGCGTTCGATGAGTTGGAGGCACTGGGATGGATCGGCGCCCGGAGGCCGAAGCTGATTGCGGTGCAGGCCGAGGGCTGCGCCCCGCTGGTGCAGGCGTTCGCGGGCGGGCAGGCGGAATCGGTGTTCTGGGACGGCGCGGCGACCGTCGCGAGCGGCCTGCGGGTGCCGAAGGCCCTCGGCGACTTCCTGGTGCTGCGGGCCATCGCCGAGACCGATGGCTATGCGATAGCGGCGTCCGACCGGGCCCTGCTGGACGCGATGGACCGCCTGGCACGGGTAGAGGGCGCGTTCATCTGCCCGGAGGGCGCGGCGTGCTTTGCGGTGCTGCCGGAGTTGGTGCGCCGCGGGGTGCTGCGCTCCGCCGACCGGGTGCTGGTGCTGAACACCGGCACCGGCCTCAAGTACCCGCAGGCGGTGCGGGCGCCCGAGTTCCCGGTGCTCGACCCGGATGGGGAGATTTTGTAACTGTGCGGTGGTGTTCGGTGCGTGTGAGTGCCAGCACCGACTTGGAACGATGCCCCCACAGGTGCGGGTGTGTGCACGGCTCACCCTCTCCCTGCCCTCTCCCATGAAGGGCGAGGGTTCTGAGCGCCTCGGATGATTGGCGCGTGCGGCCTCCCGATTCGCACGTTGCGACGGCGGGCCGGGCGGGCGTCATGGATGCCGCCCTTACCACCGGAATGGCGCGTGTGCGTAGGCGGGCGCAATTCATTGCGCCCGCGGCGTTGGGACGCCACGCCGCAGGCGCCACATGCTACGGTGTGGCGGCATTCCCGTAGGAGCGATTCACGAATCGCCTCTGGCCCGATGCGGACAACACAGCACCCACATATCGCGGCTGGGCGATTCGTGAATCGCCCCTACGGGGCGCAGGCAGCGACAATCCGCCTACAGACCGTAGAAGGCGGCGGCGTTGCCGTGGATGATCTTGTGCTTGGCCTCGGGGGTGAGGTGGGCGGTCTCGCGGGCGATCACTTCCTGGGAGTCGGGGAAAGTGCTGTCGGGGTGTGGGTAGTCCGACGCCCACATCATGTGGCCGTCGCCGAAGAAGTCCACCAGGTGCAGGCCCACGAAGTCCTGCTGGTAGGTGGCCCAGACCTGACGGCGGAAGATCTCGCTGGGCAGGGTGTTGAGCGCGAAGCCGTCGGGGGAACTGCGCTCTTCCTTGAACCGCTTGAAACGGTAGTCCATCTCTTGCACCACGAACGGTATCCAGCCGGTGCCTGATTCGGCCAGCACGAAGCGCAGGTTGGGGTGCCGCTCCAGCGTGCCGTAGTTGAACATGGCCACGAACGGTCCGTAGAACATGGTGGCGCCGTTGCTCAGGCCCATGTCGAACTCCGGCTTGCGGTCGCCGTCGGGCGCAGGCGGGCGCGGCACCACGCCCCAGCCGCCGGAGGCTCCCACATGGTACGACACCACAATGCCGGCCTCTTCGGCGGCGTCCCAGAAGGGATCCCAGGACTTCATGTACATCTGCGGCGAGACGGTGCCCACCAGGAAGTTCACCTGCTTCAGGCCCAGCTTGGCGATGCGCAGCAGTTCGTCGCGCGATGCCTCGGCGTCGTCGGGGAACAGTTGTGCCACCGGGATGAAGCGGTTGGGCGCGGCTTTGCCGAATTCGGCCGCCCAGTCGTTGTAGACGCGGATCACCGACTTCGCCAGCTCCTTGTCGGCTACCCGCATGCCGAAGATGGGCGGGAACATGACCGAGGCCTGGACGTTCTCACGGTCCATGTCGGCCAGCCGCAGGTCGGGGGTGGTGGGACGCAGGGTGTGCGCCTTGGCCACGCCGCCGCGGTCCAGGGCCGTCCAAGGGCGTTTGGTGCGTTCGAACCAGGCGCCGCCACGCCAGTCGCCCCAGGGCTGGCCGTCGCAGAACCAGTACTCGTCGCCCTCGCCGCGGTCGATGACCTGGGGGCCGCGTTCTGCCAGTGCTTTGGGCATGCGGGCGGTCCAGAGGTCGCGGGGCAGGTAGCCCAGGTCGATGTGGTCGTCGGCGGAGATGAGGCGTTCCATGGTGTCCTCCGTGTGGGGTCGGCGTGCTCTTCAGCGGGCCGCGATGGTAGCGTTCTGTCGTCGTCGGTTCTTGGTGGAGGATGGATCCGTTCACTGCGTATCCCGCCCGCCCACCCTCTTTCTATCCTAACCGAGGGGACACCCCTCGGACTCCCTGGCAAAGAGGGTTGCACCCTCTCTGCACTCACCTGCTTTCGCCTACCCTGCTTTCTGGGGTAGTGATGGCGCTTGGTCCTGTGTCACTGATCCTGCGTTGGAATTCCTTCTTGGCAGCGGCTGGGAGGGCGTTAGCGGTTTTGGGCGATGGCGTCGACCAGGGCGGGGCGGCCGGCCTTGACCTCGGCGATGGCGCGGGCCAGGGCCGGGCCCAGGTCCTTGGGGTCGGTGATGGGGCCCTCGGCGTACCAGCCGAAGGAGCGGGCGAGCATGGCGAAGTCGGGGTCGGGGTCGGTGATGACCTGGCCGATGTGGGCGTTCTCGACGGGGCGGCCCCGCTCCTTGGCGATGTGGATCTGGTGGCCCCAGTCGTTGTAGTAGGCGCGGTTGTTGAACATGACCACCAGCATCGGCAGCCGCTGGTTGGCGGCCACCCAGAGCGCCGAGGCGTCGAACATGAGGTCGCCGTCGTTCTGGATGTCCACGATCAGCTTGCCCGACCCCTTGTAGGCCAGGGCGGTGCCCAGCGACAGGCCGATGGTGGCGCCGGTGGCGGTGCCGCCCATGTTGCCCGGAAAGCGGTGCGGCTTGTCGAAGTCCCACAGGCGGGCGGCCACGCCCCACAGCGGGTTGACGGTGAGCACCCAGTCCTCGTCCTTGATGGCCTCCCACACTTCCATCGCCAGGCGGGACGAGGTCATGGGGATGGCGTCCCAGTCCTTCCGGGCGTCGGTGAGCCAGCGGGCGCGGGTGGTCTTATGCAGTTCGGCGGTGGCCTCGGCGCGGGCCTTCACCCGTGCCTGCGCGTCGGGGTTCCGCTCCAGGCGGGCCTTCACCCGCTGTGTCAGTTCGGGCAGCGCGACCGCTGTGCTGGCCGTGATCTGCAGGTCCACCGGCACGAACTGGCAGAAGTCCTCGGCCCAGGTGCTGGGGTCCAAGTCGCGATGGCCGATCTCGGCGATGTAGCAGTTGCGGGGCGTGATGTACTCGTTGTTGCCGGTGGTGGCATCCTCGCGGCTGATGGCGCCGTAGAGGTTGCGGGCGTCGAGCGCCAGCACGCAGTCGGCCTGGTTGAGCGTGGCGTTGGCCATGCGGGTGATGTTGAGCGGGTGGTCCGACGGGAAGTTGAGCCGGTCCCACTGGTCGATGACGGCGGCGCCCAGCGTCTCGGCCAGCGTCACCAGGTAGCCGAAGGCCTCCGGGTGGCGGGCCACGGTGCCGGCCACGATGACCGGCTGGGCGGACGCCACCAGCTTGTCGGCCAGCGTGTCGAGGGCGCGGGGGTCGGCGTACATGGGGGTGCCGGGCTGGGTGCGGGCCGGGTTGTGCACCGTCACGTCGTCGGTGAGCATGGCTTCCTGGAAGCCGGCGTCATAGCACAGGTACACCGGCCCCTGGGGCTCCGTCATGGCGATGCGGTAGGCCCGGGCGAAGGAGTCGACTACGTCGTGCGCGCCCACCGGTTGGTGCGCCCACTTCACATACTCCTTGATGGGCTCGTACTGCGGCACGGCGGTGTGGATCCAGTCGGCGCCGGGCCGGCGCTCCTTGGTGTCCATGGGGCCGGTGCCGCCCAGGATGATGACGGGGATGCGCTCCAGGTAGGCGTAGTAGATGGCCATGCTGGCGTGCATCAAGCCCACCGTATCGTGCACGATGGCGACCAACGGCTTGCCGGTGACCTTGGCGTAGGCCATGGCCATGAACACGGCGATCTTCTCGTGGGGGCACAGGATCATAGGCGGCTCGTTGCCGCCGTAGTTCACCAGCGAGTCGTGCAGACCGCGGTACGACGCGCCCGGGTTCAGGGTGATCCACGGGAAGTTGTACTGCTTGATGACGTCGACGATGAGGTCGGAGCCGTAGCGGCCTTCGGGCATGAGGGCACCTTTCAAGCGCGGTGGACCGCGGCTTGGCGTTTGGGGTTAGAGGCCGGCGTCGGGGGCGAAGAACGCGCCGGGAATGGGCACGGGCTTGATGCCGCGCTCGCTGCGGTCGTCTACCTCGCCGGGCCACCACGTGCGGCTGTCGCGGATGCGGGGCAATGAGTCGCCGGCGCCCACCCGCAGCAGCACCAGCGGGGTGTTGCCGGTGCTGGTGAACGAGTAGTAGGCCCCGCGCTGCAGCAGCACGCCCTGGTGCTGGTTGAGCACGGTGTCGTGGCCGTCGGGGTCGTGGAAGGTGGCCTGGCCGTCGAGGATCACGAACACGTGGTCTTCGTGCTCGTGGGTGTGCAGGAAGTTCTCACCGCCCTCGGCGTAGACCTTCACCCACACCCACATCAGGTCGGTCTCCGCCACATAGTTGTTGAGTCCGCCCGCCGACAGCAGCGGGGTCTTCAGGCTGAACGTCTGAACCTTCGGTTGCGCGCTCGTGGTCACGGTGTGCTCCAGTGCCGCTTCGTTGTGGAAGCGAGGGGTGGGAATCGGCTCAATGCTAGGCGTGGCCATTCGCTATGTCAATCGCTGATGGCCGCGTCGACAGTGACGAGGCACACCGATCGGGTCGGTGGCCGGTCGGTGCTGGGTGATATGACGCGCTCACCAAGCGGCGAACCCTAACCTTTAGTTACTGGCCGGTGCGCAACCGGTGGCCGTTGCGCCAAAGCGGCTCACCACAATCGAGAAGTCAAGAATGCTCACACCGTTGTCGCCGTTGAGGTCGGCTCTGAAAGCGAGCTTGGCCGGATCGGTCCAATCTGGACTGACGTTAGTCTTGCCGAAGTGGCTCACCACCAGCGAGAAGTCGACGATGGACACGTGGCAGTCGCCGTTCGTGTCGCCTGCCAGCGTCACGTTGAACGGGGCGGACAGCCCTACGGCTTCCCCGTTGGCCGCCGCCGCCCGCAGCACATACCCAACGCCTGGATGGTCGATGGTGCAGCCGGCGAAAGTGATGGCCCCCGCGACGGCGGTGACCGCGGCCGGGGCGCAGGTGACCGTGGCGTCCGGCGCGCCGGTACCGGGCAGGATGCCGAGGGTGGCGCTGGTGGTGTTGTCGCCGCTACGCAGGGTGCCGATGCTGTCATTGAGCACCAGCATCGGCTGTGCCCCGAGCGCGAACCCCGCCGCGCCGCGGACGGGCAGCGTTGTGAAGGTGACCACCGGAATCGTGCCCGGCAGCGCACTGATGCCGACCACTGCTCCCGGAGTGGGTGACGCTGTCGTGGACGTGGTGCCATTCCCCAGTTCCCCGAAGACGTTAGAACCCCAGCACTTGACGCCACCTGCGACGGTAAGCGCACAGGTGTGATCTGAGCCGGCGGCCACGGCGGCGACTCCGCTGGTGAGGCCGGTCACGTCCACGGCGGTGGTGCGTCGGGCGGTGGTGCCATCGCCCAGTTGTCCGGCGAAGTTGGCCCCCCAGCACTTGACGCCGCCTGTGACGGTAAGCGCACACGTGTGGGAGCCGCCGGCTGTCACGGCGGCGACGCCGCTTGTGAGCCCGGCCACGGCCACGGGCCGTACGCTTTGAATCGTGGAGCCATCGCCCAGTTGTCCGTCGCTGTTGGCCCCCCAGCACCTGATGCCGCCTACGGCGGTGAGCGCACAGGTATAAGTGCTGCCGGCGGCCACGGCGACGACGCCGCTGGTGAGCACGTCCACGGGAGTGGTGCGTTGGGTGGTGGTTCCATCGCCTAGTTGCCCGTCGCTGTTGTCCCCCCAGCACCTGACTCTGCCTACGGCGGTGAGCGCACAGACGTGGCCGCCGCCAGCGGCTACGGCGGCCACGTCCACGGTGAGGCCGGTTACATCCACGGGGGTGCTGCGGTCGGTGATGGTCCCATCGCCCAATTGCCCGCGGGCATTGTTCCCCCAGCACTTAAGGCCGCCTGTGGCGGAAAGCGTACAGGTGTGACTGTCTCTAGCGGCCACGGCGGCGACTCCGCTGGTAAGGCCGGTCACGTCCACGGCTGTGGTGCGTCGGGTGGTGGTGCCATCGCCCAGTTGCCCGTAGAGGTTAAGGCCCCAGCATTTGACGCCACCAGCGGCCGTGAGTGCACAGGTGTGGCCGTAGCCGGCGGCCATGGCGGCGACGCCGCTGATGAGGTCGGTCACGACCACGGGAGTGGTGTGTTGGGTGGTGGTTCCATCGCCTAGTTGCCCGTCGCCATTAAGCCCCCAACACTTAACGCCGCCGGAGGCAGTAAGCGCACAGGTGTGGAAGCCGCTGCCGGCGGCGACCAATGGCGGGCCTGTGAGGCCAGTCACATTCACGGGAGTGGTGCGTTCGGTGAGTTCCCCACCGCCCATTTGCCCGAAGCGGTTGTCGCCCCAGCACTTGACGCCGCCGATCGCTGTGAGTGCGCACGTGTGGGAGCCGCCAGCGGCCACGGAGGCCACACCGCCGGTAAGACCGGTTACGTCCACCGGACTTGTGCGTTGATCGAACGTGCCGTCGCCCAGTTGCCCAGTGACGTTGTATCCCCAGCACTTGACGCCGCCCGCAACCGTTAGCGCACACGTGTGGGAGCCGCCGACTGTCACGGCGGCGACGCCGCTGGTGAGGCCGGTCACATCCACGGCAGTATCGCGATTGATCGTGGTACCATCACCCAATTGCCCGTAGCCGTTGTACCCCCAGCACTTGAGCCCACGTGCGGTTGTGAGCGCGCAGGTGTGGGCGCCGCCGGCGACCGCGACTGAAGCCACGCCACTGCTGAGACCGGCCACATCGACAGGAACGGTTCGAGTTGTACGGGTACCATCGCCAAGTTGACCGGTGAAGTTTCCACCCCAACACTTGAGTCCGCCCGCTACCGTGAGCGCGCATGTGTGGCCGCTGCCGGCAGCGACGGCGATTACGCTGCTAGTGAGACCGGTCACATCCACAGGGGTGTTGCGATTGACGGTGGTACCATCGCCCAGTTGTCCGAAGCGGTTGTCGCCCCAGCACTTGACGCCGCCGATCGCCGTGAGCGCGCAGGTGTAGCTGCCGCCACCCGTGGCTACGGCGGCAACGCCGCTCGCGAGGCCGGTCACGTCTACAGGCGTTGTGCGCTCGGTAGTCGTCCCATCGCCGAGCTCGCCGTAGCCGTTCCACCCCCAGCATTTGACGCCGCCTGCGGCAGTAAGCGCACAGGTGTGCCGGCCGGCGGCCACGGCAGCTACTCCGCTGGTGAGGCCGGTCACGGGGACAGGGGTGGGGCGGTCTATGGTGGTTCCATCGCCCAGTTGCCCTTCACTATTGCTCCCCCAGCACTTGACGCCGCCTGAGGCAGTGAGCACGCACGTGTGGTTGCTCCCTACGGCGAGCGATGTGCCATTACCGGCAGCGCGGGCAATCTGTCCATCGGCTTGGCTAAGGGCGAGCGCTGCTAATGCTGCGGGGGTCAGAGCGCGGAGCGATAGCCACAGCGCCCGCAGTGGCCTGACAGTTGTCTGATCCATGTTTCCAGTTCCTCTCACCCATCCACTTGGAAGCCGCTAGAACCCGCGGACCCACGCGGCGAGGGGATCGTACCATGCCGTTGGAGCAAGAGCCAGAGAAGAGAAGGGGGTGTAGCCCCGCTGCAGGGCTGTGGCCGCTGCCTCCCGTTGCACGCCCATGCCGTTCGGCTATACTTCGCGGCAATCGATGTATGCACCGGGCGGTCGGACGCTCGCTTAGGAAGGGACGGTACTCATGAGACATTCACCCGGTCGTCTGCTACTCGGCATGCTGGTAGCCGCGACACTTGCGCTGAGCCTCGGCTGCACGGCCCCGGCGGCCGGCCCGGCCGCTGCCCCCGCCGCGGGTGGCGACGCCGGGCCGGTGCAACCCAAGGTCAATCGGGTGGTCATGGCGGTCGACCCGCTGAACGGCATTGAGACCAACGAGGTGCGGCAGCTCAGCAGCCCCACCATCTGGCCGTTCCGGTCGGTGTACGACTACCCGGTGGCGCTGGACCCCAAGACCAACAAGCTGACCACCGGCCTCGCCACGTCCTGGGCGTGGGAGCCGGACGGCATGGCCTACCGGGTGAAGCTGCGCGAGAACGTGCCGTTCCATGGCGACAAGTGGGGCGCCTTTGGGGCGCAGGACCTCATTGGCCAGTGGAAAGAGTTGACGCTGCAGGACACCCGCCACGGTCAGGCCACCTATTGGCGGGCGGCGCTCAAGAACATCGAGGTGGTGAACGACCACGAGGTGCTGTACCGGCTGAACCAGCCCGACTCGCAGTTCGTGGCCGCCATCTCGGAGACCCAGGGCGGGGCCGAGGTGCGCAGCAAGGCGCAGGCGGACGCCGCGGGCCGGCCCACCGCCATCGAAAGCGCCCAGGTGGGCACCGGCCCGTACATGTATAAGAGCCGCCAGAGCAACGTGAACCTGGTGCTGGAACGGGCGCCCTTCAAGCACTGGAGCGGCGTCACCCCCGACTTCCCGGAGTTCGAGTTCCGGTTCATTAAGGAGGCGTCGACCAAGATGGCGGCGCTGCTGAGCGGCGAGGTGCACCTGGCCGCGTTGCCGCAGGACCTGATGCCCCAGGCGGAGAAGGCGGGCATGAAGGTGCTGCGGGGCCAGTTTCCCGGCGTGCGCATCTTCGCCCGGTTCCACTGCTGCGCCTTTGTGGACGAGCCGTGGAAGCCCGGTACCGCCTTCCGGTTCCCCGACAGCCCGCTGATGGATGTGCGCGTGCGCAAGGCGATGCAGAAGGCCGTGAACCTTGACGAGTTGAACCGCGCGTTCTTCGCCGGCAAGGGCGAGCCGATGGTGGTGACCCACCTGCACCCCAAGGGCGCCGAGGGGTGGGACCCTAGCTGGGACAAGCGCTACAAGGACGAGTACGGCTACGACGTGGACGCCGCCAAAAAGCTGCTCACCGAGGCGGGCTACGGCCCCGGCAAGCCGTTCAAGACCAGCATGTTCATTCAGCCGGTCACGGGCGTGGCGGGCGGGCCCGACATCGAGGAGGCGGTCGCCGGCTATTGGCGGCAGGTGGGCATCGAGACCACGTTGCTCACCGTCGATGCGGCCGAGTTCACCCGCCAGGCACAATCGTACAAGTACGACAACCATATCGAGTTCTTCGGCACCGGCGCCAGCGCGTGGACCGGGTTCAACAGCATGAACTCGTCGTTCCGTCCCGGCGGCGGCGTGCGCACCGCGCAGGTGGAGAAGGACATGCTGGACTTGCTCCGCACCATGGACGACAACCGCCGCCAGGAGCTGTGGCGGGACATGGGCGAGCAGCTCTTCACACAGCATATGAACGTGAACCTGTTCTGGCTGCCGGCGGAGGCGATGTCCAACCCGCAGATTGTGGGTGACTGGCTGTTCCCCGGCTCGATCACCGGGAGCTGGACCCACCTGCAGAACATCAGGGCCGCCCGCTAACCGGCGGGTGGGGGTGGCGTGTGTGAAGAACCGTGAGTGCGTGAATACGCATGGAGCATGGTTGGCAGCGTCCAACCCCGTCTGCTATACTTCCAACGCTATCGCTGCGGCGTAGACCGCATTTTTTTCTGAGGACAACTCGATGGATGTGCGTGCGCTTGTTCCCCTGGTAGAAAACCCCAACGTCCCCAAGGTCACCCCCGGCGATACCGTGCGCGTCAGCGCCAAGGTGGTCGAAGGCACCCGCGAGCGCATCCAGGTGTTCGAGGGCGTGGTGATCAAGACCCACAACACCGCCGGCGACCCAAACTTCACCGTCCGCCGCATCAGCGCCAACGGTATCGGGGTGGAGCGCACGTTCTTCTCCCGCTCGCCCCGCATCGACAAGGTGGAGGTGGTGCGGCGCGCCATTGTGAAGCGCGCCAGGCTGTACTACCTGCGGGACCTCACCGGCAAAGCCGCACGACTGCGGGAACGCATGGAGTTCCGCTCCAAGACCAAGTAGCCAAGCGCAGCATGACCCGAGGCGACCAGCCTCGGGTCGCTGTTTAACGGGCATGCCCTACGCCGACGTGGCGGTCGATTCCACCGCCCCCGAGAAGACGTACACCTACGCCGTGCCGCCGCACCTGCACGTGCAGCCCGGCCAGGCGGTATGGGTGCCCTTTGGCCCTGCCTCCACGCTGACCCAAGGGTTCGTGTTCACCCTGCGCGACACCACCGACCTGCCACGGGTCAAGGCCATCGACAGCGTTATTGACGCACAGCCGTTGCTGGGCGCGCCCCAACAAGCGCTGGCCCGCTGGCTCTCCGACTACTACTACGCGCCGCTGTTCACCTGCGCCGCCACCATGATGCCGCCCGACTTCCGGCAGCGGGTGCGCTCCAGCGT
>Ga0209514_10001087_pt1 | contig 50512 bp, 65 predicted proteins | sample Subgrocontami58m_FD_187452 | JGI IMG/M metagenome (GOLD analysis project Ga0209514, IMG submission 187452) | Subsurface groundwater microbial communities from S. Glens Falls, New York, USA - GMW37 contaminated, 5.8 m (SPAdes) (version 3) | ecosystem: Environmental > Aquatic > Deep subsurface >... | reverse complement strand
TTTAAGGGCTAACGTGACTAACTCAACTTACTATCCAGATTTGGATAGTATGCAAGAAAGTATTGAAACATTTCTCAATAAACATTTTTTTATGATGGATATGTCCAATTACTTATGTCGTTGACTATAATTCAGTTAAATTTAAATATAGAAAAAATAAAAATCCATATTATGCTTAAAAACAAAAGAGCAGAGCACTTCCAGAACGCAATGGCAGTAATCCTGTTAGCTATCTCAATCTCTATTGTAGCCTTTGCAACCGGCAATAAGATTACAGGTTTTGCGGTTGAAGATGGGCAACAAGCTCCCAATCAAGATGTTTTTGTTCCTTCGTTAAAAGAATTCAATTCAGTAAATGACTTAAGCACATTGTCAGCAGGAAACTATTACATTGACGGCGATGGTATTGTCTACTGGCTTGATGACGATTCAAGGCCTTCAGTTGCAAAAGTAAACAATGCAGCTGACAATCAAAAGTACAGGCAGATTTACATTGATGCCGATGGAAACATTGGCTATGTTATTCAGTAAAAAAGAGGTATAAGATGGAACAGCAGCTTAACATAGCTCCTTTGTCAGGAGGATATATGCTTACAAGCATTGTGGGCTTTCTCATTTCAGCATTCTATATTCTCCCTAACTCGCAGAAATGGGGATTCACTTTCGTACTGTTCTTTACTCTCATGTTCATAGCTGCATTAATATCGATGACTTACGCGCCAAGCGACTGGCCTCTTAAGATGGAAAGAAAGAGAAAATGATAGACCCGCCTGAAATAATACTAAGATTAATTCTTGCCGTCATTGCAGGCGGCTTGATTGGGCTTGAAAGAGAAGTTGTCCACAAGCCTGCAGGAGTAAGGACGCATATGCTTGTTTCGTTGGGTTCAGCTTTATTTATTTTGGTTACAATTCAGGAATTCCCTTCTGAAATGGCAAGGATTGTTGCAGGAGTTGCAACAGGATTGGGCTTTCTTGGTGCAGGAACAATCTTCAAGGCAAAGAACGAAGTCCACGGATTAACCACAGCAGCTTCAGTATGGGCAGTATCAGGAGTTGGGATGGCCGTTGGCATGGGTTACTATCTTATGACAGCTATTGCTGTTATTCTGGTTCTTATAGTCCTTCAGCTGAATAAGTTTGAGTTTTTTAGGAAGCTTTGAATTTTGAACCAATAAAAATATATACTACTAAATATTTATAGTCTTTATGAGGCAAGAAACAGTTACTATTCCGGCTGAAGAATACGGCAAGTTAGTGAAAAAAGCCAAGATAGCTGATGATATAATCTATCAGTTAGAAACGAGCCTTAAAGATGCGGAAGACGGAAGAATAAGAAAGGCGCTCTAGAGCGATTCAATAATATTTTTGTACCTGTCTTTATTTTCTATTGTGTGGTAGATGATTTTTTGCTGCTCTTTTTTTGTTCCAAAAGAAACCAAGAGCACCCTCTTAATATTATTGTAAATCAGATAATAAAGTCGTTTATCTCCAAATTTCTTTTCCCTGAACCACGCAAACCTCAATGGCTTTCCTATATTTGGATTCTCTTGGAGCTGTAATTTTATTTTTGCTATCCATTCCTGCTCATCTTTTTCCATTACTTCATACAGTTTAACAAAAGTTTCTGTTTCGTAAATCTCGTATGGCATAAAATCACATTGGAGAAAGAGTTTAAAAAGATTGTTGAAATTTCCAGTTCAAAATCACAATTTTCTATAAATAAAATCAAACCATTTTCTGAATGAGTCTGATATTTCCTTGCTTTCTATGACAAACGCGCTCGGATATTCTTTCCAAAGAACTATCGCTATTTTGTTTCCAAATATATTAACAACACTCTTTGATTCAAAACCGGTAGGCAAAACCCTTCCTTCAAATAATTTTCTTTTAACTTTTTCCTTCTCAAACTCTTTAACCTCTTTTTTGTCGTATATGAGCTTAAATTTTATTTTCTTCCTGATTCTTTCTTTTTCAAAATTCGGGATAAAATAAGGCAGCTCCGTAAAAATCATTCCTTTGGCGCCCAAAACAAAAACATCTTTGCATTCTTTAAGCATATCAGAATGTATAGTTTTTATTCCTTCTTTTCCTTTGTAGATAAAAGCGTTTATTGTCTCTTTTTTCGTGCCTTCCAATCTCATAAGTTCAGGCAGTATTTGATTTACAATTTCCTTTTTTTCGTCAAGATATTCCAGTAATTTTTCGGGATTTGAAGCCTGAAAATATTTTTTAAAATCTTTGATAACATAACTTGCAAGCCCCATTTCCTGCAATCTCTCTAAACTATCATAGATTCTTGAGCGGTGCAATCCGGATTCTTTGATTATGTTTTGCGCGCTTGACGAGCCGAGTTTTAACAGGGATAAATATACTGCAGACTGGTTCTTCGTTAATCCTACTTGCTCTAAAACATTTGAGTTCATTTAATCATAAATTAATTTAATTATATTTAAATTTATCTATTGTAATCCTAAAAAGGAGGACTAGAGTTTAAAAGCTATAAGTATTTCCTTTTAAGTAGGTAATTGGAGATTAAAATGATACTGATTCCAAATAATGTTGTTATAGAAAGTAATGGACACGCTTATAGATTTTGGACTGAAAAACCTTTGCGCTTGAACCTATATCATTGTATGGGTCTGTATTCTGGAGTTGGATTAAGTGATCATGGTGTAAGAAACATGAAATATCATTTAGAATATGGTCCGGATATGAATGATACAGCATCTTCCAATGAAGAAAGGGAACGTATGGTAAAATTAGTTAAAATATTTGAGAAAGGGGGGAATACCCATGGAGATGAGTTAGTCTATTTAACAGTTGATGCTTTATTTAATTTGGTTAATGATGATTCTCTTGATTACGATGAACGTCAACCTCGCTTAGATGATATTACGGATTTTGTCTTTAAGGAAATGAGATTTTTTAAGGATGGGGATAGTGTGGTTCGTGCATTAGGTTATAGACCATTGAAAATAGAAGACATACTTAGATTGAAAAAATAAAACACAATAAAAACAGAATGACAAACTCACTAGGACGACTATGATCAATAAAAAAAATTTAGCCCGCATATTCCCATATGTTACCAGAACCGGTGGCGGGATTGAAGCTTTCTTATTTGGATATGGGGCTGGTATATTAATAAAAAGCTGGGACTATCAGAATCTTGCTAAATACTTGACATCTGATGGTCCTTTAAAAGATAAGATTGTTGTTGCTGGTCTTGTAAGTTTAGATGCAGTAGTTGTTGCTGCATGCGGGTTTGCTGTCATAGATGGATTAGTCGATGTTGCTAAAGGAACACACCACTATTTTCTGATGCAGACTTGGCAGAAATTAACGAAATCAGAAAAAATGAAATTAAAAATTGAAGATTCAATAAATGTTCAACGAGAAATTTTGGATTACAGAAAATCAGAAAAATAAAATGAGCACAAACCAACCATTGCGCCAACAGCTTGAAGCAGACCTGGAAAAACTGAACGCATTGCCAAGGACTCCGGGGGCAGACTTTTTTTACTGCGTATACTTTAATGGATTTAACGGAGCATTGCCTGGCGGTCATCTTCGGGCTGAAAGCGGAGTTGGAAAATGGGCGGAGGCCATTAAAATCAAGAAACCGACAACTGGAAGTGAATTAGCACGCTCCCAAACATATTCTGAATTATATCAAACAATCGACAGTGTGTTGGAAGAAGAAGGAATATCAATTGATAAGGTAAGAAGAACAAATACAAAACCATCTAGAGAACTTTTTGAATTAACTGCAAAAGCATACATCAGGCTAAGAGAGATGGGGTACAGACAAGGTGATTTATCATCTTAAATTAGCTAAAATGAGACAAAACCTTGCTTTATTATTGGAAGACGAAGAATCCGACAGGCGTGCCTTAACGTCCAGACTGGAAGAGGTAGGACATAAGGTAACACACTATTCAAATGTGTCAGAAGCAATAAAAGGCTTTGACAAATCCGGAGATATTTATTCAGCTTATTTTCTGGACATGAAAGTTCCTTCTGATGCCGGAGAAGAGCCTTTCTATTCAGCAGGCTTGGGATTAAGGGAACACTTAACCAGCAGAGGCGTTAAATCAGAAAAAATATTTCTAATGTCCGGAGTTGTATCCCAAAATGACGAATCAGCCGCAAAAGAATTCGGAGTTTCTCCAAGGCAGATTCTGGCAAAAGATTGTTTTACAGAAAAAATGCTTAGAGATTTACTGACAAAATCATAGTGAACATATCAAAAAAATTAAGGACATATAAGATAAAAATGAAAGAATTAGATGATGTAGGGTGTGAATATTACAGTAAAAAATAGAATGGCTTACAAAAAATATACTGTGGATCAATTACTTCAAGGTTATTTTACAGATAAACCTGTGGAAGTGAGAGGAATACCGAGAGGCACAACCGCGAATGATGAGGCTATCTGGGGTTACCTCCAATATGGTGGTAATTTTATTCAATTCAATGGTAAACATATGTTTCCAGGAATGCCTGAACCTACTTTGAGTTTGTTGCGCGCTTCTTCAGAATCAGGATTGGAAGTGTCAATCAGAGGCCTATATTCAACAAAAACTATTCAAGGACATCCTGGCGATTTAACCCTTCATACAGTCGATTTACAAAATGTTAGCTGTGATTTTCTTAGATGAAACCAAGAAGATACTAAAACTCAAACACTTTCTTCATCTTAGGCAAAGCATTCGGCGCACTTCCGCCATGCCAGGTATACCTTGGCCTTACCCTTATCGGATATAATTTCTCATTCGCATCATCAAATACAATTGCAGCGCCTTCTTCAGGCGGTAAAATATTCAGCTCCTTGTCAAGCCCCTGCCTCATGTAGCTCTGCATGATATTGCTTAATGCCGAAACATCAATGTTTGCTGTCAGCCTATGGGCTATTACAATATCAGCCTGCGTAAAAACATCTGTATGGATTTTTCCCGGCTGCTGTGAAGCCAATACAAGTGAAATTCCCGGCTGCCTTCCTTCCCTAAGAACTGTAATCAACGGCAAAGTTGCAGGAGTTTTTCCTTTATTCGGCAAAAATTCATGGCAATTATGCACTAAAAACCCATCTGCAACAAAATTATGAACTTTCTCAACAGAAATATCATAAACAACTGCTTTTTTTGATTTTATTTTTTTGATTATTTTTACAAACAAATTGTTTCCAGAAACTCTTTTTTTTGTCCATTCCCGGAATGATGGAAAATTTTTAGATACTCCCGCTTTCCTTTTATAATATATCCATTCACGAATAATGTAGTCAGGCACTCCTAGCATTCTGCCTATGCGTATTTTTCCAAAACCTTTTTCTTCATGGAGTTTAAGAGCTGCAATTCTAAGTTTATTTCGTTCTTTTCTGATGCTTTCCCTATACCTCAGATAAGCTAGCCATTTCTCTCCTTCAATCTCCTTGTTTTCACAATACCTATATCCTATATTTTCGAAATATTTTATTGTGTTAATAATGCTTTTTGCAAGAGTTATTTGGATTTTCAATGTTTTATGCCCATCCTTGCGTATATTTCCAGAAAGTTTTTTAATAGCACTGACTTTTACCCCAACATCCTCAAAAATTCTTTTTAGCTGTTTAGCAAATTTCAGCGCGTTTTTTTCTAAAGTTTCTATCTTATTGAAAGAAAGGCGAATTGGATTAAAATCACTTGGAACATTAACATTTCTTTTAATAATATAACCATCTGCTCCCATCAATCCTGCCAAGAATTCACTTTTTACCCCTTTTGAACTTTTTAGAATCCAATTTGGTATTTGCAAATGAATTAAAACTTTTGTCCCTACAGGAGCTCCTAATTTTCTGAAATATTTGTGTGCTTTTGTGCTTGATGTAATGCTGTGGCTCATGCCTTTTACATGCACTACCCTGCCCCCGGAGGAGTATATTTTAGATTCTGTTTTTCTGGAATATATCGAACTACTTTTAAATCCTAAGTTTAGTAAATCTAGTTTTATTTTTTCTAAGTCTTCATTAACCCCTTTTCCGCTAAATCCTACTGATTTACCATTTGTTGCAAGCCACCCGTCGCCAAAAATAGCCCCTAAAAGACGAGCTTCAATAAGCTTTTTATTTTGTTTATACGGTTTTAGTAATGGGAGTGCAATATCCTGTGATTTTTGCGCTTCACAGAAGCCTTTACTAGAAAAAATTTTATGATCAGGAGTGCAAATTATGGATTGTCCAGTTTCAGCTACTAAATTCATAAGTAGTTTTCTTGGGCGCTTATAGCATTTCGTAACTGGATATAAACTATATTGCTTTGTTATAGAATCATACCCAATGACGTTAATTTTTTTACCATTGAAAAAATCATTAAATATTTCTCCAATATTTTTTTCACCATGCTCTGTCAGGATTTTAGATGAATAAGGCAAGCATTCATCTATCACAAGCCATACAATAGGCTCTTTCTTTTCTTCCTTGTCTTCAGCAAAAAAATGTATTTCCTGGCTTATTGCCCGCTCTTCTTCTTTTTTTCTTGATGCCATTCTTTGGTTAAACAACTTTTGAGCCACCAGCCCTATCACAAGGCTTCTTAAGTTTTCAGCGCCGCTTGTAGTGGCATAAGCACTCACATCCAGTATTGAAATCTGCCCCGGCAATACTAAATCCTCGACCATTGTTCCTTCTTTTGAAAACAAGCCCCATTTTTCAGCGACCATGAAACGGTTTTGAACGGCATCTTTTGCGCTTTTGTCAGACCTGCCGTCATTCTCAACAGCCTTGATAATATCTTTTAGGTCATACTGCTCTCCTCCCTCTTTTAGATCATTTACAATGCGTTCAATTAAAATCCCGATAGTGTCAGTTATTGAAATATTAAATATCATGCACCATTCTTCTGCATTTATCTCGCTTGTCCTGATAGAGAATGGAAAATCTGTAGGAATTCCTTTTGATTTGTATTCGTCATAAAAACCGATTGGAGTGAAAATCTGGACGTTAAGTCCTTTTGCTTCAAGCTCCCATGACTCCATCAGCTCTTTTTCCTTGCTGTTAGGGTATTTCATTGTCCAGTATATCCCCATTGTATCAAGCATAACCACAGAAAGATTATTTTTTATTTCTTCAGGAAGGTCATAGATCCCTTCTGCAATGACGCCCATGGTGTAGCTATTGTGAACAATAACATTGTTAGCAACAAAATTATGAAGTTCTGGCACAGTGATATCAAATACTTCAAAATCACCCAAAAGAAGTTCCATAGAAACAATTTCATCCCAAAATATATCTGACTCTGCAATTAGCTTTATTCTTTCATTGCTGTCAGCTACGGCAATCTGAAGCAGTTTTTGCCTTGAAGGGCCATAATTTATACTGCTTCTCAAAGATTTTGGACTTTTATAACCTAATTCTCTTCCAGCTGCAACCCAACTTTTTGGCCTATAAACATCCCAAATCTCTTTTGGTATTGTATCAACATTTGCGTTTCTCTTCAAATCCGACATTTCCTTAAGGGCAATAACCTGCCGTTTTTCTTTTTCACCAAAAAAACCTATTTCATTTATGAATTTAATGACATTCCCCCCATCAAGAACCAGCTCATAAGATAAAAAAATATTGTTATTGCATCTAACATTTTTTGTTCTTAGCTTGGATAATATTCCAAACCTTAACAATAAGCTTTGTATTTGTTTGGCCAATACTTCTGATGAAGAACTGTAAGATATTTCCCAATAAGTTACATTATTTTGAGGTTTGTAAATACTGCCATCGCAGCTAAACATTCTGTTAAGAAATAATGCAATATTGCTCTTGGTTGATCTGAATATTTTTTCAGGAACAAATTTTTCCTTGGATAATAAATTATATATTTTATTGTATTCTAAGAACTCCCTTATTTTTGTTTTTTCATTGTTAATGGCGGTGCCTTTGGAGAATCTTCCAAAGTTGTCTCTTTTTATGTTATACCCAAGAACAGCCCTTTTATTGCGCGAGTATATTCTATATTGGCCCTTTCTAGGGGGAGCGGGCACAAGTTCTAAGCCATTATCAAAAGATTTCAAAGAATTTCTTAGGTCTTCTGCTATGGCCGTATCATAATTCGTGAAAAATAAGCATTTTTTAATATGCCCTTCCGCTATTAAATAAGCCAAAATTTTTATTTCATGCTCAGGCATAATATTATTTCCAAAGAAGTTCAAATTTCTGGGAGTCGCTATCCTGCTTCCAATTTGAAGATTCTCAGAATTTACCCATCCTTTAATCGTTAATAAGGGATGTTCAGGAGTCAATTTTATCTCTTTTCCGCCTCTTAATTTAATATGGAGTAACTTATTGACTTTCCGAGTATAGAATGCAGTCTTTTTGGTACTCTTAATTTTTAATTGATTGTTTAGGGCAATAACTTCTTTATTGTTATTATGTGCCTCTTTTATAGGTATTTCTGACCCGTCACTTAAAGTTATCAATGAATCTCCGGATAGGCATTTCCCAGATCCTCTCTTGCCAACAATAAAAACAACATGGCTCTTTGCAACATCCATGAAAACTTTATTTGAAAGCGAAACCGTCTGCCCCATCGTGACATAATGCTTTCCGAGAAATATCGTGCCCTGCGTCCCGTATTTTTCTTTTTCAGCCTCGCTTCTTCCTATAATTATATCGTACATAATCATGCTTTCTGGAGAACATTATAAATGTCTTTAGTGAAACTTGGCAGTAATGAAAAAATGAGGCTTTATTAGAAAGATTTATCTATAAGGGGGGTTGCGCATTTGCAGGGTTTCTGATGGACGAAAAAACACAAAAAGAAAGGCTGGAGCAGGAGCTCAGGTTTCTAAAAGAAAGCCTCGAAGCAGAGGTCATAAGCAAAGAGGAATTTGAAAAAGGAAGAGAAAGGATAGAGAAAAAGCTCCATGAGATAGGTCACCCAATTGCTAAAATTGAGGAGGAAGACCCTAAAAAAGATGAAGAAACAGGTAACACCGAAGAAGCAAAACCAAAAGAGCCTGAAAAAAGTGCAGAAGCTAAAGCCGCGCCGGAAAAAATAGAGCCAATCAATGAAGAAAAAATCCAGCTGAATGTATTGCAGGATGATGAGTTTTTTGAGGAAGCGCATACAGAAAACCAGGACGTTTACCAAATCCATGAGCCTGGGCATAAAAAAGACAAAAAGAATGGAGCCATGTTCTTCAAGTATGGTGCATTGATTATTATTCTTGCTTTGGTGGCGTTCTTGTCATATGCAATCATTAATTCCAATGAGCCTTCTAACGAAACAAAACTTGTTGCAGCATGCAATTCCAACAATGACTGCCAAAAAGACGGCCAAACAGGAACCTGCGCAAATCCTGGCTTGAAAGATGCAAAATGCGAATTCGCAGCTGATGAAAGAATCAAAGTTACGGTTTTGAATGACAGAAAAGACTGCTTTAACTGCGACCCCCAAAGAGTCCTTAATATTTTGCAGAGCTGGTTTGGAGATTTAAACGCCAATGAAATAGATTACAACTCAAATGAAGGCAAAAAAATTGCAGATGAATTTGATTTTAAATTACTGCCTGCTTACATATTAGAAGAAAGTACAGCCCAGAAGCCTGCATTCGAGCAGTACAAGCAGGTATTTGTAAAGAAAAGCAGCTCTTATGTTCTGACTGATGATGCTGCCGCTTCAGTGCTTTATGCAAGCCGCCAAAATACCCCGGCCACGCTTGACCTGTTTGTAATTGCCGGTGACGCATCAACCGCAAGAGCAGAAAAAAACCTCAAGGAATTTCTTGACGCGTTTCCAAATGTAAAATTCGAGAAGCATTTCTCAGCTGATAACATCACTAAAGAGCTCGGAATACGTTCATTCCCTACATTCCTGATAAACAGCCGGAACAAATTCAGCGGAGCGCAGCCAGCTGATATTATCAAGAACAACTTCTGCAGCTTGAATAAGGTTGCAGAATGCTCGAAGACTTTGACGAAGAGCTTGGTTTAGGGGAATTCTTGTGATAGTGGAATATCTAGAAATTTTTAGGGAGAAAAATATTAGTTCTTCGAAAAGCGAATGTTTTATATATAACTTAAATCCAGATATGGCTTAAAGCCTAATACTGATAAAAGAAGAGTGACTTAATGCAAAGAGAATTTATATTGGGAGGTTTACCAGTTTTTGTTGTTTTAACTTCATTATTGGTTATTTTTGGTTTTTCAGGTTTTTTTTCAGGTGCAAATACCGGTATGGTTGTTTCTGATTCAAATTCTTACCAAGCAAGCCTCAATGGAATAGGCAGCACAACAGTTGATTTTAAAGAACCTAAAACACTTAACAAAATAACTGCAAGCACATGTTTCAATCACAGAAAAACCGGAGATTATTACAGATTTAAATTTACCGCATATGCAAAAAAAAGTACCGGTTACGAAGCTCGTTTTAGCAAAGAATATCCTCAGGCTCCTAATTGGTTTGGCGGTAAAGGCAAGAAATGCCACAGTAACTTTGTTATATTCTCTCCTTCGGCTTTTGACCAGATTGATAGAATAGTCATAGAAGCGATTATGGTTAAGGGGGGTCCAAGATTTTCTGCAAATTTTCAGATAGATGTAAAGCCTGTGCCTGCACCTTCGCTGCCTTCTCCGCCTAAAACAACCGGTAAGATAGATACTAATTACGCTCTTCCTCAGCTCCCTACACCCAAAGTACTGCCCCAGCAAATACCTAACTATGAAACAATAAGCGCTTCAATTTCTGATTTTAAATTAACTCAAAAAGGAAAAATTGTGGATAATAATAATATAGATTACAGCATACCCTTGATGGTAGAATTCTATATTAAAAATGAAGGCGCATCGGTAATTTATCCTTATTACCAACTTAAAGTTGATGATTATTCTTATTATGAAGAAATTATAAACTTATATAAGAATGGTGCGCAAAAAGTAAAAGGTATTGTTTTTTATCCTAAATTTCCCAACCTTGATCCAGGACAGCATATTATTGGGCTTAGTGTCCTTGGAACAAATTATGTGCAAAGTGTAAATGTAAATTTCGTTGGATCTAAAGAAGGGCCAAAACCGTCAAATAAGCCCCCTATTAATGCCCAGGGGTCCCTATATGACTGCCCGGCAGCCAGTTTAGGGGCCAGATGTTTAATGAAGAATAATCCTGGGCAGTGCAGAGAAGGGTTTAGTAGGACGTTTGGTAGATACATAAATCTTACCAATGTTGCTGGTACAATCACAGGAAAGGCAATAAACTGCGTTTTGATAGAAGGAAATCTTGATGGCTGTGAAAATCGCGGATCAGATTGTGAACTGTCTGGCAAAAGAGGCTTTTGCACCTTTAAAGACACTAAAAATGATGATTTTAGATTGAGATGCTTTACTGACAACCTACTTCCGGGTAAATGAGGTGTTATTTATGAATAAAAAAACATTGATTATTGGATGCATTTTTTTATTGTCTGTGCTGGTATTATCGGCTTGTGATAATATCAACACGAATAAAACATCTGATACCTCTCAAAATGAAGAAGAAAGTGAAATTTTTGATGTTGAAACCGGAATAGACGAAGACGAGGCAGAGCCTGAAATTTTTGATGCTGAAAATGATGGAGGTTCCGGCGCTGATTCTGCTGATGACTTCCAAAGCGGCCAAGTTGCCCTGGAAGCACTGCCTTATGAGTCAAATAAAATATCCCATGAAGGAGATACAGATTTTTATAAATTTACAGTTAAGCCCGGCGACTGGTTTGAGGTAAAAGTCATTCCTGACAAAGATTTGGATGTTAAAGTTAAAATTCTGGACTCAGGGGGCAAGGATTTTACCTGGGACTTTACTTACAGATACGGCGGCAGCAGTGCAGGGAAGAATGCATTTGATATCAATTCAGGCATTGCAGGCAAAGAAGAAAGTTTTTGGAGCCAGATGGGCTCTGATAAGGCTGGATATACTTATTATTTTAGTGTAAGCTCAGTTAAGGGCCTGGGCAGTTATAAGATAATATTGGAAGTGAAGCCGCAAAATGATGCTAATTCAGAAGGAGATGCCGGAGAAAAGCCTTCCAAGAGTGTAGAAATTGCTTCCGGCCATGCATACACCGGTTTGCTTAACTGGAATGATGATATGGACTGTTATAAGCTTTCAACAGGAAGCAAGGCAAGTGTTACTGTAGCGCCTTCCACAGACCTCGATGCCTCATTTAAAGTGCATGACTCAGGGGGCAAGGATGTCACCTGGGATTTGACTTATTACAAAAAAACAAATAAGAATAAGAACATGTTCAGCGTGAATGACGCTGCTGCAGGCCTTGCTGAAAGCATAGAATGGCAAACTGATGGCGCAGTTCAATATATCTGCATTAAGAAAGAGGCTGGCTCTGGAGAATACACTATAACTTATTCTTAATTAATATCTATTTAAATATTTCTGAAGTGAGTGTGCCGCAGTCTTGTAAAACAATTATTAAACCCATTGTTACTTTTTATAAAAAACAAAAGAAATAAAAAAATAAATTTAAAGTTCGCTCGCAGTAATCAGGCTAACCCTTGATTCATTCGGCCTTACCTTGGAATCCATCCCAATCAAAAACTTTACATTAGCCTCTTCTGCCGCTTTTACAATCTCTCTTTCGATTGAGCCGTCAAAGACAACAGCATGAGCGTTTGTAATGCTCTTCAACGCAGTATGGACTTCACTTATAGGGACTTTTCCAAGAACAGAAAGCTTGTTGTCAAGTATCTCTGCCCCTCTTGTGCCGATTAAATCTTCAAGCATTGACTTGAATTTGCTTTTTTCCTCAACAGACATTGGCACTCTCCTTATATTGGGAGCGTTAGGCGCCTGCTGCTGAAACACAGGCCTTTGGTGCATCATCGGCCTCTGGAACTGCTGGTGCTGCTGCTGCGGATGCCTTTTGACAAGCTCCATTGCAGTCCTGTCAGGCTCTCTTGAAAGCTCAAGCTTGGCCTGCTCGCCTGAAATTCTGCTCCTTAAAGCCTTGTGGATTTCTTTCTTGGTTATCTCTTCCACTTCCTTTCCGTCAGGCGCTTTGGTTACAAAATCAATGTCAGCCAATGCAGTAAGCTCTTTAATAATCAGGTTTCCTCCCCGGTCTCCGTCAACGAAAGCAGTTACGACTTTCTTGGAGCACAATTCAACAATTGTTTCAGGAACAGAAGTCCCGTTTATAGCAATCGCATTCTTGAAGCCGTGCTTCAGTAAATTCAATACATCTGCCCTTCCTTCAACTATGATGACTTCATCGCTTTCGTCTATCTGCGGGCCTGCAGGCAGCCTGTCTCTTCCATATTCAACAATCTCCATAACACGAACAGAAGCAGTGACTTCATCAGCTAATTCCTGTGAATCGGGCATGGTGTTTTCCATCATCTTCTTGAGCAGCTCCTTTGCCCTTTCGACAACCATGCTTCTCTTGCTGACTCTTACATCTTCTATGTTTGTGACTTCAAGCTTTGCATTGCATGGCCCTATCCTTTGGATTATCTCCAAAGCTGCGCCTACAATTGATGTCTCGGCCTTGTCTAAAGAAGATGGTACGATTATGGTTCCTTTTGTCTTTCCTGTTCTTGTCTCGGTATTGACTTCTATCCTTCCGATTCTTCCTGATTTTTGAAGCTCCCTTAACTCAAGGTCTGCTCCCAACAATCCTTCTGTCTGGCCGAAAATCGCGCCAATGACATCTGGCCTGTCAACAACCCCTTCTATCTCTATAGTCGAATGAATAATATACTTTGATGCTACCGGGCTTATCTTTCCCATTTTAATTCCCTCCAAAGAAGAAGCTTATTCTAATCAATTGATTCAAGCAAATGAATGAAATTGATGAACATAACAGCTTCCTCAGTTTATAATTTGATGAAGCATTTAGAACAAGTTACCTTGATTATCTGGTTGCACAAATAATAATCTGCAATCAATAATAATGAATGATAATGATGAATAAGCTTGTCCTAATGCTCTTTTTAATAATGATTTGTAGCCCGTAACACTAACCCCAAAGTTCATAGCTTGATGGTCATCGTGAGCTCCATTTGGTACTCTCGTGACGGGCAATTTCTTCGTAATTTAATCTTGTATATAAATGTTTGTCAGGTATTATATATTGGTTGATTATTTTCAGTATGGAAATTATTGTTTATACTGGCAAAAATAATAAACTGGTGCACCTCTAACGTCTAATTTTAATAAACTATTTGGTGGCGCAATGACTGTTTGGCCTCTATTAAATGTGCCTTTTCTTTCCTCAACTTCCGCCTCTAATGCACCTCTAAGAACAGTAACCTCTTCTGTATGGTCGGTAGGGAATTCAAAATGTCCATTTGGTATTCTACCATATGTGGGATTTTTTCCAGTGGTACTTCGATTTAATGTCCAGCTTACTACTACACCTTGAGGTAGCTCATAAACATTTGGCTTGTCCAAGAATTCCCCATTCAATAAATCACTTAATTCTGGATATTGTTCCCTTAATTGTGCAACATCTGGTTTGGTTGTCCTGAATGATTCAAGTTCGTCCATTTTATTTAAAAATAATATAAAAACCCCAGCGAAGCACCTTGCGGCACCCCGCTAGGGAAAAAGAGGTGATAACGATTTCTTCCAAAAAAGCTATAAAAAATAACGTTCCCCAACGTTTATGTTACTACTATAAAATAGAACTAATATATAAATCTTTCGGTTAGTTTACTATTTTGAAGGAGTAAGTCTAATCAGCTTTAAACCTGATTAGATACTTTTTTTGACTAAATTCCCTAGAAAATACAAATATTAGGAGAATTCGATTTAAGGATTTTTTCTTAACATACATTTTTTTAATAATTCTTCAGTTATCATAACCCTATCAGAACAAGCATCATACAAATCATCACTTACATATCCAGAATAATATAATTTGGTAAGCACACCAGCTTCTTTGGCAGTCAAAACTGCTGGCACAAAATCACTATCCCCAGCTATAATAATTGCTTGGTCAATCTGTTTACCCCAAGACATTCTTGCTATATCAACACCCATTAACATATCCACTGATTTTTGAGTAAATTCTGGAGTTCCGTCTTTTTTAAATATTGGTTTTCCTTCAAGCATCTTTTTTTGTAATTTACCAAGTCTTAAATCAAATCTGGGTAGTCTATTAAGGGTAAATTTAAATTTATCAAATCCCGATTTCAAATCAATATCTTTTTGAGACGGTGGATTACTTTGATAGGGGGGGCAATCATAAACACAAGTTCTCAATCTTTCAGAACCATTAACAATTGTATCTGAAAATGTTAAATAGTTTTGAGGACGACAAGTAGGAAAATCTTTAGCTAATACTTTTTTGAAATATCCATTATCCAAAAAAACTGCTGATTTTGCTGGCATTATGGTTAAGTTTAATCTAAATTTTGACTGGTTATGTAAAAATAGAATAATATTTTACTGACGTCCGTTTGTTGGAACACCAGCGAACATATATGTAATTTTATGAATATGAAGTCATATATATAAAGTTTTTGGTATTACTGTATGCTGTAATATCTATTTTATAAAGTAACATATAATTTGCTGATTTTTTCTCGTCGATATTTCAAAAAATTGAACATCCCTTCACAATTTTACAGCAACTTTAACATCTTCCTCCCAGCAGGAGTTAATGTATAAATTCTGCCCTTTCTTGCATCTGGATTGAGGCACTTAATCAGCTCAAGCTCCTTCAGTTGCTTGAGCACATTGCTTATGTGTGAGAAGTTTATTCTGGAGTCTTTGGCAATCTGCTTGGGGGTCTTGTTCGAGCTTTCCAAGCACATGAGGACAGTGCGTCTGTAGTTGCTTGAGATGACCTTGCCGAATGTGTCCCATTTCATATACATGATTTAAATTTTCCTTTATAATAGTTTATTCACATCTTGTTATCCATTTGTTAGCAATACTTTTTAATATTAGCAGTTACTTCTTAAGGATAATGGCAAAAGAACTATGGCTTGTTGTCTTGATTTTACTGGCTGGATGTCAGTCTTCTTATTTTAAGCAGAATTACATTCAGGGGCATCATACTTCTGTAGAATATGAATTGAAATCAAATTCCAAGCTTATTCAGGATGTCACTATAAAAAATGTATATTGCCATTCTTATACTGGTGCTAGCATGAATCCAGCATTGTTTGAGGGGAATGTTGTTTGCTTTAAGGAATACAGAAACGAGAGCCTGAAGCAGGGAAATATCATACATTATGTTAATGGTGGGGGTGATGATATACACAGGATTGTTGCTGTGCAACCTGATGTTTTGTTAGTTCAGGGGGACAATAATAATGCACAGGATTTGGTCAACAGAACGCAGGTAAGAGGGGTTTTGGTGATGATGATTTATAAGTAAGAAATTATTTTGGAGATGATATTTTCTTATCTAGGAATTCTTTCATTCTTTTTAGAATAATTTTTGTTTCTTTGTCGATGTCAGGATGCATACTCATAATTTTAAGTGCAACATCAAGCAAAAGGGCATTAGAGAGATAAAGATTGATATGCAATATAAAAAGAGAGTAATCTCCTGTTTTAATTTTGACATTATTGCGTATAAAAGAAACCAATTCCAAAATAGGCTTTTCTTTAAACTTTTTTAATAAATATTCTTTTCCATAAATTTGAACAGATGGGTCAAGTTGGGCTATTATAGGGTCGAAATTCAGATAAAATTTATTTCCCTTTCTGTTTTCATGGGGTTGTTTTTTGAGTAATCCATTTTTTACAAGTTCATTACATCTGATTCTACATTTATTCTCCATTCTTTGTTTTCCATAATCAGACGCAATTTCTAATGCTGATTTGGATTTTCCATCGAGCAAAGAGAATACTATTTTTGTGTTTAAAATAGAACTATCAATCTCTTTAATCCCCATATTATCTGTCTTTTGTGTAGAATATTTAAATTTAACTACCCATTACTTTTCTAGACAAAAAGTAACGTCACTTTTAATGAGGAAAAGTAACGTTACTTTTAAGGTTAAAAGGTGTCATACTTTTCCGATGAGAAAGTCACGAAAATCTATTTATATGAGCTTTCTTAAGAATTATGTAAAAATGTAAAATAAAAAAGAAATAAAAAAGGAAATTATGAAGCCGAAGCTCCACAAATCCAACATCGCAAAAGGGTTGTAGCTTAGGTAGAATAAATACTTTTCTGTTTCTGGAGATTTAGAGACGACAAAATGAAATTACTTTTTGGATTTGGAAAGATACTCACGTATCATTCTTCCAGCAAGGTTAGATATGCTCCTATCCTCGTTTTTTGCAATATCTTCCAATTTCTTGTAATCTTCCTTACTGATTACTGCCTGTATTCTTACCGAATTTTTACTTATCATAATTACTCACCATTAAGCACTTATACTAACTTGTATATAAACTTTTCCCAAAGGATTTATATATAAGTATAAGTTACCCACTATTACTTAAAAGTAGTAAGTGAGTGTAACCCAATATACCAGTAAGAGTATATGGGTTGGGGGTAACTAAAATGAAAACAAAAAGAAGACAGCAAAGGCAGAAGTTTAGGCATGGTATAAAAACGATGCTAATTGATTGTGATGATAGCACAATCGAGAGGTGGCAGTATGAGAACTGAAGACGTGCCATTGGACATAAAGGAAATATTTGAAAGGAAAAAGGTCGTTTACAAGCCAAGCGACGTAGCGAGAGTGAGGTATATGTGCAGGCAGTTTGTCGAACATGTTATCGAATGCCAAAAGAGGGGTGAATCAAGTGAATAAAGAAACTCAACATAGCTTGTATGAATACAAGCCAAAAAAAGATATTTTTGACGTGCTTAACGAGCCTGTAAAAAACATTATAAAAATAGATTTTGTAAGAACCTATAACTGGAGAAATCAGGATAATATACGGATTAAAGGGTCTTTAATATTAAGTGAATTAAAATTTGATTTGGTTGCAAAAGCCGTTTTTGAACCAGAACGAAGTGACAGAAGAGGAAATCCAGAATACAGCAGAGAATCTCTGGTTAAGGCTATAATCTGGAAAAGATACTGCAACATAAAGAGAACTTTTACTTTGGTTAAAATATTATCAGAAAATAACAACATAGCAAGTAATCTGGGTTTTGAGGAAAAAATACCTTCTATACAGAAATTTCATTTCTTTGAGGGCTACTTATTCAGAGACAATATTATGAAGAGAATTATATTCAAAATTATAAAAATAATGAAGCGAGAAAGCAGGTCTAGAAAATGGAAGTAATGCAAGAATGTTTATATGATTTTATTCCAAGAAGTGATTTTGTTAATCCTAAGCATGAAGAATCGCCTGTAGAAATATCTGAATTTCTTAGAGATTTGGATTTAAAAAATTTAAAAGACTTGGTTCTTAGAGGTTATCAGAATGATTATCATTTCAGGTTTCCGCCTATGGCGATGATAAAGGCAATAATTTTGATGCGTCTCAAGAAAATCAAGTCGTTTCCTAAACTCGCCGACTATCTGATGGTTAACAAACATGCTGTAAATCTTGGATTTAACATAAAGAAGCCAATGCCTTCCAAAAAGACCTTATGGCATTTTGCAGTCAAGCGTCTCAAGAATTCTTGGAGGACTATAATTGACAGAACAATTCAGGAAATTGTTTTAAGATTAAGGTTCTTGGGAATTGAAATAGGCAAAAGGGTAGCTGTTGACTCTACTCCGATTGAAGCTCTTCAAAATGATAAGGATGCACTTTATAATGGACATTATAAATTATTAATGTATAAGCTTTTCACTGCTGTGGATGTTATACATAGAATTCCTCTTGCTTATGAAGTTAAGGATGGAACTATAGGCGATTCAGAAAACTTGATTCCTTTGCTGTATAAACTAAAACAAAAGGGAATTGATTTTGATTATGTATATGCTGACGGAGCATTTGAATCCCACAAAAATTTTGCTGAAGTCAACATAAGGTTTTCTGCAACTTTCAGGACAAATTTAGGGGAATCGTATCAACTTAATGAAGAAGGGACTAGAGAAGGCATAGGACTGCGTTATGAGCAGAATTGGAACAAAGCACCGCATTATAAACCATCTATGGAGATTAATAATAATATTAACTATATGATGATGGTATTGACCGATATAGGAGAAACACATTGCGTAGGGAACTATTTCAGGAACAGCATAATAAGGGAGATTGAGGAATCTCCAGCAGAATATGAGGAAGAATACGCATCGTCAAGGACAAGCATTGAGGAATTTCATGGTCATTTTAAAACCCAGCTTGAAGTGGAATCTAAGCTCAATAGGAAAGGATTGGAGAATGTCAGGCAATATCTTGAAATGTGCCTGTTTGCTTATCTTTGCATTGCTTTGAATAGGGTTCAGCATGGGATAACTGAAGGATTGATTAATTTGGGGGGGTTGGTTTGAAAAAATAATTATTAAAAAACTATAACCGAACTTCTTTAAGATTATCTTTCAAGCGGTCTTTAGTTTTATCAATCTCTGCCTTTTTCACTTCTTCTCTTGCTTGAATTCTTGCTTGAGTTTCAGTATGTTCTTTATGTCTATTATTTGTAGCTTCTATAACTTTCTTAAGAAAGTCTATGTGGGATTGCAAATTATCACCATCTCCGAAGATAATTCTTACCTTAGCACCATCCAATGAAACATTTTGCCTACCAGAAAAAATCATTCCATTCCAATTCTCATGAAAAAAGTGTTTCCAATCTCCATCGGGATTTTTGTCTAAATTGACGAAGAAAGCATAAGCCATCTCGAAAGAATTGTCTTTTTCAATGTTTTCAATATCTACGGATTGTATTTTGATTTCGGTCATTTTTTCACCTTGATTTCTAGAATAGTCAACTTTATTTAAACTTTGCCATCAAACTAATCGCACCATTATCTAAAGGACTCAAATTCAAAAAACAATTAAGCTTAAAAATGGTAAATGACGTAGGGTGGCAAATTCCGTCTAATTAGATATGCTCTGAAGTGGTATAAGATAATGAAGATACCCTTAAATATCCGCTTTCTTTCTCCTCATTAATGAAAAAATCCAAGCCAAAGGAAGAATTCAAGACCTGGGGGGATGTTTTTGACGGGTTCACAAGCAAAACCATTTACAAATTAATGAAGCAGGGCCATTTTGAAGGCTTGCAAAGCCCGATTTCAATTGGAAAAGAGGCAAATCTTTTCTCTGCATTAAGAAAAGACGGCACAAGGGTAATGGTCAAGATTTACAGGCTTGAAACCTGCGACTTCAACAGGATGCTGGACTACATTAGAGAAGACCCAAGGTTTCCGAGCCTAAAGGGTGGCAAAAGAAATACAATCTTTGCATGGGCGCAGAGGGAATTCAGGAACTTACTAAAGGCAAGAGAAGCTAACGTTAATGTTCCTACACCATTCACTTTTTCAAACAATGTGCTTGTGCTTGAGTTTATCGGCGATGAAGGGTTTATCGCTCCAAAGCTAAAAGATGAAATTCCAAAAAACCCTAAGGACTTTTTCGATAAAATCATCGTCAACATGAAAAAGCTGCATAAGGCGCAATTAGTTCATGCTGATTTGTCAGCATTTAACATCCTCAATCACAACGAAAAGCCCGTCTTCATTGACTTTTCCCAGTGCACGACTTTGGAAAGCTCAAGAGCAAAAGAATATCTTGAAAGAGATGTCAGGAACATATGCAATTTTTTCAGAAAAATCGGATTGGACGTTGATGATAACAAAACCAAGGAACAGATTGTTGGGAAATAAAATTATTTTTGAATTTTTTTAAAATAAATATTATTAAAGTTTATTAAATGCCAAAGACGTTTAATGCGTTAGGAAAGAAACAAAAAATTTACAAACAGAATAAATGTTTCAGAAGAAAAAAGGGAACAAAAGTTTAATGAGTGAAGAATCAAAAAACGTCAACGATAAAAAATATTTCAAAATTAAAAACCAGTACAATAACGATTGAACATTAACGAAAAATCAATAAAAATATAAAATCAAAATCAATAGGCTTAAAAATTATCAGCGTTTTCAATTAATTAAAATGACAGAATATTCCTACGAATTAAAAGTGCCGAGGAACAGAGTTGCCGTTATAATAGGAAAGGAAGGCAGCATAAAGAAAGAAATAGAGGAATCAACAGGCACTAAGCTTAATATCGACTCGAAAGAAGGCGATATTTTTATTTCTGGCGAAGACGGGCTGGGATTGTACTCGGCAAGGGAAATAATAAAAGCCATAGGGAGAGGATTCAATCCGGAAATTGCAAAATTATTGTTAAAGCAGGATTACATTTTTGAAGTGGTTGATCTGACAGACTTTGCAGGCAAGTCAAATGATGCAATGATACGCCTGAAAGGAAGGGTTATTGGAAGGGAAGGCAAATCAAGAAAGCTCATAGAGGAGCTGACTGAATGCAGCATCTCGGTTTTCGGAAAAACAATCAGCATTATCGGCTCTGCGGAATCAGCTGCTGCTGCAAGGCAGGCAGTTGAATCGCTCTTGGGAGGCTCAAGGCACGCAAACGTATATAAATGGCTTGAAAAAAGAAGGAGAGGAATGAAAAGAAGGTCGATGATTGAGATGTGAATTAGAAATCCATAATGAAGTTTCCTTTTGTAAAAGGTCTTCTTGGTGGATAATGGGCAGCTATCTGATTATGAATGTCAGCCATTGCCTCTGCATTATTCTCAGTTTGTTCAATTTGAGTTTCATATATTCTATCTCCCTTTAAAGTATCAAAAGCTTCAAAATGCCTCCATTGTTCTTCTACTTGTTCGTCTAGCCCTTTAGTTGAATGCTCATCAAATTCTTTTAAAACACCTTTTAGATCAGATTTTGGTAAAAGAACAAACTCCCCTTTTCTTAGCATTATTATGAAATAATCTTCATTCATGCTAGGCTGCCAGTATTTTCTGCTATCTCCATACAAAACTATTGGTATATCACCTTCAGCCAATTTTGAATATGGCAATGGTAAATTTCCATCAGAGCCTCTGGTAACTTGAATCCAACTTTCTCCGACTTTTTTCAAATTTTTTTCTAGATTGCTATAAAATTTTAAGACTTTAGGATGCATTAGTCCCAATTCACCTTGCCTGTAAGGATGACTGTAAGTTGTTGCGTGGTCTCTTCCAAAAGTAGGAGAATGAATAGATACTGATTCTCTTTGGGCGCCATTTATTATAACATATTTTTTATCTTTTATTTTTAGATAATCGTCAATTGCTCTGGCCATATTATAAAGAATTATAAACCAATATAAATATTTTTCCCTCAAAAATAAAAAAATAACAATTAACTATATAAAGAAGTTATTTTGAATTTACTGAAAATGGCAGGTCAAGAATCAAAAGAAACACCAATCGCATACGAATTGGCTAAAAGGCAGAAGGAAATCTCAGTTGCAGAGTTCTTCACAAAGAACAGGCATCTTCTTGGATTTGACAACAAAAGAAAAGCTCTCTTGATGGCTGTAAAGGAAGCAGTTGATAACAGTTTAGACGCATGCGAGGAAGCAAGAGTCCTTCCTGAAATCAGCGTTGAAATCATACAGATGGCAGAATTCAAGTACAAAGTTGTAATAGAGGACAACGGTCCCGGAATAGTCAAAAAACAAATTCCAAATATTTTTGCAAAACTTCTGTATGGGAGCAAGTTTCACACTTTAAAGCAGGCGCGGGGCCAGCAGGGCATCGGAATCAGCGCAGCAGTCCTTTACGGCCAGCTTACAACAGGAAGGCCAGTCAAGATAACTTCAAGAGTTTCAAGCAAAGAGCCTGCTTTATATTTTGAGCTTAACATTGACACTCAAAACAACAAGCCGGTCATTGCAAAAGAGGAAACTATTGAATGGGCTAAAGATCATGGCACAAAAGTTGAAATTGATTTGGAGGCAGAATACCTCAAAGGAAACCAGTCAGTTGATGAATACCTGAAGCAGACTGCAGTCATCAACCCCCACGTTACAATAATCTACACAAATCCAAAATCTGAGCAGGTCATCTATGCAAGAGCCACAGACAACCTTCCTTCAGAGCCGAAAGAAATCAAGCCGCATCCTTATGGAGTGGAGCTTGGAATGCTTATGGACAAGCTAAGGTGGACAGAATCAAGGACGCTTCAAAGTTTTCTCACAACAGAATTTTCAAGGGTTGGCCCGGGCACTGCAAAAGAAATTTGTGAAAAGGCAGCTGTCCTTCCAAATTCAAAGCCCGAGCAGGTCAGCAGGGACATGGCGGAAAAGATTTTGCAGGCAATTCAAAGCACAAAGATTATTGCTCCCCCGACAGACTGCCTAAGCCCAATCGGTGAAGAATTGCTCGAAAAAGGATTGAGAAAAGAAATCAAGGCAGAATTCTACTGCTCAAAATCAAGGCCGCCTTCAGTTTACCGGGGCTCTCCTTTCATTATTGAAGTTGGCCTGGCTTACGGAGGCGAAATCCCAAAAGATGAAAAAGCAAACATTCTGAGGTTTGCAAACAGAGTCCCATTGCTTTATCAGGAAGGCGCCTGCGGCATGACAAGTTCAATTACAGAGACAAACTGGAAGGCATATGGCATGCAGCAGTCCGGAGATTCAATTCCTTATGGCCCTATAGTAATGCTAGTCCACATGGCGTCTGTCTGGGTTCCTTTCACAAGCGAGAGCAAGGAAGCAATCGCCCACTATGACGAGATAAAGAAAGAAATCAAGCTCGCTTTGCAGGAATGCGGAAGGGTTCTTGGAACTTATATCAGGAAAAAATACAGGATTTCCGAGCAGATGGAAAGGGCCAACATGTTCGAGAAATACATTCCCGAAATCGCAGATTCGCTTTCAATACTTGCTAATGAGAAAAAGGAAAAAATTTTATCAGGGCTGCAAAAGATGCTGGCTAAGCCCGAGATAAAAAAGGAAATTATAGAAGAAGAGGACGCTGACGATAAATTATACAGGATGGAGTTTAACAGGAAAGAAAATGCCGAAGCAAAACAAGAAGCCGATTAAGGAACTCGAAGAGTTTGGAAAAAAATTAGTCGTGGACATTGAAAAAGGCAGGAATCCGACTATTGAGTTTTCAATGAGGTCAATAAGCAATGTAATATACGACAAGGAAACAAAAACTCTCGGATTAGGGGATAAGCAGCAGCAGAGGACATTCTTTAACGTAGGCCATGCAAAGAAATTCATGCAGACATTAGAAGTTGCAAAAGTAAGCAAAAACCTGCTTGAGGTAGGCAAGCACGCCAGCTTAAGAGATGTTTTCTACATGGCAAAAAGAACAATTCCCCAGTCCAGCATTAATATTGTAGATGATCAGGTTGAGTCTGACAAGGCATTGGAAGATTTGGAATTAATAACAGACTGTTCACGTGAGCAATTGAACATCAACGCAAACAAGATGGGCTCAGTTGCAGGCAATGTAGTCATAGAAGATTCAGGTGATTCAATCAACTGGTCAAAGCTCGGCTCAGGCGGATGGAGCATCCCATCTAATGTCGAGGAAATAGAATTCAAGTCAGTAAAAGCCAAATACATAATCTACATGGAAAAGCAGGCTGTTTGGGAAAGGCTTCATGAGGATAAATTCTGGGAGAAGCAGAATTGCATTATCGTTACATCCCAGGGCCAGACAACAAGAGGAATAAGAAGGCTTCTTCAAAGGCTTGGCGAGGAGCACAAGCTGCCAATCTATGTTTTGGCTGATTTTGACCCGTGGGGATTCTACATTTATTCTGTCCTGAAATTCGGCTCAATAAATCTTGCGCACATGTCCGGCTCAATGACTTTGCAGGATGCAAGATTCTTGGGAGTCTCAGCCGACGATGTTGCAAATTATGACTTGAAAAAGCATTTCATCAAGTTCAAGGACGTAGACTACACAAGGCTCAAGCAGATGGCTGACTATGACTGGTTCAAGAAGAACAAGGAATGGCAGAGGCAGTTCAAGATGATGAAAGATTTCGGAGCCAAATTGGAAATCCAGTCATTGAGCTCAAAAGGCATAACATTTATATCTGACAAGTACCTGCCTGAGAAGATAAAGAAGCAGGAGTTTTTGGATTAATCAATAAATAGGTGAGGCACGAGCGCCTGGCAGACAGCGAGTGGCGAGCACAAGATATTGTGAGCGAAAGCGAACGGATTTAAAATCTAGTTCATATAAAGGGTTAAAATCAAATAAAAAATCAAATTATGAAAAATAAAGTCCATTAACGAATAACATCAAATAAAAATCCAATAAAATAAATTTAATAAAACTAATTTAAAACAAAATCCAAAATGCCCGAAGAAAAACCAGAAAAGAAAACCGATGCCCCCAGATGCTGCGCTGGCTGTGTCCGCTGGGAGAAGTTCGGAAAGCAGTGCTTTTATTATTGGGAGGGGAAGAAGCACTGCACTATGTGGGCGGGCTCGTGGGATGAGACGATGGGGCAGTAGGCAATATTAATTTTTCTTATCCAGAATTCTTATAATAATAGCATTTTCCAAATAGGTTATGCAGCATAGCGAGACTGTAAAAAGAATAACATAAGCCGTTTCGCTTATTGGCAGCGGATTTGTTTTCAGGAAGCACAGGCGATATATGCAGTTTATATTTTCTTCCTTGGTTGAGAAGAAGAACGTAAGAGTGACAATCAGTATAGCATGAGCGCTGGAAAATAAATATGATTTCTTATGAACTCCAATTTTATATGCCCCATAAATTGCAAGCGGAATAATCAGCAAATGGTCAAGCTCAATGAAGAATCTTAACGAATTGGTTCCGTAGAAAGAAAACATATAATCCGTAACGCCGCCAAATGCGCTCCTGCCAAAAAATAAATGACCAATGAAATCTATAACCCAAGGCACTTCAGCTATGCTCGATATCAGCACAGAGCCCGCGATTAGCTTACTTCTTAAAAGATAAGCAAGCCCCAAGACAAACAGAATCGTGTTGCTGAACCAGAGCAGATCTTTTAATGGGTCATTTTTAAGCCCTATAACAAAATCTATCGACGCTATAGTTAAAATTAATGCGCCGATTACAATACATTTTGCATTTTCCTTCTTTTCCATAATCTTAAGCGGATGGGCTACTGAACCGGGTTTATATATATTTTCTCACAACTTTTATAAATAATTGTGAATGCTGTTCTTTTAAGGGCTAGTAGCTCAGCTTGGACAGAGCGCCTGCCTTCTAAGGGCCTTTTTGGTTTAGGAGTGAGCAGGAGGTCGGGAGTTCAAATCTTCCCTGGCCCGTTTTTAAAACAGAAACTTTTAAATATAAGGCTTTTCAGGAAGCATATATAAAGTTAAAAAGGTGATTTTAATGAATTTTTCAAAAAGCAAGAAAGGGATTGTAACGCATCCGGTGGTTTTGTTTATTGTTGGGCTTGTCCTTGGGCTGGCTGCGGCATACTTGTGGGTAAACTACACCACTATAGCAAACCCGTTCTGCACGAGATAAAAATGAAGCTCTTAACCAGCAGGAGAGGATTTGTAACTCACCCAATAATGATGTTTGTCATTGCATTCATACTTGGACTTGCTTTGGCTTATCTGTGGATTAATTACACTAATATAGCAAACCCATTCTGCGCAAGATAAATTATTTTTTATTTATATTTTCAGAATTAATTTTATTATTTCTAAAGCTCCATTGCAAAAGTAGCAACCAGCAAAAATAATCCTTCTATCGTCAAAGCTATCTTGTAGAAAGCATCACTCATCCAGCCAAAAGAAGCCCAAGTCCCAAGCACACCGAAGCTGTTTAGAAGCGGCAGAAGGGAAACAACCAAAGCAATTCCTGCAACTATGATTGAAACAGTTCCCATTACATTGCTGTTTGTTATCTCGATTATTGCAGCGTAAAGCAGTATTAATGCAGCGATTGTGCTTGCCCATACCAAAGCATTCCTTGAAAGCTCAAAAGGAAGGTATCCAATCAAAGAAAGCAGCCCGAGAGCGCCGAATGCAACTCCGATTAATCCAATAATCCAATCCCGCATCTGCATCATTTTAATTGGCCTCTTTTTTTAGAAATTAAGCTAGGATGCATCAACTTGAGCTTCTTTTTCTAGTTTCTGTATTTTTGTGATTATTATCCTAAAAGCCTGTGCAATTGTGTGGAATTCACTTGAAATTTTGTTTTCAATTTTGTCTATTTCCTTATTTTTTTCTTCCACAGGCTGTTGGGGCATGAAGTGCTTCTCGACCCACTTTCCATTATATTCTCTCAAATTATTCAAATCAAGTAAAATTTTCAACGTTAGAAGCGATACTCTTTTCTTAATATAAAACATTTCAGTAAATGCTTCATTGCAGGCAAACTTGATTTCTCTTTCAATTTTATACATTTCTTCAATTAATCTATTTCTGCTGCCCTGGCCAACTGGGGCAATAAGTATCCCGGCTTGACGGCGATTTGTTTGAATGAATTTATCAATTTTATGAGGCACTTGCTGCAATTTTAATATATTTACTTTTACTTTTCTTATCTCGGCTCTTGCGGCGAACTTTGCCAATAATGTCTGCTGTTTTTCTTTTTGAAATGCAAGCCTGACGTTAGCCATAAACTTATTTTTATTTTTTTCTTCTGCTTCTTCAATTATAGTCATCACTTGCTTAAATTCCTCTCTTTCTTCACTTTCGGCTTTCTTAAGAGCTGCAAATACAGTTAAAGCAATGTTTTTTACTAAACTCCTTGAACTAGCATCGCTCATTTCTTTTGACGTAGAAAAAGTCTCAAGTTTTTTTAGAATCTCCTCTACAGCTTTTAATAATTGTTGGTCTTCGGTTGATAAATTAAAAACCAAAGAATATGAGTTATCAGAAGATTTTTTTAATTGCTTAATCAGTTTACTTTCATCTTTCAGAGCTTTGGTAACTCTATGCTCTTTTTCCACTTCGCTCCACAGGCTTTTGTAAAGTATATGATCGGCTTTCCTTATGCTATTAATTGCCCTTCTCACTTCTATTCTTTCTTTTAATGCAGTAACTCTAATCCCTTTAAGAAGTGTGCTAAAATATTCACTATAATATCCCATTCTTCATCTCACCTTTTTGGAATTATAAAAAAATTTCAATCTCAAAATTGAAATTTTTTTCTTCTTATTTAAATCTTTCCTTTTCATTTAGTTTTTGAAAGTGGTGAATAAAATTACTGCAAGCAAAAGTTATTTATAGATGAAAAACTTTCAATCCTTTAGATTGAAAGTTTTTCCGTAGGAGGTGGATAAAATGTTTACATTGCCAAACTTACCTTATGATTATAATGCGTTAGAGCCACATATCGACGAGCAGACCATGAAGCTGCACCACACAAAGCACCATCAAGCCTATGTGGACAAGCTTAACGCAGCAGTCAAAGGAACAGAGTTTGAAAACATGGATGTTGACGAGCTAATCAGCAAGTTAAGTGATGTTCCTGAAAACATAAGGACTGCAGTAAGAAACCACGGCGGAGGGCATTCAAACCATTCCTTCTTCTGGAAAATAATGGCGCCAAAAGCAGGCGGTGAGCCTTCTGGAAAAGTTGCTGAAGCAATCAATAAAACATTCAGAGATTTTGCAAAATTCAAGGAGGAATTCTCAAATGCAGGAATGAACAGGTTCGGCTCAGGATGGGCATGGCTTGCATTGAACAAAGGAAAGCTGGAAGTTTACAGCACTGCAAACCAGGATTCCCCTTTGATGGAAGGAAAAGTGCCTATTTTGGGAGTTGACGTCTGGGAGCATGGCTATTATTTGCGCTACCAAAGCAGGCGCGCAGATTACATAACTGCTTGGTGGAACGCCGTCAACTGGGAAAATGTAAACGAATTGTTCGAGAACGCGCATAAATGATATTCTTAAATTGCATAGGATTGCTCCCCCGGCATCGGTGATTATATGGCCAGGTTGCTTTATATTTTAGAAACGAATTCTTAGCGCCTATTGAAAAAAGAGCTTAGCTTTATTTTTTTTGAATGCTATTGTCAAAATTATTTTTTCTTCCCGGCCTGTTTTTTATCAGCCCTCTTTACAGCAAAATAATAAACAGCCGCCCCTATCCCGCCTAAAAGGACAATAACAAGAATCCAGACAATCTTGTCATTCTCTTTCCTGAAATCCCTCTGCGCGCAGTCGATAATCATCCAAATCCAGAATGCCAGCATCAGCAGCGCAAATATTACAATAAGCAAAATCAAGAGCATAAATCCTGCGACTATTTCCATTGCCATTTTAAAATTTATTCCTCCCCTTTATCTTCTTTCTTCACTTTTTTCTTAGCTTCTTTCAGTTTCTTCGTCAATCCTATCTTCTTTTGGCACTTCTGGCATTCAAAAACGTAAGAAGGGACGCCTTCAAAGGTTTTCCTCTTGTATTCGGTAGTTGTTTCTCCTTCATTGCCGCACTGGGGGCATTTGTATTCAACATTGATAGTTAAACTGTTTTCAACCTGCTCGTTTGTTTCCTGATAGCCGCAGGAATAGCAGTCATAATGGTCGGCTTTCTTGTCAACTTTGTCCCCTTTCTTTTTGGGCTTGCCCATAATCCCCTTGCATTTCGGGCATTCTTTCCTGAGGACCCACGCCATTGCCCTTCCGGATTCAAAAGTCCTGTTTGTAAAGTAAACACAATCTCCCGCGCTGCTTGGTTTTTTCAGCGCCATCTTATTGTATTCCTTCCATGTCTTTCCAGATTTTTACAGCTTCATCATATCCGAGGTTGTTTATATAATCTTCGCTCAAATTAGTTCCTCTTCTGAAAGTCTGCCTGTAGATTTCAAGAGTTTCATTCACCGGGCAAAAATTGTTAATTATATTGCTGTCATCCCTTGCTTCAATAGAAATTCTGTAATAAGTTGCATTCAGGAAAAGCGCATTCTTTTGCGACAGCCCGACAGAATCGGATTCCTTTGGAAATTTATCGGCGAATGATTTCAGCAAAGTAACTGCTTCAAAGCCCTTAAGCGCAGATTCATTTCTAAATTTAACAGATTCAAGAATCAGCGGCCTTGCCTTGCACCCGAAGCCGTATTTTGTTGTGCCAACTTGACCGTATTTTTGGCTTTGGATGAACAGCTCATTTGCCTCAAGGTCCAGAATCCTGTACTTTAAAACCTGGTCAAATGCACCCTGCCCAATGTCAAGCTTTAACCCCTTCAAATCGATGAATTCTTTCAGCATCCTGGCCGAATTTTCCGGATTTTCAGGATAGGCATCCATTGATGTGCCGTATTTGGAATTTATATTAATTAAATGCGATGCGCCAAATTTAAAATCCCTGTTTGGAGCGCATCCGGAAGCAATCAGCATCAGCGCAAATATTAGGATTATTCTTTTCATAGTGTCATTTTGGGTAATTAACCCGTATTTAAATTTTTTCTCAAGCTTTTTAAATCAAAGTCCATTTGCAATGCATATGGGTTACTATAACGCAATATCAAAAGGCTACAATGAGCTGCATGGCGAAGAGCAGCGCAATAAGGCCAGAATAATTAAAGATAACATAAAAATAAATAAAAACACGAAACTGCTTGATGTTGGCTGCGGGACAGGAATTTCTTCAGATTTCGATTGCTTTGTCATTGGCATTGACTCAAGCCCGGGCCTTTTGGCCCAAAACAATAATGCGTTTAGGGTTTTAGGCTCTGCAGAAAATCTGCCTTTCAGAAACGATTCATTCGATTATGTTATTTCAGTTACCGCAATGCATAACTTTAAGGATATTGTAAAATCAATCAATGAAATGAAAAGAGTCGGGAAGGAAAATTTTGTTTTCAGCATCTTGAAGAAATCACAAAAATTTGATGGTGTCATCAAGATTATTAAGGAAAATTTTAAAATTAAAAAATCAATTGTGGAAGAAAAAGACATGATTCTGTTTTGCAAAAAATAATTTTAAAAAATCCTTCTAATTGTGGAGGCTGCGGCTGAAAACAACAAAGCAAAATCGTCTATTGCTCCTTTTTTTGAAATGCCTATCATTGCATTTAATTCTTCGGGCTTTGCATACACAATTTTTATAAAATCTGGTACGTTGACTGGCCCATAGCCGGGTATTGGAAGTTCTATGCTCTTGGAGCCGTTAGGGGGATCTACCCATTAATAGTTGGGATTCAAGATTTCTGATTCTTTAAGAGTAAAGATAAAGTGCGAAGCACAATAAGAGAGTGTGCCCCATTCTCGTTTTAGCACCCGAAAAAATTGCGCAAAATTCCTGTTTTGCGCCCCTGAGCGAAGCGAAAAGTGCAACGTGGTTGCTGAAAGCAAAGTTTTTTCAGGGGCTCGTTTCAATCCAGCGAACAAAGTGAGCAATAGAGGAATAACATTTAGGGGCACACTCTCAAAAATCGTGAAGAATAGGTACTTAAAATCGAAAAATTTATAAGTAAGATATGTTTTACCTATCTTACAGGTGATATAATATGCAAGTTGAACTAACAAGAATATCTGAAAAAGGACAGATTGTTATACCATCTTCATTAAGGAATGAAATGGGGATAAAGAAATCAGACCAGTTTATGGTATTTGGGGAAGGTGGGACTGTAATCTTAAAGAAGATAGAAATACCAGCAATTAAAAAAACATTTGATGAAATTGCTAAGCCATTACAGCAGGCAGCGAAGCAGGCAGGACTAACAAGAGCAGATGTAAAAAAAGTTATTAAAGATGTCAGAAATGCTGCTTAAATTGGTTTTAGATACCAATACTCTTGTTTCAGCTTTCTTTTGGGAAGGTAATGAAGCTGAGTTATTGAGAAAAATTGAACAAAGTAAAGCAAAATTGTACATTACGAGTGAAATTCTTAAAGAGGTTGAAGAAGTAATAAAAAGGCCTAAATTTGATAAAGTTATGAAGAATGCTGGTTTAACACCAGACCAGATTATGCAAAAAATTGTTTCACTTTCCCATTTGATTATTGCTCCAAAAATAACTGTAAAAGTTTGCAGAGATGAAAAAGATAATAAATTTCTTGAATGTGCGGAAAGTGCGAAAGCTGATTACCTTGTCAGTGGAGATGAAGATTTACTTGTTTTGAAGGAATATAATGGAATTCCTATTGTCAGAACTTGGAGAATATTGCAGTCATTGGAATAATTACCCTTTGTTCCTACTTATTATACTCAAACACAGATACTTTAAATCTTGATTAATTATTTTATTGCAGAATTGAATGTCAAGATTTTGTGTACCAATATAGATATAACATTCGTCTTTCTTATCTTGAGTTTGGGCATTTGTGCAAAAGTCAATTTTGGACTCTTCAACTTTCTTAATACATGATGATGGGTCTTTTCCAGCTTCCTTAAGATGCTCGCATACGGAAGCATCTTGTTTTTTTACTGCTATTCCGACAATACATTCATCTTTGTATTGGATTTTAATTTTGTTACAAATAAGAATATCCTGTTTGGCTATGCCGACACTTAAATAACAGAAATCTTTAAAGCTCTGCTCTTTTAAATTCTCACAAATAGATTCATCTTTTTTAGATGCCGCTATAGCAGTATAACACATGCCCCTGCTCTCTTGGTTTTCAATTTTATTACAAATCGTTAAGTCCTCTTTTGCTATACCTACTTTCTTATAGCAAGTTTCTTTGTTTTCTTGGAATTCAACATTTTCACAAATGAAAGAATCTTTTTTTGCTTCAGCCACATAACTAAGGCATAAATCCTTATAATAGTATTGATTACTGATTCTATTGCAAATAGATATATCTTGTTTGACTTTACCGACAGCAGAGTAACAAGAATCCTTCGTTGGTTGATAATTTATTTTTTCACATTCAGAAATATCTTTTTTGGATTTGGCTACTTCTGCATAACAATCATTTTTTGCATTATTATTTTGAAATTCTTTGCATATCATAGAATTTTGTTTTCTTGCAGCCAAATCCCGTAAACAAACGGACTTAAATTCATTCTTAAAATTATTACAATTTGGTAATTTCTCTTGACCACCTTGCAATGTTCCAACAGAGTTATCGCCATTAATACTTTTCTGACAAGCAGTAACTAAAAAGATAAAAGCTACGAATGCAATTATGAATATATTTTTCCGCATATCTGCATCACCATGCCCGTCATCTCCGAATGATCCAATAATAGTCTCTCCGCCGCCCATAGACAGCTGAAATAAATTAGTTTATTTAAACTTATTTGGCAAATAGGGCTTTGTGTAAAAAGTGGGTTTTGGCATCTCAATTTGCGAGTGCTCAGAAATCTATGATTTCTGACATTCCGAAAACCTATGGTTTTCGTCTATGATTTGAAAATGATACATTTTCAAATTTCGCAAATCTTGGATTTGCTCTACAATGGGAATTTTTGCTATTGTCCTTTCCATTTACATGCGAGCTGATGCCAAAACATAGCTGAAAGCTACTTTTTACACAAAGCAGGCAAATACACCCAAAAACCGCAAAGTTTATAAATAGAATAACTACTGTTAGATAGCTACAAAATGAAACTATTGACTTTTGCATTCGTATTTCTTGTTTTGCTAGCTTCCGGAGCATTAGCCTTAGGGCTTGAAATAAGCAGCATGAAAGTCAATGTGGAGTACAGTGAGGCTCTTGTCTACAGCGGAGAAGACCAGTATTCAAGAAACCGAGTTTCTTTTGCAGACATTCCTTTAGCAAACAACACCAAGATAAATGTAGATATTTTTCCCGGATCCAATGTAACTTTTACTGTTACAGTGGAAAACACGCTCAGGGGCGCTGACCAGGACATGGGTGATGTTTTCATAAGGGCAACAATAAAGGAAATAGATGACGGCTCTGATTTGGAAGAGTCAAGCCGCGATTTCGACCTTGAGCAGGGATCTCAGGTCAGGGAAGACTTAAAGTTCAAAATTCCGACAGACATCAAGCCGGGAACTTACAAGGCCATAATTGAATCAGAAGGGGACGGCAGAAACCGCACGTCATACTTCGCATCGCCTTTTACTTTCAGGCTTGATGTTAAGAAGTTAAGCCACGACATAAGGATTACAAGGGCATCATTCAATCCGGGCATCATAGACTGCAAAAGAAAAACGGCTCTAACGGCTGAGATTGCCAATGCAGGAACAAACAGGGAAGATCAGGTTGCTATTGAATTCAGGTCAGCAGCTTTGGGAATAAACTCTTACGACAAGGATATTGTTCTTGAAAGATCGGATGACAGCACCCCGATAGAAGACAGGACGCATTTAAAAACTTTGAACATTGACCTGCCGATATTTTTCAAGGAAGGAACTTACCCGGTTTATGTAAATCTTTACTGGAAGAATTTCATTCTTTTCGACCAGAAGATTGTGAATTTAGTTGTCAAGGATTGCGGTTCCTCAGGAACAACCAAGAGCCCTATAAATCAGCAGAATAACAAGACACCATCACGGGCAAATAATGAAACAGTTCCTCCTGCAGATAATAATGGAACTAAGGACTCTTCGCAGGGAGCCTTGATTTTAAGCTTTTCCACTCTTTTGGTGCTGGTGCTTGGCGGGTTCATAATGGTGATTGTGATTGCGCTGATACTGTACAGCAGGAAATAGTTAAAATTCATTATTGAAAATTCAAGGCTTAATGCCTCCTCATGCAATAACGGCTTTGTAGAAAATGCCAGTTTTGCCATCAAAAAGTGAGCATCTTATTGTTAAACTATCCAGACAAAAGGAAATTGCAATGGGAATTTTGGCTATAAACCAATTTAATATACATGCGAACGATGGCAAAACCGAGCCTTTGGCGAGATTTTCTACAAAGCCTGCAATAACAATAAATTTAAATAATAGTTTGTTGAAAGTAATCTAAAAGAGGAATTTTAATGTCAGACACGAAGATGAATGTTTTTGAGATGGTCCTGCTGATAGTAGGCCTAGGCGCTGCCATCTTGGGGTTCCAGCTGATAAATCTTGTATACAGGGTCGAGAACAACCAGCTGAGCTGGCTTATGATAATCGCTATCTTCTCATGGCTTACTTTATTGGTCATGTTCATACTCTTGAGCCTGATGGTTGACGTCTCAAAAAGAGAGCTTGCGGAAGTTCGGACAATGATATACCTGCTTACTGAGAAAAAATTAAATTCGGATAAGAAACTTAAAAAATAATCACTTTATTGTCAAAGCCGCCATCTGGATTTTCTCAATGTCGCTTAAATCAACAAGCGGTTTTGGGAATTTTGCATAGTCATCGAGGATTCTGTTGCAGGCCGTGTTTACCCAGCACTGCACAAACGGAAAATTTTCTATCTGGTTGAAATCCAAGGTGTCAAACGCGAAGATGTAGCAGTTCTTGTCCTTCAGCTGTTTCTTAAGCTCTATCGCTTTTTTGAAATTATTTTGCCCCGGCTTTAATGAAACCAAAATTCCGATTTCCTTTGAATCAAGAAATTTAAGATACGCGCCTTTTCTCTTGTTGTTATACCTTTCCACTTCATCCTTGTCTATTTTGGACATTATAGCATTAAGTGGATCATAGCAAAAAACTTCCTTGTTTATGCTAATTGCAATCCCAAGAGGATGGAACACGCCGGTTCCGATGTACAGGAAAGCGTCAACTTTGTCTTTTATCTTCTCAGCGCCTCCCTGGTCGCACCCAAGAAGCTGGCCTTCATACTTCTGCCTCATCTTGTCCACAAAAACTTCTTTGCCTTTGCTTCCAAGAAACTCTTTTATCTCATCAACATAATCAAGGAACTGGACAGTTGTAGCCAATCCTATTGTTTTTGGGAGTATTCCTGCATCTAAATTAGAAAGGTCTATCTGCCCCTTGTATCTCCCTTCCACCATCATAATTCTCATTGGCATTCCCTCAAGGTAAGATTGGCGATATATAAAGGTTTTTGAAACTCTCTTGAGAATACAATTATCACTAAACCTAGAAATTTTATTATTTTTATTATTATTCTATAGTAATAAAAGAAAGATAAGTTTTATATACGCGATTCATTACCAAAAACTATGCAATCTATTGACAATTTGATGGAACATGATAAAGATATAGGCCTAGCCATAGCGAGCAGGGAAATAATCCGTCTGACAGATGCTGAATTTGATAATTATTTGAATTTAATAAGGCAGCTAGAATCCGCCCCAATATCAAGGAGATATTTTGTTGCTTTCCACCAAGAAACTTTAGGAATTTTAAATAGCAAGGGTATAAAAGTTAAAAACCCACTTTCAACTAGGTTTTTGTATTTTGATAAAAATAATTATCTGGGAACAGCATTATTTATTAAATACACCAAAGAACTAGTATCTGATTCAATGCTGGTATCGCTTATTGATGTAAAAAATGACGAAAGAAATGTTAAAATGACCCTGGCAAGAGTTAGGGGGCATTTGACTCGTGAACAGAGCGAAAGAGAAACTATCGATAGTGCAATTTCAAGAGGGGCTTTCTTCGCCGCGGGAATTTCTGACCAGTCTCCTTCTAGATATTCTTTTAATCTTATTAAGGGCATGTTCAGATATGAACCTCAAAGGCTGACTATAGAAAATTCAGAAGGCATACAACATTGGACGTATAAATATTGATTAACTCTAAATTTTCTTTTTCCCCACTTTGAAGTATAAACAATCATTTTTAAATCATAGGAATAAAAGATGAAATAATGGCAGAGCTGAAGAGAGTTATGGGCTTTTGGGCAACCTTGGCATTGTCAGTCTCATCCATAATGGGCACAGGCCTTTACTTCGGCGCTTCTGTCGGCTCGGAAATTTCCGGCAACGCATCAATCCTCGCCTGGGTGATACTGGGAGTTATAGCATTTTGGATTTCTCTTTATTTTGCGGAGCTTGCTTCAATGTTTCCAAAGGCGGGAGGAGTATACGAGTTCAGCAAGAATGCCTACAGCAGGTTTTTTTCTTTCATAATGGGCTGGGTGGCGTGGCTTGTAGGAAACCTGACAACTGCTCTTCTTGTAGTCGCGGCGATAGATTACATAATCCCCGGGCATTCGCAGTTCTGGCTGAAGATAGGCATCAGCATTTTCTTGATATTAATCCTGAATCTTGTGGCTTTTTTTGGCATCGAGGCAAGCGCATATCTTCTGGTTTTCTTTGCAGTCATATCAATAGGCGTCCTGCTTGCTGTTGTATTCCCTGGGGCATCATACGTAAATTCCTCAAACTACACTCCCTTTTTTGCATTCGGGGCTTCCTCGATTTTCGTAACGATTTTTTTCATCATGGAAAGCTTTTTTGGCTGGGAAAACGCCACTTATCTTGCCGAAGAGACGCAAAACCCGGAGAAAATAATTCCAAGGGCCATCATCATAGGCACTTTGATTGTCGGAGTTCTTGGAATCCTGGTTTCAGCAGTTTCGCTTGGAGTAATCCCGTGGAAAATTCTTGCGGTATCCGATACTCCTATGTCCCTTGTCTCTGAAAGGGTTCTTGGCAATCTTGGGATGAGCCTGGTAAACATAGGAATTTTTGTTTCCCTGATAGGCGCTGCCGCAAGCGGAATAATAACGATGCCCAGACTGCTTCTTGCTCTGGCAAGGGACAAGCTCTTCATAGCGCAGTTCAGCAGCATACACGAAAAATTCAAGACGCCCCACAAGGCGATAATCTTCCAGTCAATAGTTTCCCTCGCGATTTTTGGAATGGCGTTTGGCAAATATAAGTCGCTCCTAAGCCTGCTCCTGCCCCTGGGATTGGCAATGTATTTTTTTATAATACTGAGCGTGGCAGTGCTCAGGCACAAAAGGCCTGATTTGCAAAGGCCGTTCAAAGTTCCCTTTGCTAAAACTGGCGCATTGCTGCTGATGTCATTCATCATTGCAATATTGGCATCATGGATAATTTCAGACTCAAGCGCAATAAGCACGATTAAGCTCGGCGCCTCGCTCATTTTTCTTGCAGTCCCGGTATACCTTTTGCTTGAGATATATTATGACCCTGACACAATCATCAAGGCAAATGATGCCCTGGCATACATGACCTTATTGACGGAAAAAATAATCCTTCCGAAAAAAATAAGAAAAGAGATACTGGCACTTTTAGGCGATATAAAGGGAAAAAAGGTGCTTGAATTCGGCTGTTCTGTGGGCACGCTTACTTTGGATCTTGCAGAATCAGTAAATCCCGGCGGGAAAGTTTATGCAACAGACCTTTCAAAAATTGAGCTTCTTATAACGAAAAAAAGAATGCTCAAAAGAGGGCATGCTCATGTTATCGTGATTCATGACGAGCACCAGGTCAACAGGGTGCATCCCTCAATACCTCATGTTGACGCGGTTGTCAGCATGGGCATGATGGGCTACCTCCAGGATGTTAAGAAAGTTCTTAAGGAAATGCGGGAGCTTCTTCCTTACGGGGGAAAGGTAGTTTTTGTGGATTACGCGGATTTCTTCAAGGTTATTCCCAACGTGGCATGGCTTTCAAATGACAGGGTCATAGAAAAAACTTTCAGGGACGCAGGATTCTCAGTTTATGTCCGCAGGAAAAAAGGGCTGTTCTGGAATTATGTTTTTGTCTACGGGATTAAATTTCACGAGGATATTCCTTATATTTAATGCCGGAATTATCCTGGCAGTACCGGGCTATTTTTATTCTTATGCGGTCAATGTTAATTTATCTTTCTTAAAACATTTATACAACGAAATAAAAATGGATCGCCGACTAGGCAGCTTTATAAATATGGTTATGATGTGGCGTTATTGAAAAGTTGAAGGTTGCCATCTGGTTTTATGAGCATTATAATCCAAGTTATCCAATCACAAGGAAATTGCAATGGGAATTGTGATTATCTTCATTAATCAGCCAATGCGAATTGATGGCAACCCGAACGAATGTGAGGACTTTTCAATAACGCCTATTATGTGGGATTATATGAGAAAATACCTAATTTCATCAATTGTTGCAATTGCTTTTATTGTAATTATTATGTCGCTTGGATTCGGAATTAAAGATGATTACTTCATGTGGGCTTTTCCTTCATTGCCTTTTATCATAGGCTGTTTTGAAAACTGCGGTGCAGTAAAAGTTTCAATTGCAACAATTTCAAATGGAATACTCATTGGATTAATCCTTCTTGGTATTTTATCAGTTATTGACAAAAACAAAAAAATATAGCTATTTGGCACCTTGGTACTATCTAGCTTTGCTCGTCGGAATGTTGCATAATCTTCTTCGGAAAACCATGTTGAACAGCGATTCGCATATTTTTTACACACAGAAAAACAAAAAAGTTTATAAATAAGTTTATCTTATTATAAGAAAATAAGAACTATTGGAGGTTCAAAAATGTCAGCAGAAATCATTAAAATGTCTTCAAGAGGGCAAATTGTCATACCGCAGGATATTAGGGAAGAAATGCAAGCTAGCGAGGGGACTATTTTTTCCGTTGTTTCCTCCAAAGGCGCAATTATATTGAAAAAAATATTAATTCCCTCAAAAGAAGAGCTGATTAAGGAACTGGGGGCAATTGCCTTGGAAGGCAGCAAAAGGGCAAGAAAGATGGGGATAAAAGAAAGTGACGTATCTGAATTAGTTCAAAGAGTAAGAAAATCAAAGAGATAAAATGAAAGTTACAGTAGATACAAATTTTCTTATTTCAGCTACTCAATGGAATTACAGCGTTGCGCATAAATTATTGAAGAAATTTATTCTTTCAGAAACTGCAGTATTTAAAATATTCACGACTCAGGGCATTTTGGACGAGACAATGGAAGTGCTTGAAAGAGATTTTGGATACACTAAAAACGAAGCTAAAAATATCATTGAAAAAATACTGCTTTTTGCGAGTTTGATAGAGACAAGCCAAAAAGTAGAAATAATAGTAGACGATCCTGATGATAATAAAGTTATAGAATGTGCCATAGAATCTTCTTCTGATTATATCGTAACATATGATAATCATTTATTAAAATTGAAAGAGTACAAAGGAATTAAGATTATCAAGCCTGAGGAGATTCTAAGAATTATTTAAACATCTAAGAATTCAGGTAAACCCTTCCGTTTACATTCGAGATTTTATTCTTGCCTTTGGATATTGTTCCTGTTGCATTGACAAATCTTAAGTATTCATACCCCAGGTAATTCACAGCAAGCTCCCGGTTGTCGGTAAGCGTTATTGTATAATCGACGCCGTTTATGGTCTGAGGCAGGAAAAAATTTCTTGAATAGCCGCTGTTCACAGATCTTGCTATTTTAATTTCACCATTGACGAAGTTTGCCGTGTCTTCCGCAACTTTTCTGTTTGCTTCCTCCTTTGAATCCAGTATTTTAGAAGACGTGATGGCAAAAAATCCCAATACCACAAAAAGCATGAAAGAAGCCAAAGCTATGAATTCAACTGCCGACTGGGATTTATTTGAATTTTCCAATAACATCGTCAAATTACCACTATGCTTACTGATTCCGTGCTCACAGCTTCAATCTTTACTTTATTTACACCTGGATTCCCGAGCTCAGGAATCTTGCATACATTATTGGCGCAGTTTGTTCCAGTTGTCGTAAGGTTGACAGAAGAAAAAAATACAAGGTCAGTTTCGCCAAATGTTGTTGTCATGTTGAAGACAAGTTCCTTGCCGTCTATAATTCTCGCGCCTTTTATGCTGTCAGGGATATTGACGTCAACAGTGGTCTTGGAGCCAACTCCGGAGTAGAAGATGGAAGTGGAAGTGTCAACAATGGTTCTTCCAATCTTCGTTACCTGGGCATCGCTTAGCTCAGCCCCTGACTCCCTCGAGTAGCTGTAGAACAAATATGTCGTCGGTACGATTATCACGAATGTTATCGCAACTATCAGGATGTACTCCAGCGCTGACTGGCCTTTAGCTTGTTGTGATTCTGCCATTTATCTTTCCGTTGAATGTGTGCTGGGGCTTGCTTGGGGTGTTGAGCGCATAATACACCATTGTAACTTTCAGCTCTGCCCTTTCGCCTGCAATATAAGCGCCTCCTGAGCATGAGGAAAAAACAAATTCCTTGTCTGCCGAATGGTCCCATCCAAATTCAGATGCCGCGCAAATTCCCTGTGCCTGAGCCCCGAAGCTGCATGAAACAGGAGGATTTGCGTCATTTGTGATGGAAACTGCTTTAACGCAGACGTCTTCTCCAATATTATTGGTCAGTTTTATCCTCACCTGGCCTGGCGTGAGGCTGAAGTCAGCGCACTTGAACTGGGACGGGAAAACGCAGTTTTGAGGAAGGTATTTGCTGAAATCCAGAGCCCCAAAGTAATAAAGGGCGCTTATTGTAACGCCGACTACAAGAAAAGCCCATCCGTATGTCGTTAAAAACTCCAACGCCGCCTGGGATTTTTTGTTAATCATAGATTTCATATTTTTATTTTTAATATTGTTGTATATTAATTATTCTATTTTTGAGTTTATGTTTCCATAAATGTTTCTAGAAAGGTTTGAATTTTTTTCGATATAACTGATGATTATATCAGATTTGAACTTGTCTCCGCGCAGGCCATTATTGCAGTTTTCCGGCACAAAAGTATATTCTTTGCCGCTGAGCATTGTTTCGGAGAATGAGCTGCCGCAAGATTGCCCGAAATCTATTCTTTTTATAAGAATGGAATTATCCATGCTGTGCAGCATTATGAGAGTTATCCTTGAAGGCTCAACCTTATATCCAATGCAGGATACATCGGATTGCAAAACGCATTTTTCAGGAAGGAGATTACTGGGATTCAGGAAACCGAAATAAGAAAGTGTGCCAATGCCTACTATAACCGCTATAAATGCCCAGCCATAAGTCATGAGAAACTCCACTGCGCTTTGCGATTTCTTAAAGAACTTCATTTACAATCCTCTTTTTTTAAAATAAACACTAAAGAATAAGGTATTTAAAATTTGTGTTTATGTGGCTGTAGAATAAACTTCTCCTTTCACTTGCTTTGCATAATTTGTGCCGCTTGAGACTGAGTTGTATGTTACAGTTACTAATACTTTGGACTTCTCTCCTGCAACAAACCCTGCATTTGCGGAATTGCACGTGTTCCAAACAAAATCCTGGGGAGTCCCTGTTGCGAATGTGTAAGGCAATGCTCCTGGCAAGTTAGTGTATGCGCATGCGAAAGCAGTCGATCCTTCACTGCTCAAAGTTATTGCAGAAACTGAAATTGGCTCGCCGACATTGTTCTTCAGCCTCAGCCTGAATGTGTTTCCTGTAGCATCTATCTTGAAATCCTGGCATGAAAACTCAGCTCCAAACGTGCACCTGTTCGGCAGAATCTTGCTTGGGCTTAAGATTCCAAAATAAGCAAGAGTCCCAATCATGATAAGAATGACAAGAAAAGCCCATCCATAAGTCGTTAAGAACTCCAAGGCAGCCTGTGATTTCCTGAACATGTTTGCTTGCATCCTCTTTTTAAAATTAATAACTTAAAATTTAATTAGTTATTTATAAACTTTTCTAATTGGAGTATGTGGGGTGTCGGTTTTTGCCATCGTTCGCATCATATAATCCCGGTAAACAATGCCCCTATTATCTTTATAAAAAGGAAATAAAATGACATTGAGCCGATTATGTAGATTGGAATATACTTGACTCCGGATTTGACATTGCCTTTCTCGACTATTGCAACTATCATTGACGAGAACAGCGAAATTACAAAAATTGCCAGCACTGAAAAATTCCTGAAATCCGCGGGGTTTACAAGGGATTTCGAGAAAGAAAACGGCAGAGTCGACACTTTTTGGGATACAACAGAAAACTTTCCGATGAAAGCAAGCGTCATGATAAGAAGCTGGAATGACAGCGCAAAAAGCAGCGGGCTAATCAAAATTACAATAACAGAGATAAATATTACATAAGCTATTGCAGAGGCAGATAATTCGTTTTTCAAGGCTTTTGTTTCCTTGAGGCTTGCTACAATCCTGTCGATAAGCTGGGCTATGTTTCCTCCGCTTTCAAGCTCGCTTACCAGCAAGTCAACAGTTCTTTGGAGCATCAAAGAGTCATATTTGTCAGAAAGCTCTGCCAATGCCCTGCTTATCTCATATCCGGTCATGACTTTCTTGGACGTCTTTGCCATCTCAGACCCTAAGACCCCGAATCTTGGCTTGATGGCTGCCCACAGGGCCCTCTCAAATGTCATTCCCCCCTTTAAGTTTGAAGACATGACCTGCAAAAAATCAGGAAGCTGCTCCTCCATTTTTTTTGTTCTTGTAAAAATCTTAAGGTCAAGATAAAAATAAACCAGCATGATGAAAAGGAAAGCGAAAAACATCTGAATAAAGAACCAGCCGACAAACGAAAAAGTGTATATCCAAATAAGCGAATACCTTTTCAGGTAAGGATAGATGAAAATGATGAATATAAGTGTAGTCATTATGGCTGAGGCATAGAAAAGCAATCCGAAAAACTTGTAAGGCACTTCATCATAGCCTGCCTTCAGCATGTACTTTCTCAGCACAGGGATTACTCTTTTGGGAACAAATGCTTTTCCGAATTCCTCAAGAAAAATTATCTTCATTGCCATCTACAGGCTCACCCTCGGCCTTATTGCCCTGAACAATGCTATGAAAATGAACTGCAGCACGATTATGAAAAATACAAGGATTAGCAGCTCTTTGATTCCCATGGAGAAATTCAGCAGGCTTGAAATCACGATGAAAATGGCAGTTCCAAGAGATGGAATTATGATGGCGGCAAGCATGTAAAAAATAACAAGCGTATTAAGCTTTTTTCCGTATTTTTTTATCTCAAGCTCTTCCTCTCTTGTTATCTCCTCAAGCACCAGCTCCAATGGCCCGGTTACATCAATTCCGAGCTGCAGCGCATTGTTTATGTGAAAAAGAACTTTCTGAAGCTTTTCAGATGGAGAGTATACCATGGCATTGTTCAGCGCGTCTTCAATTGTATTTCCGGTGCTGATATCATCAACAATCTCTTTTATGTATTTTGAGGCAATTCCCCTGCTGCTGGAAGTTTCAACTAAAGCATTCAGCAGCGGCCTTCCTGAGTAAAGCTTGACAAGCAAATACCTTCCGATATAAAGGACTTCCTTGTCAATATCCCTTTCTCTTTTCTTGATTCTCGCTTTAATTGTAAGAAGAGAATACTTGAACAGCAGCCCGAAAATTACTAAAAATATCGGAACAATCCAGAAAAGAGAAGCCTGCGCTTTCTTGAGGACAAAGAACAAAGGCATGGTGCACATTACAGCATAAAGGGCAGTGACCTTGAGGTTTTTGCTAACAAACTCTATAGGGGTGTATGGCATGTGGGCTATTCTAAGGTCTATCTTAAGAGTCGGAAAAAAAGACGCTATTCTGTTTACAAAACCCATTAGTCACCTCAAACTATTTACTTTTTGTGGATATGTTAAAGCATAACCAAACAACAAAAATGACGGCAAACACGGATTTCTTTGCGAAATCCTACTCACAAAGGATTTTTGCGAACTTCGTAACGCAAAAATCCTCTGCATTCGATTTGCCGTCATTGTTGTTTTTGATATAGACAATTGCGTTGATTTGTTATATTTACACGCAATTGTCTATCTCGTAAATTGCGGCTATTTATTAGACTAATTACCGCAATTTACGATATTATAAAAAATTCCAGCATAGGTGAGAGCTGACTGGAGAGGAAATGTCAAAAATCAACAATATTAATTATAAATTGTGCTGATTTTTGAGCACTCCGAAAATCCTATGATTTTTGATGAATCTGTGTTCGAACCATTTGTTGTTGGAATTTTACTTCATGATAATAAATTTTTAAAGTCACCTCAACAAATAAAAAGCAGTAATTCTCATCCCTTGAATTCCATGAAAGGCCTGTTCCTGTAGTATTTGGACATCAGCATGCCTATCTTGTTGATGTCGTTGATGTTTCTCTTCACCATCCACTTTAAGATTGAAATTTTGGACTGCATGTCGGCATAAATTTCCTGCTTTGACATTCCGGTGTACAGGCTTAAAGTATCTGCTATTATCATGGGCTCATTCACGATGTCAAGCGAATCCCTTGCAGCGTTATATTGGAGCAAAACTCTTGGCTCTGAATTTGGCGTGACTTCCGCTATCTGAAGTGTTTTTCTCTTGCTGGTTCTTCTGTTGATGTGCTGGACGACAATGAGGGAAATCGCGGATATCAGCTGCTTGGGCAGGTCAATAGGCGGATTTGTAAGCCTGTCAATAGCCTCCTTTGCATTATTGGCGTGAAGCGTTCCGTAAACAGAATGCCCGGTATGCATTGCCTCGAACAAAACTTCTGCTTCTCTTTTTCTTCTGATTTCTCCAACAATAATCCTGTCAGGCCTCATTCTTAAAGAATTGACTATGAGGTCCAGCATTTCAATCCCGCCTTTTCCTTCGGGATTAGGCAGCCGTGTTTCCATTGGGACCCAGTGCAGCATTTTCGGCAGCATAAGCTCTCTTGTGTCCTCTATGCTGATTATTCTCTGGTTGGAAGGAAAGAAATTTGATATCGCATTCAGCATGCTTGTCTTTCCTGAAGCAGTTCCTCCTGCAACCATGACAGAAAGCTCATTTTGCACCGCAAGCCAAAGCAATGCGGCTCCCTGGTATGAGATTGTATTGTCCTTGATAAAGTCAGTTATCGTCCATGGCTTTACCGCGAATTTTCTTATGGTTATTGTGTTTCCTTTTGAGGAGATTGGGTATAAAGTGGCGTTTACACGGTCGCCTGTCTTTAAGTGCGCATCCATGAGAGGATTTAAAACAGTAATCTCTTTACCCACATCCCTCCCTATTATCGTCGAGTAATGCCTTATCCTTGCCTCTGTAGGAATAAGCACATTTGTCTTAAGCCATCCGTGCTTCCTGTGATATACCCAGACAGGCTCCTCTGCATTGTTGATGACAACTTCCTCAAGATTCTTGTCGCTCAAAAGTATGTCAAGGTTTCCAAGCCCAATATTCTGCTGCAGGATGTAATTTATCAGCATGTCCATAGTCTTCCTGTCAGCGTCGGGGAAATACTTAATCAGGAGCTTTAGTATGCTTTCCCTGAACTCTTCCTGTATGTTGGTTATGTTTGCTTCCTCAGAAAGCTTCTTTGTCCCTTCTGCAACGAACTCGTCCCTTATTTTCTCAAGGATTATTTTTGTCACATCGCTGATGTTAGTTATAGAAATATGGTAAATAGGGACAGGCTCATCCTCTTTGATCTTTACAGAGACGTAAATTACTATATCGTTGACGCTTAATTCATATGAGTCAAGCACTTTTTCCATCTTAACCTCTTTTTTTGGTTTGCTAGTTGATTGAATGTATATAAATGTTTTTTATTCATACGCTTTGCAGCTGGCAAAGGAAGTCAATGCCGGAATGCACAGGAAACTTAAGAAGCTGCACCCAGAGTTGAGATAATTGGACTTAATAGTTGACGCTACTATGATATTAGCAGGTCTAACTCGGGAAGGTGCATCGAAGGAAGTAATATTTCCGGAATCTCGTGGCTTCTGCGAAAGTTTTATATAATTAGATTGTTTATAAGTATTCTGTGACGACAAAATGGCTGAATTAAAAGTTGAAATTCCAAAACTGCTTGAAGAAGATGCCGAAAGGCTGGAAAGAGATGTAAATGAACTGATATTGTCAGAAGAAAAGCGCAAATTGCTTTCTATTTTTGTTGATGAGGTTATGAAAGGTGCCGGACAGCTGAGCGAGCCTGAATTGATTAAGCTCGGGAAGGAGCTTAAGAAAGGCAGGTTTGGGAAACTCAAGCACATGGGGTTAATGTAAATGCTGCTGGTTGTGGATACGCCCGAAATATTCTCCTTTTTCAATGAGAGGTCAAAAGCGAGGGAAATTTCTATGTTTCCAAAGCTTGAATTGCACTCGCCTGAATTCTCTTTAATTGAGATTAATGAGCATAAGGCTGACATTATTGAAAGGTTCTCATTGTCAGAAGTGCAGTTTGCCTTAATAGAGAAATTGCTGAATTCTACCATAAAATTTTCAAAAGAATAGGAATATTCCCAATTTTTGAAAGAAGCAAAATCCATAAGCCCTGATCCTGATGATTCAGATTTCTTTGCATTGGCATTAAAGCTTAACTGCCCAATCTGGTCAGAAGAAAAAAAACTGAAGAAGCAGCTAGAAGTTAAGGTAGTCAATACTTCTGAACTAATTGAAGAGCTTGGGCTAAAATAGATTGGTTTATACACTTTTCGCTTTTGGATTTTTGTTTGCATTTTAGTTTACCCTAATCTTATCACAACGCTTCCGTTCACTTCTGAAACTCTTGACTTTTGCACAGGCTCATTAACCGGATTGTACCATCCTGCCTGAAGATAAATCAAAATTCTGTCAGTGTTTGCTTCTATCTTGTAATCTTCCAAAGCATAGCCGACAATTCTTCCTGATTTGACTGCTTTTGCCGCATATCCTTTTCTTTTTGCAGATGTCAATGGGTCCCCTGCTTTTATTTCTCCGTTTTCCAAAGATACTTTTACAGGAACCCTGCCGATTAAGGCAACAGGGACATTTTTTCCGTTCTTTAAGTCGGCGCCGGAGCCCATTATGAAAGCAGGGTCGGATGATACAACTCCTATGATATTCGGATCATTTTCTATTTCTGTTAATTTTACGACTGCTGCCTTTGCTGCAAGGAACTTGTCTTTTCCTGTAGAGCCTCCGATGTAATCGTCTTTTTCATTGAGTTTATTGATTAATTTTTGTTTTTTATTTTCGATTTTATTATTTTGATTAATATTTCCGTTATTTGGATTTTCATTATTTGTTTTAGTTATTTCATTTATTGCGTTCCCGGTTACTGGATTTGCAGATTCTTTTGCATTCTCTCCTGGCGCATTTGACGATTGCCCATTTTTATTTTCTAAATTATTATTAAGATTATTTTTATTATTAGAATCAATCTCAGTAACCTTTGCAACATCAATTATGCTTAATTCCTGCATTGCAGCTTTTAATTCGCTTTCATTCAATTTCAAAGCGCCCGCGGACATGCTGTCGTCAAATCTTGTTCCTGACAGAACAACAACATCACCTGCTTCTATTGATTCATCATCAACGTAAAATCTTTCAGCAACGTCAAAAGCGCTTCCTGTTACAGCCCCATCCGCTTCCATTGCGCCCATTGGAATTGTTCTCGAAGAGCATGCTGTTCCAGCATTGTCGTCAAGGCAGACATTGCCGTTTTTTATAATTAGTAACGATTGTTCCATTTGATAACCTGATTCCCCGATGGCATTGCCGAAATTGCCGATTTTGTGGGAAAGGTTTAAATAGATGCTCATATTTATACGCTTTATGACGGGTCTGTGCCGACTCCGGTCAATATCCAAACCCGGCCTTAAGCACGGAAATGGGGGTCTAGCCCTCACCCCGATTATTTCTATTTCAGCCATTTCAAAACCTCGTTTTTTGTTAAAATTCTATTGGGTTTCTCTTCTTTCCTAAATGTCCTTAAGGCAAGTTTATGCGCTTTGGAGTCTTTTGTTATTTGGCCAAACCTGATTATTTTATTGTCAAAATTTACACTAGCCCTTTTAATATGGGAAACCAATTCTCTTTTTATGAAATTCTCCCAGCCGGGATACTCTAAATCTATTGTTATCATTTCTTTTTTCCCAAGATAATCTTTCAGGCAGTAGAAAATGCATATTGCGAATAATTTTTGAATTATCTGCCTTACTTTAGTTCTATACTCATAAACTATTTCCTGTTTGGCATCTTTTGGCAGCTTTACACAGTACTGCTCGTGATTGCTAAAAGCAATATAAGTATCTTTATTTAATTGCTCAATTTTCCCGCTCTGGTCTATTTCAATGTGCATTTTTAGTCAAATTTCCTATTTATTTTCTCTATTGAAATTTATTGATTTTCATGCCACGAGTTTCGTGATAAAAAAGCCACGAATATCATGAAAATCAAAGATTTTCAGGACACCAAAAATCTTCGATTTTTGCGTGTTTCCGAAATCAGGGGTGCCTGAAAAATTCGGGGCATGGATTTTTACTTTTTGTTAGTTGTGAAAACGGCGTTTTTTTAGCCCAATCTCAGGACAATGCTGCCGTTTATTATTGAGATTTTCTGGGCAATCTGGCTTAAATTTTTTAAGTCATGCGGAAGTTCAGGAGTTGGGTTTTCTTCTTCAAATTTCTCTTTTTTTGGCTCTTTTCGCTTGAAGGTTATTGATTTCTTTATAGCTTCTTTATCTAAATTGGTTTTTTCACTTATTTTATTTATTATCTCATCTTCTTTATCTGAAGCTACTGCAAACTTGTTTTCAATCGCTGATTTTTCATTGTTTGATTTTGTGATTTCATTTATTGCGTTTCCGGTTATTGCATTTGATGATTCTGTTTGATTCTCACCTGACGCATTAACGTTTTGAATATTATTAAAATTATTAATAATATTGACGTCGGTAACTTTATTTTCTTCATCAATTACTGCAATGATTTCAGTATTTTCTTTTCTTTCTGAGTCTAATCTGGTTGCTGAATATCCTTTTCTTAAAGCGCTGAGCAGCCAGGAGAAAGGAATATTGCTGTTCTTGTTTCTGCCTTTCACAATGAAATATTCTTTTGCTTTTTCAGCAACGTAAATCCCTGCAGTGTCAGCTTTCGGAGTTAAGTAAATTTCAAAGTCAGGCTCAACAGTTTCGATGAAGATTGGATCAAGTGAAATGTTTGCAATTCCATTGGTGAGGGATGCCCTTCCCTGGTCATAAAATCTGATGTCTGGGGATTCCATTGCGTATAGTTTTCTCATTCCGTAACTGGTATTTACTACTGCAGATTTAGTGCCGGTGGCTGAGAAGTTTCCAACTATGGTTAAAGTGCTTGCGGGACCCGTCGTTCCGATGCCAACGTTGCCGCTTGATTGTATTCTTACCTTTTCACTTAACGCCCCGCCGCTTGAACCAGCTTTTGTAGAAAATGTGATGTGGTCAGAGTATGCCCCGTCATCCACTCCAGCAATTTGTGCTTGAATTGGTTGCGTATGACTAGCTGCCCTAAAATTGATAAGTTGATTTACCCCTCCAACCGTACTCGATAATGATAAAACAGGAACAGTAGCTGAACTAATGTCTAACAAACTCGCCGGTCCCGTCGTCCCGATGCCGACGTTGCCTGATATTACGTTTAAACCACTTGAGACATTCAAAGAGCCAGAGATATTCGCATCTCCGACGACAGTTAGTTTTTGACCTGGAACAGTTGTACCGATGCCGACGTTGCCGTTTGATTGAAGACTCATGATATTATTTCCTGTTGTTTCCGAACCGCTGTATCTGGAAAGAGCAAAGTCCATTCTGGTTTCCCAATTTGTTGAGCTTGTCCACGGCTGAAATGATACGTTTATCCTTCCTTTTTCGCCGGTGCCCCCACTATCTTCTCGGCTAAACTTAAATGCTTGTCCAACCCCAAAACCAGTGGCTAGAGTTCCTCCCGATGCTTTTCTGTTTAATGTGAGAAGGTCCTGCACGCTTCCAGCAGCCGCCGCAACTATTTGGGAAGTTATAGGAATCGCATTTGATGTGCTATAGACATCAAGCAATGTCCCCGGTCCCGTCGTCCCGATGCCGACGTTGCCTGATTTGTCTATTCGCATGCGCTCTCCCCAGTTTGCAGCCAAATTATTGCCTGAGCTAGTTGAAAATGAGATATATCCGGATGCAGCGTTTCCTGCCTCGT
>Ga0209514_10001086_pt1 | contig 50529 bp, 53 predicted proteins | sample Subgrocontami58m_FD_187452 | JGI IMG/M metagenome (GOLD analysis project Ga0209514, IMG submission 187452) | Subsurface groundwater microbial communities from S. Glens Falls, New York, USA - GMW37 contaminated, 5.8 m (SPAdes) (version 3) | ecosystem: Environmental > Aquatic > Deep subsurface >... | reverse complement strand
GGTGTCCCTCAGATACCAATTCTTCTCCCTTCCAGGCCAGGAAGAGGGTCGAGGGATGGTCAAGGGGAGTTTCCCAGCACTCCGCTAGGAGCCGGCAATGGGCGAGGTTCGCTTGGCAACAGGGCTTTTGGAGGAGGGAGTACCAGGCGGAGCGTAGCGGTAGCCGACGCCGCGCACGGTCTGCACCAGGTCTTCTCCCCCCGCCTCGCTCAGCTTCTTGCGGAGATAGCTGACGTACAGGCGGACGCTCTCCAGGCCGCCCTCTTCCATGCCCCACACGAGGTCCAGCAGCCGTTCCTGGGGAATGACCTGCCCAGCGTTCATGGATAGCACGGAGATGAGCTTGAACTCGGTAGGGGTCAGGTCTATTTCTGTGCCGTACACAAAGACGCGATGCTGCCCGTGGTCAATGGTAAGGGCCGCGTCCTGGTAGTGCTGGACCGCTTCCTGGTGCTTCCCTGCGCGGCGCATGACCGCCTCTATGCGCGCCAGCACCTCTTTGGGGCTAAAGGGCTTGACGATGTAATCGTCGGCGCCGCCGCTCAATCCACGTATCTTGTTGGCCTCGGTCCCCTGGGAAGTGATAATGATGACCGGCGTTTGGGACATTTCACGAATGCGGCCCAAGAGAGTCCAGCCGTCCATCTGCGGCATGGTGATGTCCAACAGAACAACGTCTGGTTGGAAGGCAAAGAACTCCCGCAGCCCTTCTTTGCCGTCACCGGCCACCCGCACGTCGTAGCCGCCCTGTTTCAGTATTTCCTGGAGCAAGACGGCGATGCTGTAGTCGTCTTCTACGATAAGTCCTTTGATGCCCATACTTCCCCCTTTGCCCGCCAGAGGAAGGCGTTCTTATCTAAGTTTATCTACGCCTCTTAGCTTAGCCTATTATACCCCATTCAACTGGCGGCTTAGTGGAATTACGAACGTCACGGCTTCAAGGATGTATTGCAACTACAAAACCGCGACTGTTCTTCCATAGTACATGGCCGCGCGGCAAGAAGGCGTTAAGAAACCGTTGAGTTTAGGCCTATGGGCCTTTGCGACGCCAGACGACGCCCGCAATAGAGACCACCGACGCGCCCTCCTGGTCGGCAGGGCACTGGTCGTACCCAATTCGGTGCCCGGTAATATCTGTGCCAAGGAGTCGCATGGCAAGGTAAATAGGCGTTATGCCGCACACGCGCCGCCCGTCTTGCTCTGCCTTCAGGCCCTGGTAAAAGCCTTGCGCATCCCCACGGCACATCGCATCCAGGGACGCATCGTCGGCGGAGCGCAGCTTCGCCCGGGCTGCGAGGTCCCATCCTTGCTCGTCGCCGAAGACGGGTCCCACGTGGGCAAGGTCGCCCGCAGCAACGACCAGTGTGCGCTTCTGTTCTGTGGAGCGTCGCAAGACCTCCAACATACGGGTAAACGTGGGATCCCAGCCGGGGTCCTGATCGCCGCGCACGTAGGGGAACATATTGCCGCACAGAATGGGCGTCACCGTAGGCATTGAACGAAAGCTGCTGTCCTTGCCCTTTACCCGGCGCAGCATGTAGTGCAGCCACACCGCCGCCAGCTCAATAGAGTGCTCCTTGGCATGGTGCAGCTCCTCCTCCAGGGCGTCGCCCTCTCCCAGAGCCTGCGTCAGCTCGCTAAGGAGCTGGCGGTCCGCCTGCAAAGCGCCCCAGGGAGTTGCGTATTGCTGGCGAGTCAAGGTGACCTTGCCTGGCCCGCCGACGTGGTCCGTGCCGAAGATAATGACCTGCTCACACTCTGCCAGGGCCGGGGCTATAGCTTGCCAGCTTTCCGCATAGACCTTGTGGCCGCGATTGTAGTCTATGTGGGGGCTAAGGATGCCCACCACGGGAGCGGAGGCATCACCGCCTGCGCCTTGAGGCGTCGGATACCGCTCGCAGAAGGCTGAGAGCAACTGGTCCAGCATGGTGGGGTCGCCTGGATAAGCAGCATCAGCCAGGGCAGGCTGACGGAAGGGCGAGAGGTGGTAGGCGGCAAGTGCCTTCCGCTCGGCTTCCTGTGCCTTGGGGCCTTCCAGGACTATTGCCTCATCCAGGTCTTGCACCAGGCGTTCCAGGTCGTCGGCCGAAAGCTCCATGCCCCGGTACAGGGCCAAAGCCGCGCGGATGGTGGCAAGGTTATGCTCGCCGTCGCACAACATCAAGAAGGGGGCCAGGTAGCCGGGAACCAACACCTCGCCCGGCGTCAGGCCCAAGGGGTCCCGCAAGTGCAGGAACTCCTCGTTCTCCTGTTTGACCCACTGCACCTCCAGTGAACGCATGTGTGGAAAGTTCAGATGGGGGGTCAGGTCGCCAGGCGGAGGATTGCCGGAAGGTGGCTGCAATAGCACGATTTGCTCCAAGAAGAGAATGGGCCGCGCGTCGTCTAGTCTAGGTCAAGCAGGAGGGTTTGGGAAGGGCAACGTGGGGCTTATGTCATCACGATGTCGTTCCCAGTCGTGAGGCAGCAGCACCGGTCCGATCCAACTGTGCGGAGGCGGTAAACCGTGAGCAAAGGGCACAGAGTTGGAGAGCTATGGGGCAAGAAAGAGAAACGAGGAAAGTACGTGGCGACCCGGATGGGATTTGAACCCACGATCTCGGCCTTGACAGGGCCGCGTGTTAAACCAGGCTACACCACCGGGCCACGTCTTGTGATTATAGCAACCACCGCCAACTAGTGGAAGTGCCTGCGCATTGACTCATAATAAATCTTGCCGGAGGAAGTAACGTTGCTTCAGAAAGCATGTTACTGGAGGGAGTATGAGGAGAAGCAGCGTGAAAGAGTACATTGAGGCGATACGGGGGTGGTACAGCATCCTGTTGCAAACAAACCTCGGACCACAAAGGCATGGCTATCGCCCGCACTCTCGCTAGCCATTTGACGCGGAAGGAAGCGCATTAGGAATGCGATGGAATGCGAATCAGTGCGACTCCCTTGCGCCTCCCGTCCCAGCTATGATTTCGTGGAGCGCATGTCCGGTGAGAAGTCCTCTATCTGGTAACGGTATCCTTGCTCAGTAAGGAAAAGCTGGCGATGGTCCGAATAGCTCTGGTCCAAGGATTCCCGGCTTACCACCGCATAAAAGTAAGCCTGTCCCTGGTCAGCCTTGGGGCGCAAAATGCGTCCCAGCCGTTGGGCCTCTTCCTGGCGTGACCCGAATGTCCCCGATAGCTCAATGGCAACGTTTGCCTCCGGCAGGTCAATGGCAAAGTTGGCGACCCTGGATACGACGAGGAGACGATTCTCGCCCCGGCGGAAGGCGTCGTACAAGGACTCCCGTTCCCAGTTCGGAGTCTTGCCCGTGACCAGGGGCGCACCCAGTCGTTTGGCTATGCCCTCATGCTGGTCCAGGTACGTGCCCATAACCAGTACCCGGTCTTCCGGGTGCCGTTCCAGCAGCCCTTGGAGGGCCTGGAGTTTCACCGGGTTTGTGGTCGCCCAACTCTACCAGTACTTCAGTAGAAGGAGACAACTCAAGGTGGGTGCAATTTTTGAGCAGGTTTGGGCGTTGAGTCCCGGCACGGCGCGCCCTGCAATCGCTAGGCCCTTGGCGGGCCGGCGTGTATGCGGTCATGGGCATCCACCAGGGGGTCGGGCGAGGCCCACCGGCTCTCTACCCACCACGTCGCGCCAGCTTCAGCGTACGACCTTGTTACTGCCCCTGACTCACGCGCATCTAAGACGGGCGTCTCTCCCTCAACCACGATGTCAACTGGCGGCAAGTCGCTCTTACGGTGGGACTCAGCGTAGGCCCGCATCGCAGCAACGTCGCCGGGGCTTGGGCGGCCGGCGCTTCCGTCCCCCTTTTGCAGCACCACGCCGTCCCATCGCAGGGCGCGGAGCATGGACTTGGGCCGGGGCCACACGCCTACGACCCACACGGGGATGCGCGGCGATTGTACCGGCTTGGGCAGCAGCGTCAAGCCTTCCACCTGGTAGTGGCTTCCGTGAAAAGTGAAGGGTTGCCCCGTCCACAGCCCTGCCAGTAGCTCTAGGCCCTCGTCCAGCAGCTCTGCCCGCGTCCGCAGGTCCAAAGGTTCGCCCACCTTGGAAAATCCGCCGTCGTCTTGTGCAGCGCCAAGGCCCACGGCGAGGGTCAGCCTCCCTCCTGAAAGGTGCTCCAGGGACACCGCCTCTTGGGCCAGCTTCCAGGGACGGCGACGGGGCACCGGCGTGACCAGCGTGCCGATGCGGATGCTGCGGGTGCGCATGGCCATGGCGGCCAGGGTCACCCACGGATCGTACGCGGGCGATGGAGGGACATCGGCCGTTTCAATGGAGATGCAGTCCGGCACAAAGATGCCGTCCCACCCTGCCGCCTCCGCCTCTGCTGCCAGGGCGGCGCAGGTCAGGGGATCGCCGCCGGGCAGCACGAAGGCGTAGCGCACGGCTAGGAAGGGACGCCTTGACTCTTGGCGGCGTCCCTAGCAGCCTTGAGCCACTGCTGGCTGCCCAGGGTAACCACCTGTCCATAGCTGGAGTGGAAGTAACGCACGCCCCGTTCCAGCCAGAAAGGGATCGCATCCACAGGGCAGCTACAGCCCGGCACTTTTCCGGCCTTTAAGATGGCCTTCACCGCGCCCTCAGTGGCCTTGGCGACCTCCGGATGGGCCATCTGTCCGGGATACCCCATAGCCAGAGAGAGGTCGCCCTGGCCCACGAAGACCACGTCCACGCCGGGCACGCGGGCAATAGCCTCGGCGTTCTGCACGCCTTTGGGGCTTTCTATCATGATGCACACCAGGGTTTCCTGGTTGGAAACCTGCACCCACTCCGCGCCGGAGTACCCCCTATTGTAGCGGCTGGGTCCGTAGCCGCGTTTCCCCAGGGGAGCGTACTTGACCGCATCCACGGCGACCTTGGCCTCATCTGCGGTGTCTACCTGGGGCACTTGAACGCCGTGCGCCCCGAGGTCCATGAAAGGGCGGATGAACTCCGGCCTGGTCATGATGGGCCGCACAAACGGCGTCATGCCGCTGATTTCGCAGGCGCGGACGCAGCCTTCAATATCGGCTGTTGTCACAAAGCCGTGCTCGTTGTCCAGCAGTACCCAGTCAAACCCGGCGTAGCCCAGCGCCTCCAGCGCATAGGGCGCAGGGTCCGATGTCATGACACCCCAGACAACTTTGCCAGCGGCCAGCTTCTCCTTGGTCCGGTTCTTGAACATGGCGACGCCTCCTTGCAAGAGTTCTCCCGCAGTATAGCGGAGTCTGGGCCAGCCGTCTTGTGCGGTGCGCCAGTCCAATGGACAGGGGGCATCAAGTCGCACCCTTTAGGGTGCGGTGGTGTCTAGAGAGACACGTGGATATCCTGCGGGTTCATCGTATGCCCGTGTCTATGTCTATAGCCAGCTCCGTCGTCTTGCCCGCGGATACGGTCGTTTGCTGGGGCAAGGCACGGCTGCACCCCAGATAGGTGCAACTGGTGAGCTGCACGGTGTAGGTCCCTTCTGCAATCTCGGCCCGGAACGTGCCGTCATCGTTGAGCTTCACCATGATGGCGTCGCCGCTATTGGTCGGCCCCAGGACAAGGGAACGCGAGACGTAGGGATTGGGGACTGCGCCGGGGCACGGCTCCACCGGGCACAGCGGGCCAATGGTAACCTTGCCTTGCAGCACGCCGGTCGCCGTGGTGGTCGTGCCCTTGCAGGCGGCGACTAACAGCAGCAACGCCAGCAGCCCAAGCATGAGGGCTGCATTGGGCAAAACGCGCATGCGCCTCTGGACTACGACGGTCATGGCTCGTCCTTCTGGGCGTCCTCTTTTCTTGAATACAAACCCAGTATAGCAGCACCCAAATCTGACACGCGATTCCCCAAAGGCCAGAGATGTGCGTGTGCCTGCGCCACAAGCTGCACCCGTTAGGTTGCGGGTCGCCTTGTCGTGCTAAAATGGCTGGGCGAGGAGAAAGCCATGATTACAGAAGCCCAATTCAAGCAATACATTGATTCCATAAGCGGCCCCGACGTCATCAAGCGGGATTTTGAGCAATCGGAGGCCGATAGCCGCCTGCTGCGAGAAAAACACGAAGAGCTGCTTGCCCTGTACCCCGATATGTACGTCGCCTGCTACAAGGGGCAAGTCGTGGCGGCAGGCTCAATAGAAGGACTGGTGCAGGCGCTGGATGAAAAAGGCATTCCCTCGCAGTTCGCAGCACGGGCATTCCTGGCGACCAAACCTGAGGTGTGGGTGCTGCAAGCGTGATCACAGGCCACTTTGGAACGGACGGGAAGCCCTACGTGAAGAGCCAACAGGTCATTCCAAGCCTAAGCGTACGAGGTGATGTTGAGTTCCTCTTGGACACTGGCTCGGACAGAACCTCTTTACATCCCCTAGATAGCTTGGCTTTGCGTGTCCCCTATGCTCAGTTGGGCAACCCCATGTACTTTGCAGGGATTGGCGGTTCCCAGGCGTATTTCACCGCTGACGCCGCCTTGCTTTTCCGAGATGAAATACAAGACCGCCTCTATTTCCTTCGTGTTGCTATCGCACGCCCCAGCCAGCATAACCTACAATTGCCCTCGCTCCTCGGCCAGGACATCCTCCGCCACTGGCGCACCATCCATGACCCGACAGAACGGGCGCTGGAGTTCACAGTGCGTCGCAGCGACGGCACGGTGATGCTGCAGCCGTAGCCTCCCCCCTAAAACAACTGGGGCCAGCGCACTCGCGCCAGCCCCAGCCGTTATGCTTTATGTCCGTATGTCTGTCTGCTAGTATGCCCGTCGCCCTACAGCGCCACCTTCTGGCGTACGCCCGTGTCCGAGGCGCGCTGCACGGCGTCCATGAGCCGGTGGCGCTTGACCGCGAAATCAAAGTCCGGGTCCACCTTGGTGTTGGTGCGGATGGCCTTGGCGAAGTTAACCCACATCTGGCCGACCTCGTAGGCGGAGCCGGCATTCTGCACCTCCAGCGGCACCGTCTTCAGACGGTCCGGGATGGTCTGTTCCGTCAGCGCCTTGTCGTCCTTGCGCCCGCCGAGGATGCGCAGGCCCTCCCCAGCGCCGCCGCCACCGCCGGTCAGTACCAGCGTGCCGTCGGTGCCGTAGATCTCCATCTTGTAGCCGCTGCCGTGGTAGGGGTGGACGCCCACATTGGCGTTGACCACCGCTCCGTTTTCCAGCTTGCCGCTCATCATAATGTTGTCCGGCGATGTCACGTCCACGTACTTCTTCGTGTCCGTCTCGTACCACTGTTTGACCTGGGTGCTGACCACCGCAGCTACCTCGGTGATCTCGCCTGCGACCATGCACAGGGCGTCAATGGAGTGGCCGAAGCCGATGGTCAACGTGTTGGCGCCCAGGGCGGCGTCGCGCTGCCAGGTGCGGTCCGATGGGCGGGTCAGCACGCCGCCGCCCATCTGGTTCAGGTTGACGGACAGCACCTTGCCCACGTAGCCTTCCTTCACCAGCTCCGCCAGGCGCAGGTAGGTCGGCGACGCGCGGCGCTGGAGGCCGACCATGGTATGCACCTTCATCTTGCGGGCCAGGGCTGCCAGCTCCTCGGTCTCCTTCAGGTTCGCGCCCAGGGGCCACTCGCAGTACACGTGCTTGCCGGCTTCCAGGGCGTTCTTGGTCAGCACGTAGTGGGTGGGCACGCGCACCACCACGTCCACGGCCTCCACCTGGGGGTTGGCGTCCATGGTCTTGTCGTCGTGGAAGGCCAGCTCCACACCGTATTTCTGGGCTGCGGCGCGCGCCGTGTCGTCGTGGGCGGTGCAGACGGCGTACAGCTCCGTCTCCGGCAGCTTCTGGATGGCCGGGATGTGCGCCGACGGCCCCCACCTGCCGGTGGCCCCAATGAGTCCGATCCGCAAACGCTTGGCTGTGGTCATGTAGTGCTCCTCTCGTTCTTATGGCGTTGTGTAGTTAACTGCGTATCGGCAAAAAATACAACACTGCTTTTAGATGTACGCAGGCTCTCTTGGGTTCTACAACGATTGGGCCGAGGATGCCAGCTTGCCCATCAGCGCCTCATACGCCGCCTTCAGCGCGGGCGATGTGTTGATAGCCGTGTCAACGATGGTGAGCATGGGCTATCATGATATCAAGAACTTTGATGGGTTCTGGCCGCACTGCTGGATGAGGAAAACGGTCTTCTTAACCTTTGGCAAAGTCTGCATGTGGGCTTCAAGGTAGAGGCCATTGGACAGTTTCACACCAAAGTGGAAAGGTGTACTCTTTGCGTCTGGGTGATGGTTTGTATTGGCTACCAAATACCGAACAGGCCCATTCATCAAGGGGACACTCAGCGCCGCAAAATGCCCGTTCTTGATGAGCCATTCTGCCACTTTGACTAGAATGTCATTCCACGTGTTGATCGTCTCTGTCGTTTTGTCAGGAAACATTATTTGAGCAGGGGGCTTTTCTCCACTACGAGGGTGCAAGTCCAAAAGGGACTTACTAGTTGAGGACACTGCTGGGCCTGATGGTGGTGTGGCAGAGAAAGACGTGCCTGACCTGGTAGGTGCTGTGGTTGGGACAGAAAGTGCTTTCAAGATGGCGAAACGTTGCAAAGCACACGCCTCGCGTGCCGTCTTTAACGAATCCGTCGAGTTCAGGTCCCATTCGCATACTTTCGTCTGGAAGGTATTCTTGGAGGTGTCATGTAATTCCCATCTCGCTCCGTTTGTTACGACGTAGAATGGGGCCTTTGTGTCAAAGGCGTACCCTAAAGCTTGGGAGAGAGCAGCGCTGTCCAATGGTGTATCTATTGCCTTCGCTTCCACGACCACACATATTTTGTTACTGTTCAGAAGGACGTAGTCAGCTTTATTTTTGCCAATAGGGTAATTCGGATAAACTTGGTTTAGGTCTCTCGTGTTCCAGCCAAGAGCATCCAGTAATGGACCTATGAGAGTATCCCTCGTCGCAGTTTCATTATGCCGGAGTTTAGACCACTGATGGACTATCTTCTCACGGAGTTTTTCGATTTCAACCACTATCTCTGGCAACACCATGTTAAGGCACCTCCACAGGCAACTTCGTGGTAAACCGCCGAGCAGGGACAACGTGCAACGCTGGCGGCAACTCTTCGCCGTGCTCTAGGTAGGACTCCACCAGCTTGCGGGCTACATCCTGTGCTATTTCCAGGGTCTCAGCCACTGTTCGGCCTTGGACTACAAATCCAGGCAAGTCCTTACTGGTTGCCAGATAGACGCCTTCCGGCAGGGCCTTGATGGTTATGCTAATGATAGCTTCACTCATACGCCGTGACCTCTCTCCCTTAGTCCCTCTCACCTATCACGCTGCGTGGCCCGACCGCTTTCATCGTTCGTCCTCTTTCACGGGGAAACCCAGCCGCCGCCGAGGAGGTTCCGGCGGGGTCATAAGCTGCCGGATAGCATCAAACACCACCTTGAACTGCTGGTCATTTTTCTTCTCTAGCTCGTCCAGGCGCTTTGATAGTTCTGCGTTGGAAGCAATCAACTGGCGCAGGCGCACAAAGGCCCGCATGATCTCAATGTTTACCTGCACCGCCCGCGCGCTCCGCAGCACACTGGAAAGCATGGCAACGCCTTGCTCGGTGAAGGCGTAGGGCGGGTAGCGCCTCCCGCCTCTCCCTTCGTTTGAGGTCACAATTTGTGACCTCAAACAGCTGAACTCTTCCCTGGTAAGCTGGAACATGAAGTCTTCAGGGAACCGGTCCTTGTTTCGCCCCACGGCTTGAACTAACGCCCTTGTTTCCACACCATAGAGCTCAGCCAAGTCGCTATCCAGCATAACTCGCTGGCTACGTATCAATAGGATAGCGTGCTCAATGCGTTCAGAAGGGATCATTGTCCGACTTTCTTCCGCTATCTACTACTAACGCCTGACGTTTGTCTTTGATTCACGCCTCCTCCAGCGTGCTCGTGTCCCCCTCCGGCAGGCGGCGCATGATCTTTTGCCACTGCGCGTCTTCGGCAGCGTCTTAACGAAGTCAGCCCGATAGTTCAGGAAATCACGGCCTTTTCAACACCTGGTCATGCTCCCCCACATTGCGCATGAAGATGATTTCCCCGGACATTTCAAAGGTCATACGCAGTCTCTTTGAAGGGCGAGCTTCCCAGATGTTCTTCCTGCCTTCCATTTTCTTGACGCGCAGGCCGGGGTAGTTAGGGTTATCACCCAGCAAAGCAAGCGCTTTGCGAACGCTCCGTTTCTCGGCACTGGTGAGCCTCTCATACGCCTGATCAAACTGCTCGGTGAAGAGGACCTCCATAGCTATGCTTTCCCCTCAAGATACCTCACGGCGTCGGCCGCTGACTTGAACCTCTTCACCCGGCCAGCTTTTATGTCTTCGTCTGCCTTGCGTTCCCCCTTCTGCCACTCTTCAGTCCAGAAGTAAGCCTGGCTAGCGTCCACAAGCTTCTTCGGCGTCAATACTATGCGCCCCTCCTGGTCAAGCGCGACCTCAACAAAGTCACCAGGCTGCATGTTAGTCTTTACCCTGATTTCTTTAGGAAGAGTGACCTGACCACCACTGGTTAGCTTCGTTAGTGCTCTCATTGAGTCCCTCCATCATGGCTCATTGTATCATGATTCAATGAAATCTTACGGTGGATGGCTTGCCAGGACAAGAGAACATTTATGTCTCCCTCTCCGCGCGAAGGGGAAAGCGTGTTCTCCCTTCCCGCTACGGGAAGGGGACTACAGGGGTTAGGTCTACTCCTCCTCCAGCGTGCTCGTGTCGCCCTCCGGCAGGCCAAGCTCCCGCGCCTTCAGCAGGCGGCGCATGATCTTGCCGCTGCGCGTCTTTGGCAGGCTCTTCACGAAGTCTATCTCGCGCGGCGCAACGCCCGCCGACAGCTTCTCCCGCGCGAACCGCAGCAGCTCCTGGCGCAGCCGGTCCGTCGGCTCGTAGCCGTCCTTCAGCGCCACGAATGCCTTCACCACCTCCATGGCGATGGGGTCCGGCTTGCCGATGACCCCCGCCTCGGCCACGGCGGGATGCTCTATCAGGGCGCTTTCCACTTCAAACGGCCCGACCAGGTGGCCGGCGGTGTTGATCACGTCGTCGGCGCGGCCCACGAACCAGAAGAAGCCGTCCTCGTCCACCCGGGCCTCGTCGCCGGTGATGTACCACCCTTTCTTGAACTTGGAGTTGTACATCTGCTCGTTCTTCCAGTAGGTGTGGAACATGGACGGCCAGCCGGGGCGAATCGCCAAGTAGCCCTGCTGTCCCGACGGCAGGGGGTTGTAGCTGCGGTCCAGGATGGCCGCCTCAATGCCCGGCAGGGGCCGTCCCATAGAGCCGTGGCGCACCTCCTGGAATGCGTAGTTGGCGATCATGATGGCCCCGGTCTCCGTCTGCCACCAGTTGTCGTGGATGGCCTGCTTGAAGGCTTCCCCCCCCCAGACGATGGCCTCCGGGTTCAGCGGCTCCCCCACGCTATTGATGTGGCGCAGGCTGGACAGGTCGTACCGGGACGTGACGCTGGTGCCGCCGCGCATCAACATGCGGATGGCCGTGGGCGCGGTGTACCACACCGTCACCTTGTGTCGCTGGATAAGCTCGTACCACGTTGCGGCCCGGATGCCGCCCTCGTAGATGAGCTGCGTGACGCCGTTGCTCCAAGGGGCCAGCATCCCATACGACGTGCCGGTGACCCAGCCGGGATCGGCGGTACACCAGTACAGGTCGTCCGGGTGCAGGTCCAGCACCCACTTGCCGGTGATGTACTGCTGGACGATGGCCATGTGGCGGTGCACCGCGCCCTTGGGCTTGCCTGTGGTGCCGCTGGTGTAGTGCATGATGGAGTAGTCGTACATAGACGTATTGTCGGTGCGGAAGTCCGGCGACGCCTTGGCCATCAGGTCTTCGTAGCGAAGGTCCGTCGGGGCGATGGGTGTCTTGTCCCTGCCCAGCTTGTTGACGATGATGACGTGCTTCAGCTCCGGCAGGTCTTTGAAGATGCCTGCGACGCGCCCCCGCAGATCCGGCGAGGTCACGAGGATCTTCGCGCCGCTGTCCAGCAGGCGGTCCCGCACTGGGTCCGGCCCGAAGGCGGAGAACAGCGGCCCGGCGATGGCCCCGGCCTTCAGGATGCCGAACACGGCGAAGTAGTGCTCCGGAATGCGGTCCAGGAAGGTGAAGACCCGGTCGCCGCGCTGGACGCCCAGGCCCCGCAGCACGTTGGCGAACTTGTTGGTCTCTCGCTTCATGTCGGCGAAGGTGTACCGCTCCTGCTCGCCGTTCTTGCCCTCCCAGATCATGGCCGGCTTGTTAGCCGAAGCTCCGTTGGCGTGGCGGTCAATGCACTCGTGGGCCTTATTCAGGCCGCCATCGGGCAGCCAGTCCAGCTCCTTGTACACGTCGGAAAACTTGAAGGACTTGCGGACTTGCGCATAGCCGGTGAGGTTGGGCCGTACCTTTACCCGCGAGAGTGGTGGCTTCTTGGTGATGTTGTAGGACGCCATGAACACGCCTCCTGGCGATGGTTTGTAGCTGGCGTAAGTCTAGTACGGGGATAGAGGGGAGTCAACGTTAGCGAAGCAAGCGGACGGTGATCCCCAAGTCAAGCGTTGCCCAGATGCGGTCGGCAGTAAGCACGGGCAACGTCAGGCGGGTGGCCAGGGCAACGCAGGCTCTATCTGCAAGGGAAAGGCCTGCCTGTCGTGTCTGCGGATGCAGTGACGCAGTAAGGGTAGCGTCCTCCACACTGAAGGGATGGATAGCTAATCCTAAGCCGGTCATTTCCTCGTACAGACCGGCTGTTGCTATGTGTTCAGCTTGTGCTCGTTGGAGTACCTCGGCCCAGTTCACCGATGAAATTGCCGCGCCAGGCAAGGCCTGTTGAACCAAAATTGCACCCGGTTCGGCGCGCAGAAATGCCAGCAAAGCCGAGGCGTCCAAAACAACGGAGAAATGACCATTCACAAGCCCATCTCCTCTTTGCGTGCTTCCTCTCGCCGCTCGGCGATGAGATCCGCGACCATGTCAACCTCGGGAGGAATATCTTTGAAGCGGGCTTGTACCCGTTGCATCAACTGGTCCCGTGTGAGCAACTGAATATGGCCCTCCAGCAGCAGCAGCAGCAATTCATCCCCTTCCTTAAGGCCAAGCTCACGCCGTACCGCCGCCGGCAGGACTATGCGCCCCTGGGGGCCTATTTTGACCGATGCGTGTGTCATTGCAACGCTCCTTGTGCTCCGTCCACACACAGTATGACACACCTACTCATGGTGTGCCATGAGGGGCCGCCTTGGGGTCAGGGTCCTTCGGTTCTCTAGCGCTGGTAGAAGAATCGCCGCGAGGTCATCTCGCACGTCTCCGGTAGTCTTCTGAAAGCCCCTGCATCTTGGGGTAACCGACACAGCGCCCCTGGGAGTGCCAACAATAGCCAAGAGCCAGGCACAAGGCCTGGCTCTTGTTGCGGGATACTAAGGCGGTCGTTAGTAACTGGACTTGCAGAAGACCAACGACCTGATCCGCAGCTTCCCTAGTGTTCCATATCTGTGCTAGATGTTGCCTGGTCAGTCCACTTACTTACGCACCCATTAGTAAGTTGTAGAGGGGTCTACTTCCCCATCAGCTTCTGGACGGCTTCCAGTGACTCCGTGGCGTGTTGCTCCGTATTTGGACGGTCGTCTACGATGTGGCGGATGACCCCTCCCTTGTCAATGACAAAGGTGATGCGGCGGTCGGAAAGGCGGTCTTCGTTGAAGACGCCAAATGCCTTGGCCGCAGCAAAGGTGGGGAAATCGGCCACCAAGGGAAACCCTACGCCGCAGTGATCGGCGAAGGCTTTCTGAGGGGCGGCGGCATCGGTGCTGGAACCCAGAACCTGGGTTTCTAGCTGTTGAAATTCCGGAAGCAAGGTCTGGAATTTCCGCAGCTCCCGCTCTCAGCCGCCGGTAAAGGCGCGGGCGTAGAACGCCACCACCACGTTCTGCTTGCCGGTGAACTCCCGTAGCTTGTACTCCTTGCGGTCCGCCCCGGTGAAACCGACGTCAGGGACGGGATCGCCCACGTTGGGCATAGGCATAAAGTCCTCCTTTTCAGTCCTTGCGATACCTCTGGTTAGATGCATATGATGCAGAAAAGGATTGCAACCCATACGTGAGTACCTTGACTCTGAGGGAGGCACTTGGTACAGTTCCTATGTTCGTATTCTACCTGCCTTCGGAAGCCGCTGCAATTGGCGGGCGCATCCTTAGGTACCAGTTAGGTTGACCAAACCCAAACCAGGAGGTTGATTCCGTGAAACTGAAGCGATTTCGTATCGCCGTTTTTCTAGCTCTGTTTGTACTTGCAGCAATCCCCCTCTCAGTGAGTGCAAGCCATTCTTGGGGCGGCTACCATTGGGCGCGGACGAGCAACCCGTTCACTTTGAAGTTAGGGGACAACGTGACCACCATCTGGGACGGTCACCTCGCCGCCGCTTCCACCGATTGGAGCACCTCTGAAGTGTTGGACACGGCCGTTGTCATCGGCCAATCCAAAGGGAACTGCCTGCCCACCACCGGACGCGTGGAAGTCTGCAATAAGTCCTATGGCAATAATGGCTGGCTGGGCCTGGCGAGTATCTGGGCCAGCGGCTCCCACATCACCAAGGGCACTGTCAAGTTGAACGACACCTATTTCAACACCTCCACATACAATTCCCCCGCGTGGCGGCAATTCGTGATGTGCCAGGAGGTCGGCCATGTGTTCGGGCTTGATCACCAGGATGTGAGTTTTACTAATCCCAACCTCGGCACATGCATGGACTACACCAACGACCCCGCCCGCGATGACGGCCTAGGAAACAACCTGCATCCGAACGCGCACGACTACGAGGAGTTGGCGATTATTTACAGCCACCTGGACAGCACTACGACTATCAAGGCAAGCACTGGCAGCAAGGGCGCTGCCGGACCCGCTAATGGCCAAGATGGCGAGGATTGGGGCGCTGCAGTCCGGACCGACGCCAATGGTCGCGCCAACGTCTTCGTCAAGAGCGAGGGTGGCCAGCAAAAGATTACCTGGGTGTACTGGGCCGATTAGTGGCTCTCCCTTCCATCGCAGCATGTACAAGGGAAGAGGCTCCGAGCAAATCCGGGGCCTCTTTCCTTGTGTATTTCTCACCACAATAGCGGCGGAAACGTGGGTCCAAGGCGGGCTTCGCGCCATGGGTTTGTGCGAGGGGAAGATTTTCGTGTAGCCGCTAGCTATCTCCCTGTCTTGACACCCTACCAATGCCCACGTACCATGAGCGGTGTCCCTTCCGCGTTCAGGCATTACCTGCTGCCCGGCGGGTGCCCCTCCGGCAACCCCCTCTATTTCCTTATCTCCTTTTTTGAACAGGGTCGCTTTTTGCCTTTGACAAGGCAGGGAAGAAACAGCTAAGACATGACCAAATTCATTTTTGTCACCGGCGGCGTCGTCAGTTCCATTGGCAAGGGCATTAGCGCTGCCTCCATAGGCCGGATTCTCAAGAGTCGCGGCTTGACCGTCTCTGTCCAGAAGCTGGACCCCTATCTCAACGTTGACCCTGGCACCATGTCCCCCTATCAACACGGCGAGGTGTACGTCACCAAAGACGGTTGCGAGACGGACATGGACCTGGGGCACTACGAGCGCTTCATTGACAACGAGCTGACCGCCTCCTCAAACGTAACCTCCGGCCAGATCTATAGCTCGGTCATCGGCAAAGAGCGGCGCGGCGACTACCTGGGCGGAACCATCCAGGTGGTTCCCCACGTGACCAACGAAATCAAGGACCGGATCCTCGCCATCGCCAAGGAGAGCAAATCCGACGTGGTGGTGGTGGAAGTGGGCGGCACCGTCGGCGACATTGAGGGCCTGCCCTTCCTTGAAGCCATTCGCCAGGTGCGCAACGACGCCGGCAGGGACAACGTGTACTACATCCACGTGACCCTTCTGCCGTACCTCATGTCCACCGGCGAGCTTAAGACAAAACCGACCCAGCACAGCGTCAAGGAGCTGCGCAGCATCGGCATCCAGCCCGACGCCATCATTACGCGCAGCGATCTGCCCGTTCCCGAAAGCCTCAAGGACAAAATCGCCCTCTTCTGCGACGTGCCGAGGGAGGCGGTGATCGCCCTGCCCACCGTGGACAACATCTACCGCGTGCCCCTCATCCTGGAGGAGGCCGGCCTTGGCGATATCCTGCTGAAGCGTCTGGGCCTCCAGTACCACGAGCGCGACCTTGCTGGGTGGCGCGCTATGGTAGACCGCTTTACGGAGCCGAAGCCCAAGGTATCCATCGCCGTGGTGGGCAAGTATGCAGACCTGCCGGAGGCCTACCTTTCCGTCAAAGAGGCGCTCTCCCACGCAGCGCTCTATCAAGACAGGGACGTTTCTCTCGCCTGGGTCCAGTCGGAAGACATAGAAAAGCGCGGGCCGGATGCGTTGTTGTCTACTGCCCAGGGCATTGTCGTCCCTGGAGGCTTCGGCTCCCGTGGCATTGAGGGGACCATACAGGCGGCGCAGTATGCCCGCACCCACGCCGTGCCCTATCTTGGGCTGTGCCTGGGCATGCAGCTTATGGTGGTGGAGTTCGCACGCAACGTCCTGGGCATGGAGCGGGCTAACTCCACCGAGTTTGACCCGGAAACGCCCTATCCCGTCATCTCAATGATGGAAGAGCAGCGTAGCATCCGGCAAATGGGCGGGACCATGCGCCTTGGCAACTACCCATGCAATTTGGTGGAAGGTTCCAAGGCTGCCGCGGCCTACGGCGCGCCCATGGTGTACGAGCGTCACCGCCACCGTTACGAGTTCAACAACAAATACCGCGAGGCTTTGATTGAGGCAGGGCTGCGACCCTCCGGCCTCTCCCCGGACGGGAACCTGGTGGAAATCAGTGAGATCGGCGACCATCCCTTCATGGTCGGGACCCAGTTCCACCCGGAGTTCCGGTCCCGGCCAGACCGTCCGCACCCGCTGTTCGCCAGCTTCATGGCTGTGGCAAAGGGCATGGTGCGCGAAGGCGGACAGCACCCGCTGCCCCTCGGCACCGGCTAGAGGTTGCAACCCACCGTACGCAACGGGACGCCATTGGCGTCCCGTTGCTGTTTTCTGGGCGATTTGAGCGTCTTAGCAGGCTGCGGAAAAACCCAAGTTGAAACACAGGTGTGCAGATAGGAACAAGAGTAGAACAGAGGGAACACCTCCGGAGTTGTTCCCTCATGCGCGGACGGAGAGAGCCTCAGGTAACGATGCTGGCCTTTGTGGACATGGATGAACGGGTACCGCAGGACCATCCCTTGCGCACCATCAAGAGTCTTGCGGATGCGGCCACGCATTGAGCGCGCCAGCGACGCACGTCGCGGCATAACCCAGCGCTGAATCTTTTGCAACATTGCGATGCACGTTTTCAAACATCTAATGCTTTCTTACACGTATGCCACTTATTAAGAAATCTTAATAGTTTGCCTCAATTGACAACAAACACAGTGGTGATGGTAGGATATGGCAACGTTTTCCACTGCAAAATGTATAAAACCGCAATCAATGCCTGGGGAATTTGCAGTGATTGATGCACAAGAACCAAAGTAAACGGAGAAAGCCTGGCACAACGCGCGTGAGGTAACCCCCGGTGAGCAATCAACCAGTCACTCCAAATGACGCGCCAAACCCGACGCCGCAGGAACGGGCTGTACTTGCATTGCTTCAGGCTGGCCTCCCCAACAAAGAGATAGCAGCGAGGCTACATCTGAGCGTCTACACCGTCCGCGAGTACGTGAGCAACCTGTTGGAAAAGTATGCCGTGTACAACCGGACGGAGCTTGTCGCCAAGCTGCTGAGCAGCCTGCCTTCTCCCCAAAACGGCCCATGACCAGTGGCCGTCATCCTTGGTGCGTTTGCATCATTCGGGCATCCCTACAAATGTAGGGTTTACAGAAAAGGATCCCGTGGGAATAATGTGTCTACTGACTACGGTAACGTCTTTCCTTGGGTATTGATCTGGCTTCTGATGTGAGGTTTGAATAATGCGATTCTTATTCTCTCGGTCTAGCCTAATCGGTCTGATCTCAGTGGTTATCGGAGCCGCTGTTCTCGGCATCCCAATGCTGATAAGTTCTGATTCTTCTGAAGGTGCTGGCCTACGGCAGATGCCTTCAGACCAAGACAGGGTCGTTTATCAACGAACGAGGATAATCCAATCGGGGGAATATCCTAAGTGGGTCAGAACCCCTACCGGGGTTGAGATTGAGCAGTTTCCAGAAGTTATCATGGAAAGCTGGACTCGGATTGACAGAAACAACCTCGTAATACAAGGCCGCGATGTCCTGTCAACGCCAGATGGCCGTGTTTACCAGGAGGGAATAATGGACCGGACCGGCAAGCTTACGACAAGAACCATCTACGATGGTGAGACCTCGGCGTTTTCAGCAAAGGACTTGGGGCAAATACAAGCAAATCCAGATAGTAGGCGACGTGGGGAGTTGAACAGGTTTGCCAACGACCCTACGTGGACTAAACTGAATGACGATGGGGCTACGGTGACCTTTAGACAGCTTTCGCCAGTTACGGTCGTTGACCCCTATGGTTATGCAGCTACTGTTGTTTTGAGCAAGAGCACAGGTTCTATTCTGAAATCAAGGACGGAGTACAATGCCCCAGGAGGAGTTTTTCAAGAAACTATTAATGAGGCATATGAAATCTATGCCGTTGCTTCTGTCGACCCGAAGGTTTGGGTTCCCATCATTAAGTAAATAGGAGTACGCCAATGTTTGCACGACTGAAAGCTCTGCCCATCGCTTTCGCAGTATTGGTATCGGTTGTATTGGCGTCTGCAGTCTACGCTTCTGATTATTGGACCAAGACTGTTAGTGGCGTAACTCTAACTGCTCAGGCGACTAGTGTCAAGTATTGCTGTTTCCATTGGGGTGGATCAGCTTCTTCAAACTCTACAACTGCCATAGCCATCGCGGTTGAGAACTACGGAATGGAAACCTGCAATTTTAGTAGGTTCCAGCGCTGGTACGATAGCGATTGGCAGAATTCATCGTATTGGGCGGACGCAAGTGGGTCTGGAGTGTATATTCTTCCTTGGGATTGCACGATTTATCAAGACCTATCTTCGGAAGGGTACCATCTTTTTTGGTACGCTCCATACGGTATTGATGAAACTCCTTTCACTGAGTCTGTTATTTTCTACCCCTAGTTGACTGGTGCCCCAGCGCTGAGGAAAGCCACCAACGTTTGTCTCACAAGTGTGCCCAACCGAACGCCTAGTCGCCCCCTTATACCGAGGTGTCTAGGCGTTCACACCACTCACTTCTTTCTCGCCCCCCTACCCCCGCACCCTCGGCAGCACCTCTTCGCCCAGCAGTCGGATGGTCCGCAGCACCTGCGCCTGGGTCATGCCCGGGACCTGGATGCGGCACAGGAGGTAGTTCAGCCCAAAGCGGTCCTGGAAGTCCTGCACCCGTCGCGCCGCCTGGGCCGGCGTCCCCACCACCATCTGGCTTGATGCGCGGCTGCGGAACTCCTCCGCCGTCGTCCTGCCCCCGTGGAAGCGGTGCGCCTCCTCCATCACCGATCCCTCGTCCTGCGACACGTACACCGCCATGCCCGTGGGGTAGTCCGGCGGCACAGGCTTACCGTACTCCTGCAACGCCTGGAGGTACTGGGCGCGGCCCTGGGCCAGCCCTTCGCCTGCGCCTCCCCCTGGGAACCAGGCGAAGCCGTAGCGCGCCGCCCGCCGTATGGGGCCATCCCCGCCACCGCCCATCCACAGGCGCGGCTGCTTCCACACCGACGTTGACTCCACCTTGGAGATGTTGAAATAGCGCCCGTGGTGCTCCACCTGCCCGCCGCGCCACAGCATCACCATCACGTCCAGCGACTCCTCGTGGCGAGAGACGCGGCGCTTCTTGTCCACGCCAAACGCCTCGTACTCCCGGTCTATGTTCCCCAATCCCAATCCCAGGATGAACTTGCCGCCCGTGAGCACGTCCATGCTGGAAGCCTGCTCCGCAATGTCCACCGGGTTGTGCAGCGGCAGCAGCACCACGCTCGTCGCCACCTCCATGCCCTCGCCCTCCGCGGCAAGTCGTGCCAGCAACGGGAACGTCTGCAAGCGGTACGACGGCGCGGCCAGGTAGTGCTGCCCGCTACAAATCAGGCTGAAGCCTACCTGCTTGGCGAGGCGCACCTGCTCCGCCAGGTCCCGGAAATAATCGGCAGGCGATACGCTCATGGGGAAGTTGGCGGTGACCCACAGGCCGAGTTTCATATCCTTGTCCTCTCCGGTGCTTTTGTTTGCTTGAAGTGCTGCGACTGGGTGGCATCAAGCCGCACCCTTTAGGGTGCGGTGGCGTCTCCTTCTCTCACTGCTCGTTGCGTGTCCCCATTGTGCATGTGATAGAATCATCTCGCAAGGTGCAGGCCATGGGGAAAAGGGAGTGCAGAGGGGCGTCCGACAAGTCGGGATGCCGGGAGTCTGAGGGTGTCCCTCAGATACAAATTCTTCCCCATTCCTTTCAGGATGGGGGCCAGGCGGATGGTCAAATGGGCGGCACTCTGCTGGCATATTGCCCGACTTAACGAAAGGACACACCGGCATGGCGACGCTGGCTCAACGTATCACTATAGACCCTGCCCAATGCGGCGGACGGCCCTGCGTGCGCGACATGCGTATCCGTGTGATTGATGTCCTGGACCTGCTCGCCAACGGGCTGACTCCACAGCAGGTCTTGGAGGAGCTACCCGACCTGGAACCAGAGGACATCCAGGCCTGCCTTCAATTCGCCAGCCGCCTGACTAACCATCCCGTCATTGAGGCAATTGTCCTTTTGTTGGATAACAAGGGCCGGGCGATTGCATCAGGAGTTGCGTTCCTAGCGTCGGCGTTCGTCTCGGCAGTGGGCCTCAAGTTGGCCAAAGAGCCTTGCATTGACCCGTATTTTTCGCCCAGGGTTGGATGCATGACGAGAGGGGATCCCCACTTAGGATTCTTGGACTATATCATCATTGTTGCCGTCGCATTCATCGCCATGGCAGCCGTCTGGTCCGTGACCGGCAAGTTCAGGTCGCGTGTGAGCAGGGCTGGAAGGTAGCTCTGGACGGTATCCGGCGGAGGTCATCTTCAACGCTGCTTTGTATCTGCATACCCCTACCTTACCTGCCTGCACACAATGGCAACGGCTTGAAGCCGCACCGTTCACGGTGCGGTGCCACGGAGCACAATCGCCTTGCAATGCCCTCCCCCCTTCTCCCCCACCGCCCCTATGCCGTAGAGTAGCAGTGACTCTTCTTGGAGCAACACCATGTCTGCCGCTCACCCTTCCGTTGACGTCGTCATCCCCGTCCTGAACGAAGAGAAGGCCCTGCCGGTCTGCGTCGCCCGCCTGCGCGACTTTCTGCCCAAGGCCATCCCCAACCCGTGCCGCATCGTCATCGCCGACAACGGCAGCTCCGATCGCACTCTGGACATCTGCAAGGAACTGTCCCGGCAGCACCCCGACGTCGCCTACATCCGCCTGGAGCAGCGTGGCCGTGGCCGCGCCCTCAAGCGCGCCTGGCTGGAGAGCAACGCCGGCATCGTCAGCTACATGGACGTTGACCTGTCCACGGACATCAACGCCTTCCCCCTCATGGTCAAGGCCCTGGAGGACGGGGCCGACGTGGCCTACGGCTCCCGCCTGGCCCGGGGCGCCAAGGTCTACAAGCGCACCCTCAAGCGAGAGATCACTTCTAGGGGCTACAACATCCTCATCAAGCTCATGTTCTGCAGCCGCTTCTCCGACGCCCAGTGCGGCTTCAAGGCCATCACCCGCGACGCCGCCCAGCGCATCCTGCCCCACGTCGTGGACAACGCCTGGTTCCTGGACACCGAGCTACTGCTCATCGCCGAAAAGCGCCGTTTCAAGCTCACCGGCATCCCCGTCATCTGGACCGACGACCCCGACACCCGCGTCCGCATCCTGCGCACCTCCTGGGAGGACGTGAAGGGCCTCTTGCGTCTGCGCTTCGGCGGCATACCGAGGGTGTGAAGCAAGAGAAACCCTGGACTTAAGTCCAGGGTTTCTCTCATCCTACGCGCCCAATCTCCCGTAGGGGCGTCCCGACTTGTCGGGACGCCCACGCCCTGTCTCCCTCCCACTTTAGGGGAGGGAGACTACAGAAGGAGAGGTCTCCCACCCCTTTCCCCCTGTGCTACAATCCTGCCATGACCACTCCCACCCATTGCAGCTACGTCTACGACTCCCCCCGCTACGAATGCCGCCTGCCAGCCCAAACAGGGAGCGACAAGTGCATCCTGCACACGCCAGCCGGGGGCAAGGACCAGGCGCAGTTCCTAACAGCGCTGCGGCGGAAAGTACAGTCAGACCAGCAAGACCTGGGCATAGACGCCATCCACTTGGAAGGAATCATAGCGCCGGGGGAGTTCACTTGGCGTGAAGTCGTGGAGGGGCTGGAGATCAAAAAATCCATCAGGTTTATTAGCGCCACCTTCTCCGCCAACGCCGACTTCTCCGAGGCCACCTTCTCCGCCGACGCCTACTTCTGGAGGACCACCTTCTCCGCCGGTGCCTACTTCTGGAGGGCCACCTTCTCCGCCAACACCTACTTCTGGGAGGCCACCTTCGCCGCCACCGCCTATTTCTCGCAGGCTAACTTCGCCGCCAACGTCGACTTCTTCGGGGCCACCTTCGCCACCAACGCCAACTTCGGGCAGGCTACCTTCTCCGCCGACGCCGGCTTCTGGGAGGCCACCTTCGCCGCCAACGCCGACTTCTCCCAGGCCACCTTTATGCAGCGCCTGACCTTCCGATCCCTCAATCCTCCCCGCGAAGAAACAGTTGAGGGTAAATCTGCATCAGAGGATGAGGCACCGCCAGCCAGGGTATTCCCCTTGGACTTCTCCTCCGTCATTCTGGAGCAGCCACGACTGGTCTCCTTTGAGGATATAGACCTCTCCGGGGCGTCCTTTCTGTCCACCAACCTGAGCCATGTCCGGTTCATCGCCGTCGCGTGGGCGTCCAAACGGGAACGCCTGTGGCGTATGCACCTTCCAGGGAGCACACACTTCCAGATCGGCGACCACGTGAAGCTGGAAGAGCAATGGAAAGGGCTGAACGCAGAGCAGCGGCAGCAGCGAGCAGCCCTTGTTGCAGACGAGTACCGCCAGCTTCGCCTGAACTTAGAGAGCGACCATCAGGAGATTGAGGCGGGCCACTTCTATATCGGCCAGATGGACATGCGTCGGAAAGTTCTGAGCCGACGAGATCCCTATGACTGGGGCTTATGGCTATATCGGCAAATCGCCATGTACGGCCAGAGCGCATGGCGGCCGCTGTTGTTCTACCTCTTCCTTTCCGCTGCCCTCGGCCTCACCTATCTGTTCACCGGAACGGTCACGGAGGTGGCGGACCACCATTGGGCGTGGGGCGGTCGCCCCTTCGTCCTGCTGGGAGACTTCTGGAAAGCCTTCTTCCTTGCCGCCTCTGCAGGGGCGCTCCTGCGTGACAGCGTGCATGGCGTCGGCGGCTGTGGCGCGGCACTGGTGTACCTGAACATGGTGGCGGACATCTTCCTCATCGCCCTCTTTGTCATCGCCCTGCGCAGGCATTTCCACCGGTAGGGGCGCAGTGTAACAAGAAACCCAGGACTTAAGTCCTGGGTTTCTTCGCATCTTCTCCCTCCCCTAAAGAGGGAGGGAGACCGAGAGGGAGAGGGAAAGGGACGTAGGGGCGCAAGGCTTGCGCTCCCGGTTGGGGTAACGACACATGCGGATTCCCTCTTTAGCGCGCTGCTGAAAAAGGAAAGTGCAGTCCCGATTGGGCGGGATTGCCGGGAGTCCCGACGTGTCGGGATACAATTCCTTCCTTCTTCTTTCAAAGAAGAGGAGGGAGGGGAAGGTAAAAGGAGTTTTTCAGCACCCTGCTAGAGCGCTCTTTGTGCGACAATACAGCCCTTATGATGCACAACAACAGTTGGGGCGGGGAAGCGCCTCCTCCCCAGCGCCCGCGCACGGCCAGCGCCAGGGCCATTGTGCCCCGCGCGCTGCGCTACCTGCGTCCCTACCTGTCGCCCTTCGCCGCCGTGCTGCTATGCGTTGTGGCCTCCGCCGGACTGGGCGTCGCGCCGCCGCTGCTCATTCGGCACATCATAGACAAGGCCCTGCCTGCCAAGGACGTTGGCCTGCTGACCTGGCTGGTGCTGGGCATCGTCGTTGTGTCCGTGTCCGGCGGCCTTATCAGCGTGCTCCAGGCGTACCTGAACAACGTGGTGAGCCAGCGCATCATGCTGGACATCCGCAACGAGATGTACCGGCATTTGCAGGGACTTTCGCTGCGCTTCTTCTCCGCCGCCCGCACCGGCGACGTGATGTCCCGCCTGACTAACGACGTAGGCGGCATCCAGGACACCGTCACCAGCTCCCTGCTGTCCATCATCAGCGACTTCGTTACCGTGTCGGTGACGCTGGTCGTGATCTTCGCCCTGGACTGGAAGCTGGCCCTTATCAGCATCAGCCTCCTGCCCCTGTTCATCATTCCCACGCGGCTGGTGGGCCGCCGCCGCCGTGAGCTGCGCAGGCAGATGCAGCAGGCCCAGGCGGACATGAGCACCCACATGCAGGAGACGCTGAACATCAGCGGGTTCCTCCTGATGAAAGTCTTTCACCGGGAGGGTGACGAGGCAAGCCGTTTCCGCGCCAAGAACGAGCGTGTGATGGGGCTGGCGCTGCGCCAGGCCGTGGTGGGCCGGTGGTTCTTCATGCTCATGGGGCTGTTCTCCTCGGCTGGGCCGGCCCTCATCTACTTCTGGGGCGGGCGCGACGTGATCGGCGGTGCGCTGACCATCGGCACCATTATAGCCTTCGTGGCCTATCTGGGCCGGTTGTACGGCCCGGTGAGCAACCTGGCTACGGTGTATGTGGACGTGCAGGCGGCCCTGGCCCTGTTTGAGCGCATCTTTGAGTACCTGGACATTGAGCCGGACGTGAAGGAATCCATCACGGCCAAAGAGCTGTCCCAGGTAAAGGGCGACATCGCCTTTGAGTCGGTGACCTTTGGCTACGTGCCGGGGCGGCTGGCCCTGAAAGACGTGAGCTTCCACATAGAGCCGGGGCAATCCGCGGCGCTGGTCGGCCCCAGCGGCGGCGGCAAGACCACCATCACCTACCTCCTGCCCAGGCTGTACGACCCCAACAGCGGGGCCATCCGGCTGGACGGCCATGACCTGCGGGACCTGACACTGCACTCCCTGCGCTCCAGCATGGGCATGGTCACCCAGGAGCCGTTCCTGTTCCACACCACCATCCGGGAGAACCTACAGTACGGCAGGCCGGGCGCGACCCAGGCGGAGTTGGAAGATGCGTGCAAAGCAGCCCAGCTCCACGAGTTCATCTCCGGCCTCCCCGACAGCTACGACACCGTTGTCGGCGAGCGGGGCTACCGGTTGTCCGGCGGCGAGAAGCAGCGGCTTGCCATTGCGCGGGCGCTGTTGAAAGACCCGCGCGTCATTATCCTGGACGAGGCCACGTCGCACCTGGACTCCCTGAACGAAAGCCTGATACGCTCCGCACTGGAGCGGCTGCTGTCTGGACGCACCAGCGTCATCATCGCCCACCGGCTGGCGACGGTCTTGCAGGCCGACATCATCCTGGTGCTGGACCGGGGCGAGCTAGTGGAGCAAGGGACCCACCAAGAGCTGCTGGCAAAGGGCGGGCTCTACGCCCGTCTCTACGAGATTCAGTTCCGCCCCCAGGAAGAGGGAATCGTCGGCGTGGGGTGAGTGAGAGCGTTGCCGCCGCCCGCCAAACACTGTTTCCCTCTTCCCGACACCGGAAGGGGGACTAAGGCGGTTAGTGCCTGTAAGGGCGCAAGGCTTGCGCCCCGTCGCCTGCGGGACAACATTGCGTAGGGGGAGGGATCCTCGCCACGTCCTCCAATTGTCACCCAGATAACGCATTCTGAAGGGCTTGGTCAACCAGCCGAAACAACGAAAGGCCCATCCCCGTACACAACGCCCCCGCAATCTGTTACCCTTTTGGCAACATGACTCAGGAAGGATCACCGGAACACACCATGCCTATTCCTAAAGAGGTACGGCTTCTGCCTGACGGCATCCACATCACCTGGGACGACGGACACCAGGGCTATCATGAGCACCGCTCCCTTCGCTATCAGTGCGGCTGCGCCGGGTGCGTCAACGAAATGACCGGCCAGCGCGTCATCAGCCTGGCAGACGTGCGCCGTGACGTGGAGGCCCTGGACTATGATCGGGTGGGCCGCTACGCCCTGCAATTCCTGTGGAGCGACTTCCACCTCACCGGCATCTACCCCTACGAGACGCTACGACGGCTTTGCCAGTGCGACGTATGCCGTAAGGCCAAGTCCCCGCCTGTGTAACAAGGCCGGCTCCTAGCGCCAAGTTGCGTAGGTAGCCATAGACAATGCGCTTGCCTCTCCAACTTTTCTTAGCGGAAACGGGAAATTCTCTTATCTTCGCTTGAGTCGGCGGACCGCAGTGCCAACAAGGGAATTAAGCGACGGATATCTGAATAATCTCGCCAATGCTGCCTACTTCCCAGCAGCGTATGGATGCGTTACCATCTAATGTATACGGCTGCAAGGTGGCCCGCCCCAGGCAGCGGTCTAGTTTGAAGCTCCAAAGGTGAATTAGCACGTTGGGAGGGGACTATGGCCGCTAGGTCTGAGGCAGCCGTTCCGAGAATGGCCGTCAAGCAGCGTTTTCGCATGCCCAACCCCTTTGCCTGGTGGCGGGCGCAGTGGGCGCGCATGGTGCGTCCCATCATTCTTGACGCCCGAGACGATAACCTTTCCCACCGTATTCTCAAGTACTGAGAGGACGAAGACCTCGCCGTTGGCGAGATTCAACGCATCGCAGGCATCCGCTGCGACCTCCCGCGCAACTGGTAGGCGCGTGGTTGCCCCGTGCTGTATTGTTTTGCGTGTCATTTCACTCCCCCCGACTAAAGTCGGGGGTTAAGCTAGGCTAAACCTGGCCTTTAGTGCCAGGGCACATCCTGCCCCCAATCTCAAACCAGGTGTTGCACTAAACGATGAACTCCCTCTTTCCAGACATCCCGGAATTGCCCGAGGGCATCCCCAACGTTCCACCGGCGGAGCCGCTGGAAGCGTGGAAGAACGGCCTGCTCATACCGCCTGGCGAGGGCGAGGCCGTGTGGCTGCTGGATGAGCTGGTAACATTCAAGGTCGGGGCAGTGGAGACCAACGATAGCTTGTCCGTGAACGAGGTCAGCGCCGGGCCGTCCGGCGGGCCGCCGCTCCACGTACACCACCGCAGCGGCGAGGCGATCTACGTGCTGGAAGGCGCGCTCACCCTGAAGCTGGGCCGGCTGACGCGGCGGCTGGCTGCGGGCGCGTTTGTGTACATACCCACGGGTCTCCCCCATGCCTACCGCGTGGACGGCAAGACCCCGGCGAAGCTGCTGGTGCTGTACGGCCCCGCCGGCTATGAAAACTTCTGCCGGGAAATTGGCGAGGCTGCCCGGGTAAAGGCGCTGCCCCCCAAAGACCACCTGCCCGACATGAGCCGTTACGTGCAGGGCCAGGTGAAGTACAACTCCGAGATCCTCGGCCCGCCCTTGGGGCCGTAGTCTGTGGTTTTGCCCGCTTGCCCACTTGAACCTTTCCCTGAACTCTTGCTAAATCATTGTCGTCATTTAGGTTACATCGGTCTATCAAAGCGCCCCGCCCCCTCAGTTTCTGTGTACGGGAGTCCCGATTTCATCGGGACTCCCGTACACCATTCTTTCCTCTCCCTTGATGGGAGAGGGCAGGGTGGGGGTGAAGCGCTTGCCAACTAGAGCCAATGATTTTGGAATACCTCCCCTTGCAATACCCCACCAAAAAATGGCCCCCGCCGCGTTGTCCCTCTTTTTGTTGCCGTGCTATCATAAGAGAAATCATTCAGGCCCCTTCGGAAACCTTGAAACCGGTCCTGTGAGGCTGGTAAGGTGCTCTGGGCCTACCGGCGCTCTCCCGAAGCATCGGGCCGCCCCTAGGATTCCGTCCCTTGTCAGCTTGCAGACAAGGGATTTTTTGTATGCTCCAAGAAGGGCATTCCGCCCCACCTCCGGCTCCCGCGCAAAGCCAGCGGCAGATCATGTCCGCCCAGGACGTGCGCCGCGCCCTGTCCCGCATTGCCCACGAGATACTGGAGCGCAACCACGGCACCGAGGGTCTGGCGCTGGTAGGCATGAGGACCCGTGGCCTGCCCTTGGCACGCCGCCTCGCAGCTCGCATCCAGGAGTTTGAGGGGCAACTCGTCCCCGTCGGCGCGCTGGACATCGGCCTCTACCGCGACGACGTCGGCCTGCGGGCCCGCCCCGTTGTCCACTCCTCCGACATCCCTTTCAGCGTGGAGGGGAGGAACGTGGTGCTGGTGGACGACGTGCTCTTCACTGGACGCAGCACCCGCGCCGCTCTGGACGCCCTCACCGACTATGGCCGCCCGAAGACGGTCCAGCTCGCCGTCCTCATAGACCGGGGCCACCGGGAGCTGCCCATCCGCGCCGACTACGTTGGCAAGAACGTGCCCACCGCCCTCGGTGAGGAAATTCAGGTGCGCCTGGAAGAGGTGGACGGTGAGGACGAAGTGTTGATCCTGGGGAGATAAGACCTAATGAGCACCACACCCTGAAGGGTGTGGCTTGGAGCCATCGTAAAGCCGCACCCTTTAGGGTGCGGTATCCAAGGCAAACCGCATGACTATTCAGACACAGACAATCACAAAACACCCCAGCCTGGTGGACGGCTCTCGTCGCCACGTCCTTGACCTGGACGATTTCTCTATGGAGGAGATTGAGCTGGTCATGGCTACCACCGACGCCATGCGCGAGGTGCTCAACCGCGACATCAAGAAGGTGCCCACCCTGCGCGGCAAGGTTATCGTCACCCTGTTCTACGAGGCCAGCACCCGCACCCGCGTCTCCTTTGAAGAAGCGGGCAAGCTCCTCAGCGCCGACGTTATCAACGTCTCCTCCACCGGCAGCAGCGTGGAGAAGGGCGAGACCATTCTCAACACGGTGCGCACCCTGCAAGCCACCGGCGCCGACCTCATCGCGACGCGACATCCGCATTCCGGCGCGCCCTACTTCATGGCCCGCAACCTAGAGCGCACCAGCGTCGTCAACGGCGGCGACGGCTGGCACGCCCACCCCAGCCAGGGCTTGCTGGACCTCTTCACCATCCGCCGGCACAGGGGCAGCGTCCAGGGCGCGAAGGTCGCCATCATCGGCGATATCCTGCACAGCCGTGTGGCCCGCTCCAACCTGTGGGGCCTTACCAAAGCCGGAGCGCGCGTCATCCTGTGCGCCCCGCCCACGCTGCTGCCACAAGAGTTCCAGGACGGCAGCTACAAAGACGGCCCTCTGGGGGCAGTGGACGTGACCTTCAACGTAGAGGAGGCGGTGCAGGACGCCGATGTGGTGATGCCATTGCGCTTGCAGCTTGAGCGCCAGCAGGCGGGTTTGCTCCCCACGCTGCGGGAGTACTCCAAGATGTACGGCATAGACGAGCGCCGCCTGAAGCGGGCCAAGCCCAACGCCTTGGTGATGCACCCCGGCCCCATGAACGAGGGCATAGAGATCAGCCCTCAGGTGGCCCACGGCGCGCAATCTCTGGTGGAAGAGCAGGTACACAACGGCGTCGCCGTGCGCATGGCCCTCCTGTATTTGTTGATTGGTTCAAGACAGGCGAGCGTGCCGTAGGGGCCACGCATGCGTCGCCCTTACAAATGCCAACAACGGCGAATGTAGGGGCGCAAGGCTTGCGCCCCGCAGTGTCCCTACCAAACAAACCTTGCAAACACACGAATATGACAAACGCAACCAACAGCATCCTTATCCGCAACGTCCGCATCCTGGACCCGTCCCAGGGCATAGACCGCGCAGGCGACCTGCTCCTGCGCGACGGCAAGGTCAGCAGGGTAGGGGAGCCTGTGCGTGACGGCAACCTGCCGCCGCAGTGCGCCATCGTGGACGGCGCGGGCCTCGTCGTCTGCCCCGGCTTCATTGACCTGCACGTCCACCTGCGTGAGCCGGGCTACGAAGACCACGAGACCATCGCCACCGGCCTGGACGCTGCGGCGCGCGGCGGCTTTACCACTGTCTGCGCCATGCCCAACACACGTCCGGCTATGGACAACGCCAGCGTCGTGGACTATGTGCTGCGCCGCGCTCGGGAGGCTAACGGCGTGCGCGTCCTGCCCATTGGCTGCGTCACCAAGGAGCGCGCCGGGCAGCAGCTTGCCGAGATGTGGGAGCTTGCCCAGGCCGGGGCCATTGCCTTCAGCGACGACGGTAGCCCTGTGGCAAACCCCAACCTCATGCGCCAGGCCCTTGCCTATGCCAGGGGTCTCGGCCTGCCAATCATCAACCACTGCGAAGACCCCGTGCTGTCCAAGGGCGCGCCCATGCACGAGGGCCGCGTCTCCAACCTGCTGGGCCTGGCCGGCTGGCCCGCCGTCGCCGAAGAAACGATGGTGGCACGGGACATTGACCTGGCCGCCCTCACCAGGGGGCGTTTGCACCTGGCCCACATCTCCACCGCCGGCGCCGTGGAGCTGGTGCGCCGCGCCAAGGAGCGCGGCCTGCCCGTGACGGCAGAGGCGACGCCTCATCACCTGACCCTCTCCGACCAGTGGGTGTGCGGCCACGGCAGTGAAGGCCCCCTGTCCGGGCCGCTTACCCTTGCCGCTTACGACTCCTCCGCCAAAGTCAATCCGCCGCTGCGCACCGCCCGTGACGCCGAGGCCCTGCTGGCAGGGTTGCGCGACGGCGTCATAGACGCCATCGCCACGGACCACGCGCCCCATCCGGTCACGACGAAGAAGGTCAGCTTTGACGAAGCCGCCTTCGGCATCCCTGGCCTGGAGACGGCCTTCGGCGCGCTCATGCTGCTGGTGCATCGCGGCGAGCTTCCCCTGCCCACGCTGGTGCAGCGCATGACCCAGGGGCCACTGGCGTTGCTTGGCGAGCGCGGGGTGGGCCTCGGCAGCCTGCGCGAAGGCTCCATCGCCGACGTAACGCTGTTCAACCCGGGCCTGGAATGGACGGTGCGCGGCGCAGACTTCGCCTCCAAGGGCAAGCAGACCCCCCTGGAAGGCGTGACCCTGAAGGGCAGGGTGGTTGCCACCATTGCCGGCGGGCGTGTGGTGCATTCGCAGATTTCGGGACTGGCGTCGTCTGACAACCCGTAGGGGCGAGGCATGCCTCGCCCCTACGCACCGTAAACAAAGGCCCGTAGGGGCGGACCAATGTGTCCGCCCAACCCTGAGGCCGGGCAGATACGCAGATCTGCCCCTACGCGCCGCATTCACCAATCGTAGGGGCGACGCACGCGTCGCCCCTACGGGAACCCACCAACCTACATGTGAGATAGAAGCCCAATGCCTAAAGACGCATACCTTGTCCTGGAGGACGGCTCCCACTTCAAGGGCCTCTCCTTTGGGGCCGCCGGCACCGCCTACGGTGAGGTGGTCTTCAACACCTCCATGACCGGCTACCAGGAGATCCTTACCGATCCCTCCTATAGCGGCCAGATCGTCGTTGCCACGTATCCTCTCATCGGCAACTACGGCGTCCATGCCGCAGCCGTGGAGTCCCGGCGCATCCAGGCGTCTGGCTACGTCGTCCGCCGCGTCGCCGATTACCCCAGCCACTTCGGCAGCCAGGGCACTTTGCACGACTACCTGGCCGACCAGGGCGTGCCCGGCATCAGCGACATTGACACCCGCGCCGTCACCCGCCGGCTGCGCACCCAGGGCGCTATGATGGGCTGCATCACCACGGAGATGACGCCTGACCAGGCCCTGGCCCGCCTTGGCGAGGTCCCCCGCTACGTAGACATTGATCATGTCCCCCTGGTCAGTACTAAAGTCCCGTATGTTTGGCCTGATTTGCCGGAAATATCAGTAGAAAGTAGAGACATTTCTAAAAAATCTGGTATAATGGTCGCCGTCACGGACTGCGGATTGAAGTACAGCATCCTCCGCAATCTGAGCAAGCGCGGCTGCACCGCTACCGTCGTGCCTGCCACAGCAACTGTTGAGGATGTATTGGCGCTTCACCCCAGGGGCGTCGTCTTTTCTCCTGGCCCTGGAGACCCCGCCATGCTGGGCTACGCCGTGAAAACGGTAGAGGGGCTGATCGGCAAGGTGCCTGTATTCGGTATCTGTCTTGGGCATCAGCTCCTGGCCCGGGCGTTTGGGGCGTCTACCTACAAGCTGAAGTTCGGCCACCACGGCGGGAACCATCCCGTCCAGGACACGGCCTCGGGCAAGGTGTACATCACCGCCCAGAACCACGGCTTTGCGGTAGACGCGGCCACGTTGCCTCAAGAGTTGGAGGTCAGTCATCTGAACCTCAACGACGGCACGGTGGAGGGTATTCGCCACAAGCGTTTGCCTGTTATGGGGATTCAGTACCACGCGGAAGCCGCGCCCGGTCCGCTAGACAACGAGTACCTGTTTGATCGTTTTCTGGCGATGATGAAGGAGTGACCATGACTACTAGGTTGCCACGAGAGTCCAACGGCTATAGTCGCGAGGATAGCGCGACGCAGGTGCAACAGCGCCGCAGCAACGCACGGGAGACGGCGGAAAACTCCCCAGCAGCGGAAGTGATGGGTATTCGCGCCCCCAGGGATGCGCGCCAGGGGCAAAAAGACCGCTATGCCCAGGAGCAAGAGACTAATGAGACTGCCACGATGAGCGTGCCTCCTCACAGCAGGTGGCAAGTGCTCATGGTGGAGTACGAGCTGCTGGACAGCACCGTTTCCCAGCTTATGCAGCGCGTGTGGACCAGCGGCCTGGTGCTCATCGCCCTCAGCCTCATCGGCATGTCCTACCTGTCGGTGACGTTGAAGCCCGCCCTTGTGGAGACCACCCGCATCATCGCTCTGGTGGGCGGCGTCGGCTCTCTGCTCGCCCTGGCCTGGTGGGCCATGGAGCGCAAGATATTCGTCGCCCAGCGCGTCGCCGAGTACCGCCGTGACGAGCTGGAGCGCCAGCTTGGCCTCCGCTCCGGCCTGTACCTCACCTTCCTGCGCCAGAGCCGCCGCCTCGGCAACAGCCGCGACTCCGCCCTGGCCCGTCAGATCTCCGAAGGCGACGAAGCACTGGAAGACGACCTGAAAAACCTGGCGCTCAACCCGACCACGAAGTCCTCCATACCCTCCTTCCTGTCGGACCGCACGGTATGGAGCCTTGTGCCCTGGCTGCTCGTCGTCGCTTGGGTCGGCCTGTACTTCGTCAAGATGTAGCCTGGTGGGCTCTGTTTGCTTTGGCGTGTTATTCAGTGCCCCCGACTAAAGTCGGGGGTTAACCAAGCTAAACCTGGCACTTTAGTGCCAGGACAAAAGACTACCCTCTCAAGCAAACAGAACTTCCTGGTGTAGCGTCTTGCAAATACTCCTGCGCGGTACGCCACCAAATGCCTTTTCCCCATTACCTGGGGAACTGGATCGTGTTTGGAAACTTTTGGTTTGCCGAAGGCAAACCAAAAGTTTCCAAACAAATAACCAATGCCCTGAGCGAAGCGAAGGGGCGAGACTAGCGCGCAGTCAGGCGCAAGCAAGTCACTCTACTTGGTTAGTTGAGAGACAGTAGGCATGGTTGGATGCTTACCTGGACATAGAGACCACGGGGCTTAGCCCGTCCAGCAATCGGATTACCGTCATTGGCGTCGCCCTGGACCGGGGCCGCAGCCTGGAGCACGTGCAGTTGTACAACGAGACGCTGCACCCGGATGCTCTCCTGCAAGCCCTGGCCGGGGCCACACGTCTTTATACCTACAACGGCGCCCGCTTTGACCTCCCCTTCATCGCCGCTGCCCTCGGCGTAGACGTGCCAAAGCTCGTCTCGCACCACGACCTCATGTGGGACTGCCACCGCAAAGGACTCTTCGGCGGACTCAAAGCGGTGGAGGTAACTCTGGGCATCAGCCGCGAGGTCTTGGGCGTCGGCGGCTACGAGGCCGTCCTGCTGTGGCAGCGCTACGAACAGCTTGGCGACGAAGAGGCCCTGGCAACCCTGCTCGCCTACAACCGCGAAGACGTCGGCAACCTCAAAGAGCTGCGCAGGCGGCTGCGAGCGCTGTAGGTCTACCTTTGTCTTGCTCTCAGAGACTGTGCCGAATAATCCCTTGGGCCTTCCCGCTTACAAAAGCTCCGTAAACTCTTCGGGCGACAGTCCGGCGTCTTTCAGGATGCCCATGAGCAAACCCCGTTTGAGATCGCCTGGGTGCATGGATACCGATACTGGCCGGGGATGGCCTATTTTGTAGAGAATAGCGTGGCTACCCGTCTAGTGGTGTAGTGTAAAACCTGCCCGCTCTAATGCCCGAATGACCTCTCTCGCCCTCAGCGCAGGCAGCCGCTGGTGCATATCTTAACTCCTGGCGTTGGCGGGAAGGAACGCATCCAAGCCCTTAGGGACCTCCAGGCCTTCCGCGTGTGCCACTACCAACCACCCCCCCAACGCATCTTGAATCATGGCAAGGGCCTCTTCAAAGCTCTCTCCTTGAGACCAACACCCAGGCGCAGCGGGAACATTTACTACGTAACCGCCCTCTTCCGCTGGCTCAAACTCAAATACCACGCCCTTCTGTATGACCTGGAACTTCTCAGTAATGTCCATCTTGCTCCTCCTTCGTACTTTTGCAGCTCCTTGCCCCCCTGATACTGCGTTCCCCCTTCCTCCATGATCGTGTCCATCAGCGGCAGCAGCTCCTCGTCAATGGACAGCCCACACCGGAAGTCCTCCCGCAGCCGCACCATCAACGCCTCTTCAAACGTCTCCCCTCCGGAAGCGCAGTTGGAAATGGCCGGCACGTTGGCGTCATGGCCGCCGGACTCCCGTGGTGTGAACTCAAACCTCGCCTACTTGTAGACCACCTGGAACTTTTCTGTCATCCTTGCCTTGCCCTGATTATAACAATATGCTCTGGACGAAGTAAGGCGGCTGTCCTTAATGTGCCGTACCCTGAAGGGTGCGGCTTTTCTGAGATAACCAAGCCACACCTTTTCAAGCCACACCTTTTAAGGTGTGGTACCTCTACACACTTCCACTAATGGAGGCTCGCCCATGAACACACACCTCCTCTCCGACCTTCGCCTCGCCCTGGGCGACGCCGCCGTCCTCACCGATGACCGCTCCCGTGAGATGCGTGTGGGTGATGCCTTCAACCCCCGCCGTGGCCTGACCCCCAGCGAAACCGAGTGGTGGCAAACGCCCCCCGTCGTCGTCATGCCTAGCACCACCGAGCAGGTCTCCCAGGCGCTTCGCATCGCGTCCCAGCATCGCACGCCGGTGGTCCCCTTCGGCGGCGGCACCGGCGTCATGGGCGGCACAGTCGTCCCCGCCAACGCCCTCGTCCTGGACCTCAAAGGCATGTCGCGCATCCGGTCCGTCTCCGCCGAGGACAACGTCGTCTGGGTAGAGGCGGGCATGATGCTGGCCGACCTGGACGCCGCCCTGGGCAAACACGGCCTTATGCTAGGCCACGACCCCTGGAGCACCCCCATCGCCACCGTCGGCGGCGCCATCTCCACCGACGGCCACGGCTACCGCGCCGCCAAGTACGGCTCCATGGGCGCGCAGGTGCTGGGCCTGGAGGTCGTCCTTGCCGACGGCGAGGTGCTGCACACGAATGCCGTCTCCCAGCACACCTCCGGCCCTAACCTGGAGCGCCTGTTCATCGGCTCCGAGGGCGCGTTCGGCGTGATTACCGCCGCCGGCCTGCGCGTCTTCCGCCTGCCCGAGGCCCGTCGCTTCGCCGCCTTCACCTTTCCCTCCTTTGAGGCCGGTTTCGCCGCAGTCAGCGAGATGTTCGCGCTGGGACTCCGCCCCGCCATCACCGACCTCACCGAGAACCCGGAGGAGGCAGGCGACGACTCAAAACCTCTGCTTATCCTGACCTACGAAGGCTACCGCGAAGAGGTGGGCGCTCAGTCCAGGCGCGCCAAGAGCATCGCCCTTGCCCACGGCGGCGTGGACGACGGCCCTGCTAAGGCCCATGCCTACTGGCGTGACCGCCACGTCCCCGGCGAGCGCTACAAGAAAGAGGCCCTGCCCTTCACGCCCCGGGAGCGCTGGGGCCGCTGGTGGTCGGGCCGGGGCCATTGGGACGGCCTGGCCTTGTGCCTGCCCGTATCCAAGGTGTTGGAGCACCGCCGCCAGGCCCAGGCCATCTGCCGGGAGGCCGGCGTCTCCATCCACGAGTACGCCCTGTGGGGCGGGCCGGAGTTGTACTCCCTTGGCCTTTCCCGCGCCGCCGTGGAGACCGACCCCAACGACCGCGCCGCCTTCCGCGCCGTCTCCGACCGCCTGCTGTGCCTGGCCCAGGACATGGGCGGCAGCATAGAGTACTGCCACGGCATCGGCCTCAAGCTCCTGCACCTGGCGGAACGCGAGTGGGGCCCCAACCTGGAGGCCGTCCGTCGCATCAAGCAGGCCCTGGATCCTCATGGCATCATGAACCCCGGCAAGCTGGGTCTGTAACGGCGCTAAGTTGTGTCTGTCCTGTCTGCTTCGGTGCGCTAACATAACAGGGTGCGGGAAAAGGGGGAGTGCAGAGGGGCGAAGCCCATTTGCCAGGAGTCTGAGGGTGTCCCCCAGATACACTTTCTACCCCCTTCCAGGGGCCAGCGTGATGGGTAATAGGTTTTTCAGCACCCTGCTAAAGCCCAGGCCATCAGTGTGCTACTATAGACGCGAGGCAATCGGAGAGGATACTGGCATGGCAAATAGCACGAGAACAAAAAAGAAAGAAAAAGCACCCGAACCCAACGGCGTGAAGATGCTAAGCTATGACGAGGGATTAGCTGCCTTTGACCGTACTGCTCGTCGTTGCTTGGGCATGAGCGGTGAAGAGTTCCTGAAGGCGTGGAATGAAGGGAAGTACAAGGACGTAGATGTAGACACGCCTGAGATGATGCAAGTCATCATGCTCCTTCCCTTCGCGATCCCCCCAGAGGAAGACAAGTAGGCATGGTTGGCAGAACACCTGCTGAAGCTGTTCATCACTTCGTAGAACCACTGCAACAGGTGCTATCATGCGTTACCGACACCGTGATTCATGTGTCAAGGGGATATTACCCGCGTTCAGAACCCCACAGTGCTGAACTGCATGAAAACCCTGCACCCATTCACACGCGTCTTTCAACCCTCCAGTTGTTCGTTGCTTACCGCTATAGTATCTCTGAAGTACAGGCGAGAACTCTCTGGAACGTACAAATAGTGAGCTATAATTTTACCCTGTTGGATGCCTCAACCCGTGAAATCTTCGCCTACCATTGGCATCCCGTCGGCGTCTCCACCGTCACGACGCCGCACCTGCACCTTGGCCCCGGCGCGCTCATAGGCCGCGACGAGCTTAGGACGGCACATCTCCCCACGGGCGCGGTGGCATTGGCCGATGTGGTTCGCTTCGCCATCACGGACTTTGGCGTCATCCCCAGGCGCAATGATTGGGCAGAGGTGCTAAGCTGAAGGGGCGTGGACTTGGGGGAGTCCCTTTGACTCATCTCCCCAGTCCATACATGCGGGAAGAGGAAGGAAAGGTCAGGTTGGTAGGGGCGCAAGGCTTGCGCCCCGTCGTTTCCCCTCCCCTTGAGGGAAGTGGTTAGGTCAACAGCAGCTTCTCAACACCCAGAACTGCAAAGGAGACCACCCTATGTCACTCCGACTGGTCATCACCATCACCGCCGCGCCTGGAAAAGGCACAGAGCTTGCGCGGGCCATGGCCGCCCGCTGCCTAGACGTGGTCAAAGAGCCTGGCTGCGAGCAGTACGAGATTTTCCAGAGCGCCGTCCACCCCGACAAGCTCATCCTGCTGGAGCGCTGGGCCGACCAGGCTGCCCTGGACGCCCATTCTAAAGTCAACGCCGCCCGTCCTCCGCTCAATCCTGAGCTACGCGCCGGCGCAGGTGAGCGCGAAGACTACACGTACAACAAAGTGCGGTAGGCGGTCGTTCCCCAAAGCAAGGACGTTACAGGAGGGACATGATGGGCAATCGCTCGTCTCTAGTCGTTGTCGTGCTTTTGCTGGCAGCATGTACGGCGCAAGCCCTTGTCCCGTCGCCTACTGCCACCCCATCTCCGTTGGCCCCTGGCCCATTCACACAAGAGAGTCTCCAGGCTCGCGTGGACAAATGGCCTGCTGCCTATAAGCTCATCCTGAGCAACGACATCGCCGTGCTCTTCACAGACATGCCCGATAGCGTTGCAATGTGGGAGAGTCCAGCCTTCATCTACCATATCCCCTCTACATCTCGCATAGAACTCTATGGCCATGGATATTCCGATGCTTCCCGCGGCACGACCGTCTGCTACGGAACAAGCGAGACAGGACGGCTTGCGCTGGAGGAAGTGCTGGCAGACCCGGACGTAATGGCGCGTATCAATGCACGCATCCCTGACTATGCCAGGGGTCCGGCTCCCCAATGTTCAGAGTGGAGAACGCCCTGATTCGCCCTGGCTGTCAAGGTTCCCGTTCCCCATCATCTTCCTCACCCCCACGTCCACCTGCGCCGCCTCCGGCAGCTCCCGCTCCGTTCCAGCGCCCAGCTCCTTGAACCGCCGCGCCGAAACCAGCACGCGGCCTTCCAGCGATCCCACGCTCTCGTTGTACGCCTTCACCGCCTTCTCCAGCGAGTCGCCCACCCGGTCCAGGTGGCCCGCCCACGTGGCGATGCGTTCGTACATCTCCCGGCCCAGCGCGCTGATGCGCTGCGCGTTCTCCTCCGCCTGCCGCTCCCGCCAGCCGTAGGCCACCGCCAGCAGCAGCGCAATGAGCGTCGCCGGCGTTGCGAGGATGACCTTGTCGGATAGCGCCTCCTCCAGAAGCTGGGGGCTTTCCTGCAGCGCGGCGCTCAGGAACGGTTCCCCCGGCAGGAACAGCACCACGAACTCCGGGCTATACCCTAGCGCCTGCCAGTACGCTTTGCTCCCCAGCTCTCGCGCCCGCTCCCGCACCAGGCGAGCATGATTCTTCAGCGCAGCGCCCCTCGTTTCCTGCGCCTTCGCGTCCACCGATTGCAGGTAGGCGTCCAGCGGCGCTTTGGCGTCCACCGCGATGCGCCGGGCATTCGGCAGGTTGATCACCATGTCCGGGCGTTTATCCCGCAGTTCCCCCGGGAGGTTTTTCTGCTCCTCAAAATCGCAGTAGGCCACCATGCCCGCAAGCTCCACCACGCGGCGCAGCGTCAGCTCGCCCCAGCGACCGCCGATCTGCGGCGACCGCAGCGCCTGGGACAGCGTGCGCGTCTCCGCTGCCAGCGACTCCTGGCCCTTCACCAGGCTCTCCGTCACCTGCTTCAGCCCGCCGTAGGCCGTCTGCCGTTCCTGCTCCATGCGCTTCAGCTCGTCGGCCAGCGGCTTCACCAGCGCGTCCACCGCCTGCTTGCGTAGCTCCAGGTCGCTCTGCGCCTGGGTCAGGTGCTTCTCCAGCGTCTGGTTCGCCAGGCGAAGAAACGCCTCGCTGCTGCTGCCCAGCGCCTGCGACGCCAGCGCCGAGAACGTCTCCTGCAGCCGCCGGTCCCGCTCTTCCTGGGCGCGCCGGTACTCGTCCAGCCGCGCCTGGGCCGACTCCTGTTGCCGGAGGTTTGCCTCTTCCTGGTTGCGCCGGTACTCCTGATAGCGCGCCTCCGCCGCCTGCGCCTTGCCCCGCAGCAGCGCCCAGGCCAGCGTCGCACCAATGGCCAAGCCGAATGCTGAACCGACCAATAGCCCAGTAAGCTCCATCGTCGTCTCCTTGCGGGCCTACCCGCTTACGATCACCTCGTCTCCCACCTTCGCCCCCGTCTCCCGCGCCGCGTTTCCGTTGGGCAGCGCCACCTCCAGGTAGCCGTGGCTGCCGGCCAGCGCCACGAGGCCCGGTCCCTCTGCGTACGTCTTCGCCAGCCCCCGTATCCGCCTGCCGCCTATCTCCACCGTCACGTCGCGCCCCATGTCGGCCAGCGCCTCCGGCAGTATGTTCGTGACGATGTTCCCGAACCAGTCCACGTGCAGCACGCAGCCTGACAAACGATTGCCCTCTTTATGCGGCGTCGGAACGTGCAGCCGCGTAACTGTCGTCAGAGGCTCGCCCAGCTCTGAAGGCGACACCCCCAGCGACAGGTGCGCCGCCGCAGGCGCAAACACGTCCCGTCCGTGGAAGGTTGCGCTGACCTTAGGCAGCCAGTAGCGGGGGTTGGTGATGGTGTAAGCGAGAAAGCCGGAGGGTAGAGGGGCAGTGTAAGGAGCAAAGGCGGGGAGGTTGGTCGGCGAGTCGGGGGGAAGCACGAAGCTCAGCAGTCCGTTGTCCGGCGCAAGGAAGGAGTGGCCTTCGCCCTGCACCAGCAGCACCCTGCGTCCCGTACCGACGCCGGGGTCCACCACCGCCACGTGGATGGTGCCCTGGAGGAAGAAGCGCCACGCCGTACCCAGCAGGAACGCTCCTTGCAGGATGTCCTGCGGGCGCACCTGGTGGGTGAGGTCAACCAACCGGGCCTGGGGATTGATGCCCAGTGCAACACCCTTCATCACGCCCACATAGGCGTCGGCGTCGCCGAAGTCCGTGAGCAGGCTGATGAGTGCGGGTCGTCCTGCGGCGGGTGTCAACGCAACAGCAGTGCTCCCATTGACACGGCGGCGAAAGTAAAGCCCAGGATGACCGTAAAGCGGAAGAGCACCAGCTCCACGCCCCGGCGGGTGCGGTACGTGCTCTGGGCGCTGCCAAACAGGCTGCTGGACTGGCCCTTTACCTGCAGCAGCACCACGGCGATGAGCACGACCCCAAGGATGATTTCAGCGATGTTGAAGTAAGTCTGCACGGATACCCTCGCAAAACGTCTCTTCTACTCTAGCAGGGCGTGGCGGAGTGTCAAGCGGCGAATCGTAATTGTTCTGTTTGCTTGGCGTGTTATTCAGCGCCCCCGATTAAAGTCGGGGGTTAACCCAAGCTAAACCTGGCACTTTAGTGCCAGGGCAAAGACTACCCCAACCCAATGCAAACAGAACTATCGTGGTTGGGCATACCGCACCGTGGATCCCGACTTGTCGGGCTTCAAGCCGCACCCTTCAGGGTGCGGTATTCCCAAAGCACACCGAACCTCCTCTCGTTTCGCCTCGTTCTCACACCGTCATCACGATCTTGCCGAACACGCCCCGTTCCGCCAGCAGCTTCTGCGCCGCCTCCGCCTCCGTCCAGCGGAACACCTTCTGCACAATGGTCTGCAACCTATCGGTCTCAAACCACTCCTTGATCTGCGCCCACCCCTTCTGCTCCGGGTCGGCCTGCGCCTCGTTGAACACCGACGTCGCCCGCACCCACTGGCCCTTCGCCGCCAGCGCAGCCTCCTCCACGGCGGAACGCTGGCCCGCAGTTGCGCCCACCGTCACCACGCGCCCGCCCGTCGCCAGCGCCTTCAGCGTCGCGTCAAAGATCGCCCCACCCACCGAGTCCAGCACGCAGTCCACGCCGTGCCCGTTCGTCAGCCGCAGCAGTTCCGCCGTCACGTCCTGCGACGAATAGTTGACGCCCGCCACAGCGCCCAGCTTCATCCCTCGGTTCACCCGGTCGTCGCTGCCGGCGCTGGTCAGCACACGAGCGCCCAGCAGCCTGGCGATCTGGATGCCTGCCATACCCACGCCGCTGCCCGCCGCGTGGATAAGCACGATGTCGCCCCGCTTAACGCCCATCTGTTTGGTCAGGGCATAGTACGCCGTCAGGAACACGCACGGCAGCGACGCCGCATCCACCATGTCCATCCTGTGCGGGATGTGGTACGCAGTCACCGACCGCGTCGCCACGTACTCCGCGTAGGCCCCACGCACCAGCGCCGTCACCGGCTCCCCAATGCGCCAGCCGCGCACGTCCGGCCCCATGGACTCCACGACACCCGCCACGTCCAGGCCAGGAGTTGTCGGCGGCTCCGGCTGTCCGGGCTGTGCCGTCCGGCGCCGTCCCAGGTCCGCGCGGTTCAGCCCGATGGCGTCCGCTTTGATGACGATGAGGTCGCCCGTCGCCTCCGGCTTCGGGACCTCGTCCATGTGCAACGAGCTATCTGTGGCCGTGTAGTGGACGCGAATGGCTTTCATGGGGGCCTCCTTACGTAGGGGCGTCCCGATGCATCGGGACGCCCGCAGTCTTTCGGGATCGGGCCGTTTGCTGGGTATCAGATGCGTTGGAAGGCAAAGAGGGTGCGATGCAGGGGGGATAGTGTCATTGCTACGAAAATAGCTTCCTCCCCCCTTGCGGGGGAGGATTGAGGTGGGGGGTAGGCCACCCTTCACCCCCATCCTGACCTTCCCCCATCAAGGGGGAAGGAACCGAGGATTGACCCTTTCCTCCTTTGTGGTGTCCCGACGTGTCGGGACATGATAAATTCTGAGCCCGATGAAATCGGAACAAAGAATCTAAGGCATTAGTGATCTGAAGCGTTTGTCTGCCCAGGAGAGTCAGCTTCCCAGTCTTTTTCGGCCACTGGTTCCGTGGGATCAACGTATGTGTAGGGCAGTCCCCGCAGGGGATACTGCTTGTGTTCCTCTCCAGCCTCGTCCCCATCAATGGCGCTCGGCTCATCATCCATCATCCGCCTAAAAAGAGCGGGGTCTATCGGTATTGTCCCCCACATCTCTTTGACAATACCCCTCTTCCCCCTTGCCGGAGCGCCTAGGTACGCCTGCAACGCCTTCTCCAAGAGTTGGCTCAGGGGAATGCCTTCATTTGCCGCCGCAACCTTCGCCCGCCGCACCAGTTCCTCGTCCAGCACCGTGCCAACCTTCTTCTTGGTGGTCATACGGTGCCTCTTTGCCTAACGTTCTACCTCAGTGTACCAGCTAGCAAGATGCGAGGCTAGATTTCTAGACTGCAAGGTGAAGAAAAGCAACATCGCTAGCCATTGGGCAACGCTGTTGGGAAACCAGTCGCAAGATTCAATGCCCTTGCAATCAACTGCCCAAACAATTCCGGAACTTGTTCCTTTGTCAATCTGCGTCCCAACTCAGCGGCAACCCTAGGCTTTTGGGTCCCAACTTCCGCAATCACATTCTCTCGGTGCTTCTTCAATCCATTCTTGTCTAGAAAATCTTCTAGTTCGCACCCAAAGCTAAAGTGATTCTCTTGAGGGTACCTAGTGTCATCCCCCCAGGGTTTATCTTTTAGGGCCACAAAGGGGATCCCCAGGCTAGCCAAAAGCGTGAAAAACGGAGGATACCCGCTGTCTCCGTCCACAGGAATCACAGATATGCTGTTGGCGTCTAGGTCACTACCCAAAGCTGGCGCAACAGCCTGCACAAAGAGCTGCTGCGACTCATCCTCTACTAGGACAACAGCCCGTGCAAACAACAACTCACGGTTACCTGCTCGTCTCAGAACTGTCTCTATCTGACCCTTTGATCTTTCAGCAAGGACTGGCGCACTCCTCACCTGGGTACCCATGTCTGAAACCCACCACACCCTCCTAATAGCTTGGGGGGAACGAGGATCAATAAAATACGGATCGTGGGTGACAAGAACAATCTGATTATCACTCGCTGCCTTGTTTAGCAGGTTCATAAACAACCTTCGTGCCTGAGGATGAAGATGATTCTCCGGGTGTTGGAGAAAAATAAAAAAGCCTGCCTGCCCCACCAAGTTAACTATCAAAGTTAACATTTGACATATGCCTGCACTAACCTGGCTTAGTGACATGGGTTGCCGTCTCCTATCCTCGTAGAATTGGACGTCTGGAATGTTACTACCAGTGTTGCGCTCTACCGCTTCAATTGAGAATCTCGGGAAAAGAGTGGCAAAGACCCTCTTTATTTCTTCGTAGCGCTCTCTTTGACCCCGAGCAGGATGATTCTTCAAATTAAACAGCACACTAGCAATTTCACCACCAGCCAAGGACTCCAGAGCTGAACTTTTTTGTCCCATCATTGGCCTTGTGGTGAATTCGTCAAAAAACTTAAAATGACTTTGGAGATTCTGGATGAAGCCTGGTATTGGGTTAGAGTCCAATTGAATATGTTTTCCATCTGTAAGGGACCTGAATACTCCTGTGTTTAAGTGTCCAAAAGTCATGTCGGCCAGCATTTGATGCCAGCGATTCGTAATGGCGGTTTGCGTATCAGCCGTGCCAACAGCAACGGATTCAGGGAGGAATGAAAAGTCGCCCCATTTCATTATTGTGCTTTGCTGTTTAATCTCGTTGTCCGCAAATAAAGAAATCACCTTACCCCTTGCCCTTAGCCAATTTCTTAGTATTTCATGCGCTTCACTCGCTCTTTCGTTTGGAACTTTTGGCAAACTAATTGGCTTCAAACCGCTGATAAAGTCATCAATTTCTTCATCATTCAGTTCTATCTCTAGCTCAATTTGGGTTTTCCCAAATTGACCATAAGGATAATCTTCCTGGGACAAGTTTAGCTTAAAACCATTGCTGGCATTCGCGGTCATAAGCCTCTGCATAGCCATGCCGATCGTGGATTTCCCAGTGGAATTCTCACCGACAAGACAAGTAATACCCGGTTCTATGGTCAGAAGTAGATCGTGGTGAATTGACCTAAACCTGTGAATCTCAATTGATCGTACGTACATCGGTCTCCCTCGAATACCTGACTGGCACGATTATACACTGCGTCGTCATTTTCGTCGGTAGCCGCATCTTTGTTCTCCCGTACGGGAGCGTATCCTGCCATCCTCCCCTTCCCCATCCCATCCCCCGCCTGCTACCCTGGTCCCGTGACCGGATAGCTCCTTTACAACATACGTTGCCAAGCAGCCGGCCTGAGCCCACCTGCTACCGCAATCGGGAATCTTTCTCCAGAAGAAACAAGACAATTTCTGTCCAAGCTACACTTCCCTGGAAGGGAAGGGGCCGGGGGTTATGTCCAGTCCATAGAGAAGTGGGATTCGTTTCCTCAAAAAAATAAAACGAATCACAGATATAAATCCAATCTGTAGAACACCCCGTTTTCTTGACCAAAACGAATCGCCCAGCGTACCTTGCCAGCAACAAAAAGGCCCCCTTCCCGTAGGAAAGAGGCCCGTCGTAGGGAATTGGCCGCAAGGGTGGTCGTCGCCCGACATCCTATGCTCTATGCTCTATGCTCTATGTCCGCTTGTCCGCTTGCCGGCATGTCCGTCTTCCCGTCCCCCTACCCCCGTCTCCCCGCCCTCAAATACTCCGCGCTGGGCAGCACCTGGTACGCCCCGTTCTCGTGCAGCAGGCTCTCCACCGCAGCCCGCGCCGTATCCAGCGACGTGAAGCACGGGATGCGGCGCTCCACCGCAGCGCGGCGTATCTCAAACCCGTCCCGCAGCACCGCTGTCGCCGGGCCGGTGGTGTTGACAACGGCCTGCACCAGGCCCTCGTTGATGATGTCCACCATGTTGGGGTGGCCCTCGTCCAGGCGCTTCGGGATCATCGTCACCTCCAACCCCAGCGCACGGATCATCGCCGCCGTGCCCTCCGTGGCGTAGAACCGGTAGCCCGCCTGGGCAAAGGCCCGCAGCACCGGCACCGACTCCGGCTTGTCCTTGTCGGCGATGCTCACCAGCGCCGCCCCTGTTCTGGGCAGGCTCAGGTTGCTGGCCAGCAGGGCCTTGGCGACCGCCGGGCGGAAGCTATCGTCCACGCCCATGACCTCGCCCGTGGACTTCATCTCCGGCCCCAGGTAGGTGTCCACGCCCACCAGCTTGGACATGGAGAACACCGGCGCCTTCACCCCCACGATGCCGTTGTACGGCCAGAGGCCCGGCTGGTACCCCTGCTGGACCAGGCTGCGCCCCAGCAGCGCCTTCGTCGCAATGCGCACCATAGGCACGCCGGTGACCTTGGAGATGAACGGCACCGTCCGGCTGGAGCGCGGGTTGGCCTCTATGACATACACCACCGAGTCGCCCGCCGCTTGCGGGTGGCTGTCGCGGTACGTCGCCGGGTCCCGGTACTTCTCGCCGCCCATGATGATGAACTGGATGTTGATCAGCCCCTTCATCTCCAGGCCCACGGAGATGCGCGTGGCGTAGTCCACCAGCGTGTCCACCTCCTGCTGGCTCAGCGTCAGGCCCGGGTAGATGGACATGGAGTCGCCGCTGTGGACGCCCGCCCGCTCAATGTGCTCCATGATGCCGGGGATGAGCACCTCATGGCCGTCGCAAACAGCGTCCACCTCCACCTCGCGGCCTTCCATGTACTTGTCAATGAGGATGGGCTTCCCCTGGGCAATCTCCACGGCAGACGACAGATAGCGGATGAGTTCCGATGCGTTCTGCACGATTTCCATAGCCCTGCCGCCCAGGACGTAGCTGGGCCGTACCAGCACCGGGTAGCCGATGCGCTGTGCGACCTGCAAGCCTTCCTCCACCGACGTCACCGTCGTCCCCGGCGGTTGCGGGATGCCCAGGCGCGACAGGAAGTCTTCAAACTTCTTCCGGTCCGAGGCGATGTCTATGGCTTGGGCCGACGACCCCAGGATGGGCATGCCCTTCCGCGCCAGCGACTGCGACAGATTGATGGCCGTCTGCCCGCCGAACTGCACCACCGACGCCGGCGGCGTAGATGCGCTTCCTTCTGGCCCGCTGCCCTCGTTTTCCAGGATGTCCAGGAGGCTCTCCTCGTCCAGCGGCTCAAAGTACAGGCGGTTGCTGGTGTCAAAGTCCGTGGACACCGTCTCCGGGTTGGAGTTGACGATGATGCTTGCAACCCCCTCCTGTTGCAAGGCCCAGGCGGCGTGTACCGAGCAGTAGTCAAACTCTATCCCCTGGCCGATGCGTATCGGCCCGCTGCCGATGACTACCGCCTTTGGCCCCGGCAACGGCAAGGCCTCGTTCTCCTCTTCGTAGGTGCTGTAGAAGTAGGGGGTCTGGGCCTCAAACTCCGCGGCGCAGGTGTCCACCGTCTTGTACACCGGACGCAGGCCCCATTCCTGGCGTTGCTTGCGCACTTGGTCCGGCAAGCGGTCCGCCAGCGTCCCAATCTGCTCGTCGGAGAAGCCCATGCGCTTGGACTCTCGCAGCAGCGCCGTCGTCAGCGGCTCGGCAAGCAGCCTGCGCTCCATGTCCACGATGTTCTTCAGCCCGTTGAGGTACCACGGATCAACGCCTGTTCGCCCGGACAGCTCTTGGATAGTGTGGCCCCGCCGCAGCGCTGCCATGAGCGCCCACAGGCGCAGGTCGTTGGCGTGCAGCGGCAGCCCATCCATTGACTTGCCATCGCCTTTCTGCCACGCAGGGTCCTCCCACAGCAGGGACTTGCCGCTCAGCTCCAGGGACCGCACCGCCTTCTGCAACGACGCCTCAAAGGTGCGGTCAATGGCCATCACCTCGCCTGTTGCCTTCATCTGCACACCCAGGCGGCGGTCCGCCCCGGGGAATTTGTCAAAGGGCCAGCGGGGGATCTTGGTGACAACGTAGTCAATGGCCGGCTCAAAGGCCGCCAGAGTTTTGCCCGTCACGGCGTTGGCGATCTCGTTCAGCCGCTTGCCAATGGCGATCTTCGCCGCCACCCTTGCAATAGGGTAGCCGGTGGCCTTGCTTGCCAGGGCCGAGCTGCGACTGACGCGTGGGTTCACCTCAATGACGTAGTAGGAGGGGTCAGGCATGTTGCCGTCCTTGTACAGGTACGGCGCTGCCCACGGATGCGGCGCAAGGGCGAACTGGATGTTGCAGCCGCCTTCAATGCCCAGCGCCCGGATGATGCGCAGGGCGGCGCTGCGGAGCATCTGGTACTCCTTGTCCGTCAGCGTCTGGCTGGGCGCGGTGACGATGCTGTCCCCCGTGTGTACGCCCATGGGGTCAAAGTTCTCCATGACGCAGATAGTGATGCAGTTGTCCGCGCTGTCGCGCATCACCTCGTACTCCAACTCCTTCCAGCCGTCCAGGTACTGCTCCACCAGCACCTGGTGGATGGGGCTGGCCACAACGCCGTCGTGTACCACCTGGTCAAGCTCCTCCCAGGTGCGGGCCACGCCGCCGCCGGTACCGCCCAGGGTAAAGGAGGGCCGTATGACCAGCGGAAAGCCGATGCGCAGGGCAGCCTGCCGCCCTTCTTCCAGCGTGTGTACTGTCTGGCTGTCTGGCACGGGTTCGCCCATGCTGATGAGAAGCTGGCGGAACAGTTCCCTGTCCTCCGCCGTCCGGATGGTCTCCAGCGGCGTGCCCAGGAGCCGGACGTTGTACTTCTCCAGAACGCCGGCCTCGGCGAGGTCTACGGCCAGGTTCAGGCCCGTCTGGCCGCCCAGCGTCGGCAGGATGCCCTGAGGCCGCTCCTTGGCGATGATGCGTTCCAGCACCTCCACCGTCAGGGGCTCAATGTACACCACGTCTGCGATGCCCTGGTCCGTCATGATGGTGGCCGGGTTGGAGTTCACCAGCACCGTGGTGATGCCCTCCTCGCGCAGGGAGCGGCATGCCTGAGAGCCGGCGTAGTCAAACTCCGCCGCCTGGCCGATGACGATAGGGCCGGAGCCGATGATGAGGACCTTGGTGGGCTTGTCTGGTGTGGTCATAGTTGTAGGAGTGGGGATAGACAAATGGCTAAACAAGCAACTTGGCCGCTCTCAGCTCCCGTTCAATCTTTGTGAATGAAGCCTCAATGTGGTCAGTTGGAAACGTTTCATAGGTCAAACCCGTCAGTTGGTTGCTTGGAAGAGACATCCCTTTTTCCAGAAGAACAAGGAAAGGCTTCTGCCTTCCTCTAATCCGCGCGATTTCATCAGTTACGTTAGCACGGGGAAAGGTACTTTCATCTTGTTTGCTTGAACGGCTCTGTTCTGCAAGCACCACGGCGAAATCGCTTTGTTGCAACCAATGGTCCACATTCTTGTCTGGATTCCGCCCTTCCTTTTCCTTCTCCTCAACAACAATTGGTTCCATGCCTTTGCTCCAAAGGAAATTCTGAAGTCTAAGTCTTGCCACAGTTTCCCCACCATGAGAGATGAATACCTTGGGGCGTTCTGACCCTCTGGCCGTAACGGAAGGGCTGGTTAGGGCTCCGACGGTTTCGAACTCAAGAGCCTGAATCACTGATCTCAGAGCGGTTTCTTTTGCCCTGAGTCTAATCGCTATCTCATCAGTAGTAGGGACACCGCGTATTCTTACCATCACTTCTCTCGGGGAAGCATCGCGAAACCTCGTGCAATAATCGTGAGTGTCGCCAAGATACAATCGCAAATAATCCTGAACCTTGGCGCACCACAACTCAATAGCTTGCTCGTTGTTGTAGCCTCTATGCCTCAACGCAGGAAGCTCATCTAGAAATCCCTTTAATTGGGCAACCATGGCTAGCCGACTACTCGTCATCGCAACCCTCAAAGAGTGCAAAGCCCACAAAAAGTCCCTTGTCGTTGGCTGACAAGGGACTGATTCCTAGCGGCGTCCCGACATGCATCGGGAGGGCCGGCAGGCCCAGTAACCACCTTTCCAGCCTCACAGGACCGGTTTCAAGGTATTGTAGAGGGGCCGCTGCCGTAATAAGTTGTTGCCGTATAGGATACCACGCCCGCCAGAGATGGGCAAAGCGAAATGGATGGTGGTTTTGTTCGCTTCGGGATACGTACCGCCCCGTGAATCCCGACTAGTCGGGACATCAAGCCGCACCCTTTAGGGTGCGGTGACATACTGGCCTTCCGCCTACCCCATCTTCCACTTGGTGCCCTGGGGCGAGTCTTCCAGGGACACGCCCAGCTTGGTTAGGCGGTCGCGGATGGAGTCCGCCAGGGCGAACTGCTTTGCCTGGCGCAGCTCCGTGCGCACCTGGACCAGCAGGTCAACGAAGGGCTGGGCGGCCACGTTGTCCGCAGCCTTAGCGTCGGCGAAGCTGAGGCCAAGCACGCCGCCCAGCTTGCGGAGCATGGCCTGGGTCGGAGCGACGCTGCCACCCGCCTCGCGGCCACGGTTCACCTCTCGCGCCAGGTCAAAGAGGGTAGCCACGGCCCGTGGCGTGTTCAGGTCGTCGTCCATGGCCTCTTCAAACTCCTGCTGGAAGTGGGCCACGTCCATGGCCGCGCCGCCGGGGCTTGCAGGCTCTCGCAGGGCGTTGCGGATACGGTCCGCGCCGCGTTCGTAGTTCTCTATCTCCTCTTCGCTGTAGGCGCGGGGGCTGCGGTAGTGGGCCGACAGTAGGAACAGGCGTATAGCGTCGGGCGAGTGCTTTGCCAGGGCGTCGCGGATGCTGATGAAGTTGCCGGAGTGCCGGGTCATCTTCTCGTCGTCGGTCTCCGCCAGGCGCAGCAAGCCGTTGTGTATCCAGAAGCGCACCACAGGCGCTACCCCGGTGTAGCCCTCGGACTGGGCGATCTCGTTTTCGTGGTGGGGGAAGACCACGTCCTGTCCGCCACCGTGGATGTCAAACTGCTGGCCCAGGAGGGACAGGGACATGGCGGAGCACTCTATGTGCCAGCCAGGGCGTCCCAGGCCCCAAGGGCTGGGCCAGGCAGGTTCGCCCTCCTTGGCCGACTTCCACAGGGAGAAGTCCATGGGGTCTTCCTTGCGGGGGTCAACCTCAACGCGGGTACCGGTGCGCATCTCGTCCATAGGGCGTTTGGAGAGCTTGCCGTAGCCGGGGAAGGAGCGCACGCGGAAGTAGACCTCGCCTTCCACCTCGTAGGCCATGCCCTTGCCCATGAG
>Ga0209514_10001085_pt1 | contig 50564 bp, 41 predicted proteins | sample Subgrocontami58m_FD_187452 | JGI IMG/M metagenome (GOLD analysis project Ga0209514, IMG submission 187452) | Subsurface groundwater microbial communities from S. Glens Falls, New York, USA - GMW37 contaminated, 5.8 m (SPAdes) (version 3) | ecosystem: Environmental > Aquatic > Deep subsurface >... | reverse complement strand
TATGACGATACTAACGGCGACCTCAAGTACGCCACCAATGCCTCCGGCTCATGGGTAACAAGCACCGTGGACAGCGTAGTAGATGTAGGTAAGTATAGTTCGATAGACGTGAGGACATCCGGTGCTGTGTACATCAGCTACTATGACGATACTAACGGCGACCTCAAGTACGCCACCAATGCCTCCGGCTCATGGGTGATAAGCACCATAGACAGTGTAGTAGATGTAGGTAAACATAGCTCAATAGACGTGGGGACATCCGGTGCTGTGTACATCAGCTACTATGACGATACTAACGGCGACCTCAAGTACGCCACCAATGCCTCCGGCTCATGGGTAACAAGCACCGTGGACAGCGTAGTAGATGTAGGTAAGTATAGTTCGATAGACGTGGGGACATCCGGTGCTGTGTACATCAGCTACTATGACGATACTAACGGCGACCTTAAGTATATCGTCGATCCTGCCCCTGCGGCAACAACGGGGTCGGTATCGGGTATAACAACAATCGCAGCAACCCTCAGTGGCACGGTGAATGCCAACAATGGGTATGCAATGTCGGCATATTACCAGTACGGTGCGACAAGCGGTTCATACAGCGGGACATCTACCACACAGAGCGTAAGCGGCTCAATCGATACGGCCGTAAACATCGGCATAAGCGGGTTAAACACCGCAACGAACTATTATTACCGTATTGTAGCACAGGGCAATGGCGTGACGACGTATGGGAGCGAGGCGTCATTCACCACATCGTCATCCGGCGGGGGTGATGGGGGTGGTGGAGAACCTGTGAAAGATAAGCTCACCATAAATTCTGCAAGCCCGTCAAGCGGCGCAACCGGCATATCGGTAAACACAACCGTATCCGCCACTTTTTCCATGTACATAAATGGTTCAACGGTTACCACGGATACGTTTACTGTAAGCTCCGAAAACGTCAAAGCAGCCGGTGTGGTAAGCGTGAATGGCGCTACCGTTACCTTTACCACATCGGATACCCTGGATTACAATACCACATACACAGCAATAATTACAACTAGGGTACAGGCAGCAAACTGGGTGGGGACTACCATGGAGTCAGACTATAGCTGGAGCTTTACCACCGTTTCATCGCAAACAACACCCACGCCATCGCCATCACCGGCAACATCACCTTCCATCACACCGGAAGTAACGCCAAAGGCAACGCCTGGCACAATAAGAACGCCAACACCGTTGCCGACAGTTACGGCAACTCCGACACCAACGCCAATACCAGGACCGTCACCGTTCCCAACTGTTTCTCCAAAACTATTGCCATCTCCAGGCCCAATAGTCAAAACACATGTCTACGGGTATGTCTATGATGCGGGAGGCAATCCTATAGACGACATTTCTATAAACAAGGTACATAATGAACTATCAGACAGTACAAAGACCAATAGCGAAGGGTACTACGAGTTCCGAACTCACGATACGGGTATTTGTACGCTTACCTATGAAAAGGACGGATATGAAACGAGTACTGTGATGGTTATCATTGTAAATGAGGCAGAGTTAAAGGTTGAGGATATTACTATAGAATCAGCCGCACCAACAGGCATGATTTACGGGTATACGGTAGACAGCAGAGGCAATGGTGTAGGATTTGTAAAACTGAGGCTTAAAGGGGTAAGCACAAAGGCCTCTGAGACAATAACGTCAGATGCGGATGGATTCTTCGAGTGTGGTAAGATAGAGTCTGATATGTATGAAATTACAGCGACCAAAAAGGGGTATAACAAAACGAAACTAAAGATAAGCGTTCGTGAAGGTGAGGAAAATGAGACTGAGATTGTGCTGAAGAAGAAAATCAAGAAATAAAACGCTTTAGTACCTAACTCGAACGAGTCGGAATGTACAGCACTGGTGGTTTATACCCCGCCAGAAATATTTTGCTAAAAATGCCAGAATATTTTTGTTAAGGAACTACCAAAAGGGTTTTACCGAATACTTACTTCAGTTGAATAAACAACTACAAATCTGTGATTTTACATGTTTTTTTGCTGGTCTGATGTTTTTTTCACTAGTTTTAATCGCATCATTTCAGCAAAAAGACCTACTTCGTATTCGATACCCTTTAGGATATCGTTCTCCACGGCAAAATTAATACACTTCTTCATTTCCTTGAGCGCCCTTGCATCCCGTTCCAATAAAGTCTTTGCCGTGTCAATGGCCTGATTTAATACTTCTTTATGTGGTGAAATTTGATTGATAAGACCCCACTCCAAAGCCGTCTCGGCGCGGATCATCTTGCCCAGGAACAGCATCTCCTTGGCGCGGGCAGCGCCGATATAACGAGGCAGCCGCTGAGTACCACCCAGACCTGGAATGATGCTGAGTTCTGGTTTTGCCTCCGGAAGGCTAAAGAAGGAAAGTTCGGATGCAATACGCAGGTCGCACAGCATGGCGAGTTCCAGACCAGCGCCGATGGTGACACCATTAATAGCCGCTATAACGGGTTTCTTACAATTTTCGATTTCTACGAACATCTCATGGGCACGGTGGAATCGTTCATAGTTTTTTTCGGCCACCAGACCCGATATCCATGAACCAAAGAGTTCGTCACGGTCGGCACCGTCGCTGAAAACTCCCCGAAGTTTGCTGGCGATAATAATAGCGCCAATTTTATCATTGCCCTCGTATTGATCCATTTTATCGTAGATGGCGTCGAGAAGCCATGAACCTATGGAGTTTCGCGGCGGTTTTTTCATGTAAATAATGCCAACGGCCTTGCCATTATCTCCAGAAATCTCTTCAAATTCGATGTGGTTATAACCGGAGTTATCACCACGATTCATACGGATGTCTTTCATGATTCAAAACCTAATCTATATCTTCAATGCTACTTGAAAACCTTCATGGATAGCCTCAAGTGCCGTGCGTACTTTGACACAATCGCCGATAAAGTATGTCTCCGGGAATTCCCCCCCCACCTGCTTTTGAAGTTCATTATTTGGGCTGTATCCTACGGCAATGATAACGGTATCTGCCTTGATAAAATGTTCCTGTCCGTCCTTTTCATATACCACGCCCCTATTTATCTGACCATTTTTGTTGTGATTATTGACTATTTCTTTTACTTTTACTTCCGTTATTTCTTTTACCCCTGCATTTTTTAATTCATCGAGTATAACCCATCGAGTGGAGAAACCAAATCCTCCGCCAACCTTTCTTTTCATTTCTAAAAGGGTGATATTCCTGTTTCCCCTCGAAGTATATTCAACAATATCTTTGGCGTCGAGCACCTTATGCTTCAGGAGAAAACAAGCGACCTCTGGTCTCATTGCACCCTGTTTGGCAACATACAAGGCTACCTCGCATCCAACCGTTCCACCGCCAATGATGACAACCTCTCTTCCTGGTGATGCTTTTCCTTCCAGTACATCACTGGCAATATAAACATTTTCTCCATTTATTCCAGGGAGGTTGAGCATTATCGGTTGTCCACCTGTGGCTATAATTACTGCATCAGGGCGTTCTTTTTCTAACATCTGTAAATCTGCATCTTTGCCCATTTTTATGTTTACTTTGAGTTTTGATATCTGCCGTTCCAAATATGTTATGACGTTTTGTATTTCTTCGCGTCCGGGAGGAATATAGGCATATCGCAATTGCCCACCCAGTTGGTCATTTCTCTCGTAGAGGGTAACGTGATGACCCCTTAATGCCAGAACACGGGCGGCCTCCATACCGGCAGGCCCTCCACCAACAACCACAACCCTTTTGGGTTTGTCTGTCCTGGCTATCGTATATTCACCCTCGTGCCCTACCATCGCATTGTAAGTACACGAAACAGATTTAAAATTAAGTAATGAATCAAAACATCCCTGATTGCAGGCAATACATGTCCTGATGTCATCACGTTGTCCATTTTTATACTTCGCTGGTAATTCAGGGTCGACGATTAGCGGTCTGCCAATTGATACCAGGTCTGCCTGTTCATTATCCAATATTTCTTCGGCCAATTCGAGGGCATTTATTCTCACCGAAGCAATTACAGGAACCTTTAGTTGTGATTTAACTCTCTCAGAAAGAAAGGTATAGGCCATCCTCGGAATAGACATCAACATAATAGGAATTTTGCTTTCATGCCAGCCAGGAGATACGTTAAAGGCGTCAACGCCCGCCTGTTCTATGATTTTAGCAATTTCAACACTTTCGCCAATCTTGAGTCCTTCTTCAACGAAATCATCTCCTGACATTCTAAAGATGATGGGATAATCCTTCCCAACAGTTTCCTTTATCGCCAGAATCATTTCCCTTGCAAAACGAGTTCTATTCTCAAGACTTCCACCATATTCATCGTTGCGTTTGTTAGTTGTCTTAGAGAGGAACTGATTGATAAGATACCCCATTCCGCCATGAAGCTCAACGGCATCAAAACCTGCCTTCTTTGCCCTTAATGTGGCGCTGACATAATTATCGATAACCGTTTTGATCTCCGGAATTGTCAGGGCACGGGGTTCTTGTTTAATGCTTCTATATGTCACTGCAGAGGGTGCAACTGGTTGCATTTTTGTGAAAAAAGACGAGGCGCTTCTGCCAGCGTGAAGGAGTTGAGCCGCCACACGAACGTCATATCGATGGATGGCATCGGTTAATCTTTTTAATCCGGGGATAAATTCATCCTTATCCAGCCCAATGATGCTCTTCCATACTTTGCCATTCATTTCAGGATAACAACCACCAACAACTATGAGACCTACCCCCCCTTTTGCCCGTTCAATATAAAAGTTGATAATCCGGTCGTTAATGGCGCCATCTGAGGTAAACCCCAGGTCCATGGCGGACATGATTATTCTGTTTTTCAACGTCATCTGGCCGATATTTATTTTTTCAAATAGTTTGCTCATAGTTTGCCAGGTAATTTTTGATTTGATAGTTGATTATGCAAGGTTGATGTGGGGCTTAAGATTTACGATTTTAGATTTTAGAATTACGATTTTTAAAATCCCAAATCGTAATTCGTAAATTCTTAAGTTCATGAGTTCCAAATTTCTATTCTTTGATTATTTACTTCCTTAACGCAAACGCAAAAGATATGTTCTAATTCTTCAATCTCAGGCATGTTGGGATTATAAGACTCAAATCAATATTTGTCAAGTTTATCCTGGAAACAAACCCATTTCATAGTCGAATTCTTCCGGCAGGTCATGACGGTAACCGCTGATATCCAAATGAAGTGTTGATATTTTTTTTCAGTGTTTCTTTGTTTCTGCACATCCAGCGAGAATTACGGAGGGAAAAAATTTGATTTTTATAACAAACTCATTTTTTTGTTTTTATCTCATCTCCTGACAAATAGAATGTTGTACCATGGCATTCCTCAAGAATGGTTATTGTTGATTCTCCAATTTTAATCTCTACTCCCGGATGAACGACCTTATTGACTACTACTTTTGCACCTTCATTAACAGGTAAAATTTCTACGCTCGCAAGATCTTTTAATTTTTTCACTAACTCTTCCCTTCGGGAAAGGAGGTGATCAAATGTATTTGTGTACTGTGCAGGAAGTTCTCCCTTTGCCTTTTTAATTTCATGCAATGTATTGAGTTCTTTATCAACAGTTTTCAGAACAGCTTTTAAACCGCTTATTTCTTTTCTGGTATTCATTTGGCTTTGGTGCGCAACATAGTTAATTCCTACTTCTACGTCTGTATGAACCTCATTTTTGCTTCCCAAAGATTCGACTTCAATCATTGCTCCCGCAGTTGTTATTCCACCCCCGATAGATATCTTATCGCCACTTACCTTCACGGTATTTTTAGCATAAATTGTACAATCCACAGCCTCTCGTGATATTTTCACATTATTTGCCACAATTATTTGATTCCTGGCAAAGTATATTGTTACATCCCCATCTGCTTCAATTTTTCCTTTACCTGATCCAATAAAACCGCCCTTTACCAAGACGTTGCCCTTTGATTTCACAATAGAATCTTCTACCGTACCCCAAACCTCTATATCTCCCACAGCATCTAAAACAAACCCACTCCTTACGTTTCCTTTAACAAGTATAGCCCCTTTACTCGTAATATTTCCTACGCTAAAATCAACGTCTTTTTCAACCGCATAACAAGACTTTACAGTAACAACACCACCAGCGTATTTCACAATCCCATCGATGTTAGATAGCAACAATTTTGTGTCTTTATCCGATACTTTTGTATTCTCACCGATTGGGAGTGCGCTTGGTTTTCCAGGTACAGGGTTAACCGTTTTTCCATATACGTCTTTTCCAGGTTTTCCTGGGGTAGTGTCTATTAGTTTAACCAGGGGTTGTCCTTTCTCAACATTTTCGACTATACTCAATTCATGGAAATCTACTTTACCATGAGCATCCTCGTGAGGTTTGATTTTTTTAGATATATTAAACATAAATTCAAGCCTTCCGTCTTCACCATTAACCGCCTGGTTTCCTTCGGCTATAAGTACGTTTTCCATGGAAATATTTTCCTGTTTGACCTTATCCAGGGTATTCTTTATAGCTTCCTCATTTATTCCAAAACAGATATTTTTTAATTGCAGGATTTTCAATACGTCATTTGAATTGATATCGATGTCTTCCCGGGCAACTGGTTTTACTGTTAAATAGACCTTCATGTGGTCGTCAGAAACTTTTGTTGAAAGAAATTTGGTTTTGTCATTCGTTTCCGACATATTTTTCACCATTTGTTTAACATTGTTGAATAAATGCTAAATAAAAAGCCTATTTCGGTATTATTGGGAATGCCTCAAATTCTGTGCCAAACGGGTAACAAGAAGATTCATCTGGTAGTTATTGGTGAGGTAGAGACACAGACCCATAAAAAGGTATGGAACCACAGATTTCACAGATTACACAGACGATTGAGTTCTCCGAGTTTCTTGTGTTAACGGTGCAAACCTATGAAAAACAATGAACCCTTGAATATAGTCAATCTGTTTTCAGTTTATTTTTAATAGATGCTGGCAGTATGTCCTTTAAGTGCGGATATGCTTCTACAAAGCGAAATATATCTGCTAAATCTTTTTGACGTTTACTCATCCGTCTTTGCTCATCAGTATATGCCCATATTTTCCCCTGTAATACATCTTCTAATACAGCAACCTTCATTGAATATCCCAGGACCTCTTTCACAGAAGAATTAGGAATAAACGCCTGATACCGGGGATCTATTTGTAATTGAATCCGTAAATCAGATTTTGGGCTACTGAGATTAAAACTATGAGGAAATTTTTCAACTTTAAAGAACCTTGTCGCTGCTTTCGTTAATTTTTCCGTAGCCGTAGCAACAACAACCAAATCTAAATCAAGGCTCACGACCGGTTCCACATAAGCATTGACAGCCAATCCCCCGATTACACAATAATCGATTTTCATTGCTTCCAGTAAATCAAGCAATTGTTGCAGGACGTCTTCTTTACCGTTACTTATAAGGGTGAGAAATTCTTTTTTTGTCATGTTTTATCAATTTGCACAACGGCTTAATATTCTTTTACCTCTTGATGTAACGTGGTAAAGGTCCCCGTCAAATTCTTTCCTTAAACATCTTGCTATAGACATAAACTACCATTTCCACAATCTCATATCAAGATTAAAGACCAGCCCCTCATAAGCCTCCTGAGTTGTCTTAAGAGTCTTTTGCTCATATCCATTGCGTCACCCCACGCGCTTCTCTGACCTCTCTGATAGTATGCCCTGCCCGAAAACTCTATTACTCAATGCCCGACTGATGCATGGTTCATGTACCTTGCTTACTTTCGCATAAATATGTCAGTGGGTGTTCTGGATATTCATTACCCTCTTTGTACAACCTGGAAAATTTCTTGCTTTATTATCTGGCCTGGTGGTATCCTCTTCCTTATTGCTTATGCGCTCGTTACAAATTCAAAGGAATTTTCCTTCATAAAGTACTAAGGATCCCGCATGAAAGTACTTTTGCTCTTCCCGCCAGAATGGCTGCCCACAGAGCCATATCTGAGTTTACCCATGCTGACCGCCGTCCTGCGTTCGGCAGGTCACGAGGTAATCCAGAAGGATATCAACGTGTTAATGTACGACATGATGTTTGGCGCAACTTTTCTACGCCACATCCAAAAAAGAATAACACACGCACGTGCTTATTATCAGCAGAGAAACTCCGGACAATCTCTCAACGAGGAATACCAGCGCTTACTGAGCAACTGTACTGAAGAGCAGTTTTCACACCTCATAGAAGACGTCGAGAAGGCACGAAATATTTTAAAAAGCGATGCATTCTACGATATAAACAAGCTGGAATGGGCTCTTAACTGTTTCAACGAAACTATGGCAGTCATTTCCCTGGCTTACTATCCGGCGCAGATTCGATTTCCCCCGATGGAGACAGAGATCGGGTACAGATCGTATATGTCAACTGAAATTCTGAATGCGGTTGACGACGAACAGGTAAATGTCTTCAGGGACGTGTATCGCCGTATCGTTGAACCGGTAATTGAAGATGAATTGCCTGAATTGATAGGGATTTCCGTTGTCCAGAAGAAGCAATTAATTCCTACGTTCACGTTCTGCAAGATGATCAAAGAAAAATATCCGCATGTACATATTGTACTCGGCGGGAATATCATTACGCGAATTCGCGACGTATTAGGAAATAATGTGTCTTTCTTTTCGCTCTTTGATACTGCCATCCTCTACGAAGGTGAAACTGCCTTGCTGGAACTGATAAAAGCCCTGGAGTCCCGGGAAAAGGATTTCTCACAGGTGCCAAATCTGATATACAAAGATAAGGACGGCATTCACATCAATAAAAATGTATCTGCAGTTGACATTGCAAAACTCCCGCCGCCCGATTTTGATGGGTTACCGCTCGATACATACTTCCTTCCCGAACGTATTCTCCCCTATCTGGCTACCCGTGGATGTTACTGGGGGCATTGCGCATTCTGCGATCATTCCCAGGGCTATGGAGAAAAGTTTCGCACAAAACCCGTACGCCAAATATTGGAAGAAATCAAGTTCCTGAAGACAAAGTATGGCAACCGTCATTTTCATTTTACCGACGAGTCGTATCCACCAGCCCTCTTCCGTAAACTTTCCAGGGAATTCATCAAAGAAAAGATGGACATTGCATGGACAACCCACTTGCGGTTTGAAGATACCCTTACAGGGGACGATGTGTGGAAGGACGCAGCAGCGTCAGGCTGCCGGTGTCTCTATTTTGGGTATGAGTCCGGGAATAAACGGGTCTTGCAATTGATGAACAAGGCAACAAACCTCGAAGTGATAACGGCAGTGTTACAAAAGTCAGCGCAGCACGGCATATGGAATCACTGTATGGGATTCTTTGGATTTCCCGGAGAAACGCGCAGTGAGGCGGAAGACAGCATCCGTTTTCTGGAGGAGAACAAAGAGCACGTTCACTCCGTGGGATTCATGACCTTTATGCTGGGAAAGTACAGCCCTGTTGCCCTGGAACCTGAAAAATACGGCGTTTCTATTTATAAAAATCCAGAATGGGACTTCGCTATGGACTACTATTTTACCGTACAGGAAGGAATGGGAATCCAGGAAGCATCGGATTTACTTGAAGAATTTGAACGAAACCACGATCCGAAGTGGGACCTGCACACCTACGTGCGCGAATACATCTTTCTGTACGTTGACCATTTCCAAACGAACAACCTGCCTCAGTTAAACAGAAAATAGGCACATGTGGTTTCTGAGTTCTTTGTGTTTATTGAATTAATTGTGTTGACCATGTAAACCCAAGTAAATCAAGCAACTGCTGCAGGACATCTTCCTTCCCGTTGCATATGAAAGCGAGAAATTCTTTTTTGGTCATGTTTCACCAACTTTACACAACGGCTTAATATTCTTCGCCTAGTGACGGAACGCGGTAAATGGCTCCGTAAGATTCTATTCTTATAGGCCATGCCATAGACGTAAACTACCATTTCCACAATCTCATATCAAGATTAAAGACTTGCAAGAATAAAGACCAGACACTGATAAGCCTTCAAGAATTTAACAGTCTTACCTTGTAAGCCCTGTTATTCCGGCAATAAAAAAATAAGAAAGGATAAACCCTACAATTGAGTGGAAAAAGAAATAATAACGCACCAATCCACGTAATTTTACCTCCTCGTGTTGTTTATCAAAATGAACGAAAGGAAACAACTTATCTAGACTGTAACAAAAGGCACTAAGTAATTTAACTAATAATTTATTATTCCCACTTTTCACACATTTAAAGAAAATTAACGTACCAAATATCGTCAATCCCGATAGATAATAGATCACCTGAAATAAATAATAACCGTAACCAATTAAATATTTAAGAAGACTTAAATAAATCCAGCGAGGCCATTCCTCAACGCCTTTTCTCTCTCGTTCTCTGCTTTCATACATGATTTCTTTTGCTTTTTCCTTGTAGCCTGCTTTTTGTAAAACACTTGCTAGTTGTTCGTATGGTTGAGGGGTATAATGCTTTTGTCTGCTTAACCAATTTTTAAACCAAGAAGGGGTTTTTATTGTATCAACAATATTTTCTTTCATTGATACCCTAATTAATCGATCGTATTTAAACCCTTCTAAGTCCAAGTTTATTGGCCATGACTCAGGCACATCAGCTAGATCGTCAACTTGTGTGTTGCTGAGAATAAATGTTTTTTCTCTATCCCAATGCGTAATTTTCTGCTCCCTCGAAATAAGCCGTAATTCACCATTGATTATTGTTCCTGTTAGATCTAAAGAAGAAAACGTATTAGAAGATATATCTAGAAATTTAAAAATATTACCATATCGAAGTGAAACGTTTTTGTCAAATCTGCTATTTGCCATGATAATACCTGCTTTCACTTCTATTGATCCCATAAACAATTCATCTGAAAAATTAGATTCTACTATGTACAGTTCCCTCCCAATTTTTGCATCGGTAAGAATCACTTTTGTAAAAGTAGATTTTTCACATATTAAAGGATTATCTTTTACCTCTATTTCTCCCATATTCAGGTTTCCTGTAAATTTAGAATCAAATATTGTTAATTTACCACTGACTTTAGTTCCAACAAAATTTACTTCGTCGATAAAATTTGAATTACTAATCTCAAATTGACCTTCTATTTTAGCATTATTAAGATCCACTTCTTTTGTAAACGCAGGTATACTACGAATTAAAAGATCATTTTCCACCTCGAGTGAATTCAGGATCACAATTCCTTTGAATATAGAACCAGCTATTATAAATTGTCCTTTAATCCTAGCTTTTAACAGACTAAAATCATCAAGCTCTGCCCCATTTTCTATTCTACATATACCATTGATCTCTATATTGCTCATATTTAGTTTGTCTGTAAATTTAGAATTACTTAAATCCAATTGGCCACCAATTTTTGCAAAACCGAGATCAACCGCCATAAATTCAGCGTTTTTGTTCATAAATAGATCATCGTTAACTTTAATACTATGCAGATTAAGTTTACCCATAAATTTGGATCCAGTCATTATTAATTGTCTACCTATCCTCGCACCAGCAATATCTACTTCTAAAAACTTGGCACCATCACACATTGCAAGAGTATTTTTTACCTCTATCCCATTCATATCCAATTTACCCTTAAATTGGGAACCCATCGTTAATAATTGTCCACCGATCTTTGCTCCAGCAATATCTACTTCTGTGAATTCAGCCCCATTATGCATACAAAGACTATCGTTTACTTCTATAGCATTCATATTTAGTTTTCCTGTAAATTTAGAATTGCTTAAATCCAATTGGCCACCAATTTTTGCAAAATTGAGATCAACATCAATAAATTCAGCTTCTTTGCCCATATATAGACCGTCGTTAACTTCAATCTTATTCAGATTAAGTTTACCCATGAATTTGGATCCAGTCATTATTAATTGTCTACCTATCCTCGCACCAACAATATCCACTTCTGAAAACTTGGAATTCTCATGCATTGCGAGAGCACCTTTTACCTCTATTCCATGCATATCTAATTTGCCTGTAAACTTGGAACCCATAGTTAATAATTGTCCACCAACATTTGCTCCAACAATATCTACTTCTGTGAATTCAGCCCCATTATGCATATAAAGAGCATCGTTCACTTCGATAGAATTCATATTTAATTTACCGGTAAATTTTGAGCTACTTAAATCCAATTGCCCGCCAATTTTTGCAAAAATAAGATCCACATCGGAATACACAGTTCCTTTATTCATATAAAGATTATCTTTTACCTCTACCTTATTTATATGTAGTTTGCCGTGAAACTTAGAATCATTTAAAATTAATTGATTACCAATTTTTGATAAATTAAGTTCCACTTCTGAAAACTCAGCATCCTTATGCATTGCGAGAGTATCTAATACCTCTATTCCATTCATATTCAGTTTGTCTGAGAATTTAGAATTAGATATTTCTAAATTTCTACCAATTTTTGCGCCAGTTAAAGTTGCTTCTACTAACTTGGAACCTTCGTGTATAAGAAAATCACTACCTACTTTTATCCCTTTCATATTCAACATTCCAAAAAACATTGAATTACTAATATCTAATTGACCACCTATTTTTGAATTTTGTAGATTCACTTCCTGTGCGAACTTCGGCATACTACGTATTAACAGATCTCTTTTTACCTCGAGTGAATCCATGATGAGATTCCCTGTAAAGTTGGAATTAGCAAATATCATTTGTCCTTCTATTTTGGCACCAAGAAGAGTTACATCAGATAAATCAGATTTGTCTTCAAATGTAAAATCTCCCTTTATTTCGATCTCGTTCATATTTAATTTTTCAGCGATTTTAGAATTAGATATTATTGAAATTCTACCAATCCTTGCTCCACCTAAATCTACTTCTGTGAATTTGGCACCTTCGTGTATAAAAAGACCACTATCTATTTTTATCCCGTTCATATTCAATTTTCCAATGAACTTTGAATTACTAATATCTAATTGGCCACCTATTTTTGAATTTTGGAGATTCACTTCCTTTGCGAACTTCGACACATTACGTATTAACAGATCACTTTTTGTTTCGAGTGAATCCATAATAAGGTTTCCCGTAAATTCAGAATTAGCCAATATCATTTGTCCCTCTACTGTTGCACTAAGGAGAGTTACATCGGAAAACTCAGATTTATCTTCAACAGTAAATATCCCTTTTACCTTAAGAGAATTCATATTTAGTGTACTACGAAATTTTGCACCGTTTAAAATTAAATCTCCTCCAATTATTGCATTATTGAGATCCACTGAAGTAAATTCTGATTCTTTTTCTATGATTAAGTAATTATCTATTTGGACTGAAGACATATTTAATCTTTTGAGAAAGTTGTTTTTTGCTAGATACAGAAGATGAGAAGTTTTTAAGAATGAAAAATATACATCTTCTTCAAATCGAGAACTTTCTATAGCAAATGGAAAATTAAGAATTGCATTTGAAAGATTAAGAGGCTCCGTAAACCAAGCACCACGAATACAAATGCCATTATGTGTTATTGAACTGCGGAAATGTTCGTTAAAAACGACAGTCTCTAGAAATTCTGGTCGTAATATTCTATTTTTAGACCATCCCTCAGCAATTTTTGGGTCGAGATTACCACCATAGTTTTCTGCTTTATTAAAGTCTGCAATTTCACCTCTGCATATACAATCCCAAACCCATTTTTCTTGAGGTGTCCAACTATTGGTCGGTTCAGTTTGACAAGATTCTATTGGAAATGTTGGTAAGTTGTTTGTAATAGCTTCTGAAGCACTTAAGGTGGAGGAAGCAAATGAAAAGAGTGTTATAAGTGAAAAAATACACGGTTTGTATAAGTTTCTAAAAAGCACAAGAACATATTTCATGGTAAAACTAGTAATAGAAAAAGGTCACATTTCTACTATTTGTTATACTTGCTTACTACCAAGCATGAATTATTTCCATCATAATCCATGGTATTTATCAACGTATTCTGGATTTCTTTTCTAAAGGGTTTTTCAAGGATAAGATTTAAGTTGATTTCTGGTTCTTTATTGCTGTGATTGATGATGTGGGGTATGAGACCTGTATTGATGGACATGACCGTGGAAATGAACTGTGCTGCACCTGAAGCGCCGTACGACTCCCCCACATTCGATTTGTTTGCGGATATTGGTATTTGACTGCTCCCAGTGCCAAAATAAGACTGGATTGCCTTCGCCTCGACCGCATCCTGCATCTTGCATCCATTTGCATTTGCACTGATGAAACTGACATGCTCTTTTTTTACGCCGGACTCTTCAAGGGCATCATGCATGGCTTTTTCGACACGTCGCACTCTTACGTCTTCCGGGTGTTTCTTGCCTCCCACAAACGTGCTTCCAAAGCCTTTTATTTCGGCATAAATGTGCGCTCCCCGATCAAGGGCGTGTTGTAATTCTTCCAGGATGACCACGTAACTGCCTTCAGCCATGACAAACCCGTTTCTTTCCTTATCAAAAGGTGTACTTGCCTCTTTTGTACCGTCAAGGCCGGACAGGAGGCCTCGTAAATAAAATATCAAATACAAATCAATGGAAATCTGCTCTACCCCCCCTGCCACAATTACCTTTGCCATATCTCTTTGAATCATTTTATATGCGTCACCAATGGCATCGGTACTTGACGTGAAACCTGCGGATATGGTACGGGCGAGTCCCTTGATTTTAAAGATGACCGATACGTAGTTGATGGACGAATTCAAGGCAACGTCGTAGCTGTGCATGGGAGAGAGTTCAGAGGGATTATTCCGGATAATTTCATAAAAATAATCCGTAGTCTCAGAAAAATTGCCCAGAGATGAGCCAATGACAATGCCCATCTGATTCGACAACGACCCATCCTGCGGTAGCTTTGCATCATCCATCGCCATTTTGGAGGCAGACCCTAAAAACCGTGTGCCTTTGTTTAAATACTTTAAGCCTTTGCTGCCGAGGTATACTTCTGGTTTAAGGTCTCTGACCTCTCCGCCCAGCTTGCATTTATAGGGAGAGAGATCAAGAGAAGTCATGGGTGCAATACCTGACTTTCCCTCAATGAGGTTGTTCCAGAAAACCTCTTTGCCGCAGCCAAGAGAAGAAACAACTCCCAAACCGGTAATAACGACTCTCTTTTTCATATACTTTTAAATTCGGATTGACACGGAAGAGCACAGATATAAAACATTATAATTTACCACAAAGACACAAAGTGCACGAAGAATGTAAATTAACCACAGATTACTACACACAAACACGGGTAAAGACGTAAATGATGGGTTAACCCACCCTACTGAATATTGTGGTGGCGTTATTGCCGCCAAAGGCGAATGAGTTGTTGAGCACATGCCTTGTTTTTAATTCTCGCGCCTTATTCGGTATATAATCAAGGTCACATTCAGGGTCAGGCGTTTCGTAATTGATTGTTGGCGGCGCTATTCCATGCCTCAGTACCAGACAGCAGATGACCGATTCAACAGCGCTTGCTGCGCCCATAAGGTGGCCAATCATAGATTTTGTGGAACTGCATGGAATCTTATAGGCATGTTCACCAAAGACACGCTTTATGGCGGTGGTTTCTGTTTTATCGTTATGGGGCGTCCCTGTGCCATGCGCGTTGATGTAACCAATGTCTGTTTGAGAAAGATTTGCCATTTTTAGCGCATCACTCATGCATTTTACTGCCCCGTCGCCTTCGGGATGTGGCGCCGTCATGTGGAATCCATCGCAACTCAGCCCGTAACCTGCCATTTCAGCAATAATCTGTGCCCCTCGTTTTTTCGCAAATTCATAGCGTTCCATGATCAATATTCCAGCCCCCTCGCCAATCATGAGACCCTGGCGGTTTTTATCAAATGGCTGGCAGCGCTCTGGGGCTAATGCCTTGAGGTTGTGAAAGTGGGTAAATTCAGTTTGAGGGATCATGTCGCCGCCACCTACCATCATCACGTCCACCTTGTTTTCCATAAGAAGCTCATAAGCCCAGGCAATTGCGTGATTGCCCGATGAACAGGCATTCAGCGAGATCATGGTTGGGCCTTCAAAGTTAAAATATTGGGCAAGGATGTTTGTGATAGAATTGGGAGGATAAACGGCAGCAACAATTTTATCAAAACCGTTATCTTTTCTAGAAGTATCTAACCTCAGAAGCCTTTCAAAAGGCGTCAATTCGGCTGCTAATGTTCCAATGGCAATACCAAACCGCTCTTTATCGAAATTATTATCATTTAGTAAACCGCTTTCTTGCAGCGCCTCTCTGGCGGCATAGTAGACATATTTATGGATGGTGTTTTCCTTTATCTGGTTTTCCAGTTCAGCGTCCAGATGGAAATCCTTTACCTCACAGGAACGATGCACCTTGTATTTGGAGGTATCGAAGGACTTCATCTCATTGGCCCCGTTCCTGCCCCGGATGAACGATTCCCAGCTCTGCTTGACGCCAACCCCAACGGGTGTGACCAAGCCCAATCCTGTAATGACGACCTTTGACATAGTGTTCGTTTTCAAATTAGGCTGCCTTTGACAGCAACAAATTACCCACGAAACACGCTAAAAGACCCGAAAGTTAAATTTCGCTATTTTCGTGTCTTTTCGTGGGCAACTTTGAAATTCCTGAGCATTAAAACAAGAGAGGTCAACTATTCACCTTTCAATGCAAATAAGTTGACCTATAATAATTAAAGATTAAGACAAACCTTAACTTTTGTTAGAAAATAGTATTTATTAGGATGATACCTCGATCGGTGTCAAATCCACCTTTTTCCCCTGCTTTTTCAATGCATTACATCGTTTCAATGCCTCATCATAAAACCCTGATGCTTGCAATTCTTTTAAATTTTGAATCAAGTGTTGATAGACACTCTGCCAGTCCAGATTTACCCTGAATGCAAACATGGCGGCATTCATGTTATCTTTATGTACTTCTTTTGCATTTTGGAATCTTTGCCGTAATACTTCTGTAGAGTAAATTTTGTCGTATAAATATTGAAAGCCATCAATAAGTTCCTGGAGAGACATGTTTTTAAGGACATAGGTGAGGTGATGAGACGTGTAATACTTCCAATCTTCAGGGAAGTTTGTCCTGAAAAGTCTTCCATCTCCGTTCAATCTGTGATAAAGCGGCGTATTGATGAATGGGCACAGGATACCGCAGGTCATAATATCAACGTGCGAATCCAGAACGAAATCAGCAACCTGATTAAAGGTTTCAGGGGTATCAGCATCGTTTCCAAATACCATCGTCCCCCAAACAGCAAGACCGTGTTTACGGATGTTGGCAATGGCTTCAAAATAATTCTCAATAGAGATGCGCAGGTTTACATTTTTATTCATCGTTTTCAGGGCTTCTTCATTGATGGATTCGATCCCTATTAATACCCCGACACACCCGCTCTTCTTCATGTATTCAAGGGTTTCGTCGTCCTGATAGATATTGAGAGATGTAAAACCGAACCAATTTTGATAAATGCCTCTCTCCACCATTCCCTTAAAAAGGTCTCGGACGCGCTCATTGGATTTTTTGCTATGCCCATAAAAATTTTCATCCGTTAATATCAAACCGCGATATTGACCTTTGATGGATTCGAACTCATCAAGGACGTCTTCAATCGGCCTTTCACGATATTTCCTGCCCTGGAATTGAGGCACTGAGCAGAACTCACAGCTAAATGGACAACCCGCAGTTGTTATAATACCTGAATATCGGTATTTATATTTATCCTTTAAATATTTCCTATCGGGACGCAATCCCTGATATAACTCCATCGGTGTCAGAACGCCGTCGTACCTTTTTTGGAGACATCCATTTTCAAAATCACTAATGATTTTTTCCCATGTGGTTACGGCTTCTCTGGTCACAACACAATCCACGTATTTTGCCGCTTCTTCAGGATAACTGGTGACATGAATGCCGCCCATAATCACAGGTATACCCCGTTTTTTACAGGCAATTGCTATTTGATATGCACGATGAGCCTGATAACTCACCGATGTAATACCAACAAGGTCAGCTTCACCAAAGGTAATATTCCCTGTATCGTCAATCGCAAGCCCCTGGGTTTCATCTATAATATCAACCTGCCAGTGTTTTGGCGTTAATACCTTTAGATAACCGAGATTTACCGGCATCTGATTTAATACAGACACATTTTCCTCACCAACATTTCCAATCGGATGCGGATTAATCAGTACAAGTTTTTTCATGAACGTTCCTCTTTTTTTGGCACCAATAGTACCTGTGCAATAGCATAATTCTGACAGTGTGATAATGATACAGCAATATCGCTAATATGTTTCTTGTCTGCCAATTCTTTTACACTTCCATAAAGATTCACGTAGGGCCTGCCATTTTCGTCGTTTAACAGTTCGATATCCGTCCATTTCATTTTACCAACCCATCCCGTCCCTAAGGCCTTGAACATGGCCTCTTTTGCTGCAAAGCGGGCTGCAAAATGCTGATATTTGTTTTTCTTGGGCTTACAGTATTCAACCTCTTTTTCCGTGTAAATTTTTTTTAGAAAACCCTCATTGGCAGAAAATAACCTTTCAATGCGCTTTATTTCTATAATATCGATTCCAACGTACATAAATATTTCGTTTTACCTTCATGATCATATTAAATACTTATAATGCAAGTATCTGTCATCACGACAGTTGGCATTCTACAGATTTACAAAATTAATGTCAATGACATTTTCCATTGAAACAAAGCAAAAGAGGTTGAATTGAACAGTTGTACGTTGCCTGCCTGGAAATTTGATCACATAAAGTGCAGGAAATCAAGCATCGGTGATTGAAGTATTTCTATGCGGGGGGAGGCGGATGCTTCACCCATAGGGATGAAGCACCCGGCTTTGTGTTGCAATTTTACCTTTAAGGGTTTTTATTCTTTTGGATGTATTTTTTACCAATGTCTACTGCTATATCATACCCTGCTTTTTTTAATTCCTGACGATGATCCTGAATACTAAGATATATAGAAGGCCATGACCTCTTTGCATAGATAATAGGTATTCCTTTATTAGTGGCAATTTTTTTTATCTTGTACGCCAGATTATGATTTACAAAATCGTAAAGGAGAATAATAAAGTCTGCCTTATCAGGCATTTTTCCACGAATTTTCTGTCCACCCCTGCCGTTTAAGTGCTGAATTTTCGAGATGCCAATTCTGTCGAGTTCTTTTGGAATACACCCAAGATGGTCACCCCCAACAATTACTACTGACATTTTACAATTCATGTAATTAACTTAAACACCTATTAAAACATCCTCGAATATCTTTAGATTAGTTTCCCTTGGTGTTAATGATGCGGTAAATAGAATTGAGCTTCAGCTTTATTACTGACCAACAGGTAATACGGCAGATACTGAAACACCTCGGTCTTTGGACACAGATGCCTTCCAGAGACCCTCCAAACACGGACGTCTCCACACTAAAAACCATGACTTGGTATATGAATTCCTAGATGGCCTGTCCGTATTTAACGCACAGGCAGATGTTTGGCCCGGTTATGATGAATCCTGTATAACGCCAAATTAAACCTTTCCTTATATCCCTCTACAGGACTTATAGATGGTCTTGCCATTCCCCATTTGCATGAGGACAATTTTTTGTCAATTCCTTGTGAAAAATCGGGTAATTTGCTGCACATTACCCATCCACATATAATGCTCCTATAATTTCATACCATTCTTTCCCATTTCTCTTTTCTTTGATTTTTAATTTGGCAGAAATAATTAAAAAAAGCTTGCAATCTTCTTCGTTTTTGTTTAATACTGCACAAATGGTAAAAAGCAATTTCCTATCATTTTCATTTGATCCAAAACAGTTGCCCATTGAGGGAGTTCATATTGTTTTAATAACCATTCAGCTTTACATTTATCATCATTAAACGCAATCCATAGCTTGAAAAGCGAAAAACATACCCGGAAACAACTCATTGACATACAACTAACACAAGCTGGCTGGGATATTGCTGATCGTTCGCAGGTTATTGAGGAGTATGATATTAAAGTTGGACTACCTGACGACGTTGCTGAACCTCAAACCCCCTACCAGGGACATCTATTCAGTGATTATGTACTGCTGGGCAAGGATGGAAAGATACTTGCCGTTGTCGAAGCTAAAAAAACATCTGTTGATGCTGCTATTGGCCGTGAACAGGCAAAACAATACTGCTTTCATATTAATGAGAAACAAAACCAGGAGCTTCCATTTTGCTTTTATACGAATGGATACGACATCTACTACTGGGATTTAGAGAATTATCCACCTAAAAAAGTGTTTGGTTTCCCGACACGTGACGATCTCGAACGCTATCAATATATCAGGAGATCAAGAAAATCATTGGCAGGGGAGCTAATCAATACGCAAATTGCCGGGCGGGATTATCAAATTCGTGCTATCCGCTCCATCATGGAGAAAATTGAGCATCGGAAACGAAAATTCCTGCTTGTAATGGCTACCGGAACCGGCAAAACACGAACCTGCATCGCTTTAGTTGATGCTCTGATGAGAGCCGGATGGGCTGAACGCATTCTTTTCCTTGTGGATAGGATAGCCTTGCGTGATCAGGCGCTGGATGCATTCAAAGAGCATCTGCCCAATGAACCCCGATGGCCAAAGCCCGACGACAACGGCATAGAAAAAGATCGTAGGATTTATGTTTCGACATATCCAACCATGCTGAACATCATCAGGGATGAGAAAAATTCACTGTCTCCTCATTTTTTTGATCTGATCATCGTTGACGAAAGCCACCGTTCAATCTATAACACCTACCAGGAGATACTGGATTACTTCAATACCCTTTCCCTGGGCTTGACCGCCACTCCCACTGATGTAATTGACCACAACACTTTTGACCTGTTTGAATGCGAAGATGGCGTTCCCACGTTCGCATATTCGTATGACGAAGCTATTACCCATATTCCTCGCTACCTGAACGGCTTCCATGTGATGAAAATTCAGACAAAATTTCAGAAAGAAGGCATAAGCAAGCGTACAATAGGACTTGAAGACCAGAAAAAACTGATACTGGATGGAAAACAGATAGAAGAAATCAATTATGAAGGCACTGAAATTGAAAAATCAGTGATCAACCGTGGAACGAACAGCCTGATCGTTCGTGAGTTCATGGAGGAGTGCATTAAGGATGATAACGGAGTGTTGCCGGGGAAAACAATCTTCTTTTGTATCAGTAAAGCCCATGCACGAAGGATGGAAGAAATTTTCGATGCTCTCTATCCTGAATACAAAGGAGAATTGGCAAAAGTGATCGTTTCGGAAGACCCTCGTGTGTATGGAAAAAGCGGATTACTTGCCCAATTTGCCCGTAACGACATGCCTCGTGTTGCCTTGAGTGTGGATATGCTTGATACAGGCATCGACATCAGGGAAATAACAAACCTGGTGTTTGGAAAACCTGTGTTTTCTTACACGAAATTCTGGCAGATGATTGGCCGGGGAACCCGGTTGCTTGAAAAATCGAAATTGAAACCCTGGTGTACCAAAAAAGATACGTTCCTTATCCTCGACTGCTGGGATAATTTTGAATATTTCAAAATCAATCCAAGAGGAGAATTACCTAAACCGCAGATTCCGTTACCTGTGCGCCTGTTTGGTTTACGGCTGGATAAAATTGAGAAGGCAGGCGAATTGAATGAATTTGAAACGCAATCAAAAGAAGTTCTGAAATTAAAAAAGCAAATAGCTGAATTGCCGCAAAATTCCATTGTTATCAAGGATGCCCAATTTGAATTGCAGCGATTGGAAGATGAGAATTTCTGGAACTCCATTTCCTATGAAAAACTTGAATTTCTCAGGACGGTAGTAAAACCTCTGTTCCGAACCGTTTCCGGGGCTGATTTTGCAGCCATGCGGTTTGAAAAAGATATTGTTGAAGTATCATTGGCTAAACTCTCTAAAGAAGAAGATAAATTCAATACAATTAGAGACAGCATTATTGAAGAAATTTCGGAACTGCCGCTTTCCATTAACAAAGTAGCCGTTGAAGAACAACTCATCCGCCAAAGCCAGACGAACCATTACTGGGCGACCATCACGGAGGAAAAGATGGATGAACTAATTGAAAAACTATCCCCTTTGATGAAGTTGCGTGATTCGTTGGTTACACCACTTACACCCGCAAAATTTGACCTGAAAGACCTCATAAACACGAAGGAATATGTTGAGTTTGGCCCCCAGCATGAAGCATTGAGCGTTGGAAAGTACCGTGAATTGGTCGAACAGAAGATTCAGGAACTCACCAATAGCAATCCCTTGCTGCAAAAACTCAAACACGGACAAAGTTTAACGGATGCAGAAGCCGAACAATTAGCCGAACAGTTGCATAACGAGCATCCGCACATCACCCTCGACCTGCTGCGCAGGATATACGACAACCGCAAGGCACAACTTACCCAATTCATCAAACATATTTTAGGGCTTGAAGTGTTGAAAAGTTTCACCGAAACGGTCTCAGGCTCGTTCGATTCCTTTATTGCTGAACATAGTTATCTCACCAGCCGCCAATTGCAGTTTCTGGAATTGCTTCGCAGCTTCGTGCTTGAAAAAGGCGAATTAGAAAAGAAAGATTTGATACACTCACCCTTTACTATGATTCACCCCGAAGGTATCCGTGGCGTTTTCAGCCCGAAGGAAATAGATGAAATATTGACCCTTACCCAACAACTTAATGCAGCCTAAAGCATGTTACAAAACAACTCCAATATAAAATCTCTTATTGCAAAACTCTGGCAAAACTTCTGGAGCGGCGGCATCAGCAACCCCCTGACCGCCATTGAGCAGATTACTTACCTGATCTTCATGAAACGCATTGACGAACTCGAAGCCAAGCGAGAACGGGATGCTGAATTTACAGGCGAAGCCTATACTTCACGTTTCAGCGGGAAATACAAAATACCGGGCAGTAACGATCAGGTGGACAAAAGCGAATTGCGATGGAGCAATTTCAAACGGAAACCGGCCGAAGAAATGTTGCTGCATGTGCAGATCAGGGTATTTCCCTTCCTGAAAGAAATGAACGGCGGTTCAACCTTCACCAAGTCAATGGCCAATGCGGTATTTATCATGCCCAAACCTTCCCTGCTGGTGGAAGCCATTAATATTATCGAACAGCTCTTTACCGAGATTGAACGGGATGCTACCGAAGGCGGACAGGCTTTCCAGGACATACAGGGTGATGTTTACGAATTGTTGTTGAGCGAAATTGCCACCGCGGGAAAAAACGGACAATTCCGCACACCCCGGCATATCATTAAACTCATGGTTGAATTGCTCGACCCCAAGCTCGGGCAACGAATGGCCGACCCCACTTGCGGGACTGCCGGGTTTATCCTCGGGTTTTATCAATACATTATCACTTCGCTGGTACGCCAGAAAGACCCCGGGAAATTGGTGAAGGACGAAGATGGTTTTGAGCGTGCCACCATAAGCGGCGTACTTACCGAACAGGTGAAGGAAATACTTGAAAAGAGTCTGTGTGGCTTCGATATGGACACCACGATGGTACGCCTCGGGCTGATGAACCTGATGATGCACGGCATTGACCAGCCTCATATTGACTACAAGGATACCCTGAGCAAGAGCTTTAATGAGGATAGCCAATACGATATAGTAATGGCCAATCCGCCGTTTACCGGCAATATTGACAAAGGCGACATTAACGAAGGCCTGAAACTGCCCACGACCAAAACCGAACTGCTTTTTGTGGAACGCATTTTTACCATGCTAAAAATGGGCGGAACGGCAGCGGTGGTAGTGCCGCAGGGCGTTTTATTCGGCAGTGGTAAAGCATTTGTAACGTTACGAAAGCAATTAATTGAAAAAGCCGAACTGAAAGCCGTAATAGCGATGCCCAGCGGGGTGTTCAAACCTTATGCAGGTGTTAGCACTGCCATATTAATCTTTACCAAAGGCGGCGAAACCAATGATGTTTGGTTTTACGATATGCAAGCCGATGGCTACACCTTAGACGACAAACGAAACAAAATAGCAGACAGCGATTTACCCGACATTGTAAAGCAATACAAAGCAAGAAACGAGGGAAAGGATAACGACCGCAAAGCCAAATTCTTCTTTGTGCCGAAAGCAGAAATTGTAGCCAACGCCTATGATTTAAGCATCAGTAAATACAAAGAAGAAGTGTATGAAGATGTGGTTTACGAAAAACCCAATGTGATTATCAGAAAGTTGGAAAGCATTGATAGCAATATTCAAAAGGGATTGGCTGAATTAAAAGAGTTGATATAATGAAATTTGAAAGATTAGGAAATATCGTTGAAATAATTGGAGGAAACGCTGCACCTAAAGGAGATAATGCTTTTGGTAATGAAGGCTTACCTTTTGTAAAGATGAAGGACTTAGGAGACAGGCATCTTACAAACAATCTTATTGAAATTGAAAATCTTGTTTCTGATTCTGTTGCAAAAAAGAATCGTCTGAAGGTTGTTAAAAAGGGTTCAATTCTCCTTCCAAGAAGTGGTTCAGTTGGATTGAATCATAGGGCGATATTAGGTGTAGATGCTTACATGGTTAGCCACATTTGTGCCTTGGAGATTAAGAATGTCAGAGAAGTCTTAAATCAATATTTGTATTATTATTTAACCACAATAAATTTCAATTCAATTACAAAAAAAACAACCGGTTTAGATGCCATTACTTTTCAAGATTTGGCTAAGGTTGTTGTCCCGCTTCCCTCGCTTTTCGACCAACTCCACATTGCCAACATCCTCAGCCGTGCCGAAAACCTGATAGCCCAACGCAAAGAAAGCATCCGCTTGTTGGATGAATATTTGAAAAGCACGTTTTTGGAGATGTTTGGGAATCCTGTTTCTAATAAAAAAGATTGGGCATTGTTAACAGTATTAGAAATCGGTGATTCTCGATTGGGCAAAATGCTGGATGGTAAGAAAATTATCGGAAATAATTTGAAACCCTATTTAAGAAACTCAAATGTACTTTGGTTTAATTTCAAGCTCGATGATCTATTGGAAATGGATTTTGATGAAAAGGACAGATTAGAATTTACTTTAAAGTTTGGGGATATTCTCATGTGTGAAGGAGGTGAAATTGGTAGATGTGCTATTTGGAAAAATGAATTGAAGGAATGTTATTTTCAAAAGGCAATTCATAGAATAAGATTGAATAGAGAATTGGCTTTGCCTGAATATTTTGTTTATATGTTTTGGCTTTATGCTTCACAGGGCGGCTTGAAAAAATTTATGGGTGCAGCTACCATTTCACATCTCACAGGAGAAAAACTAAAAAAAATGAAGTTGCCGATACCCCCAATAGAACTGCAAAACCAATTTTTCAATATTGTAGAAAAAACCGAAGTCCTTAAAACACAATACCAAAACAGTTTGCAGGAGTTGGAAAATTTGTATGGTTCGTTAAGCCAACGGGCGTTTAAAGGGGAGCTAAACGCAAAGGATGAAGAAATGCTGATGGCGGCGGAGCCTCAGGAAGACTACATTACAAAGCAATGATGGAATGGATGAATTGGTGAATTGGGGTCGCATCTGGACAAATGACAATTGATTAACAAACGCAATCAAAACTACGTTACGTTAAATAACAAAAAAGAATAATGTCTACTGTCCAGATGTGACCCCTTCGACTCCCCTACTATCACCTATCACCTTTTTAACGTCAGCGCTTAAATCGGGTGTATTTTTCTCATTATTACCTGGAGAGGTCTCCGTTTGATGAGTTGTTTCCTCTATCGAAGTCGAGGATGTGCCCACGCCTTCGGCAAAGGTTATAGGGGGAAATAAGATTAATAAGAGACTTATGTATAGGGAGGATAGACTATTCCAATTTTTCATTTTATCAGTCTATATTTTAAAACTTTTTACAGATATTTTTACTTGTCTATTTTCTAGTTTCCTTTATCATATTTTCTCTTTCTATTACTTCTTTGGCTAGATTCGCATAATCTATAGAGCCTGAACTATCTGGTGCATACATGGTAATCGGTTTTCCAGAAATAGGACATTCAGCCAGGCGTGTATTTTCCCTGATAATAGTATCAAAGACCTTGTCCTTAAAACGTTCCTTGATCTGGTTAAATACCTCGTTACTGAGATTTGTCCGGCCATCGAACCGACAGGCAATAATACCAGTTACCTCCAGGCTGTGATTCAACCTTTCTTTTACCACCTGTACGGTATTCATCAGGGTTACGAGACCATTCAAGGCTAATACCTTTGTTTCCAAAGGAATGAAGACCTCCTTAACAAAGGTTAATGCGTTAATAGTAATCAGCCCCAATGAAGGCGGGCAATCCAACAGAATGTAATCGTATTTGTTTACTACGGCAGACATACGCTTTCGCAGGATGAGGTCTCGTCCCTTCTCATGGGCCAAGATCCTTTCTACTCCAGCCAATGCAACGTTTGAAGGGGCAAGGGTCATATTCTCAACGCATGTCTTTGTCAGAATCTCTTCAAAATAAACTTCTTCCAAAAAGACATTGTACATGGAGCGTTCGAGATTATGGATATCCAAACCCAACCAGGAACTCAAATTCCCCTGGGGATCTAAATCGACAAGGAGCACCTTCTTGCCCATTTGGGCAAGGCAGGCTCCCAGATTTACGGTGGTCGTTGTTTTGGCTACACCACCCTTTTGATTTGTCAGTGCAATACTTCGCATGTATTAAATCAGGCTGTATTTGGCAACCTTCTCATTCGCGCAACCGAGACGGTTACGCTACCAGTTTAAAATTATTTCATGTGTTTTTCGAAGGATTCAACATCCTTACTGTTACCAACAACAACGAGGATGTCTCCCTCTTTAATCTTATAATCGGATGTAGGCAAAACTTTTACTTCTTTTCCTACGGTTTCACCCGTCTTTTCTCCTACTTCAAATACTCTTCTTTTTACAATAATGACATTGATTCCATATTTTGACTTTAAATCCAACTCATTAATTGTACGTCCAATACTTTCACTTTTTGCCTCAATCTCTGCGAGGGTATAATCTGCGCCTAATTCAATATATTCCAGCACCCCGGGTGAAAGTATGCTGTTGGCTACGCGAATGCCCATATCTTCTTCAGGATATACGACGCGGGTAGCTCCTATCATCTTTAATATCTGGGCATGGAGCGGGGTACATGCCCGTGCAACAATTTCTTTAATATTCAGATTTTTGAGCAGCGCCGTCGTTAGAATACTCGATTCGATATCCTCACCCATGCTTACCACTGCCACATCCACATCCTTTATACCACTGGCGACCAGCGATTGCTCATCGGTGCTATCTATCTGAACAGCCTTGGTAACAAGGTCGCTTACTTTGCTTACTAAGTCCGGGTCACTGTCAATCGCAATTACAGGGACACCCTTTTTAGCCAGTGTTTCTGCCACCTTACGACCAAACCTTCCTAATCCAATTACTGCAAATTGTCTCATGTGATCTCCTTGCATTTTTAAACGTATAAAAATAGCAAAATAGCCTGAAATAAGCAAAATAAAAACCAAACGTAGAGACAGGTTTAAAACCTGTCTCTAGCAATTTGTCATCCAACCAATATCCCCCCTTCCGGATATTTAATTGGCACCACTTTACATTTGCCTCGGATGGAAAATCCTATAGCAAGAGGGCCTACCCTGCCGATGAGCATCGTAACGACAAGGACAATCTTGCCTGTCAAACTTAACGTAGGTGTTACACCAGTAGAAAGCCCTACTGTCCCAAAAGCAGAGACAGTTTCAAATACTATTTCCATAAAAGAGGCATTTTCTGTTACGGACAAAATAAGGACATCCAATGCTATAAGGAGTACGGCAATAGTGCAGATAGCAAATGCCTTGTCTTTGGTCCTGTGGGATATACGTCTATTAAACAATATTAATTCATCCTTCATGGATATAACAGAGATAATAGAAGAAATCAATAATCCAAAGGTGGTAGTTTTAACTCCACCCCCTGTACCGCCTGGAGAAGCTCCAATATACATCAACATAATCATGGCGGCTAATCCCAAAGTTTTCACCGTCCCCATATCCAAAGTATTGAAACCTGTTGTGGTAGATGCCGCGATTGCCTGAAATGTAGATGTTAAAAATCTATCTTTAAATGAAGGTAATGGGGTATTCCATTCTGAAATGTACATCAACAATGCACCTATAATTATAAGCGCCGGAAGCATGATTAATACCAACTTTGTATGAACCAGGAGCCTTCTGGGTGTTTCATCTTCACGTGCTTTTCCAAAAAAGAATTTATACACATCGTATAATACAAAGAACCCAACGCTTCCACCTATACAAAGTATGCCGATTATCACGTTAATAACAATACTATCACGATAAGCGCTCAGGCTGTCAGGAAACAAGCTGAAACCGGCTGTACAAAATGCAGAGACGGAATGAAATATTCCGAGATAGATAGCATGTTTTACCGGGAATTCTTTCATCCAATATAAACTTAAGACCACAGCGCCCAGAAACTCAAATATCAAGGTAATGAAGATGATCGCTCTGCTGAAACGAGATACTTCTTCATAAGGAGGACTACTCATAGATTCTTCTAAGACCAGCTTTCCACCGAGTGATAACTTAACGCCGAGTTGCAATACGATCGTAACAACGAAAATCATATAACCAAGCCCCCCTAGCTGGATCAACACAAGGATAACGATCTGTCCAAAAAGGGAATAAAAACTACCCACATCAACAACTGTCAACCCAGTGGTGGAGATGGCTGAGGTTGCAACAAACAGGGCGTCAATAAAAGATTGTGGATTGCCACTCATAGAAGCAATAGGAAGTGATAAAAGAAAAGCGCCTGCAAAAATAATAACAATAAAGCCAAGAAGGAGCAGCCGATGCGGGGTCAATGTGGAATAGAACATAGTTATTTCTAAAAAGATCCTTCAGCCTTTTCTATGGGTATCGTCATAAAATCCCCCTCCATTGATGGGAGTGGTTAGTGGAGGGTGTGAAAACAATGTCTTCTAAATTTAAACCTCTCTAATTGTTTTGACCGCAAGTGTCTCCACATTACCTTTTCTGCATTTGTGGGTCTTTTTCCCAGAATTTTAGCTATATGTTGAAACTCATCTTTCAACCCTTAATCACCCCCACCTAACCTCCCCCATCAAGGGGGAGGAATTTTTATCTTGCAATATACCACTACACAGTTTTCTGAATTACTTTTAAAAACCCTAACCCGAACGAGTCGGAAGATACAAAATCCGAATCACGAAATTCTAAACAAATTCAAATAAACAAAACACAATACGATGCGCTTTGGATATTTAAACACTTAAATTTTGGATTTATTTCGAAACTTGACATTCGAATTTTTCCCCATACATTTTTGTTAAATATTAAATAATCACGCTTTCAGACAGCTTCTTCTTGGAGAATCTCGTTGACACTATTTTGCATGTCTGATATATTAACTTGAAATTATTTCATATTATTACTTTGTATTGAATAAATTACAAGATGTTTTCGTTCATGTTATTTTATAAAATGCCTCTTAAATCTTATGAAAGACGTAAGGAACTTCATCTATGGAGAGGATAAGGCAAGAAAATACTGTCAAAGAGGTTGTTGAAAAATATCCTGTCACCCGCCGTATATTTGAGACGTATGGTATCATGTGCGGCAGTAACATCCTCCCCAATAAACCCCTTTCCTTCTTCGCCAAGATGCACAATATCAATCCCTCCCAACTGATTGACGATCTTCAAAAACTTATCAATGGAGAAGTTGATTCGAACACTGAGGTTGCCATTACCAAACCGCAAGCCGAACATGTCTATGAGATCTTTGTTAAAACAGCCATTATCGTAGTGCTTTCAACTGGGTGTCTCTATGGGGCATCCTTGCTGGCGTACGCGGCGTTTCGAAATTCCCTTTCTTCATTAGCCTGGATACTTACAGAAACACACGGTGATACGCAGGTATACGGATGGGTTGGTTTGTTTATCATGGGAATTTCATATTTTGCGTTACCCAAATTTTGGAATTCCATGCTCTATAGCTCTCCGCTGGCTTACAAATCCTTCTTTTTGATGGTAGCAGGTATTTTCCTCTCCTTTGTTTTTAAGACAATTTCGTATTACTCAGGCTTTTTCTTCTTAAAAATTCCAGCCTTGATTGGTTGTATTTTCCAGGTCGCATCGATAGCCATTTTTATCTACGTTACTTGCAGGACGTATTTCTCATCGGGAAAAGAGAAGTATGAAGCTTACGAAGGGTTTCTCCTGTCTAGTTATCTCTGGTTTATCCTTCAGGCAATTGCTTTTGTCGCCTTATACTTCCATTTTACCGTTGTAGGAAACACAAACATCCCTGAAGTCTTTAAGGACCCCATTCGGCATATCCAGATCATGGGGTTTGCCTGCATGGTCATTATTGGAATATTTACAAAGACGTTGCCGATTTTCCTGGGCATACAGGAGCCAAACAAAAAAATAACCGCATATGTTCTCTACATCCTAAATATCTCTATTGCTTTGAGAACGATATCAGGGTTTTACCGGGAATATACTGAGAATCTCTATGGTTTTTTTAATGCAGTATTTTTAATGGCCGGGATTCTGGAGACCGTTGGGGTGTTTTTATTTATATATAACTTGAATTTGTTCGACAGTAAAAAGGCAATTAAGAACAACCCTAATTTACCCATTGGATTTAGAAAGTATATTAGAGCAGCGCTTATATGGCTGTTTGTTTCAGAAAGTGCATTGCTGAGCTTTACTATTTATGAAACCCTATCGGGGGAGCGGACTTCTCATGCCTTGTTCGGTGCATACCGGCATGCCATCTTTATCGGATTCATCAGTATGATGATCCTGGGATGCGCATCCAAGATGATTCCCTTGAGTAAAGGTGTAAAACTATGCAGTACGAAACTGCTTAACGCAACATTCGTGCTGATTAACATTGGGTGTTTATTCAGGGTCGTCGCACAACCGGTTTCCACTCACCTGTATCCGCAATTTTATGCTTTTATGGGGATCAGCGGCTTTATCGAGTACTCCGCCATGTTCTGTTTTGCTATCAACGCCTGGAAAACGATGCAGCTTGACGTAGAAGAAGAGTCGACCGAGCAAATTACAGTAGCAACTGCCGGTACAAACGTCTATCAACTCATTAAACAATATCCACAAACCCTCGATATATTAGTCGGATTTGGTTTCAAACAATTGAAGAATCCCATCCTCAGAAACACTCTCGCCAGGACGATCAGCCTTGGGCAGGCGGTGCAAATCAATCCTGTCAACCTTGAGGACTTGTTGAAAGAAGTAAACGCTGCGATAAAGATGTGTATTGGATTAAAGGTAGCCTGAACGTTTGTTCCTCTAAAACAGGACTCAGGAGATATGACTATTGACTGGTTCAATCTTGCAGATTGATAAAGTTTTTAATGGAGATGTGTACTACTTCGTCAGGATCGCAGGACCTGCTTTCACCATATAGGTAATTCCCGATACCAGAGTAATAATGACCGTAATCCAGAGCATAACGATGATTCCCTGTTTAATGGCTATAAGGTGCTGGAGATGAGCAAAGAACAACAAGATCAGGCTGATGGTAAATGACTGGACAAACATCTTTGCCTTGCCCCATATCGTTGCCCCAAATTCAATCCCCTTTGATTCTGAATAGCTTCTCAGACTGTTGACGAGAAATTCTCTAGCTACAATCACGACAACCATCCATGAAGGTATAATGTCATGGGCATGCTGGATGAGTAATATAAATCCGCCACAAACGATAATCTTATCTACAAATGGGTCTGCAATACGCCCAAAATCAGTGAGAAGGCCTTTTTTGCGCGCCAGGTAACCATCCAGCCAATCGGTTGACCATGCCAGGCTAAACGCAATAAGTGCAATAGTGTAACAACGGTACGACAAAAAATAGAAGAATACAATGGCCAGCAAGAGCCTCGACAGGGTTAAACGATTGGGCAGATTGAATGCCGCACATCTTGAAAAATCAAACGAACTCATTTGATCCTCTTTCCATTTTTTATAGACGTTGCAGTCAGATCATAACCTGCAATGCCAGTAATAACCATATTTTTAATATCACCCGCTTTTAGATGATTTCCCTGAATAATCACTTTGCTGTCCACATCGGGAGCATCCCCGTAAGACCTGCCAAGCCAGTCATCATTGCTTTCGCTTTTTTCGTCAATAATAACAGGGATTGAATTGCCCACGAGGTTTTTGTGTTTTTTCAATACAATTTCCTGTTGAGTCAGCATAACTTTTTTTAGCCGCAGTTCTTTAATCTTTTGAGGTATTTGTTTTTTGAAGGATGCCGCAGGCGTATTATCTTCCTTTGAGTAAGTAAATACTCCCAACCGTTCGAATTGGGATGTCTTTACAAATTTTAAAAGCTCAGCAAAATGCTCCTCAGTTTCCCCTGGAAATCCAACAATAACAGACGTTCTTAAGAATAGGTGATTGATATGACTTCGTAAATCGTCGATTAAGCTCTCTATATAAGTATGAGTTACTCCCCGCCCCATCTTTGCCAGAATTGTATCATTGATGTGTTGTATAGGGATATCAATGTATTTGCAGATTTTATCCTGCTGACTTATCACATGGATAAGTTCCGGGTAAAAATGCCTAGGATGGGTGTACAGTATCCTTATCCATTCAATTCCTTTTATTTTTGAAAGTTTCTCTAATAACACATGTAACTGCTGCTTTCCATACAAATCAACTCCGTATGAAGTAGTGTCCTGCGAAATGACATTAATTTCCTTTACCCCCTCACTGGCCATCTGGTGAGCCTCTTCCAGGATATTCTCTATCGTCCGGCTGTAAAATCTACCTCGTATGCCAGGAATGGCGCAATAGCTGCAATTATTATCGCAACCGTCAGAAATCCTGAGATAGGCGTAATGTCTTGGGGTCAGTCTAATACGATTCCGCCACTCGTCGTTACACTGCGCCTGATGGCCTTTTCCCCTCTTTTGACCGGAACCTGACAAATTAGTTAGTTTATCAAAATCCTTCAGGCCGACAACGTGGTCGATTTCAGGGACTTCTTTCTGTAATTCTTTGGGATACCTTTGAGCAAGACAGCCTGTTACGATGAGCTTTTTGCACTGCGCGTCTTCCTTCAGTTTTGCAGCCTTTAAGATCGTATCTATAGATTCTTTCTTGGAATCGTCAATAAAACCGCAGGTGTTTATGATCAGCACCTCGGCATCTTCAGGGTATTGACAGATAATGCTTCCGCTATCTGCTACCCTGCCAAGTATTTCCTCTGCATCTACCAGGTTCTTCGGACATCCCAAATTGATTAAGGCAACTTTTTTTGATTTCATGTTTATTTATATTTTATCCATTTCCTGATTCATACGTGCCATTTGAGCATCCCATTCTTCCAGGGACAGGAATACCTCTCTTGCCTGACTTCCTTTGTATTCTCCGACGATGCCGTCCTCAGCCATCAGGTCAATCAACTTTGCAGCGCGCGAATAACCGATCTCCAATCGTCTCTGTAAGAGGGATACTGATCCTCTCTGTGTCTCCAGCACGATCCTCACTGCTTCATTGTAAAGGTTGTCTTTGGCAATATTCTCTCTTTCTGAAGTTCCTTTCCAGCTTTTCAACTCTGAATTAAACTTTGGCGCAGAGCGCTTTCTGAGATATTCAACTACATTTTTTACTTCTTCGTCACTTACATAAGCGCCCTGAACCCTGACTAACTTTGATGTTCCAGGAGGCAGGAACAACATATCACCGCTTCCCAATAACTTCTCTGCTCCGTTTTGATCCAAAATGGTCCTCGAATCCACCTTTGAAGCAACATAGAATGATATCCTCGAGGGCATATTTGATTTAATTAATCCCGTAATCACATCAACTGAAGGCCGCTGAGTCGCAAGTATAAGGTGAATGCCAACTGCACGAGATTTCTGAGAGAGCCTGATTACGGAGGACTCGACTTCTTTGGATGCCACCATCATCAAGTCCGCCAGTTCATCAACCACAACAACGATATGCGGCAAATAAAATTGTACGTCGTCGAGATTGGCGTCGCCCTCGGGATTTAAGCGTTTTCTGATTTCGGATGTCCCCAGCCTATTATAGCCATTTATATGTTTCACACCAACACTGGCAAGCAAGGCGTACCGTTCTTCCATTTTGTTTACCGCCCATTCCAGCACGGCTGCGGCTTTTTTCATATCCGTCACTACGGGGCTTATCAAATGAGGAATTTCCCGAAATAGTGAAAATTCAACCATTTTCGGGTCTACCAGGAGAAGCTGGACGTCGGTTGGATGACGCATAAAGAGAATACTCAATATGATTGAATTAAGACAAACGGATTTGCCGGAACCAGTTGTTCCTGCAATGAGTAAATGGGGCATTGACGCCAGATCAGATATAAGGGGATTACCAGCCGCATCTTTTCCAAGCAGAAGCGGAATAGCCATTTTTTTCCGTATGTCATCGGACGTTTCCAGCAACTCCCGCAGCATCACCGTTTTTCTCTTGGTATTTGGGACTTCCAATCCAATTGATGACTTGCCCGGCAAGGGAGCAACGACCCTTACGCTTGGCGCTTTCAAGGCAATTGCCAGGTCATCAGAAAGGCTTACCACCTTCCCCACCTTCGTTCCCGGCGCTAATTCTAATTCATACATGGCGATGACAGGCCCTCTTTCAATTTCAACGACCTCTGCATTCACATTGAACTGTACGAGGGTGTTTTTTAGTACCTGTGCGCGTTGTGTAATTTGATCCCAATCATCTGAATGCTGGTCAACTGCGGGCTTTTCCAGGAGATCAATTGGTGGCAGTTCATAATCCTGTTTTTTTTGTTTGATAGTTTCAGTATAGATAACTGCCTCTTCCTCTTCCAGATATTGTTCCCCATCATCTTGTTCCTGAATCTGTTTCAGTGTGCCTATAGATACAAGCTGCTCATTCTTCATTTCTTCAGTTACATTCTCGGAAATCGCATCCAGGTAATTATTGGCCAAAATAGTTGAATTATTCAATGCATTTGCTTTTGCACGATAACGGATGTTAGCGTCTTCATTTTCAGAATCGTGTGTTGGTGCAGACCTTTCTTTTTTTGCTCTTGATGCCTTGATAAAAGGAGAAACAGGAGTAACGTTGAGCAAGAGCATAATTGATATAACCAGCCCGGATGCCAAAATAATTATCGTCCCTGTTAGATTGAAATATTCATATAACCTGGAGACAACTACGATTCCGAAAATTCCACCCACATTGGCGGATAGAAGGGATTTTTTGAATGCATAGCATCCGAGCGTCAATAAGGATGCAACCGAAAATAGTAATAAAACAGCCCCGATCATTTTTACCCAGAAATATTCGATGCTTTCCTTAAAGAGATACGACACCCCAAGCCAGCCTACAAGGACAACGATTAAATAAGAAGTCCTCCCTAAACCTGCCCGTGTGTATCCTGCAATTTGAGCGCCTCCTATTCCACAAAAATTATGTACAGGATTGTTGCCGGGATAATCAGCAAAAGGCGGGTCATTGGGGGAATAGCTGAGAAAACTCAAGAAGATAAATAAGGCGGAGGCTATAAGGATAATTGCGGTAATGTAACGGATAAAACGTTTAATTCCCATAGTATTATAATTCTACAAACAATTCCGATACGGGGAGTGTAAATCCTGTAAAAATGTCTTCTCCATTCAATATGTCATTTCCTGCAAGAAGCTTATCGGGACGCGGCGAGTGATATACCAAAATAACTTGTTCTTCAGGATTGATTACCCATAGTAATTTTGTATCGTTTTCGAAATATTCAACAATTTTTTCATGAAGATTTTCCATGGTGTCAGAAGGTGAAAGAATCTCAACTGCGAGATCGGGTGAACCTTTAAAAAAACCCTTGGGAGGCCGTTTAAATCCCTGTAATCGCTTTTTACTTATAAATGATACGTCGGGTGAACGAAGGTTGCCTGATTTCATACGATACCCGGCATTTGAACCAAAAACTGCACCAAGTTTGCGTTCTGAAACAAATCTTTCCAATGCAGCCGAAAGTTTAATTACAATATTTTCGTGTTCCATTCCTGCTGGCACCATAACAAGTTCTCCGTTTATTAACTCATGTTTATACCCATTCTCAGGTAAAGACATTAGTTCTTTTTCTGTCCATATCTTTTTCGCAACGGTTGTTTCCATAGAACCCCTTTAAAGGAATCAGAACAATGCACGTGATTTTTCTAAAAGCACATAATGTGTTTTTTTCTTTAATGTCCCGTATGACCGAATCCCCCCACACCACGGCGGGTTTCTTCCAGACAATCAACCTCAATCAATTCCGCCCTGAATACCGGCTGGATTACCAGTTGCGCAATGCGCATCCCACGCTCTACGGTAAATCTTTCTTTCCCAAGATTACACAAAATAATACCAATCTCTCCACGGTAATCACTATCAATCGTGCCTGGTGTATTTACAATCGTTAATCCGTGTTTTAGAGCCAGGCCACTTCTTGGTCTGACCTGTGCCTCATATCCCAAAGGTAATTCTATATGAACACCTGTGGGAATTAATTTGATTTCATGGCGTTCAAGCTGAACTGCCTTATCCACTGCGGCATATAAATCCATCCCGCTGGCAGTCTCGCTCATGTATTGGGGCAAAGGTAAATCCACACATCCCTGCTTTCTCATAACTTTTACTTGTATCTTATTCATGAGTATTTATTTGTCCTTCTTTTTGTTGAGTTCCTCATTGATTACGCCAACAATCTTCTCAACAGAAGCTAATCTCCCAATTCCAACACGCCCCGTGCACAACCGGCCTTCTTCCGGTTCGATAATAACATAGCCAAGCTTCGTTAATTTTTTTATATTTTCCTGCACAATGGGATTCAAGTACATACTGTCATTCATTGCAGGCGCAATGATCACCGTAGAGCGCGCCGCCATAACGGTGCATGTTAGAGCGTCATCTGCTATACCGGACACGACCTTACCAATAAAATTCGCAGTTGCCGGCGCAACCACTATTATATCGGCATGTTCAGCCAGGGATACGTGATTGGGATCATAATTTCCCGTATCAATGAAAAGATCGGTTATGACTCGATTTTTTGAAATAGACTGAAATGTTACAGGATTCACAAATCGCTGGGCATTTGTCGTCATGATAACAGTAACATTATTTCCCTGTTTCATCAGACTCGATACAACCTCGACGGCCTTGTATGCAGCAATACTACCAGTAACTCCCAAAACGATACTATAGGACATGATTACACCAGGTTTAGTATTTTACGGATAGTATTTACTGTTACTTCCAGATCATCGTTAACAACACAGTAGTCATATTTATCTTTATATTCCAATTCTTTTTCGGCGGTTTTCAAACGAAGTCTCATATCATCCTCTTTATTTGTGTTCCTTTTGATTAACCGCTGGCCCAAAGTTTTTTTATCAGGTGGCAGTAAAAATATCGATATAGCTTCAGGAAATTTCTCCTTGATCTGCAATGCGCCCTGCACTTCTATTTCAAGCAGATAGAGGATTTCATTCCTGGGGGCTTCTTGTAATGCCGTAACAGGAGTCCCATAGTAGTAACCGCAATACGTTGCATATTCCGCCAGTTCGTTGCGCTGAATCATATCCTCGAATTCAGCAGTCGATACAAAATAGTAGGACTCCCCGTTCTTTTCGTTATGCCGGGGCGGACGTGTGGTTACTGATACCGATTTCTTCACATGCCGGTTTTGTACGAGTAGTTTGCATACCGTTGTTTTCCCGGACCCTGACGGCCCTGAAATGATTACAATCTTTCCCATCCTGCCCGTTACCCTAAAGATTCAGACAAACGTGAACCTTTATTCGATGTTGAATATCTGTTCCCGGATTTTCTCAATTTCTGTTTTTACATCCACCAAATCCTTCAGCATCACACTGTCATTTGCCTTCGAGCACATCGTATTGGTTTCACGGAACATTTCCTGAATAATGAAATCCAGCTTCCGCCCCACTGATTCATCTGAATGTATGGTTTCTTGTAGTTGAGATAAATGGCTTTTAAGACGGCTAATTTCTTCGGTAATATCACATCGTTCTGCAAAGATGGCAATTTCGCGGCAAAGGCTACTATCTGTCAATTCTATATCTGTTCCGCTCAGTAACGAGGCTACCCTGCTTCGTAAGCGTTTACTGTATTCCTGAACTATAATAGGTGACATGGTTTCAATTTTGTTGAGTGTTGAAAGGATAAATTCTTTTCTCTGTTCGATATCCTTTGCGAGGTGCCTTCCTTCAACAGCCCGCATTTCCAACATCTTTTCCAGGGCTTCTTTAATAAGGGAGATACATAAGGATAGAAGGGTGTTCTTATCCGTCTGACTATTCTTTCCCTTTTGCAGTACGCCTGGAAGCAGTATCAGGGAATTAATTGATACTCTCTCTCTGGAACCAATCTCTTTTTTTAAGTCAGTTAACAAATGATAATATTCTTTTAGCCTATCACTGTTTAAGACATACTCAGGTTCTTGCCGGAGAGATTGATAATTTACATTTAAAAGGACTGTACCCCTGGCTAATTTTTCCCTGATTGGACGCTCAATCTCAGTTTCAAATGATTGCAATATTTCCGGCAGCCGTGAATCTATCTTCAAAAATCGGTTATTAACCGAGCGAAGTTCCACACGTATCGTGAGTTCGTCGTCTTTATATTCAGCTATACCAAATCCTGTCATGCTTTTTAACATCAAGGCCACCAAAATCTTTCGTTCGTGTATTGTTTACTTAGAATTATTACCTGTCTATTTCTGTGCTTCGCTTGCAGACTTTTCTTTGCCGCGTGATGTCTGTTCTTCAACAGGATTCATACCCACCTGCTGGCTTTGCGACGTCTCTTCTTTCATCGCTGCCTGATGATACGAGCCTTTTGGTCCTGTCTTGCCTGATTCTTCTTCAGCGACTTTCTGCATACCAACCGTAGAGGCGTCATCTGAAACACCCGCTGCATGAGGCACACTCCCATGTTCGTGTTCATGTTCGCATGCCTGTCCGTTGTGTTCGTGGGTATGTTGTGCATCGGGAATTCCCTGCATAACCATAGTTTCCAAGGGCCTTGTCGGGATGGACAGTTTGAACAAAAATATGGTAGCGACAATGAATGCAGCTCCTATAAGATACGTAATTTTAGACAAGAACGTACTTGATCTCGTACCAAAAGCAGACTGATCCCCAAGACCCCCGATAGCAGCCAATCCGCCGCCTTTGCCCGATTGTAATAGAATAGACCCAATTAAAAACACACATAAAATAGGTACCGCAATCTTTAAACCAATAACTAAATTTAAAAAAAAGAATGCATTTAATATTCCAAAGATAACAATGATTGCAATTCCCCACTTAAATGCCTTTTCAGCCTTTACCATGTAACTCTCCCAATATTAAAAATCCACTTGCTAAAACATTACTGAATTGATGCAGCATCAATTATTTTTAAAAAAGATTCTAACTTAATACTTGCACCACCCACGAGAAGCCCATCGATCTCTGGCTGTGCTATCAACTCTTTTGTATTTTCTGGTTTAACGCTCCCCCCATATTGAATATACACACTATTGGCAATGTCTTTCCCATACTCATCTGTCAAAAAGCCTCTGATGAACGAATGAACTTCGTTGGCCTGCTCAGGAGAAGCTGTTTTCCCTGTACCAATAGCCCAAACAGGCTCATAGGCAATCACAAGTTCTTCTATATGATTCTTATCGATTCCCAGCAAACCGTTTTTTAATTGGTTTTTTACTACATATTTTGTCCTTCCTTCCTCCCTTTCATTTAATGTTTCTCCGATACAAAAAATTGGTCTTAAATTGACAGATAGAGCTGTCTTTATCTTAGCATTGATAAACGAATCAATTTCGCCAAAGATATGTCGCCGTTCTGAGTGTCCAATCAGCACATGCGTACAGCCCGCTTCCTTTACCATCGATGCAGAAATTTCACCCGTATATGCGCCATTTATTTCACTATGAATATTCTGCGCTCCCACACAAATGCCGCTGCCTTCTAATATCACGCAAATTTCTTTCAGGAATGTAAATGGCGGACAAATGCCGGAAATAATTTCTTTTTTATTCTGTAAATTATTTCTTAACGATCTGGCAAACTCCACTCCTTCCGCAAGAGTGAGGTTCATCTTCCAATTCCCCACAATAAAAGGCTTTTTCCCCCTTATCATCGAATTATGCACTTTCAATCACACTTCGGAAACGATCCTAAAATTTTCATATCAAAACATTTTTTAGATACCTCTTTGAGGGCTTTCTGAATAGTCTCATTCGATGTATGACCCTCAAAATCCAGATAAAAACAATATTCCCACGTTTTTTTTCTGGTAGGCAATGACTCGATATTTGTGAGATTAATATTATACGTTTTGAAAGGCTCCAGTATCTCTAATAAAGCGCCAGTTCGATTTTTTATATAGCACATTACTGCAGTCCTGTCTTTCCCGCTCGGCTCGCCGTAATCTTTGCTCAGCACAAAAAACCTCGTTATGTTGTTTGGGTTATCTTCGATGTTCTTAAAAAGGACATTCAATCCATACATGTGCGCTATTTCCGCATTTGCTATTACCGCATAATATGGAACTTCTTTCCCTGATTTTGAAGCGTCCCTAACAATACGAGCAGCCTCGGCGCTGCTGCTGACCTCTATAAGTTCAGCATGAGGAAGATTACTTGCCAGCCAATTTTTGCATTGAGACAAAATCTGTGGTTTTGAATATACTTTTTTGATCTCCTCTTTTGTGCAATTTGCCATTAAGTTGTGGTGAATTGGCAAAATAATCTCAGCGCATATTTTTATATCAAACTCCACAAACATGTTCAATGTTTCTCTTATACCGCCTTCTGTTGAATTTTCAACCGGTACAATTCCGTAATCGCTTCTCCCCCCTGCTACATCTCTGAATACATCGTCAATGCCCCGTGCCGGAACGTATTCAACAGACGGCCCAAACTTTTGTTTAGCGGCAAAATAACTAAAAGTTCCCTCAGGCCCCAAGTAGGATACCTTGATGGCCTTTTCCAATCCCAGGGAGACAGCCATCAATTCCCGGTATATAGAGACGAGACATTCGTCCGTCAGCGGGCCTTTATTTTGTGACTTAATACGTGAATATACCTCTTGCTCTCTGTTTGGGACATAGATTTGCGCCTGGTTTTGTTTCTTTATCTCACCAATTTTCAATACGATTTTGGCTCTTTCATTGAGTAAATCTACTATTTTAGAATCCAGTGCATCAATTTCCTTTCTCAAATAGTCTATGTCCATGGCGAGTTTTAGTTAATTCCAATTTTTTTAATTTTCTGTTTAGTTATTGTCAACAAAGCAGTTAGATTTATATATTTATTAGGGTAAATTTATCAGAATTTGATATAAGAGTCAATAAAATTAAGTTATTTCAGTTTTTTAATTGACTGTCCGCAAAAGGCTGTTAAAATAAATTTTAAATATAAATTTGTGTTGCTCTAATATTTTGTAAAAAGGTATGTTATGACGTAACCCGTCTTGCATGCTTTATGCTCTTTGAATTTATTATAGTATTTTTATTTTACCTACCTAATTTTCGCAAAGTTATTCATATTAAAATTTTTTCAATTAGGTACTTATACAACATCTTCATAATATTAAGTCTATATTAGAAAGGAAGATATACATGGTAGGTGGGCGAATCAGAGGATCTCAACAAAGGATAGGGGTATTTGTTGATGTCCAAAATATGTTTTATTCGGCAAAGGCGTTACACCAATCAAAGATTGACTATAGTAAACTCCTGTTAGAAGTTGTAGGCGACAGAAATCTCATTCGCGCTATTGCATATGTGGTACAAAAACCTGACGTAGACCAATCCAGCTTTACCGATGCATTGAGCCGCTTAGGGTATGAAATAAAATCAAAGGAGCTTCGACTAAGACCTGACGGTACAGCAAAAGGCGACTGGGACATGGGTATTGCAATCGATTCCATAGCGATTGCACCAAAGCTGGATACCGTAGTGCTGGTAAGCGGTGACGGGGATTTCGTACCGCTTGTAGAAATGTTAAAAGCACACGGCTGCAGGGTGGAAGTTGTTTCATTCAGACGCAGCACTGCCATTGAGCTTATAAATGCTGCGACAAAATACACTGCTATAGAAGAATCGATGCTTTTCAAGGAAAAAAAGTTTCAAAAAAATGATACTCCAAACGAATAATCATTTAAATCCGGAAAAACTCAGTGAGTGCCAAGTAGCGTTAGGATATTCATTTCATGATCCAATCATTCTTGAAAAAGCGCTGACCCACACCTCCTGTAGATTAGAAAATAATTTTTCTAACGAACGACTGGAATTTTTGGGAGATGCGGTGTTAGGGATGATTATTTCAGACTATCTTTACAAAACCTTACCTCTGTGTAGTGAGGGGGAATTAACAAAGATAAAATCTGTGGTGGTGAGTCAAACAACACTTGCCAATGTTAGCGTAGAGGCGCATTTAAAAGATTTTCTTTTGGTAGGCAAGGGTTTGAATGACCGGAATTACCTGCCAAAATCCTTACTTGCCAACGTGTTTGAAGCCGTTATAGCCGCAATATATCTGGACGGAGGTATTGAAGCCGCTTACAATTTTACCATAAAACATTTAAAAAAAGAAATTGACCTCGTTTGCAAAAATCAGCACGATAAGAATTACAAATCTATTCTTCAGCATTACAGTCAAAAGGAATATGGCATTACACCCAATTATCGGGTTTTACAGCAAGTTGGTCCTGATCATGGGAAATCGTTTGAAGTGATTGTTTCAATAAAATGTAATGAATATGGGAAAGGATGGGGCAAGAGCAAGAAGGAAGCAGAACAATCAGCTGCAAAGGAAACCCTGAAAATCGTGGTTCCGGATTTAATTAAGGAAATTGATAGTTAGTCTTACACTTAAACTAAAAAATGGGAAGGAGATTCACTATGGCAAAGAAAATAAACAAGAAGAAAATAGTAGGTGTTTGTCCCGTAGGTATTCAAAAAACCAGATGTCCAAGCATTAAAACGACAAGGCAGTTTCGTATCCGGTTGTTGGAGTTACAAAGAGAAAAAAACGTTAACACATCGCAGGTAGTTCAACTTCGGTCGGCGTTAAAAGAAAGGAAGAAGAGAGGAATTGCCGTAGACTGCGAAACCTGTAACTTTAACACAGCTAAAAGTGCATCTGCCCCAGTTTCCCAATAATTATTAGGGATAAATCTTAACTGATGAAAAATATTTGAAATCACAGATCGAACAGAAAACTAAGTAGTTTTCCATTTTCTCTAATGCTTATTGAGTTAACACGGTTTACCACAATATGCTAAATTCGTAATATTTTAGCTTTTTGAAAATGTCAATGATATTACGCTTGTCCTACCCATTCTTCGACAGGCTCAGGACGAGCGGATGGTGACAATCGTAGAGAGAACATACTTTTCGTTCGTCTTGAGCTTGTCGAAGGAAGTTTGTTGAAGGATGAACAGGAAGTATGTTTATCAAAAAACCAAATCGTTACATAAATTCGATAAAAATATGCACATTGTTAATATTTCTTGGCGTTCACTGCAGATTTGCCACTGAAAATATTATTAATGCATTCGTCTTTTTTAATATTCTGCAATCAGGAGTTGCTTCCACAAGATTTGATATTCACACGCCAAGCATACCTGATATATGTGGCGATATGATTACAGCATTCGTGTTTGCTATCGCATATATTTTCTTTATATTTGCGGACGCCAGGAAAAAGGCAACAAGTGTATCTTATAACAAGCGTGAAGAATTGGGAGATGGATATTTACAAGCTTTGGAACAACTAAAAAACTATATGAGAAAGACAGGGGGCGTCTCAATACTTCCCTTGGTGCATTTAGAATCCGTCAGGCAGACAAAAAATTATATCCAATGGACAAAAGGTATATTATTTTTAAGTATCCTGGTGGGGTTTGGGTCGTATCTCTTTTCAAAATATGTATTATCCATAGGGTTAGAAATATTATTCATTGAAAACAATTCTCTATCTTTTATTTTAAATAGTATTAATGATGTAATAAAACTGGGTTCAAGCCTTGTTTTTGCCTATGTTTATTGCAGTTATCTATCGGCAAGCAAGGCTATCACCACTGCACTTTATATATTCCTTTTTACAAGAAATTTTTTTGCGACAAATTTTATCGGATTAATTACCGAGTATGATTTGCACATAGCTGTCCCTTTCTTAGACATCTTAACCCCCATCATTATTTTTTATTCGGTCGGCTGCATTATTATCAGCTATCGGTCGACTCGTTTATCCAAAATAATGGAAAAAACAAAAATAGTATCATTATAAAATCGAAGCCTCATGTTCCAGATATGGATAGTTCAGGAGTTGGTTCATTTCAGTTGTAATAGACTCAATTTCTTCTTCTTTTAAATTTGGATTGAATACATTGAATTCTCTCTCTTCTTTAGGATAGTATAATATAATAAACTCCTCTCCGTTTTCCCTTTGAAACGATTTCAACTTAAATATTTTTTTCCGTATCAGATAAAGAGCCAGCACATATCGCAGATTTCTTTGATTTAGTTCGTTTTTCCCCTCTAATCTGATAAACATATCCAAAAATACTTCGTTATTTACAAATTTTTGAATGGGTTTACCCCTTTTTGGCAGTCTCGTTTTCCAAAATGAAAAAAGCCCATCTCCCTTATCCTTGCTCCAGCATGAAGTACAATAATCTTTTCGTATGAAGGTGTTATTTTCATCAAAAAGTGCGGAATAATACTCTTCCTCTTCACAAAACTCCCTGTTACAAAGGATGCATCCCTTGGAACCCTTGTTTATTTTCCATTCCATAGATTATGCATTATCCCTTTACTATCTTCTGGACTTTATCTTGTATTTCTTTAAAAAACGTTTTTGCCTTCTCTTCAGCGTGGCTCAATTCATTTTGTGTCTTTTCAACAAGACCCTGGTTCTTAATCGTGGCAAGGTTAATATCCACATTTAATTTTGCGCATTGAAATGCCGCCTCAGCTAAAAAGCCCGCTACTCCAACATCAGAGATGAGATTAGGATTTGCAATATCCACTAATTCTCGTGTCTGCTCCAATACATAAAGACAACACATTGTCGTCTTTAATGGTACTTCCATTGCGATAATCGTTGCTTTTTGAATTTCATCCGACCGTTTGTTCTTTTCTGCTTCGGTCGATTTTGGCAATCCGTACGCATTCGTGATCCCGCTATAAACTTTAATATCCTCCTCCATCAAGGATAATAATGTTTCTCTGCTCTTTTCGCACTCTCCGAGTATTCGCTTCAACTGCGAATCATATTGCTTAAATTTTTCCTTGCCTACAGTAAAGTTTGCTGACATTGATGACATCGTAGTCGCTAAAGCGCCAACCAGCGCCGCCACACTCCCACCGCCGGGTGTCGGCGTTCCAGCAGCTGCGTCTTTCAAATATTTATCGAGGGGTTCGTTTCTATACATAAGTTTTCACCTTTGAATAATAATTTTCGTATCCAGTGTTACAAAATCATATAGTTCTTCCACATCGCTATTCACCATTCTGACACAACCATTTGATGAAGCTGTACCGATCGACTCAGGTAGCGTTGTACCATGAATCCCATATCCATACAGGTCTGGTTTATCTTTAAAACCAATCCATCGGGTGCCAAGGATATTTTCCGGATGTCCATAAGGGAATATACCGCCATTGGGTGAATACCACGTAGGCTCTTTCATCTTATTTTTTACTTCAAACGTACCAACCGGGGTTTTATCGTTTTTCCCTATGCCGATACGGTACTGTTTCACATAATGATCATTTAGCAGCAAAGTCAGAGTAAAATCGCTTTTACTAATTAACATTTTCGTCTTTCCCGTAAGTATCTTTAATTTATCTCCTATATTCAGTCTCGTGGGAGATTTGTTGTTAATTCTTATAATCAGTTCATAATTTGTGTTAAATTGCCTGGCAATTCGTGCCATGATATCACCGGCTTGAACGGTATACATAGTGGCATCAGGAGTTGGCAAGGATGAAAAGATTAGTTCTTCATTTAATTTATCTAAGAGTTCCTTTATCTCTTTTTGTTTTTCTGGGATTTTTTTGTTAATAAATAGATCTGATAGAACATTTCTTGCTTCAGATTTTCTACCCTCTTTTAAATACTTGTCAACGATATCCAGACCGGGTGTTTCTTGTTTCTTTTCTATGGGTTTTTCGATAGTTTTAAATTCTTCTGTACCTTTATCTTTCTTAGTCTCTGCCTTAAGTTCATCGGAACGAATAATAATGTCTTTTTTATAAATGACGGTATCTTTGTCTTTTTTTACTAACAAAACAGGCAATTCCTGATTACTTTTTGCAATGACATCGGAATCAGGTGTTTCAGCGCTAAAGCCAGTATCGTTAGAAGATAAAAGTGAGAGAAAATAGGTAAAGAAAATGACTAATAAAAAATTTCGAATTGTTTTCATGGAAGGGAATTAATATCACACCTGAGCTGTATTGTCAAGCCAAAAGAAAAACAATCTATTTTAATATATTGATAATTATAGACACTCGGTCGTTATACCTGTCATTTTTAATATCTTTCACCATGGGTTTATTATTCCCGTATCCGACAGTAATCAATCTGTTCCTTGAAATACCACCTTTCTCATGGATATAATCAGCTACTGCCTTTGCACGATCCAAAGAAAGTTTCCAGCAGTTGTTATATTCTTTTGAAGGGATAAAACTTTTCTTCGTATGACCCTCTATCGTAAGAGAACAGGGTCTCTCACCAATTAAATCAATTAAATTGTCCAATGAGTGCCTTCCTTCCATGAAGAGAACGCTGGCATTTTCATCAAAGGAAACAACTACAGCCGCAGGTATTTGAGCCTCTTCCCGGCTGATTTCGTCCACACCTTTACTGCTGCTCTCTATGGGCTTATTTTTTGTGTCAGGGTAAATATATTTCATCTTACGGATAGTTTCTCTTTTCTCGCCATCGCCCCTCCCAGGCAGTATGCCGCCCAAACCAAACAATATTTCCCTTCGTTTCATTGATTCCCTGAATTCTTCTATAAACTCCTTCTTCTTTTCCGCGGTAAAGGTATTCAGGACTATAAAAAAAGCCAACAATAAAGTCGCAAGCGATGCATACGATAGCATGAACATATCGGGGGGCTTTATATCAAAAAACTTTTTTCTCTTTTGATTCCCTGCGGACATCTTCCTAAAAACCTCCGATTGACTGCATTGCGGGGATCATTTTTTCAGTATGACGATCCCGATGGTATTATCTTTCTTTGCGCTGGCGACAGAATATCCGGATATAGAGACTCTTTGCGGTTCAATATTTCCTCTGGTTGCAATAAAATCACATATATTGGCCGCCCTGTTAATAGATAAATCTGTTTCTGCGGTATCAGACTTTGCCGCCATTCCAGCAGTGGCGTCAATTATGATCTTGCCTCTAACAATTCTTAAGGATGCCCCTAATTCCTCCAAAATCAGGTGCGCCTCCCTTTTTAATGTGGATTCACCCCTTTCAAAACATAAATCCATCGGAATTTCTAACATACATCCTATCTTTATGTCTTCAATACTTATGTAATTGTCCAGTTTGCTTTCTTTGATAAAGTTTGATAAGTAATCGTATGTTTCTTCGGGTTCAATGAATTCTTCAACCGGCTCTTCCGTTTCAAAACTTTCCATTGCGTCTAAATCTTTTTCAAAGAGGTTTCCTACCGGACTTGTTCCATCTTCCAATAACAATTCAGCGCCATCACCCGAAAAAGTTTTCTGAACTTCCGACATGGTCTTCTTATACTTATCCATATTGATGGTGGAAAGACTAATCAACATAACAAAAAAAGTGACAAGCAACGTTACCATATCACCGTAGGTAAGTAACCATCCAGGAGGCTCATAACCCTTTTCTTCGTCACTCATGTATGATTATTTTCCTTCTTTTGCAGGCTTCGCGGATATTTTTTCGGCTGCCTTTGGCTGCAGGAATGATTTGAGTTTATCTTCTGTTATCATGGGAGCATCTCCTTTTTGGATAGAAATAACCCCTTCCAAAATAATTTCCTTCAAAAATATTTCCTTTTTGCTTAAGGTGTCCAGCCTGCCGGCAATCGGCAGCAACATCAGATTCGACAGGATAACACCATAAAATGTGGTAATAAGCGCCACAGCCATGCCCGCCCCAATCTTTGATGGATCATCAAGCTTTTTCAACATATCAACAAGCCCGATCAGAGTTCCTATCATACCAAAGGCGGGAGCCATTAAACCTGCAAACTCAAGAATCCCCTTGCCCGCTGAGTGCCTTTGTCGTATATTATCAATTTCCGTACCTAAAATACTTCTCAGGTTGTCTGAGTCTGTGCCATCTACTAACAACCTTACCGCCTTGATCAGAAACACATCACTGATTTTTTCGATTTCCTTTTCCAGACCCAGAAGACCTTCACGACGGCTAATCTTACAATAATCAACCAGCCGCTTGATTTCTACCTCGGCAATTCCAAGCTTTACAAAGACACTTTTTTTCACAACCGCAATTGCGCCTATTACGCTGGGTATTGGATACCTTACAATTGTTGCCGCTGCTGTACCCCCAAAGACAATCAATATTGATGGAATATCGATATATCCCACCACAGAGGACACCCCTCCGCTCATCACAATGCCTACCATGACCATTCCAGCGCCAAGTATTAGACCAATCAGTACACCAGGATCCATAAACTTAAGTCTCCTTACAAATGAAAAATTTGTTTGTAATTAAGATTTGGAGATGTATCCATAATATCTTTTATTCTCATAATCTTGTACTCCGCCGTTCGTATTGTGAGACTAACAAAACATCAGTATTTAATTTCTAACCCAACTTACGCAAATAATATACCTCATAATTAAACGTTGACTATAAGAAAAGTCAATCTACACAATATTCATGAGATAAGTATATATATTTATGAAATATACAATTGAAGTACCTCGAATATCAATTACCTATTTATGAATTATTTAATTCTCTTCTGTTGTGTATTTTTTGTACTTTTGTAGAAATTTTAGACAAACCTACTTCTTTTTGTCCCTTGTGGTTCATAAAAACTTCCAAAAAAAGATGTTTTTACACTACGTTGTAAAGCGAACTAAAGTTCGCCATACTTCATCCCCGTTCGCAATGGCGTAAAGAGAGGGTTAATTTGGTTGAAGGCGTAGCCGCGCCAGGAAATATCAACCAACAGGTATGTACACAGAAGAATGGCTAATGGAAGAGAAAGTAATTTTCTTGTTGAAAGTTATGCTGTTTTTGCAAAGATTATACAAGACGTACGTAAATATCCCGCGCAATGGCAGTGTCAAGCGCTATTTGTGTTTCACCCATTTGAATGACGTACGTTGGCTGCCTTTGATGAAGACGGATTTGAACGCCTGGTAAGAGACCCATAGAAGATAGTCTGTCCAGCCGTTCGTGATATCTTGTTACTATATAAGATATTTTTGCCCTATCCCCTGACCTTAGTTCCGTTACTGGCATTACAACAGGTCTTATCTCTTTATTTGCCTTTCCACAACACTCCCCCGGCGGTATGGCCTTTCCGTGAGGACAGCTTACCGGATGTCCTAATAAGGTACATATACTGGTTGTGACTTCCTCATCCAGAAAATGCTCAAACTTGCATGCGCTGGAATCCATGGTATCTTCTTTTACCGCTAAAACGTCATTCAGCAGCCTTTCTGCAAGACGGTGTCTCCTGATAATCAATCGCGCATCTGTCATACCTTTGTTGGTAAATTCTACTTTTGTATCAGTTATTTTAACAAAGTCTTCCTGAGTTAAAGTCTTCAACATACTTTCTGTTGCAGGGAGTTTCATCCGTTTAATCAATAAATCTTTTTCGACCTTATCCGCATCTTCTTTCATTGTCCATATCAATTCCAGCATTTCTTCTAAACCCGGTTCGGTCATGTTATGTCTTTCCCCCTTCTATTTGCTCTATCCTAAAAAGATATCGCGGCTTCCTGATCCATGAAACAATTAACACTATTAATGTTAATGTTCCCCCTGCGAGCAAAGCCATTCCACCTCTGTAAGTACCGAATGATACGATAGTGGATGCTGCCTCTGTTAATATGATACCTAAAACAAAAGCAACTACGACAAGCATAATTCTATTTTTTATAAACCAGCTTATATTATCACAAAGAACAACTTCTTGTCCAATCTGAATTCCCTTAACAGCAGCTACTTTTGTAATATCTCTTACACCCATCTTTTTTGGACAGGTAGAACAACTCCCACATGCTGTATTTTCTCTGATAATACATACTTCGGCAACATCACCTGTAATAGACACTACCTTTCCGCGTATTTGCATCCATTAGAACTGCTGTAAAATTACCCTTAAAATACCACCTACAAGAACAGAATATGGCAATATAAATGCGAACATTAAAAATGCATTTTTTGCCCCCTGCTCTTTGATCATCACCAGAAAATTTGCAAGGCATGGGATGAATAGCGTAATCACAACCAG
>Ga0209514_10001081_pt1 | contig 50669 bp, 54 predicted proteins | sample Subgrocontami58m_FD_187452 | JGI IMG/M metagenome (GOLD analysis project Ga0209514, IMG submission 187452) | Subsurface groundwater microbial communities from S. Glens Falls, New York, USA - GMW37 contaminated, 5.8 m (SPAdes) (version 3) | ecosystem: Environmental > Aquatic > Deep subsurface >... | reverse complement strand
AAGGCACCGGCCGACGCGAGCCGCCGCAGGCCGCAGACGGACCGGCCAAAGGCGCGACCGAAGTCGAAGGCCTAGGCGGCGGCTGCTAGGGCCAGCAGGCCGATTTCCCTGTAGTACGCCTCGACCCCAGGCTGCAGCGTGCCGGGCCGCGGCAACGCCGCGAGTGTGTCCTTCGCCGTCGTTTCCGAGAGCTGCTTGGACCGCAAGCTGGCGCGTTCGATCTTGTGTAGCGCAGCCGCCAACCAATACCCGACGCTGTCGGGAAGCGCGGCGCGCGCCAGTACGAAGCTCCAGGATCCGACCGTGAGCAGCGGCTCGTCCTGGCCGCGATACATGCCGGCCGGCACCGAAGAACACGTCCTGCACCACTTCGCCCTGGACCAACGCGAGGTCGAGCTTGCCTTCCTCGAGCAGCGGCACATTTTCGGTGCTGCCCCTTTTGTTGACCTCGTCGATCTCGAGCGTCGGATCGACCGCCTTGATCGCGTTGATGAAGGCCGCGCCATAGACCGGGAAACCACCACCGGCGGTGGCCGTGCCGAGCTCGAGCGGCACTTCCCGCGCCGTCGCCGCGGCGCTCATGAGCACAAGTCCGGGAAGTGCTGCGACCGGCGGGCGACGTCCGAAACGGGGCATGGTCTCATCCTATGGTCTGACACCGGGCGATTCGAGCGTCATGCCCCTGGCCCGTTCCATCAGGAACAGCTCGAGCACGACATACTCCGACGCTTCATAGGGGTACGGCTCGGCGCGCATGCCGACGAGGCAGTTGCGCAGGCGACGCTTGAGCGAGCCCAGCGTCTGCCATTCCAGCCGGTAGATCGGATAGCCCGTGGGATGCGCCTCCGGGATCGTCACCCCAGCGAGCTTCTTGCCGGCGTTGTCGTCGTGGCAGATGGCGCAGGACAGGTCGAGCTGGCCCTGACGGCGGCGGAAGATCTCCGCGCCCTGCGCGCGGAAGGGCGCCAGGCGCGCGTCGGCCGGCGGCGCGATCGGCAGCCCGCGCGACTGGTGCGCGACATAGGCGGTGAGCGCCAGCAACTCGCGACTTTCGGGCGGCAGATTCCCGGCCTGCTGATGGACCGCGCGGCAAAGATTGATCCGGTCTTCCAAATCGAGCGGGCGATCGCCGTCGCGCGGCATCGCCGGATAGCGCGCGGCGACGCCCTTCATGCTGGCGGCGGCGCCGTCATGGCAGTCGGCGCAGGACTTGCCGGCCGTGCCGGCCGCCTTCGCCCAGAGCTGACCGCCCAACTGGACGAACAGCATGCCGGGATTGGCGGTGTCGTCGTCCTGCATCTTCTGCAGCGCCTCGCCCATGTCCCGGGCGCCCGAGCGCCGCTTGTCCGCCCCGCCCTTGTCACCCACGACTTGGGCCAGGGCCAGGGACGCCGCGAAGACGACGGCGATGCCGATGCCGAAGCGCAGCGCCGTCATTCAACCGCGATCGCGACCCGCTCCTCGACGACGAAGCCTTCGTCGCCGGTCCAGCGCAGGCCGACCGTGCCGCTCTCGCTCGCCACCGCGAAGAAGGACACGAACGGGTTGGCGGCGATCGCGGGTGACATTTCCATGTCGAAGATCGTGGCGCCGTTCCACGTCGCGGTGAAGCGCTCGATGATGTTGCGCGGGATGATGCGGCCGTTCGGGCCGGGGCGGAAGCCGGTCTCCATGGGGTGCAGGATCAGCGCCTTGATCTCGACGATCGTGCCACGTTTGGCGATCTTCGGGGCATTGACGAGGACGTTGGCCATCAGGTCGCCTCCTCGAGGCAGGCGGCCAGGGTCACGATCACGTCGGCGCTGGCACTCCAGAACCGGCCGTCGCTGGTCTCGGCGATGGCCACGATCTTCTGGCTGTCGCCGAGCTTGATGCGCGTGCCGATGGTGGCCTTGCCGTTCACGGGTGAGAGCCTGGCGGAGAAGACGTTGGGCTGCGGATTTTTCTCGTTGAAGACGTGGATCGACTTCACGTGGTCGGACGCGGTCATCGGGCTTTCGACCGACACCACGAGCGGCACGGTGCTGCCGTTCTCGATCAGCGGCGGCAGGTCGAGCGCGACGCGACCCTCCGTGACGGCGGCGTCGCCCACCACCTTTCGGATCGCCGCGGCCATGGCTTCGGGCGTCGCCGAAGCGGTGCCGAACGGCAGGACGACGATGGCGGCGGTGCCGGCGAGGAAGCGACGTCGATCCATTCAGTCCTTCAGGGTTGCGAGGTAAGCCACGACATCCTCGACCTGCGCGGCCGACAGGATGGTCTTGCCTTCGAAATTCCGGGCGACCCGCCGCAGGCCGGTCGTCCGATAGTAGGGCGGCATGATCGTGTCGGCATTGAGACGCGCGCCGTCGACGATCCGCAAGCGCAACTGCCCTTCCGACCAGCGCGCGCCCGCCCCGGCCAGGCTGGGAGCGAGGTCTCCCTGGAAGCGCTCTTCGGCGATCGGGCCGGAGTGGCAGAGCAGGCAGAGGCCGATGCTGCGGCTGGCCACGATCGCGCGGCCACGGGCGGCGTCGCCCGGCTGGCCGGTGAGCGAGGCGGGAATGGCATCGCCCACGACCTGTTGCGCGGCGGCGGCCGGCGCGAGGCATGCCATGACAAGGACAAGCAGGGCCCGCACGGCGTCAGCCGAAGGTCTCGGCGGTGATGGTGCGGAACCAGCTCGCGGCATAGAGCGCTTCCTGGCCACGGAAGCCGCCCACGGCCTCGAGCGGGCTGACCCCGCCTGCGCCCGGCACGTCGGCGAGCTGGCCCTTGTCAGGCCGATAGACGCCGGCGATCGAGATGCCGTAGTCGGCCGCCACCAGGCTGTAGCAGGTGTTGATCAGGATCGGGGCGGCCGGGGCGCGGCCGGCCAGCAGCTCGACGATGGCGGTGGCGCAGACCTTGGCCTGGGCGTTGGCGGCGAAGGCCGACTTGGGCATGCCGCCCATGATCGCCGCATCGCCCAGCACATGGATGCCGGGCCGCAGCGTCGATTCGAAGGCGACCGGTTCGACCGGGCACCAGCCGGTGCGGTCGGCGACGCCGGCCTGGTGGGCGATGGCGCCGGCCCTTTGCGGCGGGATGACGTTGCCGACGGCGGCCTTGTGGCTGCCGAACTCCGTCGTGAAGGTGAGCGTCGCGGGATCGACCGAGATCACCTTGCCGCCCCTGGACAAGGGCACCCATTCGATCAGTCCGGGATAGAGCTGGGCCCAGGCATTCTGGAACAGGCGCTGCTTGGAGAAGGCATCCTTGGCGTCGAGCAGCAGCAGCTTCGACTTCGGCTTCCAGATCTTCAGCCAGTAGACGATCAGGCTCGCGCGCTCGTAGGGTCCGGGCGGGCAGCGGAACGGATTGGCCGGCGCCGACATGACGACCAGGCCGCCATCCTCCATCGCCTGGAGCTGCCGGCGCAGCAACACGGTCTGGGCGCCCGCCTTCCAGGCATGCGGCATCTTCTGCGCGGCGGCCTCGTCATAGCCGGGCAAGGCGCCCCAGTTGAAGTCGATGCCGGGCGACATCACCAGCCGGTCGTACGAGAGGCGGTTGCCGTCGGCCAGGGCGACCGTCTTCGCCGCCGCATCGACCGCGGTGGCGCTCGTTTGGGCCACCGTCACGCCGGCGCGCTTGACGCCGTCGTAGCGGAACTCCTGCTGCGAGATCTCGCGCAGGTTGGCGAGCACGGAGTTGCTGAAGGGACAGGAGGTGTAGACCGGGTTGGGCTCGACCAGGGTGACGTCGAGTTTCGGTTCGAGCGCCTTCAGCGTGCGCGCCGCCGTGGCGCCACCATAGCCGCCGCCGATCACGACGACTCGACCGGCGCCAGCCCCCTGCGCCGAGGCGATCGCGGGGGCGAAGCCTGCGGCTGCTGTGAACTTCAGGAAGGTGCGCCGGGTCGCCATGCCCCTGCTCCGTCCCTTCACTCGCGTTGGGCGGCGAACCAGGCCGCGATGGCGTCGGTCTGCCGGTCGTCGAAACCCTTGGCGATGCGGCCCATCACGCTGGAGGGCCAGGCGCCGCTTCGGTATTCACGCATGAAGGTCACGATGTCGGTGGCCTTGCGACCGGCAATGCGCGGGATCACCGAATCGGCGATCTTCGTCGTTGCATGGCAGCCGGTGCACGAACTCGCCCCCGGTGGTCCACCGGGCAGGGCGTCGGCCGCCTGCGCCGGGCCGGCCAGCAGGAGCGCCGAGGCCAGCACCGGCAGCAAAGCTCGCCCCATCTACGCGCCTTTCTTCAGCTCGTGATGCATCAGCGGCAGGTTGCGCACGCGCTTGCCCGTCGCCCTGGCAATCGCGTTCAGAACCGCCGGCGCCGCCACCGCGATCGTGGGCTCGCCGACGCCGCCCCAGAAGTCGCCGGTCGGCACCAGAACGGTCTCGACCTTCGGCATCTCGTCCATGCGCAGCATGTTGTAGCTGTCGAAGTTGGTCTGCTCGACAGCACCATCCTTGACGGTGATCTCGCCATAGAGGGCCGCCGACAGGCCGTAGACGAACGAGCCCGCGACCTGGCGCTCGATCTGCGCCGGATTGACGACATGGCCGGGGTTGGTGGCGGCGGTGATCTTGTGGATCTTGAGCTGGCCGTCGGGGCTGACCGAAACCTCGGCGACTCCGGCGACGTAGCTGCCGTAACCCATGACCTGCGAGATGCCGTGGAAATGGCCGGCCGGGAGCGGCTTGCCGTAGCCCGCCTTGTCGGCTGCCGCCTTCAGCACCGCGGCCCACTTGGGCTTCAGCAGCTTCAGGCGGAATGCGAGCGGGTCCTGGCCCGCGGCATCGGCCAGTTCGTCCATGAAGCTTTCCATGTAGACGGCATTCTGGTTGACGTTCACGCCGCGCCAGAAGCCCGCGGTGATGTGCGGATTGCGCATGGCGTGGTCGATCAGCAGGTTCGGCACGGTGTAGCCGTAGGCCGCCTCCACGCCACTTGCCGCGAGGCCCTGGAAGACCACGGGGTCCATGCCGTTCTGCAGGTTCTGCGGCAGCAGCGAGGCCAGGATCGACTGGCCGGAGATTCGGATCTGCAGCCCGACAAGGTTGCCCTGGGCGTCGAGACCGCCGGTGAGCTTGGCCATCGTGATCGGATGGTATTGGCAGTGCGTCATGTCTTCTTCGCGCGACCAGATCAGCTTGACCGGCGTGCCCGGCATCTGCTTGGCGACCAGCACGGCCTGGCGGACATAGTCCGAGCGGCCGCGCCGGCCGAAGCCACCGCCCAGCATCAGCTTGAAGACATCGCACTGGGCGACCGGCAGGCCGGACGCCTCGGAGGCCGCGGCGAGGGCGGCCTCGCCGTTCTGCGTGCCGCACCAGACCTCGCACTTGTCGGCCGTGACGCGCGCCGTGGCGTTCATCGGCTCCATGGTGACATGGTGCTGGTAGGGGAAGCTGTAGGTCGCCTCGACCTTCTTGGCCGCCCCCGCGATCGCGGCCTTGGCATCGCCCACCTTGTTGCCGACGAAGGCTTCGGGCGCGTCGAGGCCCTCCTTCAGCATGGCGGCGATGGTGTCGCTCGAGACCTTGCCGAGCTCGCCGATGTCCCAGTCGGCCGGAAGTGCTGCGAGCGCGGTGCGGGCGTTCCAGTACGTGTCGGCTACGACCACGACGGCATTGCCGTCGATCGCCACCACCTTCTTCACGCCCGGCATCTTCTCGACCTTGGCGGCATCGAAGCTCTTGAGCTTGCCGCCGATGACCGGGCACGCGCGCACGGTGGCGACCAGCATGCCGGGCATCGTGAAGTCGATGCCATAGATCTGCTTGCCCGTGACCTTGTCGACCGTGTCCAGCCGCTTCAGCGGCTTGCCGGCGATCTTCCAGTCCTTGGGGTCCTTTAGCTTCACTTCCTTGGGCGGTTCGAGCTGGGCGGCTGCCGCGGCAACCGCGCCGTAAGTGACCTTCCTGCCCGAGGGCTTGTGCGTGACGATGCTGCTGGCCGCGCTGCACTCGGCCGCGGGCACCTTCCACTGCGCCGCCGCCGCCGCGATCAACATCTCGCGTGCCATGGCGCCGCCCTCGCGGACATACTGGTTGCTCTCGCGGATGCCGCGGCTGCCGCCGGTCGAGAAGTTCTTCCATACGCGGTTGCGCCTGAGGTTCTCGCCGGGCGTCGGGTACTCGGTCGTGACCTTGGCCCAGTCGCAGTCGAGTTCCTCGGCCACGAGCTGGGCGAGACCGGTGAGCGTGCCCTGGCCCATTTCCGAACGGGCGACGCGGATCACCACCTTGTCGTCGGGCTGGACCACGACCCAGGCGTTGAGTTCCTTGGCTTCGGCGGCTTGTGCCGCGCCATCGCCGAAGGGCACGCGGAAGCCCAGCGAGTAGCCGCCGGCGACGGCGGCGCCGCTGACGAGAAAGCCCCTGCGACGAAAAGAGGGGCGACGAAGAGAGGGCTGATGGAGCGTCATGGTGCGTCCTCCCCTCAGGCCTTGGCCGCGGCGTGGATCGCTTCACGCACCTGCTGGTAGGTGCCGCAGCGACAGATGTTGGTCATGGCCGCGTCGATGTCGGCGTCGGTCGGCTTGGGCTTGGCCGCAAGCAGCGCCGTGGCCGCCATGACCATGCCGCTCTGGCAGTAGCCGCACTGCGGGACGTCGGCCTCGACCCAGGCCTTCTGGAGTCTGGTCAGCGTGCCGTTGGCGGCGAGACCTTCAATCGTGGTGATCTTGCGGTTGCCCACCGAGTTCAGCGGCACCTGGCAGGAGCGCGTCGCCACGCCGTCGATCAGCACGGTGCAGGCGCCGCACTGGGCGATGCCGCAGCCATACTTGGTGCCGGTGAGCGCCAGTTGCTCGCGCAGCACCCACAGCAGAGGCGTGCGCGGATCGGCGTTGTGGTTCAGCGCCTTGCCGTTGACGTTGAGAACAGCCATCCCGGTCTCCTGTCGTTTGCGGATTATCCTGAACCTAGCCGAGCCAATCGGTCACCGCCTGTGACAGCGCCCGCATTCACGGAGGTGTGATGATCCCGACGAGGCCCTCGGCGCTTCCGGGACGTCGATGGGTCGGCAGGCCCTGAAGCCGGTGCGGCCGGAGGAGTCGAAACCCCGGAAATGCTTTCCTATCTTGCGCGGCCGATCCGGCTCAAGCCCTTGATTCCCATCGATTACTTCCGGCGGGAATGGGAAACGAAATGTCGAATTTTCGCCCTTCCCTTCCCCTGCCGGATCACAATTCGACCCTTCGATCGCTGGCCGGGCTCGACCGGAACAATAGGATTTAATAGGAAATTGTCAAGGCCCAGACCCGGCGGCTAGCCGATGCTGGCTTCGAACACCCGGCGGTAGTTGCCGCCGAGGAGTTTTGCCGTCTCGTCGGTGCTAAATCTCGTCCGCAAGACGGCGGCGAGCTGCGGCAGGTCGGTATAATTCGGCAGCGCACTGGCGCCGACCAGGCCGAGATGGTCGGTGCCAAGGCCGACGTGGTCGACACCGACCACTCCGGCCAATTTTTCGATGCCCTCGGCATAGGCCACGACGTTGGGGAAATAGGCCGTGACCGGCCAGATGCCGATGACGCCGCCGGTCGAGGCGATGACGCGCGCATGGTCGGGCAGGATGCGCCGGGTCCACGCCGCCGGCCGATCGATCAGCGAGGTATGCGACAGGACCAGCGGCTTGGTGGTCACCGATGCCGCTTTCTTGACCAGATCATAGGTGCCGTGCGCCACGTCGACCACAATGCCCATCTGGTTGCAGCGGCGGATGACATCGACGCCGAACGCCGTCAGCCCGCCACTCACGCTGGGCTCGGTCTGGATGTCGCCCAGTTCGTTCGGCCTGTAATGCGTGAGCTGGAGGTGACGCAGCGCCCAGCGCTGATAGGCCTCATCGAGGCGTTCGATCCTGCCCTCGAGGAAATCGGCACCTTCAGACGAGACAATGAGCGACGGCCGGCTGGCTCGCGCCCCTCGCAGTTCCGCCGCCGTTTTGAGGATCGGCATTCCCTGTTCGCGCGCGAGGGCATGGAGAGCCGCGAAGGCGCGTTGCGTGAAGTCGTAGAGCTCTCCGGGTCTGGGATCTCGGCTCGGGCGCAGCCGCCCGTTGGCGAGTTTGATGATGGGTGAGTCCGACACGACGGCGAGGCAGATCGCCGACATCCCACCCTGGCGCATCGGCTCGGCAACGGGCGCCGACTGACCCCGGCCGAAGCTGAGCGGAATCAGGTTGCCGGAGTGACTATGGATATCGACGGCCATGCCGTCGGTGGCCTGGGCCATCGCCGGCACCGGGAGACAAAACAAAGGGCTCGCGGCCAACATCGCCCGGCGCGTAACGCCCGGCACGACTTCGGCACCGCGTAGTTGGTAACGCCATCCGTCCGGATCGGACGATACCGACCAGACACCGCCAAGCCGCAGTACGCCGTTGCCGACCTTCAACGGCTCGTCGGCGAACACCTCGATCACCGCCAATCGATTTGCGGGCGAGCAGCCCTGGCAGCAACCGGGCTCGGCCATCATCAGGAAATGGCCGGCGCGTCCGGTCGGCAACGCCGTCAATGGAAAGCCTGCGATCTCGACCGGCTTGCCGTCGGCCCTGTCGGCTCGCGGCGTTCCGAGGTCCCGCCAGGACAGGCGCATCTGCTCTCCCTAGAGCTTTGGAGGCGGATAGTAGGGCCTTTCACCCAAAGCCTGCACGCGCTTCCAGAATTCCGGGCCCGAGGCCTTGCCGACCTCGTCGAGGTCTGCCGCCTGTCGCCACAGGCTCCACGACTCGGGGTGCAGACTGCTCGCCTCGTTCATCTGGCGATCGCCCTCGGCCGCGCTGCCATGGGCGCGCAGCCAAACGCCGAGCCGGAACCGTGCCCGCGCTTCGGCGATTTGCGGCGTCACCCTGGGCAGCCTCGCCCGGGCGTCGTCGGCCGGCAGCGCATGCTTGCCCGTGTCGACCCAAGCGCGCACGGCATCGAGATAGGCTTGGCGCGCCACCAGGCGCTCGGCCTGGTCTTCCGGCGTCATGGTCCTGGTCTTGAGATCCATGCGCCGGAAATGGTCCGTCGATCCCGCCGTTTCGGGTGGGCGGACAATCCTGCCCTGCTCGTCGATCCAGATCGCCTGCGGCACGTTCACGAGATTGTACAGATCCTCGAGGCGATGCTCGGTGTCGATGAGCTGCCAGTACGAGGACCTGCCGTTTACCTGGGCCTGCTCGATCCAGGGACGCGCATGATCGGCGCCGCGGCTTTCCTCGGCCACCGCCACCACCATGAAGTTCTTGTCCTTTAGTTCGTCGTAGAGGGCCTGCCACACGGGCAAGTCAAAGCGGCAGCCTCACCAACTGGCCCAGGTGGCGACGAAGACCTTGCGGCCGCGCAACTGCGAGAGCGACCGCGGCGTGCCGTCGATGTCCGGCAGCGTGAAATCAGGCGCCTGCAATCCCTCGAGGGCGGCGTTGCGCTCATCGGCCGGCGCGCCCAGCGCCCACACGTCGCGCGCTTCGCTCGCGATCGCGGGCCCGCCGAGCTTCGTCCAGAAGGCTTCGACGTCGACCTCGGTCCCTCTCACGGCCGACACCGGCATCGGCACGCATGCCTCGGCGCGGCACATGCCCTCCGGCTTCAGCGTCCAGCCGGTGACCTTCTCGGCATCGGCAGCCGTCATCCAGAGGCCGTCATGGGTGGCAACATCGAATTGCGCCGTCGGCGTGAGGATCGTGGTCATTTCGGCACCGAGATCGTCACTTCCTTGGAGGTGATGAATTCGAGCAGCACTGGCACGCCCTTCCGGGTCTGCTCGATGCCGCGCTTGATGGCGGGAATGATGTCCTCGGGCTTGGTGATCCGCTCGCCGTAGCCGCCGAAGGCGCGGGCCATGGCGGCATAGTCGCCCGAGATGTCGGTCGAACGGTATTTCTCGGTCGAGACCTTCATGATGTGAAGCTCGATCGCCATCGAAAAATTATTGAGCAGGATCGACATGATCGGAATGCGCTCGCGCACCGCGGTCTCGAAATCCATGCCGGTGAAACCGATCGCGGCGTCGCCCCAGACGTTGATGCAGAGCTTGTCCGGGCAGGCGAGCTTGGCGCCCATGGCGAGGCCGAGGCCGTAGCCGAGCTGGGTCGTCTTGCCCCAGCCGATGTAGGTGTGCGGCGCCGTCGTCTTCCAGAAAGGCGAGAGCTGGTCGCGCGGGCTGCCGGCGTCGTGGGTGATGATGGTGTTGGCCTTGTCGACCGTATTCTGCAGATCCCACAGCACGCGGTAAGGATTGAGCGGCGCCTCGTTGTTGGTGAGCTTGGGCATCCACTCGGCGAGCCACTCGTCGGCCATCGGCTTGATCTCGGCCACGACAGGTGCTGAGTCGCGTTTCTTGGCCCCGACCAGCTTGCTGCACTCGTCGATCATTGCGCGAAGCGCCAGCTTGGCGTCGCCGATCAGGCCGTACTGGGCGCGCACATCCTTGTTGAGGTGGTTGGGATCCAGCGTCGTGTGAATCACCGTCTTGCCCTTCGGCATGGAGATGCCGAAGTTCGTCTCGGTGAAGGAACAGCCGACGCCGAACAGCACGTCGCAATTGTCGAGGAAGTGGCGCACCTGCTTCGGATAGGCACGGCCGCCCGACCCGAGCGACAGCGGATGGGTCTCGTCGAAGCTGCTCTTGCCTTGCAGCGACGTGCAGACAGGAATGGCCAGAAGCTCGGCCAGCTCCTTCAGCTCGTCATAAGCCTCGGCCCAATGCACGCCATGGCCGGCATAGATGATCGGGCGCTTGGCTGCGACCAGCACCTTTGCGGCTTCCTTCACCGCCGCGGGATCGGGGCCGTATTTGGTCGCGACGACCGGCTCGTAAGTCAGCGGATCGGGTGCGTCCTCGACATTGGCCTCGGCCGGGAACTCGATGATCACCGGCGCACCGCGGCCATTGCGCAGCAGGCTGAAGGCCCGGCGCATGATGTTCTCGATCTCCTTGCCGGAGGTGATCGGCTCGGCGTGCTTGGCGACATGCGCCATGGCCAGCGTCGAATTGAAGTTGGGCGGCACGTGCGCGATACGTCGCGGGTAGCCCGCCGGGATGACCAGCAACGGGACCGACTCGCCGAAAGCCTGGGCCACGCCGCCATAGGCATTCTCCGAGCCGGGGCCGCTCTGCATGCAGAAGACGCCCATCTTGCGCCCCTTGGTCAGGCGCGACATGGCGTCGGCCATGTGCAGGCCGATGCGCTCCTGGCGGACGATGATCGGGCGGATGTCGATCGCCGCGCAATGCTCGATCAGATGGTTGACGGGATAGGCGAAGAGATACTCGACGCCTTCGCGCTTGAGGATTTCCGCGACTGCCGGACCGGTCTTCATCTTGATCTCCTCCCAGAGAGACCTCGACTGCGGCTCTCCCCCTCCGGCCCTTCGGGCCACCTCCCCCGTCTGACGGGGAGGCCGGGAGGGGGAAAGCTAGAGCAAGGCTATTTGTTCAGTTCCTTCATCGCGCTGTCGAGACCGCCCAGCGTGAGCGGGAACATGCGGTTGCTGCTGAGTTGCTGCAGGAGCTGGATCGACGGTGTGTAGCTCCAGTGCCGCTCCGGCACCGGATTGAGCCACACCATGCTGCGATAGGTCTCGGCCATGCGCTGGATCCAGACCTGGCCCGCCTCCTCGTTCCAGTGCTCCACCGAGCCGCCGGGATAGGCGATCTCGTAGGGGCTCATCGAGGCATCGCCGACGAAGATGATCTTGTAGTCCGGCGGATAGGTGTGCAGCAGCTGCGCCGTCGAGAAGGTGTCGACGTGGCGGCGGCGATTGTCCTTCCACAGCTTCTCGTAGAGGCAGTTGTGGAAGTAGAAGAATTCGAGATGCTTGAACTCGGTGCGGGCCGCCGAGAACAGTTCCTCGCAGACGCGGATATGGGCATCCATCGAGCCGCCGATGTCGAACAGCAGCAAGAGCTTCACCTTGTTGCGCCGCTCCGGGATCATCTTGATGTCGAGGTAGCCCGCGTTGCGCGCCGTCGAGCGGATCGTGTCGGGCATGTCGAGTTCGACCTCGGCGCCTTCGCGCGCGAACTTGCGCAGGCGCCGGAGCGCGATCTTGATGTTGCGCGTGCCGATCTCGACGGTGTCGTCGAGGTTCTTGTACTCGCGCTTGTCCCAGACCTTAACCGCGCGGCCCTCGCGGTTCTTGTCCTGGCCGATGCGCACACCCTCGGGATTGAAGCCGTGGGCGCCGAACGGCGAGGTGCCGGCCGTGCCGATCCATTTGCTGCCGCCCTGGTGGCGCTTCTGCTGCTCCTCGAGACGCTTCTTCAGCGTCTCCATGAGCTTTTCCCAGCCGCCCATCGCCTCGATCTGCTTCTTCTCCTCCTCGGTCAGAAGCTTCTCGGCGAGCTTGCGCAGCCATTCCTCGGGAATTTCGGCCGTCACGCCCTCGCCGGGGACGGCCTCGAGGCCCTTGAAGATGTGGCCGAACACGCGGTCGAACTTGTCGAGGTTGCGCTCGTCCTTCACCAGGATCGCGCGCGACAGGAAGTAGAAGTCGTCGACGCTGTAGTCAGAGACGCCCTTGTCCATGCCTTCCATCAGCGCGAGGTACTCCTTGATGGAGACCGGCACCTTGGCCTGACGCAGTTCGAGGAAGAAGTTCACGAACATCGCGATCTCCCCTTCGTTACTGGCGCTGCTCCCGCCGTGCCATGAAGGCCAGGCGCTCGAACAGGTGCACGTCCTGCTCGTTCTTGAGCAGCGCGCCGTGCAGCGGCGGAATGAGCTGCTTGGAATCCTTGGAGCGCAGCGCGTCGGGCGACATGTCCTCGACCATCAGCAGCTTCAGCCAGTCGAGCAATTCGGAAGTGGAAGGCTTCTTCTTGAGCCCGGGCACTTCGCGGATGTCATAGAAGACGTTCAGCGCCTCGCGCAGCAGGTTGCGCTGCAGGTCGGGGAAGTGGACATCGACGATCTGGGTCATCGTCTCGCGATCCGGGAAACGGATGTAGTGGAAGAAGCAGCGACGCAGGAACGCGTCCGGCAGCTCCTTCTCGTTGTTCGAGGTGATCATCACGATCGGGCGCTGCTCGGCCTTGATGACCTGCTGCGTCTCGTAGACGTAGAATTCCATGCGATCGAGTTCGAGCAGCAGATCGTTCGGGAATTCGATGTCCGCCTTGTCGATCTCGTCGATCAGCAGGACCGGCCGTTCGGAGTGCGTAAATCCCTCCCAGAGCTTGCCGCGCTTGATGTAGTTGGAAATATCCTTGACGCGCTCGTCGCCGAGTTGGCTGTCGCGCAGGCGCGAGACGGCGTCATATTCGTAGAGGCCCTGCTGCGCCTTGGTGGTCGACTTGATGTGCCACTCGATGATCGGCGCCTTCAGTGCCTTGGCGACTTCGTGCGCCAGCACGGTCTTGCCGGTGCCCGGCTCGCCCTTGATCAGCAGCGGGCGCTGCAACGCAATAGCCGCGTTCACCGCCACGCGCAGGTCGTCGCTGGCCACATAGGAGTCGGTACCGGTAAATTTCATGATGCAAAATCCAAGTTCACAGGAGTGGCGGGCACCCTAGAGGGGGGCCTTCCAGCCAGCAAGGCCAAGGGAACAGACCAGCGGTGCAGGTCACAGCGGCGCAGGTCAGCCGCCCGCCCTCACGATGAAGTAGACGAGGGCGGCGGCGGCCAGCAGCAGCGATACCGCCAGCCGGCCCGACGCGAAGACCAGCCTCGGCGCCGGCGCGCCCGGCGGCACCACGTCGTCGAGCGGTTTGCGGCCGCTCACCATGGCGCCAATCAGGTTCTGTCTTTTCCAGGCGAGATAGACGACGACCGCCAGCACGTGGAGTGCCACCATCACCAGGAGCACGTTGATCCAGTAGGTGTGGAATGCGGTGGCACGCTCGATCCATTTGTCGGCAACGAGCGCGGCGAGCGGCCCCGTCGTCGTGCCCGTGTCGGTGTCGGCCGAGAACAGTCCCGCCGTAACCTGCAGCAGCACGGCAAACAGCAGCGCCACGACCATCGCCCCGCCCAGAGGATTATGTCCGGCCTCGCGCGGACGGCCGGCTCCCAGCAGGTCGCGGAGGTGGGCGACGGCGGCCGATGGCCCCTTCACGAAGTCGGCGAAGCGCGCCGTCGTGCTGCCGACGAACCCCCAGGCGATCCGGAACAGGACCAAGGCGAGGATCGCGTAACCGGACCAGAAATGGAGTTTGAGCCAGTCTCCGGCGGCGCGACCGCTGAAGAAGGACACCACCATCAGGACGACGAGCGTCCAGTGGAACAGTCGGACGGGCAGATCCCACACCCGGATCTTGCGGTCATTCTTGTTCGCCATGCGCTGTTATCGACTCCCCCGGAAACACTGACAATCCCCGGCGTCCCGGCCCGCCCGGAGCGTCACCACACGCAGTCGTGATGGCGAAAGGCTCACCTATCCTGTTCGTTTTGGCGCCGACCTCTGCAACAAATGCATGGTCGTCGAGGTCCCAAATGGCCCGCCGGCCGATTGAACTCAAAGGGGATGGCTTCATGAGAAAGACTCTGGCTTTGGCCGTGATCGGCGCACTCGTCGCCGGCACGATGGTTGGCGGCGCGACGATGGCGCTGGCACAGGGCGACGTGATCGCCGAACGCAAGGAAAACCGCAAGCAGAGTGCGGCCGCGATGCGCGCGATCAAGGGCATCATCGACGCCAAGGGACCGACCGCCGGTGCCGTCGAACAGGCCGCCAAGCTCAAGACGCTCGAAGTGGCCTTCGTGAAGCTGTTCCCCGCAGGCTCCGACAAGGGCGAGACCAAGGCATTGCCGACCGTGTGGAGCGACCGGGCAGGCTTCGACGCCGCCAGCAAGGCGGCCGACGCGACCTACGACAAGCTCGCCGTGGCGGCAGGCTCGGGTGACATGGCCGCCCTGACCGCGGCGTTCGGCGCGACCGGCAAGGCCTGCGGCGCCTGCCACGAGAAGTTCCGCGTCAAGGCGAACTAAAGACCTCTCTGCAACGGACGAAGGCGACGGGATTTCCGTCGCCTTTTTCTTTGGCTGCCTGCCTTGTCCTCACCTACCGGCCTTGCCCTCAAAGGAAAGGCCGGTCGCTTGGGGAAACGACCGGCCTCCTGTGGGGCCCGTGGCTGGGGTGGGGTTGGGTGAGACGAAGCCTTGGGTGTGTGGGAAGGGGGCTTCGTCGTGGTGGCTGGTTAGGCCACCGCCACGGGCTGGTTGGGAACTGTAAGAGCCTGCTGGACGATGGCTTCGGCGGTGAACCGCCAGGTACGCGACGCATGGACCGGAGACAGCCGGAGCTGCTCGCGCATGTTCATCCAGCTATCGAGACCGAAAGCGACGTCGAGCGAGTCGAGCACCAGATCGCGGGCACCGGGATGGACATTGCCGAGTTCGGTCGCGAACCAGACGGCCAGCCGCTCGCGCAGCAGCCGGCGCAACTGGGCCACGCCCAAGCCGACCGCCGGCGCCACGCTGCGCACGCGTTCGGCGAAATGCCACACCGGCAACCACTCCTCAAAGAGCTGGGCCCGGTCGGACACGAGCAATTCGATTCGATTGGAGAGCGGCGCCGCGGCGTCCACCGGGCCGTTGCCGTCGAACGCACGGCTGACGGCGAGATCGAAAGCCGCCGCATAAAGATCGGCGAGGCTGGTGAAATGCTGGAAGAGCGCCCGACTGGACACTCCGGCGATGGTTGCGATAGCCGCCGAGGTCGGTTCGACGTCGCCGGCCTGGATGAGGTCCAAGGTCGACTGAATCAGGGCCTGACGGGTTCGCAGACCGCGCACGATGCGGCCGTCTTGCGAACGTGAAACGTCAATAGGGAAGCCGACAATTTTCATATTGAAACCAATAGAATAAGAATTTCTTTAATGGCCCCACCTTAACATGACCTGATTATCGCGTAACTTGCAAAAATGCATATCTCGAGCAATGCGAGGCCTGATTTTGTTGCATTTTTTTTCCAAGATAGGCGTTTTTGGGAAGTCTGACATTGCATTTAACCTGCAATTACTTTCCTCATCGGACGATGGAAGTAGGGCTTTTCCTCAATTTCGCTCGGAGGTCAATCCCGGCTCGGCTGCGGTCTGTGGACGGTTCATCGCCGAAAATACGAAAGGCCGGTCGCTTGGGGAACGACCGGCCTTCCTTAGGAGCCCGCCTGGGTGTGGGGTTATCGAAGCCTTGGGGTGTGTGGGAAGGGAGCTTCGATGCGCGGCTTGGGGGCCGCTGGCGGGCTAGGTGGAACTTTGGTGGGTGCGGGCGCGCTTAGGTTGGGGAGCGCAGCCAAACTGGGATGAAATACCTTTCGGATATGAATTACGAAGTCGGATCAGTGCCTCTAATGAAAGCAACCTAGCAAATGACCCTGCTGTCCGTCACCTGCAAAAATGCATATCTGATTTTGGCTACCCCCGATAATCCCTAGCGATTTGTGCATGCTCCCGGCATCAGATAGTCAAAAAGGGTGACTCTGCTTTGCTGAATTTTGGTCATTTTTCGGTGATTACCGAACGATATCAATGGCTTGAGTGATTTCAGACCGATTCGTGACAGCAATTCCAATGCAAATTGATAGCCGCCTCGCGGCCAAGATCAGGATCACCCGACAACGCCATCAATTTCCTGGAGAACGAGCCGAAGAGGATCGAAGAGCCGAGTCGAATCCCCGCTCTTCGGAAAATCACCGAATTTGAGCGAGGCTTGAGCGCCACAATTGCCTGGAAGGGCGCGCACGTCATCGAATTCGCCAGCCGGCGGCAGCAACCGACCACACGTCGCGTCGACCGGGCCAGCGCGCTGCTCTCCAGGCCGCCATCGGCGCCGGACGGACATGAGGGGGAAATGCGAAGGCCTTCAGGCAACTCCGTACGTCGTGCAACAGGCATTGCCTGACGGCGCCGAGCGCAAAGGTCCGCGGCGGGGATGAGAATGGCCCCTCGCCCATGGTCACACGCGGCCTCGCTTCGTGTTTCGGCCGCAATTCCATGCTAGACGATCCGGCGTTCCACCAATACTGGCCGCCAATATCGGCCGCCGTTATCGGGAGTCCACGTTCGTGCGAGTCGTCCGTTCCCTGCGATCCCTTCTTTGCGTTCCCACCGCCATCCTGACGTTGGCATTTGTGGCACAGCCCGCTGCGGCCGGGCTCGAGGAGGGCTTCAAGGCCCTGCAGGCCGGCGACGTGCAAACGGCGGAAAAAGAGCTTCAGCTCCTCGCCAAGGAGCGCGATCCGCGCGCCCAGTTTCTTCTCGGCCTCTACGTCTACGGCAATCCCGAATCGAAGCTCTATGACGTGACTAAGGCTTCGCCGATGCTGCTTGATGCCGCCGAACGCGGCTACCTGCCGGCAATGATCCCGCTGGCCGGTGGTTATGCCGAGGGCAAAGGCGTGCCGAAAAGCGCCTTCGAGGCCTACAAGTGGGTGGCGATCGCGGAACGGTGGAACGTGCCCAACGCCAATCTCGCCCTCGAGCAGGCAGCACGCGAGCTGAAGCCGGACGAAATCGAGAAGGCCAAGGCCGCAGCGCTGGCCTATACCTTCAAGACCAAATGATCGCGACGCGGGCAGTGCCGCTTGCGGCACTTCTCGCCGCCGGCACCGCCGCGCACGCCCAATCGAACGACGCGACCGATGTATCGCCCGCCTTGCGCGCAGCAGTGGCGGCGTATCGGGCCGGCGACCTGGTCGGCGCCGAATCGTCGTTGCGGACGTTGGCGCCGGCCGACGCCGATGCCGCAGCGTGGCTGGGTGCGATCCTGCTGGAACGGGGCGCCCACCGCGACGGCCTGCGGTTAATCCAGCGATCCGCCGACGCCGGGTCGGCCGAAGGCATACACCGCCTGGCACTGGTCTTCGCTCACGGCGACGGCGGCACGCCGCGCAATGAGGCGCGCGCGGCCGAGCTGTTCGGGCGTGCCGCGGAAAAAGGCCACAAGCGCGCCCAGCTCAATCTCGGGACGCTCTACCTGCGCGGTCAAGGCGTCCCTCGCGACCTCGTCCAGGCGCGCGCCTGGCTGGAGAAGGCCGCGGCCGACGGCGACCCTTACGCGCTCTACGCGCTGGGCCGCGCGATGTCGGAGAGCCTGGGGCCGGCCAACGCCGATCCGGTGCGGGCAGCCAACCTTTATCGGCGGGCGGCAGAAAAGGGGCATCCGCTTGCCGCCCTGCGGTACGGCCTGATGCTCACCGAAGGCAGCGGCATCAAACGCGACGCGGTCGCCGCCCAGCGCTGGCTGGTGCATGCCCAGGAGAGCGGCGTTCCCGAGGCCGCGCTCGCGCTGGGCGACATGGCGGCGCGTACGCCCGTCTCGCGCGACAAGGCGATGAACGAGAAGATCCTGAAATTGGCGATCACCTGGTTCGACGTCGCCGCGCGCGCCGGCGTGCCATCGGCCCAGTTCAAGCTCGCCAACGCCTACTATGCCGGCGCCGGTGTCGTACGCGACCTGCCGCAGGCCCAACTCTGGTATGGCCGCGCCGCACAGCAGGGACTGACCGAAGCCCAGAATGCCGTGGGCATCATGCTGGTCGGCGGGGCCGCCGGAACCTCCGATCCGGTCGAAGGCTATAAATGGCTGCTTCTCGCCGAACGCGGGGGACACCCCGAGTCGCGTGCGATCCGGGAAAAGACCACCGAGCAAATGCCGGACCGCGATCGCAAGCGTGCCGAGGCACTGGCCCAGCGCTTCGTGCCGACACCGGAAACCCCGATTGACCCCGCGCCGCCGCGCCTCAACCCGCCCAAGCCTTAGAATCCCGGCCGCAGCGTCCCGCCTCAGCGGTCGCGAGCGAAGCGCATCGGGAATTCCGGCGTGTCGTAGGCCGCGAGCCCCTGCCACAGCCGGTCGATCTCGGCGCGAAACAGCTCGCGCGTCAGCCCCTCGACCAGCCGCGGCACGGCGAACTTCATGCCATTGATCGATGAACCGCTGGGACCGAAGCTCAGGGTCGAACCGAAATTGAACAGCCGGATCCGGCCGAGCCATGGCGCCGCGCCCGGCGTGCGCTCCAGCAATTCGAAGCCCGGCCCCAGATAGGGATAGCGTTCGAGGCGGCCGTTGCCCTGCCCGGCCGGCGGCGCATAGGCATCTCGCCACGTCCGGACATGCGGGGCGATGGCTGCCAGTTCCGGCCGTTGGCCAAGGTCGACGTCAAAGCCGGTCCCGCAGATCAGAAAATCGAAGCGCCGCTCGCCATCCGGCGTGGTCACGACCGCTGCGGCACCGTCGCTTCGCGCATCGAGCCAGGGCGCACCAGTATGCAGGTGAAAAGCGGCGTGCGAAGTCACGCGGTCCCAGGTCTCGGCCGGCAGGGCCTCACGCAACGACAGCACGTGATTCATGAACTTCCAGCGGGTGGCGTCGTCGAGGTCGCCGAAGTGCCGGAAGAACGCCGGAAACGACAGCCATTTGTAGGGCTGGACCCGTTGCAGTTCGGGCCGGCGGCAGAACAGGTGGACTTCCGCGCCCGCCTCGAGTGCCGCCGCGGCGTTGTCGAAGGCCGACGCACCGGCGCCGAGCACGGCCACGCGGCGACCGGCGAAGACTGCGAAGTCGATGGTGTCGGCGGCGTGGGCGCGCATGCCGGGCGGCAGGCGCTCGACGAAAGCCGGCATCGTCCACCGGCCGCTCGCCTCGATGCCGTGCGCCAGCACGACATGGCGGGCCAGGATCGTCCGCTTGCCGGCAGCGTCCTTCACGCGCGCGCAGAGAAGCCCGCCCTGCGGTTCGATGCCCAGCAGCTCCGTTCCGACCTCGATCGGAAGCGCCAGTACGCGCCGCAGCCAGTGGAGGTACGCGCTCCAGCTCTCGCGCGCGATCTTGTTCAGACGCTCGAAGGCCGGGGCGCCGTGCTGCGCCTCGAACCAGCTCTGGTAGGTGAGGCTCGGAATGCCGAGGTCGGGGCCGGTCACCGTCTTCCAGGTCCTGAGCGTCTTCATGCGGCCGAACGTCCGCCAGGGGCCCTCGGCACCGGCGGGGCCACGGTCGATCACGAGGTGATTGTCGATGCGCTCGAGCTTGAGCCTGAACGACAGCGCTTGGCCGCCCTGGCCGCCGCCCACGATCAGCACGTCGAGGACCTGCTCGCCATTCGGCCCGGTGACGGGCTGCAGCCAGCGCAGCTCGGGATAGGAGATCAATGCCAGATCGCGCCGCACGCGGGCATCGAGCTCGGCAAGATCTCGGGGCGACATGGCTTGGTGATTAGCATGGCCGCAATCGCCAGACGACGCGCGAAACGTTAGGCTTCGCCACCATGGAGATACCGTCAGCCCCGTCGCCTGCGACACGGCAGGCGCGCCCCGAGGTTACGATCGCCGTCTGCCGCGGCGCCTGCCGGCTGATGCGCCAGGCGGGCCAATCGGTGCTGCTCGAGTTGCCGTTGCCCGATGGAAGGCGGGCCGACATCTTCGCCATCGGTCGCGGCGGCGAACTCGTCATCGTCGAGGTGAAATCATCGATCGAGGACTGGCGCGTCGACGAGAAATGGCCCGACTACCTCGCCTGGTGCGACCAGCTCTACGTCGCCGTTCCCGTCGATTTCCCGCAGGCCCTCATTCCCGACGAGATCGGCCTGATCGTGGCCGATGCCTATGGCGGCGAGATCCTGCGCCAGCCAGCGCGCCGTCCGGTCGCCGCTGCCCGTCGCAAGGCGCTGCTGATCGACTGCGCGCGGCTGGCATCGGAACGGCTGGCCCGAATCGAGGACCCCGATTTCGGCGACCTGGCCTAGCGACGCCCCACCCTAGGAGAGCATCGCGCGAGCCACGGAGTGCGCCGCCGCCGATCCCGGCGCACTGCGCCCGCGACTCGCCTCGGCCATGCGGATGCGGGCATAGGCCATGACCTCGGTCGGCGGGCCGACGCGCTCGATGCGGCCCTCCATCACCAGCGCCACCCGGTCGGCAATGGCGAGCGGTGCCAGGCGATGGGTGATCATGATGACGGTGCGGCCGCGCGTGTTGGCCTTGAGCTGGCGCAGGAGCTGTTCCTCGGTGGCCGGGTCGAGGGCGCTGGTCGCTTCGTCGAGAATGAGAATGCGCGGATTGCGGATCAGGGCGCGGGCGATGCAGAGAAGTTGCCGCTGGCCCATCGACAGCCCCTGACCCCGTTCGCCAAGTACGGTGTTGTAGCCCTGCGGCAGGCGCTGGATGAAATCGTGCGCGCCGACGAACTTGGCGACCGCCACGACGCGGCCGGGATCCTTGTTGACGACGCCCAGGGCGATGTTCTCCCGCACCGAGCCGGTGAAGAGTTGAAGCTCCTGGGGCACGCAGCCGATTTGGGCGCGAAGCTGCGCCGGCGAGATGTGGGCGATGTCGGTGCCGTCGACCAGCACCCGCCCACCCGACGGCCTGACCAATCCCTGGACGAGGTTGGCGATCGTGGTCTTGCCCGACCCCGACGGCCCGACGATCCCCAGAATCTCACCGGCGGCGATATCGAGGTCGGCATCCTGCAGGACCGCGGGCACATGATCGTCCGGGCGATAGGCGACATGCTCCAAGGTGACCTCGCCCACGAGCGGCGGCATCGGCGCCAGCACGCCGGCAGGACTCTCGACGGCTTCATGCATCAAGCCGTCGATGCGCCTGAAGGCTGCGGCGACCGCCTGCAGCTGATGCCAGGCCGCCACCAGCTGGCGCATCGGCTGCAAGGCGCGGGACGCCAACATGTTGACGGCGATCAGCGCACCTATCGTCAGGCGATGATCGACGATCTCGCGTACGCCGATGGCAATGATCGCCAGCGATGCCATGAGTTGCAGGGCGCCCGAGGCGCTGGAAGCGATATTGGCGAGATTGTTGGCGCGAAAGCTGGTCCAGGCGGACTGTTCGACCCGCGCCTGCCAGCGCCTCTCGACTTCGGCCTCGAGGCCGAGCGCCTTGATCGTGGCGGCATTGGCAACCGTCTCAGTCAATGTCGAACTTTTGGCGGCCAGTGCCTGGAAGTTCTCCTCGGCGAGGCGACGTTGGGCGCGATGGGTGGCCAGGGACACGCCGATCACCACCGGAATGGCGAGCGTCGTGACGATGCCCAGTGTCGTGCTGATGGCGAAGGTGGCGGCAAGGAAGAGCGCGACGAACGCGATGTCGATGGCCAGGACCGGCATCTGGCCGGTGAAGAAGCCGCGCAGCACGTCGAGCTGGCGCAATCGCTCGGCGATGACGCCGGACGGTGTGCGCTCGAAGTGGCGATAGGGAAGCTGCACGAGATGGTGCAGGACCTCGCCGTTCATCACCGTGTCGAGGCGGGCGCCGGTTCGCGCCGACAACCAACCGCGCGCCACACGTAGCGCGAAGTCGAGGGCATAGGCGATCAGCATGCCGACACAGAGCACGGTCATGATCGCGGCGACTTCGGCCTGCCCGTCGCGGCCGATCACCGCGTTGAACACCAGCATCATGAAGAGCGGCGTGGCGAGACCGAGGACGTTGATGAGAAACGACATCGCGGCGAGCTTCAGGACGACCGGTCGAACGCGAGCCCATAGCGGCGCATACCACTCCTGGCGTCGCTCGTGGGCACCGGCTTCGCGCATCACGAGCGCCCGCGCGCCCAGCGCCATCACCTCGTCGGTCGCCAGACGCCAGACGCGACCTTCGACGACGTCGAGCACGGTCCACTGGCCTTCGGTGCCGCCCACCACGACGTAGGCGGGCTGGTCGGTCGCACCGACCAGGGCAAACGGCGTCGGCACGTCGTCCAGCCGCTTTACCGCAAGATCGACGGCATAGGCTTCCAGTCCCAGTCGCGTGCCGGCTGTGAGAAAGGCGCCCTCGTCGAGGCCTGAAGCGGGAACAGCCGCCAGCCGCCGCAGGTCGGCTTCGCTGACCGGCCGGCCGACCTGTTGCGTGATGTAGAGCAGCGCCCGCATGAGGGAATCGATCGGCCGGCGACGTTCACCGTCCCACACCGAGTCCTGGAAGCCGCCATTCTCCAGAGGAGCCATCCCTCCTGAGAATATCCGAAATTGACGTAGAATCAATTATTTAGGGCTAATTCCTAACGCAAAAGAGCGCGCGGAGTTCCACCCCGCGCGCTCTTCAGTAGGGACAGGTTGCGAGCTTAGCGCGCGCCGAAAGCCCGCTTCAGCTCGGACACGAGATCCGTGCGCTCCCACGAGAAGCCGCCATCGCGCTCGGGCTTGCGGCCAAAATGACCATAGGCCGCCGTGCGCTGGTAGATCGGCTTGTTGAGCTGCAGACCGCGGCGAATATTGGTCGGGCGCAGCGGGAAAACGTCGGAGAGGATCTTCTCCAGCTTGCGCTCGTCGACCTTGCCGGTGCCCTGCGTGTCGACATAGAGCGACATCGGATCAGCGACGCCGATCGCATAGGCCACCTGGATCAGGCAGCGGTCAGCGAGGCCTGCGGCCACCACGTTCTTGGCAAGATAGCGAGCGGCGTAGGCGGCCGAACGATCGACCTTGGTCGGGTCCTTGCCCGAGAACGCGCCGCCACCATGAGGAGCGAAACCGCCGTAGGTGTCGACAATGATCTTGCGGCCGGTGAGACCGCAATCGCCGTCCGGACCGCCGACGACGAAGTTGCCGGTCGGATTGACGAAGAAGTCGGCGGCCTTCTTGGGCATCCAGCCCTTGGGCAGCGACTTCTCGACGTGGCCCGCGATCATCTCGCGGACCATGCCGGAGTTGTATTTCTTGCCCTTGGCGGTGGTCTCGCGGTGCTGGGTGGAGACCACGACCTTGGTGGCGCCGACGGCCTTGCCGTTGACATAGCGCACCGTCACCTGGCTCTTGGCGTCCGGCTGCAGGTCGGGCAACTCGCCCGAACGGCGTGCCTTGCTCAGCATCTCGAGTATCTTGTGCGAGAAATAGATCGGGGCCGGCATGAACGAGCCCTTCTCGTACTCCTCGCTGTCGCGGCAGGCGAAACCGAACATCAGGCCCTGGTCACCCGCGCCCTCCTGGTCGCCGAGATTGCCGCCCTTCTTCTTGGCGTCGACGCCCATGGCGATGTCGGGCGACTGGCCGTGCAGCAGGACCTCGACATCGGCGCCATGGAAGCTGAAGCCGTCCTGGTCGTAGCCGATCTCGCGCACCACGTTGCGGGCGATCTCGCCGATCGCCTCGCGATTGACGATGGTCTGCTTGCCATACTTGCGCATGTACGGCTCGGAAGCGCGGCCTTCGCCGGCAATCACGATCTTGTTGGTCGTGGCCAGGGTCTCGCAGCCCAACCGCGTGTTGGCATGGCTGTCGTCGGCATGGCCGAGCTTCACATCATTGGCGATGAATGCGTCGAGGATCGCGTCCGAAATCTGGTCGCAGACCTTGTCCGGATGGCCTTCGGAAACCGATTCACTGGTAAAAAGATAGTCTTTGAGCGCCATAATGCCCTCCCACAGTTCACACTGGACTCCGGGCAGGGCAGCAGGGCCGCCAACGTCCGGCTTAGCCTTTATTTTCGCGGTGGCAAGTCGTCCAAATCCGTCCGCGGCGGCATCGACCATCGAGGCCGCGCCGTTAAAAACTCCAATTATCGACGAAAATCAAGAGGTCCGCGTTGGGCTGCCTGTGCCCAACTGCCTCGCCCTGGCGCCCCTTCTCCTTCAACGCCCCTTACGCCCCCCCAAGACTTCGGCATGGCTGGCGGCACCCACGGCCTTGACCATCTCGAAGATGCGCTTGCGTACCCGGGCCTCGCGGATCTTGTAGTAGGCGCGCACCAGCTCGAGGGTCTCGCGCTTGATCAGGGGGTCTTTTTCCTGCTCGAACGGCGTACCGGTCTCGCCGAAACCCTTGCGCCCGCGACCCGACATCGGCCGCCCGGCCAGGGCATTGGCCGGCATCTCGTCGAAGAAGTACGATACCGGCACGTCAAGAACCTTGGCGAACTCGAACAGCCGGCTCGAACCAATGCGGTTGGACCCGCGTTCGTATTTCTGGATCTGCTGAAATGTGAGCCCGACAGCCGTCCCTAGCTTTTCCTGGCTCATGCCGAGAAGAGTGCGCCGCTGCCGCATGCGAGCCCCGACATGGACGTCAACCGGATGTGATCTTGCCATCGGTCCAAGTTCCTCTTGATACGATCTCTTAAGGGAAAAACGGCTGTGACAACGGAGTGAAAAACACGCCAAAAGTGCAAGAGGTTGACAAAACCATCAGTGCAAAAATGCATATCTACACGCCAGAGCTGCATATGACATTAGCCCCTCTTGCATATAATGCAAGCTGAACCTCAGGCCGTTGAAATCGCAGAATAGTTTACGCTCGGGGTCGGTTACTCGACAGCCTTCCCACGCACAGGCCAGCCCCCAGAATCGCCAGGACGACCAAGAGCACCCCATCACCCCACCGGTTGTAAAGCGTCGCCTCTCGCGCTGGCGGGAGTCGATGATCGATGATGCCCTCCTGGGCCATGTCGAGCGACGCCAGAACGCGTCCATAGGCATCGATCACGGCGGATACGCCGGTGTTGGCGGCACGGATCATCGGCAGCCCCTCTTCCACCGTGCGCAGACGAGCGCTGACGAGATGCTGATTGGGCCCGCTCGACAGGCCGAACCAGGCATCGTTGGTGACATTCAGGAGCCAGCGCGGCCGCTCGCCAGGGCCGGTCACCGCCGCCGGAAAGATCACCTCGTAGCAAATGACCGGCGAGAAGGACGGCAAGCCGGGAAGCGCCAGCGTCGCGCGCTGCTCACCCTCTTCGAACGAACCGCGGCCGATGAAACCGGACACCGGGGCGAGCTGCCGGCGAAAAGGAATGTACTCGCCCAGCGGCACCAGATGGACCTTGTCGTAGTGCGCGACGATCGCGCCGGCGCGATCGATGACAAGCAGCGAATTCCACACGCCATCCTGCCGCCGGCCCGTGCCGCGCGCGGCGCCAGTCAGAAGGTAACCGCCGGCCGGCGCGGCCGTGGCCATGACTTCCAATGCCGGGGATCCCGGCTCGATGATGAAGGGCGGCGCCGTCTCCGGCCAGATGACGGCGGCGAGGCGATCGAAACCATCACGGCGGCTCATGTCGATCAGTTTGGCGAGGTGCCTGGCCCTGGTCTCCGGCCGCCACTTCTCGGACTGCGGGATATTCGGCTGGACGATGCGCACAAGCGGCCCATCGTCGGCCGCTGGCTGGATCACCGCCTGTCCGGCCGCACCAGCCAGGCCGAGCGCAACCAGGGCTGCGACCGAGGCGCGCCATCCGGCCGTCGGCGCCGCCAGGACGAGGAAGGTGAAAGTGCCGAGACCATACACGCCGAACAGCGCCGCCCCCTGCAGCAACGGTGCCGCGAAGGCCCAGACATGGCCGAGCGGATTCCACGGATAGCCCGTGAAGATGTGGCCGCGCAGCCATTCGGCGACGGTCCAGGCGATCGCAAGAAGGATGAGGCGGCGGTAGCGGCCCGCCAATGCAGGCCATCGCATGGCCGCCCAGCGCGCCACACCGGCGGCCAGCCCCGGGAAAAAGCCCAGGATCACCGACAACCCGGCCACGATCGGCGGCCCCAGCAGCTCGTAGTCGGCCGGTGGAACGGAGAAGGCCTCGAGGATCCAGTAGGAGCCGACGGCGAAATGACCGATGCCCCAGGCCCAGCCGCGCAGCAACGCGCTTCGCGGCCCGGGCGCCGTCTCCCAGAGCCAGACGAAGGCGACCATGCCGACCACGGCGAGCGGCAGCCAATAGAGCGGCGGCATCGCGAGCGCCGCCAGCGCACCAGCCAGAAAAGCCACGCCCGCGGCGCGCCACCCCTGAAGATTCATTGCACGAGCGCGGCGATCAGGCGGCGGACCGAGACGACGTCGGTTGCCGTACGCGCAGGCGTCGGATACGCCGCGGATCGACATCAAGCACTTCGAACTCGACGCCGGACGGATGGCGAACCACCTCGCCGCGCTCGGGGATGCGGCCGAGCAGGGAAAAGATCAGCCCGCCGACGGTGTCGATCTCGCGCCGTTCATCCTCCGACAGCACGCGACCGATCTCCTGCTCGAGAAGCTCGATGGGCGTCCGGCCATTGACGTCGATGGTGCCGTCGACACGGCGGGCGACCGTCGGCGTCTCGGCAACGTCGTGCTCGTCCTCGATCTCGCCCACGATCTCCTCCACCAGATCCTCGATGGTGAGCAGGCCGTCGGTGCCGCCGAACTCATCGACCACCAGTGCCATATGCGTGCGCGAACGGCGCATGTCGAGCAGCATGTCGAGCACCGGCAGCGTCGGCGCCACAAAGACGACGCGACGCAGAATATCGCGGAGGTTGAATTTCTTCGACGTGCCCCAATAGGCCAGCACGTCCTTGATGTGGATCATGCCGATCACGTCGTCGAGCGCCTCGCGATAGATCGGATAGCGCGAGTGGGCTTCGGTCTGGATCACCCTTACGACCTCGTCGAGCGGCGTGTCGGCGGCGATGGCGACGATGTCGACGCGCGGCACCATGACGTCGGCTACCGTCTTGTCGCGCAACTTCAGGATGTTGGCGAGAAGGACCCGCTGGTCTTCACTGATCGGGGTGTCGCTCTCCGGCGTCTCCTCGATCAGTTCCTCGATGGCCTCGCGGACCGCCTCGTTCTTCTCGCGGCGGCGCAGCCGGCGCAGAATGGCGCGCAACAATCCGCCCGTGGACGGAGCCTCGGGTGCCGGCAAAGGTGCCGCCCCTGCAACGGGTTCGCTCGTCGAAGCCGGGCCGGTCTGGCCCGGCCGCGTACTGTGCGCTGTGGAATCCGGCATGGCTGGTAAGATAGGCTATCGGCCCTGCGTTGCAATCGCGGAAGTTCCCGATGCGTTCCTGCAATTTGTCCTCCGGCGCAACCATGCCGGTCATCGGCCTCGGTACCTGGCGGATGGGCGAGAGCCCCCGGCGGCGGGCCGGGGAACTCGACGCGCTGAAATACGGACTCGAACTCGGCTATCCGATGATCGACACGGCTGAGATGTACGGCGACGGCGGTGCCGAGGAGATCGTCGGAGAGGCGATCGCCGGTCTCGGCAAGCGACCGTTCATCGTGAGCAAGGTCTACCCGCACAACGCTTCACGCGCCGGCACGATCGCGGCGTGCGAGCGCAGCCTCAAGCGGATGCGGATCGAGCGGATCGACCTTTACCTGCTGCACTGGCGCGGCGGCGCACGGCTCGAGGAAACCTTCGAGGCGTTCCATCGCCTGCGTGAGGCGGGAAAGATCGGTGACTTCGGCGTCAGCAACTTCGACCTCGAAGACATGGAAGACGCCGCCCGCCTCGACAAGGGCCTCAACGGCAGCAACCAGGTGCTCTACTGCCTGTCGCGCCGTGGCCCGGAATTCGACCTGCTGCCGTGGATGCGCAAGCGCTCGATCCCGCTGATGGCCTACTCGCCGCTCGACCAGGGCGGGCTGCTGGGCAAGTCGGCTTTGAAGAAGCTGGCTGCCGCGATCGACTGCACGCCGGCCCAGCTCGCGATCGCCTGGCTGCTCGCCCAGCCGGGCGTCGTCACCATTCCGAAATCGGCGAGCCGCGAGCGGGTAAAGGAGAACCTCGGCGCGCTCGAGGTGAAACTGTCGCCGCAGATCCTCGCCGAACTCGACCAGGCGTTTCCGCCGCCCCGGGGCAAGCAGCCGCTGGAAATGCTCTGACCCTTCCAGACCGCGCACAAGAGATGCGCGCGGCTCGAAAGAACAAGAAGTCCCTTCAGCGCTCCTCGTAGGGATCGGCGATCCCGAGCTTTGCCAGCACGCGCCGCTCGAGCGCTTCCATGCGCTCGGCATCGGCATTGCTGGTTTCATGGTCGTGGCCGAGCAGATGCAGCGTTCCGTGCACCACGAGATGGGCGACATGATCGGCGGGCGACTTCTTCTGCTGCTTCGCCTCTCGCCACACGGTCTGGCGGGCCAGCACGATGTCGCCCAGGAACGCCCGCTCACCCGAGGGATAAGACAGAACGTTGGTCGGCTTGTCCTTCCGGCGGTCACGCTTGTTCAGTACCCGCACAGCCTTGTCGTCGGCCAGCGCGACGTTCAGCGACTTGCCGCGCCTGGCCGCGGCGCGCGCGGCCTTGCGCACCAGACGTTCGACACCAGGCAAGGCCTTCAGCCAGCCGGCATCGAGCACGACGACGTGGCAGCTAAGCCTCGGTCTTCTTGTCGCGCGCGTCATAGGCCTCGACGATGCGGGTCACGAGATCGTGGCGGACGACATCCTTGGAGGTCAGCCGCACGAAGCGCACACCGTCGACACCCTGCAGCGTGTCGACCGCATCGTTGAGGCCCGACTTCTGGCCGCCCGGCAAGTCGGTCTGGCTGGGATCGCCGGTGATCACCATGCGCGAGCCTTCGCCCAGCCGCGTCAGGAACATGCGCATCTGCATCGGCGTGGTGTTCTGCGCCTCGTCGAGGATGACGAAGCAATGGGCAAGCGTGCGACCACGCATGAAGGCGAGCGGCGCGATCTCGATCTCGCCCGACTCCATGCGGCTGGCGATCTGTTCGGCCGGCACCATGTCGTGCAAGGCGTCGTAGAGCGGCCGCAGGTAGGGATCGATCTTCTCTTTCATGTCGCCGGGCAGGAAGCCCAGCCGTTCGCCGGCTTCGACGGCCGGCCGCGACAGCACGATGCGCTCGACCTTGCCGGCGAGCAGCAGCGAGACGCCCATGGCGACGGCAAGGTATGTCTTGCCGCTGCCGGCCGGTCCCAGCGCGAACACCATATCGCGCTCGCGCAGCGCCGCCAGATAGTCGCGCTGCCCGGGCGAGCGCGCCTGCACGGTGCGGCGCCGCGTGCGGATGCCGTCCTCGTCGCCGCGCTCGGCGCCCGTCCGCGCGAAGCGGATGGCCGCGTCGATGTCGGCCATCTCGATCGACAGGCCACGCTTCAATCGCTCGTAGAGGGCGCCTAGGGCTTTGTGCGCAATCGTCGCGTCGTCCGGCGCGCCGGCAATGGCGAGCTGGTTGCCGCGTGCGCTCAACTGAACGTTCGCCAGCTGCTCGATGCGGACGAGGTGTCGGTCGTGATTGCCGTAGAGCGCCGCCACCAGGGCATTGTCGTCGAACGTCATGCGGCGCACGTCGGCGGCCCGGACGCTGGCTGGCGGCGCGCTCACGCGGCGACCCCGAACGGCCCACCGGCGCGCGCCGGCTGCTCGTCCGTCACGATCTCGCCGGCCAGGCTGAGGGCATAGGCGGCGAGAAGGCGGACGTTCACGAGGCGCCCGATCAGGTCGGCACCGCCGTCGACGTAAACGGACTGCAGCCACGGGCTCTTGCCGAGCATCTGGCCCGGCTTGCGTCCCGGCTGGGCGAACAGCACCGGCACGATGGCGCCGACCTTGGAGGCGTTGAAATCACGCTGCTGACTGCCGAGCAGCGATTGCAGCGCGGCGAGACGGGCCGTCTTGACGCTGTCGGCAAGCTGATCGCCCAGCGCCGCCCCGGGGGTCCCCGGCCGGCGGCTGTATTTGAAGGTGAAAGCCGACGCGAAGCCGGTCTCGTCGACCAGACGCATCGTGTCGTCGAAGTCGGCGTCGCTCTCGCCCGGAAAGCCGACGATGAAATCCGACGACAGCGCGATATCCGGGCAGACGCCGCGCAAACGATCGACCAGCCGTCGAAAATGGTCGCGGCCATGGCCGCGATTCATGGCCTCGAGGATGCGGTCCGACCCCGACTGCACCGGCAGGTGCAGGTAGGGCATGAGTTGCGGCACCTCGCCATGCACGGCGATGAGGTCGTCGTCCATGTCGCGCGGATGCGAGGTCGTGTAGCGGATCCGCACAAGGCCATCGATCTCGGCGAGCGCCCGGATCAGACGCGCCAACGTCCAGCTCGAGCCGCCAGGCGCCTCGCCGTGATAGGCGTTGACGTTCTGGCCGAGCAGCGTGAGTTCGACCGCGCCCGCCGCGACCAGCGCCCGGGCCTCCTGCAGGATCGACATCGCCGGCCGCGAATATTCCGCACCTCGCGTGTAGGGCACGACGCAGAAGGTGCAGAATTTGTCACAGCCCTCCTGGATGGAGAGGAATGCCGAGCCGGCCCGTACATCGGACGGCGCCGGCAGGTGGTCGAATTTGCTGTCGACGGGAAATTCGGTGTCGAGCACGCCCGCGCCGGGCCGGTGACGGCCGCCGGCACGCCGCTCGTCGGACTGTCGCGCCACCTGGGCCAGCAGCTCGGGCAGGCGATGATAGGCCTGCGGCCCGACGACGATGTCGACCGCGGGTTGGCGCTGAATGATCTCCTCGCCCTCGGCCTGCGCCACGCAGCCCGCCACGGCAATGGTGAAGTCGGCCCCGCCGCGGCGACGCTCGGCCTTGAGGTCGCGCAGGCGGCCGAGTTCGGAATAGACCTTCTCCGAGGCCCTTTCGCGGATGTGGCAGGTATTGAGGATGACCAGGTCGGCCTGCTCGGGAGTTTCCGACAAGGCATAGCCGAGCGGCCGCAGGACATCGGCCATGCGATCCGAATCGTAGACGTTCATCTGGCATCCGTAAGTGCGAATGAACACGCGCTTGCGCTGCCACTGGCTCTGAGTGCCGGTGCGGACGTCCTTCATCGGTCTCCGTTGCTGGAACGGCCGGTTCTTAACATCAGGCACGGCCAGGGTCGAGGGGGCCCTAGGCAGCGCCGGGCGACGGCGGCAACAGCTCGGGGCGGCCGGCGTTCGCCGATTGCACGCCGAACGACACCTGCTGGAAGCAATATTCGGCGAGTTTCTTGCGGTCGCCGAGTTGGTCGATGTCGATCGGCGGGAAAAACGTCACGACCGCCTCGGTCTCGCCGAGACAGACCATCTGCCAGAGATGCGGGACCAGATCGAGGTCGCCGAACCACGCGAACAGCGGCCGCCAGTAGCGGCCGAGCGGAATGCCGTCGAGACGCGTGTAGGAGATCGCGACCGGCTGCACGGTGATCGGCTTGTCGTCGCGGCGGAGCTGCGCCACGGCGAACAGGGCGCTGCGGAAGGGCAGCACGCGCGTGCCATCGCTGCTGGTACCTTCGGGAAACAGCATGAGGTTGTCGCCGGTGTTGAGGCGCCTCATCATCTCGTCGCGGCTGGTGCTGGTCTTGCTCGAACGCCGCTCGACGAAGATGGTGCGCTGCGCCTTGGCGAGCGTGCTGAAGAACGGCCAGGTCGCAACCTCGGCCTTGGCGACGAAGCTGCCGGGAACCAGGCCGCCCAGCAGTTCGATATCGAGATAGGATACGTGGTTGCACACATAGAGTGTCGGCGTCACAGCCGAACGCTTGCCATGGACCCGCACGCGGATGCCCAGGATCACGCAGACGATGCGGTGGTAGACGACCGGCAGCCAGCGCACGACCGGCGTTATCCGCAGCGCCTGCGCCAGCAAATGAACGGGCAGGATCGCCAGCGTGAGCAGCAGGTAGCTCAGCAGCCGAAACGCGCCGCGCAAGGGGGACCCGATCCACATCGTCTCTGCAGGCGCGTCAATCGTGCTGGTCACGAATCCCGCGTTCGTAGTGCCGGATGTACTTCTCCGTCACCAACTCGGTCTTGACGATGATGAAGACGTCGGTGGTGTTGAATTCGGGATCGATCACCGCGCCATCGCCGACGAAGCCGCCCAGCCGCAGGTAGCCCTTGATGAGCGGCGGCACACGCGCCATCGCCTTGCGCGCGTCGTAGCTCCCCGGCGCGAGCGTATCCATCTTGACGTAACGGCTGGCCAGCGCCCGCACCCGGATCTCCGGTGGCGCAAGATGATGGTGATAGAGATAGCTGAGCGGCAGCGCGTGCGGAGACGGATCGGTCCCCGGGAAACTGGCACAGCCGAACATCACTTGGATATTGTAGTGAAACGCATATAGCGCGATACCGCGCCACAGCATCTGCATGGTCGCGGTGTTGCGCGCATCCTTCTCGATGCAGGACCGTCCCAGTTCCAGCACCTCGCCGGGATAGTCGATCATCGGCTGGATGTCGTACTCGGCCGACGAATAGAAGCGGCCCACCTTCGCCGCCGCCGGGCGGCGGATCAGCCGGTAGGTTCCGACGATACCCTCGGGTCCCTCGCCGCGACGGCGGTCGAGCACGAGCAGATGGTCGCAAGCCCCGTCGAACGAATCGAAGTCGCGGTGCAGTCGCGCCATCTCGGGCGTCGGCCGCGCCTTCATTTCCTCGTAGAACACCCGGTAACGAAGGGCCTGCGCCGCGTCGATCTCGGCGGCATTCTCGGCCAGTCGAACTTCGAAGTCGCCGGCAACGACTTTGACGATCTCCGCGCTCGAAGCGGGAGTTCCAAGAAGTTCGGCTTCACTGTCAACGCGGTCGATGCGCATGCTTCATCCGCAGGGAGCCGCCCCAATCATTCGCCCATTATCGGGGTAGCGATGGTTCCGTCCACTCATTTTTGACGCTCGGTCTTGCCGTCCAAAGGCACGCCATACAATTCGAGCCGGTGGCCAACGAGCCGGTAGCCTGCCTTTTCCGCGATCTTGCGCTGCAGTTCCTCGATCTCACCGTTGTGGAACTCCACAACCTTGCCGCTCTGGATATCGATCAGGTGATCATGATGCTCGTCAGGCGTCTCCTCGTAGCGCGCCCGGCCATCGCCGAAATCATGCTTGGCAAGAATACCCGCTTCCTCGAACAGCCGAACCGTGCGGTAGACGGTCGCAATGGAAATGTTGGGGTCGATCGCAGTGGCACGGCGATGGACCGCCTCTACATCCGGATGGTCTGATGAATCGGACAGAACGCGTGCAATGACACGACGCTGGTCGGTCATCTTGAGACCGCGTTCAACGCAGAGGAGTTCGAGCTTGGCTTTGCGATCAGGCATGCGGCAATACACTACACTGGCCGGCCTTCGCGGTATAGTTGGGGACATGTCCATACCGCCGACCCCTATACAGCCGGACCATGACATCGACATTACCGGCGAGGTCTGCCCGATGACCTTCGTGCGGACCAAGCTCAAGCTCGAACGCATGCGCCCCGGCGAAATCCTGAGCGTCAGGCTGCGGGGCGAGGAGCCGCTGCGGAATGTCCCGCGTGCCGCCCGCGACGAGGGCCACGCTATTTTGGGGATCAAGGACGATGGCGACACCCATATCGTGACGATCCGGCGAGCTTGATCAGTCGAGCGCGAGGCGCATCACGAGGGCATCCACGGCCGGGCCCTCGCCCCGCCGGAAATAGGCCGGCCGGCCGCCGGCGACGCGAAAACCTGCCGCCTCGTAGAGCGCCTGCGCGGCCGGATTGTCGGCGGCAACTTCGAGGAACAGGACCCGGGCGCCCGCCGCCCGGACATGGTCGATGGCGGCCGTCAGCAGACGGCGCCCGGCGCCGCGGCGCCGGTGGGCCGACCGCACGGCAATCGTGATGAGTTCCGACTCATCGGCCACCACCCGGCAAATAGCCATGCCGACATCCGTGCCGTCGACTTGATACAACAGGCCGGCAACGCCGGGCGATGCGAACAATTCGGCCATGTCCCGTCTCGTCCAGGCGCGTTCGCCGAACGGCACGAAGGCCTCGGCATGGATTGTTGCGGCACGGTCCAGATCGAGCGCGCCCAAGGGGCGCATGACGGGCAGCGGGGTCATTCAGTCGACGGTCCGGCGGGCGCCGTCCGGCAGCGTGACGCTGACGCCGCGCAGGTACAACGGCTTCGGCAAGCCCTCCCTCCTGTTGCGCGTGCGCCAGGCTTCGACACCGGCGGCAAGACCCAGGCGTGCAAGCGTGACCGGATCCAGGGAAGCCACCTCGGCCTCGGCGTCGACGCCTGCCGCGGACAGCTGTCCCGCGAGCGGACCGACATCGGGCCCCACGACCACACATGACCTGTCGCGTAGGCGCCCTGCCAGTTCGGTCGCGGTGACGGCGAAGGGCACCTGCGGCCCCTCGCCGATCGCGCAGAACCAGTCGCCGAGACGGCTGTCGACGGCGGCGACGACGAGCCGGTCGCGTGTCGCGGCCTGGGCAATCAGTACCGACGTCGTCGGCACGCCGGCGAGCGGCACGCCGAGGCCGACGGCAAGACCGCGCGCGGCGGCCAAGCCCACGCGCACGCCGGTGAAGCTTCCCGGGCCGAGGGTCACGGCAATCAGCGACAGCTCGCCCCGCTCGACTCCGGCGTCGCGAAGGGCCGACGCCACCGCAGGCAGCAGCCGGGCTGCCTGGTCGCGTCCCTCCTCGCGCAAAAACGCCAGACAGGCGCCATCACGCGTCACCGCCACGCCAAGTCCGCTGACCGCGCAGTCGACGGCAAGCACCAGGCTCATGCCACACTCATGATCATCGGACTCGCCGGCCTCTGGCGCTCGTTCGGGTGGCTGGGCATTCTTGGGTCATGAAACTCGATCTGATTGCGATCGCCTCGCCCGACTTCGATGTCGACGTGGCGCTGGCCTATGCGACGGCGGCCAATCTAACGGGCCGACCGGTCTACCGGAATGCCGAATGCTGGCTGCATCGCGAGGCGGCGGAAAAGCTCGCCGCGGCGGTAGCGCTTGCCCGACCGCTTGGCCTGCGGCTGCGCATTTTCGACGCGCTGCGACCGGTCGAGGCGCAGTGGGCGCTGTGGAACGTCAATCCCGACCCGGAGTTTGTCGCCGACCCGCGCCGCGGCTCGCCGCACTCGCGCGGCGTCGCGGTCGATCTCAGCCTGCTGGACGACGGCGGCCGAGAACTCGACATGGGCACGGCGTTCGACGCCTTCACGCCGCTGTCGCATCATGGCCGGACCGACGTTTCCACCGAGGCTCAGCGCAACCGGCTGCTGCTGATGGGTCTGATGACAGCGGCAGGTTGGGACTTCTACCGCAACGAGTGGTGGCACTATCAGCTTTTCGACGCCAGGCGCTACCCGCTGGTCTGCGACGCCGATCTGCCACGCCCGATGATGTAGCTCAGAAGCTCGAAAGCCGTGCCTTGTCGAAATCGCCGAGTTCGTTCTCGCGAATGATCTGGCGCACGAACTGCACATAGCCCTGGCCACGCTCGGAATAGCGCAACAGCGTGCCGATCAGACGATAGCCCTCGGGATGCTCGCCGCGCTCGCGCATCGCCGCGCGCTCGGCACGAAAACCGGCATAGGCGGGATGGGTGTTGAGATTGGCGATGTAGGCGTCGGTCGCCTCGCCGACATCCGTGAACGGCTGAGGCATTCCGGCGCCCGGCTTCCAGGGAACGGAGACGCTGTGACGGCCCACTGTCTGAATCTGGCCAAACAGGGCATTGCCGTTGCGTGCGGCGAACGAGGTGCCCCAGCCCGATTCGACGCCGCCTTGCGCAATTGCCATCGACGGCGGGACGATATCGACGCGGCGCACCAATTCGTCGAGCCTGTCGACGGTCGCTTCGTAACGATCGGCGAGGTCCTCGAGCCAGATGCGTTCGATCGGCGTCACACGCGTCGGCGCCGATGCGATCTTCTCGCGCAGATACAGAAGCTGCTCGCGATCGGCGAGCACGCGCTGATTGACCTCGAGAACCACCGGCAGAATGGCAGTGATGAACAGCGCCTTGCGTTCGTTGCCGTCCTTGGTGTTGAGATCGCCCGGCACGCGGTCGACCTTGATCGGCGGGACGGCCTCGCCCAATCGGATATCGGTCAGGGTGTAGGAGACGTCACGAAAGAAGCCCGCCAGTTCGTCGGCGGTGCGCGGGCTGATCGCCCGCAGCTTGACCTGCCGGCGCACGGCGTTGCCGGGGGCCGCGAAGCGGCCGTGCCCGAGGGTCGTCTCGCGAACCACGAGATGAGGCCAGTCGTCGGTCTCGTTCGCATCGTGGCGCACGAACGTCAAAGCCGGGGGCTGCGAGTCCATGGCGGGAAACGCCGGCGGCTCGGGCGACGCCGCACTGGCAGTCCCGATCGCCGCAAACGACAGATATGGCGCGACATCGACGGTCGGCAGGGGTTCGCTCAGGCCCACGCCCGTGGCGACCATGGCGGCCCACGCCGCCGGAAATGCATAACGACGCCCGCGTTCGACCGCGGGCCGGATTAACAACTGCATGCCACACTCTTCGTTTCATTGGCGCGAACGAACGACCCACCGCACGCGGTCCCTACGGACCGCGACGCAATACCGACGCTGTACGCTTGAGCGGAGACGACCTACTGGGCCGCCTGGACTTCCACCACTTCTGGCACGTAGTGCTTCAGAAGGTTTTCGATCCCCATCTTGAGCGTGGCCGTCGAGCTGGGGCAGCCGGAGCACGCCCCCTGCATGTGCAGATAGACCACGCCGTCCCGGAAATCCTGAAACACGATATCGCCGCCGTCCTGGGCAACCGCCGGGCGGACACGCGTATCGAGCAACTCCTTGATCTGGGCGACGACCTCGTCGTCCTCCGCCGCGGCGGCGCCGGCATCGGCGCTATCGGTCATCACCGGGTCGCCCGACGTGTAGTGCTCCATGATGCCGCCCAGGATGGACGGCTTGAGGATCTGCCAGTCGCAGCTCACCGCTTTCGTGACGGTCACGAAGTCGGAACCGAAGAAAACCCGCTCGACGCCCTCGATCGCAAACAGCCTCTTGGCCAGCGGCGAGGGCAGGGCGGTATCGATGCTCGCAAAATCCATCGTGCCTTTCTCCATGACCACGCGGCCTGGGAGGAACTTGAGGGTCGATGGATTGGGCGTCTGCTCGGTCTGGATAAACAAACCTGTCTCCTTCATCGAACGCGTCGCGGCGGGACCGCTGGGCATCGCTCAGGCTAGGAACGGGACGTCTCCGCCCCCAATCGGTACCCCGGACGTAGGAACCGGCGTCCGGTCGATCAAGTTGATTCTTATGTGCGGCTGTATAATGATTATGGAATAATAGATTATTCTACAATGATATCAACGTAATATGTAGTCATATCTTGATCCGACTGGAGGACATTGTCTCTAGCGCAAATCCTCATTGCAGGGCGATGCCTGACAGAACGACGCGGTGATTGCGTGCACGGTCTATGAAATTGCGTCGATCTCGGCCTCGGTGAGGGCGCCCGGAACGATCGTCAGGGGAATCCGAAGCTGGCCGCCGAGCTTGCCGGCGAATGCCGTGACCAGAGGGCCTGGCCCCTCGCCGCTCGAAGAGCTGCCCAGCACCAGAACCGAGATCGAGCGATCTTCAGCAATGAGCTTCAGCAGCTGGTCCCGGCTCTTGCCCTCCCGGATATGGATGGTGGGTGTCTGGCCGGTCAGGGTGGCCGCCGTGTCGGCATGCCGGGCGACCACGTCCTCGGCCTGCTGGCGGGCTTCCTGGCGCATCAGGTCGACGACGGCCCCCCATTGCTGGCCTTCGGGCGGATCCATGACGTAGAGCATGGCCACCCGCCCGCCGGTCCGTTTGGCCCGGCGGCAGGCATATCGCAACGCATTGCGCATTTCCGGACTCTCGTCGACGACGACCAGGAAAACACGCTCCTCGACCCGGCCCGGCTGCTCGCTCGCACTCATGGTCGGCCCCCCCCTGCTACAAACGCCGCATGATCGCGCCGCCCAGCCAGCCGGCGAACAGCGCCATGACGATCGCGCCCAGGCCGTAGAGCGCGCCTTCGTGGCTCGCCCACCCTGCCAGCTGGGCGCTGAACCCGACCTTGCCGACCGGCAGCGGTCGCGACACTGCGGCGACGATCTTGCCCTCGCGCAGCAGGTAGGCCTTCACTTCATAGACCCCCTCGGGCAACCGGGACGGGAAAGGCAGATCGACGCGAAACAGCCGGCCGGCCTGAACCGTGACCTGGCCGATGGCCGCCGGATAGAGCCCTTCCCGGCGCTTCACCTCGAGCAGGCCGCCACGGAACTGGGCCAGTTCGGTCGCCGCCCGCGGGCCGACCGGTTTGATGGTCGACATCCGGTCTTCCAGCGACAGGATCTCGCCGCCGGCGCCACGGGCAAGCAGCCGCTGCAGCGGCTGGCTGGCGGCAATGGCGTAGTAGGCGGGCACGTCGTCGAAGGACTGGCGGCCGGTATTGAGCCACAGGCCGAGGAAGCGCTGCTTGCGCATCACCGTCTCGCGCGCCTCCGGGCCGACCACGACCACGACCACTTCGCCGGGCGGATCGAACATGCCGAACATCAGGATGCTCTCGCCCTGGAACGCCGACGTGATCGACACCCGCGCCCGCGACAGGTCGACGATCAGGTCGGGCGTCGCCGATTCAGTGGGGACCGACGGCGGCAGACCGGCCGGAGGCGGCTCGATGCGGGGACCCTGGGCGTGCGCGCTGCCCGCCCAGGCGAGGCCTGCCACGAGTGCGATCAACAGGCGCTTCACGGCGGCACCTCGCGGGTGCCGAGCGAGAAAGGCGAACTTGGCGTGCGCAGGAGCTCGGTCAGCAGCTCGGCCGCCACCGCGAGAATCAGAACCGCCATCAGGCCGCGCAGGACGACGCCCGGGAGCTTGGCCGCGAGCCGGGAGCCGATCGGCGCACCCACCACGCCGCCCAGGATCAGCAGCAGCGCCAGCACGACGTCCACCGTGCCGTTCGTCGTCGCTTGGAGGAAGGTGACGTTGGCCGCCACGAACAGGATTTGGAAGTTCGAGGTGCCGATCACCACGGCGGTCGGCATGCCGAGCAGATAGATCATGGCCGGCACCAGCACGAAGCCGCCGCCGACGCCCAGGATCGCCGAGAGAATGCCGATCAGGAAGCCGAGGCCGACCGGCAGCAGCGCGCTGATGTAGAGCTTCGACTTGTAGAACCTGAGCTTCAACGGCAGGCGGTGCACCAGGTAGTGCGTATGAAGCTTGCCGCGCGGCGATTCGGGATTGCGCCGGCGCTTGACGTAGGTGCTCAGGCTTTCGGCCAGCATGAGAAGGCCGATCGTCGACAGCAGGATGACGTAGAGCACGGCGATGACGAAATCGATCTGGCCGATGCGCTTGAGATAGGTGAACAGCCAGACGCCGGCCGACGAGCCGACCGCGCCGCCCAGGAGCAGGACGAGCCCCATGCGCAGGTCGACGTTGCCGCGACGCCAGTGGACTTGCAGCGACGACACCGAGTTGGCGATCACCTGGTTGGCCTGGCTGGCGACCGCGACGGCCGGCGGAATGCCGACGAAGATCAGCAGCGGCGTGGCCAGGAACCCGCCGCCGACACCGAACATGCCGGCGAGCAGGCCGGCCGCCGCCCCCAGGCCCAGCAGCACGAAGACATTCATCGACTGCTCGGCAATGGGTAGGTAGATCTCCACTGCGCCGGCCTATTTCAGCAGGATATTGCTGATTTCGCGCAGCTGGGTGCGCGCCCGCAGCAGGTAGAAGCCCTGCGCGGCCAGGTGATTGGGGATCAGCAATCCGTCCGGATAGCCGTTCCAGACCACCCATGGCTGGAGTTCGGCGGCGAGGCGGAACGTCTCCACGGTGCCGTTCCAGGCATTGGTCAGCCCTTTTTCACGGATGATGTTCTCGAAGTCGACGCCCAGCTCGCGCAACAGCAGGTAGTTGGCGTAGAGGCGCCCCTTGTTGAAATAGAAGATGTCGTCGCACCTGGAATCGAACAGGTCGCCGGCCTTCTCGATGATGTGCTGGTCGATGACGGCCGAGTCCGAGCCGGTGTCGTTGGCGATGCGTTCGAGCAGTGCTTGCAGATTGTCGGCGCGGCGTTCGAACACCGCCTGGCCGGCGGCGAGCCGCTTGTTGTAGGCCAGCAGCTTCTCGCGGCCGGCGCGGTACTTCTGCGCCGACGTCGCCGAAGGCATCAGCGACACGCTGGGCTGCCAGATCCAGATGTTGGGCTGCTCGTTCAGGAAGCCGCGCGCCTGCTCGAGGTCGCGGTCGGTCTGGCTCGAGCCGCGGGTGCGGCCGAGCTGGTCCATCAGCTCCGTGCTGAAGCGGCCCAGCGCCGCCATGATGCCGCGCTGGAAATTCGGCATGTTGTCGAGCAGCCCGGACGGCATGAAGAAGGGCTGCATCGGCGTCCAGGTGTGGACATTGACCTCGCGGTTGACCAGGTCGGCGGCAACGGCCACCGCCCGGCTTTCGCCAGGCGTCACGTTGCGCGGTGCGAACTGTGGATCGTCGTCGATGTCTTCAACGACCAGCGCGCCGACGGGATAGTAGAGCAGCGCCACCACCAAAGCGGCTCGCCACGTCCAGCCCCAGACGGAGCGCCGGCTTCCCGACGCGGCGGACCCCGACGCGCCGGACTTCGATGCGAAAGGGCGAAAGGCGCGCACGCGATCCCACGTGCGCCGCCCCCAGGAAGGCGCGGCGGCGGGCGCCACGCCATGATCCGGATCGAATGTCATGGCCGACCTTACCATTCGGCTCGTGACGAAACAGGGGCGTGGACTGCTAGAGTGCGGTGTTTCTTTGTCCAAGGGAGTTGGTGGAATGGCGCTCGATCCGGAATCCCAGCGGCTGCTCGACCTGGCCGCGGCAGCCAACCGCCCGGCCTGGAACACCTTGAGCCCGCAGGCGGCGCGCGACCTCTACCTGTCGCTCCGGCCGCCCGCGCAAGGCCCGCGTCCTGCCGGCGTGACGGTGACCGACCGGACGATCCCCGGGCCCGGCGGCGCCGTGCCGATCCGGCTCTATCGGCCCGCCGCGGCGGCCGCCGACGCGATGTTGCCGGCGCTGCTGTTCGCCCATGGCGGCGGCTGGGTGTTCGGCAACCTCGAAAGCCACGACGTGCTCTGCGCCCGGCTTGCCATCGACGCCGGCATCGCCGTCTGCGCCGTCGACTATCGGCTGGCGCCGGAAGCCCGCTTCCCGGGGGCCTTCGACGACGTCGTGGCCGCCCTGCAGTGGGTCGCCGCCAACGGCGCCTCGATCGGCATCGATGCCGCCCGGCTGGCCGTCGGCGGCGACAGTGCCGGCGGCAATCTCGCCGCGGCCGTCGCGATCTGGGCGCGCGACACGGGCGGACCTCGGCTCCGCCTGCAGCTCCTCGCCTATCCGGTCACCGACGCCGTGGCGCGAACCGAGTCCTACCGCCGCTTCTACGACGGCTTCGGCCTCAATGCCGAGACCATGGAGTGGTTCTTCGATCACTACACGCCCGACAAGGCGAGCCGCGACGACTGGCGCGTGTCACCGCTGCGCGCCGCCTCGCTGGCAAACCTGCCGCCAGCGCTGGTGATCACCGCCGGCTATGACCCGTTGCGCGACGAGGGCCGCGCTTATGCCTGGCGGCTGCAGCAGGAGGGCACGCTCGCCGACCTCGTGGAGTTCGGCGGCATGCTGCACGGTTTCCTCAGCACGCCGATGCTGCTGCACGGCGCGCGGCGCGGCGCCGCCATCTGCGCAGCGGCGCTCCGCGAGGCGTTGGTGCTGCGCGCCCAGTAAGCTCGCCGCAAATCGCACGACGTGACCGCTCCCTCCCCTCCCGGCGCCGTGCCCACCAGCATGGTCCTGCCGGGACTGGTGATCGCCTTCGGCATGATCGGCGACACGCTGCTCTATGCCGTGTTGCCGCTCTATCACGAGCAGTTCGGCCTCAGCCTCGTCATGGTCGGCGTCCTGCTGTCGCTCAACCGCTGGATCCGCCTGTTCGCCAACTCGGGCGTGGCGGCGATCGGCGAGCGCGCGGGGCCGCACACGCTGATGGTGGCGGCCGCCATCGGCTCGGTCCTCTCCACGACGCTCTACGGCCTGGTTGAAAGTTCCGCCGTCCAGATCGCCGCCCGGATCCTTTGGGGCATTTCATACGCCTCCCTCAATCTCGCCACGCTGGCCTATGCCGTCAGCGATCGCGCCAACGCCGGCAAGCGCGTGGGTGCGAGCCGCGCCGCCATCGGCATGGTGCAGGCGGTGTCGCTGGTCGGCGGCGCCTGGATCGTCCTGCAGGTCGGCCCCCGCTCGGTCTTCCTGATCTTCGGCGCGCTCACCCTGGTGTCGCTGGGTGCCGCGCTCCTGCTGCCGCGCCTGCCGCCCGAGCCCGCGGCGCCTGGCAAGGGCTTTCGCCTGCCCGTCCCCCATCGCCTCGAGGTCTGGGGCTTCGTCATGGGCTTCTCCGGCGACGGCGTGTTCCTGCTGACGCTCGCCTTCCTGTTGAAGGACTCCATCACCTCGGTGGCAGCCGTCATGGCGACCGCGGCGTTGCTGGCGCTGCGCTGGCTGGTCGAGATCACGACCGGCCCGCTGGGCGGCTGGATCGGCGACCGTTTCGGGGCGCGGCGCATCGCGATCGCCAACGGCGCCCTGCTGGTCGGCGGGTTCGTTCTGATCGCCGCCGGCCGGGACGTCACCGGCGCGCTGCTGGTCGTCATGACCCGTGGCATGTTCAACACCCTGATCCCGGTGCTGGTGATCGAACGTGGCAAGAGCAGCGTACTGACCAGCCAGGCGAGCTATTCGACCTGGCGCGATTTCGGCGCCGCCGTCGGGCCGCTCACCGCGCCGTGGCTGTTCCTCAACGTGCCCCAGGCACCGCTCTATGCCGCGCTCGCCGCGGCGCTGGGCCTCGCCGCCTGGTTCTGCCTGGTCCGTCGCTGAAAGTGGACCATTCCCAGGCACAGCTCCCCGTGCCACGCCGTGTCCTGCTGCCTGTGCCATAAAACCGGCTCAAGCCCTTGATCCGGCGGCCCGATCGCCCCCTGACGAGCTGTGCCACCGACGCCGGCCGCCAAGCGGGATGGGTGTGCCGCGAAAGTCCGCTGGAGCGGATCAAAACAGACCACGAAGAACGCCCGGCGGATATTCCAGCGGGCGTTCTGGGCAGCAGGCTTGCACCACTCCATTATATTGAAAAATGTAGCTGTGAACCTGCAAACTCGAGATCGGCCTATATTCTCTCTATCTATTGCCTATATGCTTGCATTCGGAAATATATTGACCTATACGCTCGCCATGATCAATCCCTCCTTTTCCGCCGTCCTTCGCCTGCTCGGGGCCAATGCGCGTCTGGAAGAACGCTTCGCGGGCCAGCTTGGCTCGGTGCACGGGCTCGCCCTCAAGGAGGTCCTGCTGCTGATGCACCTGGAACGGGCGCCACGACTGCGCCTCAGCCGCGTCGATCTCGCCAAGCGCCTGCACGTCAGCCCCTCGACCGTCACGCGCATGACCGCTCCGCTCGAAAAGCTGGGCTGTGTCGGCCGCGAAGCCGATCCCCGCGATGCCCGCCTCGCCTACGTCGTGCTCACCGAGGCCGGCCGCCAGCTCGTGACCCACGCCCGGGCAACGCTCGAACGGCTGGCCGCCGACGTCTTTCGCGACCGCTGGACCGAGCGCGAGATCGCCTCCCTGGCCGAGTTGCTGGGACGGCTCACGGCCGGCCAGCCCGGCGATCTGGGCCAGGGCAATGAAGGCTGATGCGATGATCCATCTCGTTTGCGGCTCGACCGGCGCGGGCAAGACCACCTACGCCGGAAAGCTCAGCCAGCAGCTCGGTGCCCTGCATCTGTCGATCGACGACTGGATGGTCGGCCTGTTCGCGCCCGACAAGCCCGAGCATCCCGACTGGCGCTGGATCGACGAACGGGCGAGGCGCTGCGAACGCCAGATCCTCGGCACCGCGCTTCAGCTCGGCCGCCTCGGCGTTCCGTCGGTCCTCGATCTTGGCCTGCAACGCGCCGACCAGCGCCAGCGCATCGCCACGTCGGTGGCGGCAGCCGGACTGGCCGCTCACCTGCATTTCCTCGACGTCGACGCGGCCGAGCGCTGGCGGCGGGTCGAAGAACGCAACAACGAGCGCGGCGAGACCTTCCGTCTCACGGTCACGCGCGCCATGTTCGACTTCGTCGAGACCATCTGGCAGCCGCCCGGCATCGACGAAATGGCCGCCCTCAACGGCGTCCGCGTGACGGCCTAGCGGAACACGTCCTTGCGGTGGCGGACCTCGGCGAACACCGCCGTGGGATCGCCGCCGGCCATGCCGACCGCGGCCTGCACTTCAGGCGTGTCGGCCCGCAGGAACGGGTTGGTCGCCTTCTCTTCGCCCAGCAGCGACGGCACCGTGGCCTCGCCGCGCGCCCGCGCTGCGTCGATGGCAGCCGAACGCGCCAGCAGCGCCTTGTTGCCGGTTTCGATGGTCACGGCGAAGCGGGCGTTGGACTGTGTGTACTCGTGGGCGCAATAGACGCGCATGTCGTCGGGCAGCGCGCGCAGGCGGGCGAGCGACGTCCAGAACTGCTGCGGCGTGCCCTCGAACATCCGGCCGCAGCCCAGGGCGAACAGCGTATCGCCGCAGAACAGCGCCCTCTGGTCGCGGAAGGCGAAGGCGATGTGGCCGCTGGTGTGACCGGGCACGAAAAAGACTTCGGCTTCCGCCTCGCCGAAGCGGTAGCGATCGCCGTCGTCGACCTCGACGTCGATGCCGGGAATGCGCGCCCGATCGCGCCGCGGGCCGACGATGGTGCAGCCGGTCGCGTCCTTGATCTCGCGGTTGCCGCCGACATGGTCGCCGTGATGGTGGGTATTGAGGATATGCGTGATCTTCCAGCGGCGTTTTTCGGCCTCGGCGAGGATCGGCCCGGCCACAGCCGGATCGACGACGGCGACCGCCCCGCTCTGGGGCTCGCGCATCAACCACACGTAATTGTCGCTCAGGACCGGAATTCGGACGATGTCTAGCGTTGTGCTCATGATGCGCGACGCTAGCAGAGCTGACTTGCGCAGGCCATGGCCTCCCCATGGTCCTCGGGGTTCGCTTTCTGCTAGGATTGATAGATGTGGAACGACGTCCTCGACCTTGAGGAATTCTACGGCAGCACGCTCGGCCAGATGACGGCCCGGCTGCTGCGCGCGCGGCTGCGCGAGGTATGGCCGAATGTCCGCGGCGAGACCGTGCTCGGGCTGGGCTATGCCGCGCCGCTGCTGCGGCCGTTCGTCGAGGAAGCCGCACGCACGCTTGCCTTCATGCCGGCCCAGCAGGGCGTCACCCGCTGGCCGCGCGAGGGGCGCAATCTCGCGACCCTGGTCGACGAGACGGACCTGCCGTTGCCCGATCGTTCGGTCGACCGCGTGCTGCTGTTCCATGCCATCGAGTGCACCGAGCAGGTGCGTCCGCTGCTGCGCGAGATCTGGCGGGTGATGGCCGATGGCGGTCGCCTGATCGTGGTGGCGCCGACGCGTGCCGGCTTCTGGTCGCAGGTCGATCGCTCGCCCTTCTACCAGGGCCATCCCTATTCGACCGGCCAACTCGCCGCGCTGCTGCGCGCCAACATGTTCGCGCCGCTGCGCCAGACGCGCGCCCTCTACATGCCGCCGACCCGCTCGCGGCTCGCCATGCGCATGGCGCCGGCCGTCGAGCGCTTCGGCCAGCGCTGGCTCGGCCGCTTCGCCGGCGTCAGCGTGATCGAGTCCGGCAAGCAGCTCTATGCCGGCATCGCCGAGCGCCACCAGAGCCAGGCGGTCGCCGTCGTGCGGCCGAAGCTGCGCGTCGCCAGTTCGCGCGACACGCCCCAGGTCCTGGGCGCCGCACGCAATGCCGGGGACGGCGAAGCGCCCGCCTCCTGACCCCCCCCTCCGGAAACAACGACATGTCCTTTTCTCCGCGCGTGATCGCGCTGCTCGGTTTTGGCGAAGCGGGCTCGGCCATCGCCCGCGGCCTTTGCGTCGAGGGTGGCTGGCGCGGTGAGGCCAGGCCCGGCGACAACGCGCCGCGCCGACTGATCGCGATCGACACCGCCCTCGACAGGGACGCGCGCGGCACGGCGCTCGGCAAGGCGGCACGCGCGCTCGATGTCGCGATCGAAGGCACCTATACCGCGGCGCTGGGCGAGGCCGACCTGGTGATCTGCGCGGTGCAGGGCGAGCACGCGCTCGAGGCGGCCACCTCCGCGGCGCCGCTGCTGAAGAAGGGCGCGCATTTCCTCGACCTCTGCACCGTCACTGGCAAGATGTCGGACGAGGACCGCGCCGCCATCGAGACCGGCGGGGGGCGTTACATCGACATCGCCGTCATGGGCGGCTTCTTCAAGCAGGGCATCAAGGCACCGATGCTGGTGGCCGGCGAGGATGCCGAGCCGATGGTGGCGTGGATGAACGCCAACGGTTTCGAGGCCAGGCTGCTCGGGCCGAAGCCGGGCAGTGCCTCGTCGGTGAAGATGCTGCGCAGCGTGCTGGTGAAGGGCATCGAGGCGTTGGGTGTCGAGGCACTGGTGACGGCGCAACGCCAGGGCATCCTGGAAGAAGTGCTGGGCTGCCTCGGCGATGCCGACGACATGACGTTGCGCGGCTTCATCGGCATGCTGGTGCAGACGCATATCGTGCACGCGCACCGCCGCTGGGAGGAGATGGGCCTGGTGGCGCAGACCCTGCGCGAAACCGGCGTCGATCCGCTGATGACCGAGGCCATCGAGCGCAGCCACCGCCGCAGTGTCGACGCCCGCATCGCGCCGGCCGACGGTCAGGTGCCGAGCCTCGAAGAGGCGCTGAAAATCCTGTCGGAGAAGGTTATCCGTGGCGTCTGACGTATTCGACGAACTGGTCACGCTGCTGAGCGACGCCAAGGCGAAGTTCCGCGTCATCGAGCACGAAGCCGAGGGCAAGTCCGAGGCGATCAGCGCCATCCGTGGCAACCGGCCCGACCAGGCGGCCAAGGCCATGGTGCTGGACGTGCGCGGTGGCGGCAGCGGCCGCCGTCATGTGCTGGCCATCCTGCCGGGCAGCCGCAAGCTCGACTTCAATGCCGTCGCCGCCCTCTTCGAGGCGCGCAAGTGCGGCTTCGCCTCGCCCGACACGGCGCAGGAACTGACGGGCTGCGTCATGGGCTCGGTGCCGCCCTTTGCGCTGAACCCGGCACTCGCCATCGTGGTCGACGAAGACCTGCTCGCCAACGAGACGCTCTTCTTCAACGCCGGCCGGCTCGACCGCTCGATGGAACTCGACACCAAGGACTGGATCGCCGTCGCCCGGCCGCGCGTGGCGAAGATCGCGGCACGTGCCTGATACCGGCGCTGGGGAGTGGCGTTTCGGCCCGGTGAGCGAGGCCGACTTCGAGCCGCTGCTGGCACTGCGCATCGATGTCATGCGCGAGCATCTGGAGCGCGTCTTTCGCTACGAACCCTCGCGCGCGCGGCGGATCTTTCGCGGGCATTTCGACGAACCCGGGATGCGGCTGATCCTGGTGGGCGGCAGGCGCGTGGGCTGCGTAGGCTTCCGTCGGCACGAGCACGAGATCAAGATCGATTCGTTCTATCTCGACCGCAGCCTGCACAATACCGGGCTCGGCACGAAGATCCTGAAGGCGCTGCTGACCGAGGCCGATGCGACCGGCCTGCCGGTGCGCCTCGAAGTGCTGGCCGGCAGCAAGGCCGACCGCTTCTACCTGCGCCACGGCTTCGCGAAGCTCAGGGAAGACGAGATCGAGGGCCACTATGAGCGGCCCGCACATGGTCAGCCGATCCATGCCCTGCTGCCGCGCGGCCAGGGGCATCAGTTCGTCCTCTATGGCGACGCCTGCTCCGGCGTCGCCGGCGCCCCGCACGAGCGCACCTTCGCAGGCGTCAACGCGGCCGTCCGGCGTCTCGCGCCATCGCCCGAGTTCATCCTGTTCCTCGGCGACGAGATCGCGGGCTACGCGGCCGACGCCGACACCCTGCGCAGGCAGTGGCGGCACTGGCTCGACCGGGAGATGGGCTGGCTCGACCGCCGCACGGTTCCGCTGTGGCACACGACCAGCAACCACGCGACCTACGACGCCATGAGCGAGGCGGTGTTCAGGGAGGTCCACGCCCACCTGCCGCACAACGGGCCACCCGGACAGGAAGGCCTGTCATACTGGGTGCGGCGCGGCGACCTGCTGCTCGTCTTCGTTCACACCTTGTGGACGGGTCTCGGCGGCGAGGGCCACGTCGAGACCGACTGGCTCCGCACCGTGCTGCGCCAGCATGCGGATGCGCGCCACAAACTCGTCGCCGGCCACCATCCCGTCCATCCGGTCAACGGCTTCGCCGGTCCCTATCAGCGCGCCGTCGGCCCAGAGCACGCGACGGGATTCTGGAACGTTCTGAGCGAGGCCGGCGTCCTGGCTTACCTGTGCGGCCATATCCTGGCGTTCGACGTGCAGGTCCATCGCGGCGTGCTGCAGATCTGCACGGCTGGCGCCGGCACTGCGCACCGAATGCCGGAGGGCGTCGAATATCTCCACGCCGTCCAGGCCGCGCTCGACATGAAGGGCTTGCGGTATCAGGTGTTCGATGCCGACGGCCGTGTCCGCGAGCGCCTATCGTGGCCGCTGCCGGTGCCGCCCGTCGAGCAATGGCAAGCCTTGGGCGATGCCGACATTGGCAAAGACAAGATCGTGGCGTTCCGCTTCACCGGCCAAGCCTCGGCCGAGGGCATAAGTACGGCCCAGACGCTTCTCTCGGCCTTCCGGCCCGGCCTCCGGGCCCAGATCTGGGTCGGATTGCGCGGACCGGAGCAGCGGCTGACGGTGATCCTGGAGCCGGAACCCGGCCGCAGCCCGCACTACTGGCTCGGTCCCGCCATCAAATCCGGCGCGCCGTTCGATATCCAACTGCTCGTCCATCCGGGCATGGGGCCCGGCGGCCTGCTGTATCGGCTCGCGGCCGATGCACCCTGGTCGTCGCTGTCGGCCGCCTCCGCCTGGGGCGCCGAACGCCTGCATTGGCCCGAACGCTGGAGCGTCGGCCACGGCCAGAGCGGAGCCGCCGACCGCGCGTTCCTCGGCAGGAATCTCGCGGTCTCGACAACGACTGTGGAAGGCTAATCCCGTCTCAGCATGAACACCGCCTGCTCGCCGAACAGGTTGGCGAGCAGCGGCGGCATGTGGATCGGCCGGCTCTTGCTGTTGAGCACGATGGCGCGCTCGATGTGCACGCCCATGTCATCGCAGAGCGCCCGGAAATCGTCGATGCTGCAGAGGTGGATATTGGGCGTGTCGTACCACTTGTAGGGCAACGACGTCGTTTGCGGCATGCGGCCGCCGAACACCAGCCTGAGCCGCACCTGCCAGTGCGCGAAGTTGGGGAACGACACGATCGCCCGCTTGCCGACGCGCAGCATCTGCCGCAGCACCTCGCGCGGCTCACGCGTGGCCTGCAGCGTCTGGCCGAGGATCACGTAGTCGAAGGCATCGTCGGGATAGTCGCCGAGGTCGGTGTCGGCGTCGCCCTGGATCACCGACAGGCCGTTGGCCACGCAGGCATTCACGCCGGCCTGGCTGAGCTCCATGCCGCGCGCATCGACGCGCTTGAAGTCCACCAGGTAGGCCAGCAGCGCGCCGTCGCCGCAGCCGACGTCGAGCGCACGCGTATCCGGAGCGACCATGTCGGCGATGATCTGCAGGTCGACGCGGATGGCGGCCTTCACGACACACCCCTGAGGCCGCGCACGGCCGCGGCGCCCTTCAAGAAGCCGGCGAGGGTGCGGAACATCTCCGGCTCGTCGAGCAGGAAGGCGTCGTGACCCTTGTCGCTGGCAACCTCGACGAACGACACGTTCGCCGCCGCCGCGTTCAGCGCATGCACGACGGCGCGGCTCTCGCGCGTCGGAAACAGCCAGTCGCTGGTGAAGGACATCAGGCAGAAGCGCGTGGCGGTGCCGGTGAAGGCCTTGGCCAGCACGCCGCCGTGGGCGCCGGCGAGGTCGAAATAATCCATGGCGCGCGTGATGTAGAGATAGCTGTTGGCGTCGAACCGGTCGACGAAGGTCGAGCCCTGGTAGCGGAGGTAGCTCTCGACCTGGAAATCGGCATCGAAGCCGAAGCCCAGCGCGTTGCGATCCTGCAGGGCACGGCCGAACTTGCGCTGCAGCGCCTGCTCCGAGAGGTAGGTGATATGGGCGGTCATGCGGGCGACGGCGAGGCCGCGCGCCGGCGCCGTCTGGTGCAGGCGGTAGTCGCCCCCCTTCCATTCGGGATCGGCCATGATCGCCTGGCGGCCGACCTCGTGGAACGCGATGTTCTGTGCCGAATGGTGCGCGGCGCAGGCGATCGGCA